>Ga0307994_1000246_pt1 | contig 40813 bp, 41 predicted proteins | sample EllFjometagen261_FD_203171 | JGI IMG/M metagenome (GOLD analysis project Ga0307994, IMG submission 203171) | Marine microbial communities from Ellis Fjord, Antarctic Ocean - #261 | ecosystem: Environmental > Aquatic > Marine > Unclassified | place: Southern Ocean | collected 2014-11-02
CCCAATTCCCGGGTTTGTATCTTCGCAGTAATTGGCGTGACGGCGTGGCTTTAGCTGATTGTGTTGAAAATGCCCTGCAATTAGCCAAAACTGTGAGTAGCAATATAACGCCGCATCAAACCCAAACCCAAACCCAAACCCAAACCCAAACCCAAACCCAAACATAAGTCACAGGACTTTTTCTAAACCATGTATAAGCCCACATTCCAGCGTCCAGATGTACGTATAGCTCATCAAGAAACCGTTTACCAAGGTTTCTACCAAGTGCAAAAGCTTAAGCTACAGCATCGTTTATTCAATGGTGGCTGGAGTAAAGAGCTTCAGCGAGAGTTAGTTGTGCGGTTGCCAGCGGTGGCTGTGCTTATGTACGATGCCAATAGAGATGAAGTGGTGTTGATTGAACAGTTCCGTGTTGGCGGCATGGCCCATGAAGACGGGCCATGGCAGCTCGAAATGGTGGCCGGCATGATTGATACGGAAGAAACTTCTGAACAAGTGGCTGTTAGAGAGTGTGAAGAGGAGTCTGGAGCAATTATTGCAGAAAGTGATTTGGAGCTAGTGTGTAAATACCTTGTTACTCCTGGTGGCAGCAATGAAAGCTTAGATATCTATTGTGCTCCTGTCGATGCCAGCCAATTAAGTGGGGTTCACGGTTTGCCGACCGAAGGCGAAGATATTCAAGTGCAAGTGATTGAGCGGCAAGTCCTTTGGCAAATGTTGCAGCAAGGTCAACTGACCAATGCGGCCACCATTATCGCTGCGCAGTGGTTACAACTACATTACCCTCGACTTAAAGTTCAGTGGGGCAGGTGATGAGCTTACGCATTGCACAAATTACGGACTGCCACCTACAAGCTGATGCGTTAACTCATTACAAGGGTGTTGATGCAGATGCTCATCTAGATCAGTGTTTGTCTTGGCTGCATAATCATGCCCAGGTTGACCTGTTGATGCTTACTGGAGACCTAAGCCACTTTGGTGCAGAGACAGCCTACCAGAGGCTAAAACAAAAGCTCAGTAGCCTACCTTACCCATGTATTTGGTTGGCGGGAAACCATGATAACTGTGAAATTATGCAAGACGTTTCTGGGCAGGCTGTACAGCAGTTGCGAGTGTTAGATTATGACCATTGGCGGTTGGTGGTGCTTAATACCACAGAGCTGCCTGATGGCGTTGGGGGAGGTAGTGTGTCTCCTGCTCAGATGGAAGAGCTTCAGGAAGTTTTGGAAAGTGATACGCATCTGCCTGTGTGCGTGTTTATGCACCACAACTCGATGCCAGTGGATTCGATGTGGCAAGACAATATTATGCTGGGTAACGCTCAGCAGTTTAATGCTTTAATTGCATCTAAGCCTCAAGTGAAGGCATTGGTGTGTGGCCATGTACATCAAAACTTTGACCAGGTAGTAGGTAGTGCGCGTTTTCTTGCCACTCCGTCAAGCGCGGTGCAATTCACCTGTAAGCAGCAACAGTTTAGGGTGGAAGCGGACCTTGGCCCGGGATTAAGATTGCTTACGCTTGAGGCAGATGGCCAAATAAACACCAGAATACAGCGATTGCCCAAGCTCTAAAGCACAAAATTATGTACACAAGCGCAAAACGTCTCGGTAGTTAGGCAATTACTGCTACTATTGCAAATTAACGATGAGGTGTTAGATTGTCACTAACCCTAATATGACTCTATTGGTGAATTAACTCCATGGCACAAGACAACTACACAGCGGATTCCATTGAAGTATTAAGTGGCTTAGACCCGGTTAAAAAACGCCCAGGTATGTACACTGATACCAGTCGTCCAAACCACCTTGCCCAAGAGGTCATTGATAATTCAGTGGACGAGGCGTTAGCTGGATATGCGGATCAAATCGATGTAATTCTTCATAGCGATCACTCACTTACGGTTATCGATAATGGTCGCGGCATGCCTGTAGATATACATGCCGAAGAAGGGGTGAGTGGTGTAGAGCTCATTCTTACGCGCCTACATGCTGGTGGTAAGTTTTCTAACAAAAATTACCAGTTCTCTGGTGGCTTACACGGGGTGGGAATTTCTGTTGTAAATGCCCTAACCTCGGCCTTAGAAGTGAAGATTAGGCGTAATGGCGAAGTGCACCGTATCGCTTTTGCCAGCGGTAATAAAGTCAGTGAACTCGAAGTAGTGGATACCGTGGGCCAGCGCAACACAGGCACTAGTGTCACCTTTTTGCCCGATCCACAGTACTTTGACTCTGCTAAATTTTCTGTGGCACGCCTTAAGCACGTATTGCGCGCAAAGGCCGTGTTGTGTAGTGGTCTAAAAGTAACCTTTTTGGATTTGACCAGTGCCACCAAAGAAAAGCATGAGTGGTATTACCAAGAGGGGTTAGACGATTACCTGCAAGGTGCCAACGAGGGTTATAACTGCCTGCCGGAAACACCCTTTGTAGGTAGCCGTAAAAGTGAAATTGAAGGCGTAGACTGGGCCGTGCAATGGTTGCCAGAAGGGGGTGACTTAACGCAAGAGGGTTATGTCAACCTAATTCCAACCTCTCAAGGTGGTACCCATGTTAATGGTTTGCGCAGTGGCTTGTTGGACGCTCTGAGGGAGTTTTGTGAAATCCGAGCCTTGCTGCCTCGTGGCGTGAAGCTTGGTCCAGAAGATATATGGGACCGTTGCTGCTTTGTATTGTCTGTAAAAATGCAAGACCCGCAGTTTTCTGGCCAAACTAAAGAGCGGTTGTCTTCGCGCCAAATTGTGGCTTATGTCTCTGGTGAAGTGAAAGATGCATTTAGTCTATGGCTCAACAAACATACGGATGAAGGCGAACTATTAGCTGAGCTAGTGATTAATCATGCCCAAAAACGTTTGCGGGCTGGAAAAAAGGTTATCCGTAAAAAAATCACCCAAGGTCCGGCTTTACCTGGAAAATTAGCAGACTGCAGCGGCACGGATGTTAGCCGGGGTGAGCTATTTTTGGTGGAAGGTGATTCTGCGGGCGGCTCTGCCAAGCAGGCGCGGGAACGAGAGTTTCAGGCCATTTTACCCTTGCGGGGCAAGATACTGAATACATGGGAAGTTGATTCTGGACAAATATTAGCCTCTCAAGAAGTGCACCATATCGCCGTTGCAATGGGAGTAGATCCTGGAGCAGATAACTTAGACGGCTTACGTTACGGTAAAATTTGTATCTTGGCTGATGCTGACTCAGATGGCTTGCACATCGCCACACTGCTGTGCGCTCTGTTTGTACGCCATTTTAAACCGTTAGTTGCTGCGGGCCATGTATATGTAGCTATGCCGCCTTTGTATCGCATCGATATTGGCAAAGAAGTATTTTATGCCCTTGATGAAAGCGAAAAACAAAGTGTGTTAGACCATATTGCCGCCGAGAAAAAGCGTGGCAAAGTTAATGTGCAGCGTTTTAAGGGGTTGGGCGAAATGAATCCATCCCAGCTAAGAGAAACTACCATGAAACCAGATAGCCGTAGACTAGTGCAGCTTACACTAGAGCCTGGTGACGGTACCATGGAAGTAATGGACATGTTGTTGGCGAAAAAACGCTCAGGTGATCGTAAATCTTGGTTGCAAGAAAAAGGAAATTTGGCTCAAGTGGACTAAAATGAGTAGGTATCGATGATCTTCTCACAAAGCTAGCACTATCTTTGCACTCCTTTGCAGTGTCTACACCCACCCTTGCACTTGGATACCTATAATAGTGTCATCCCATTAGGGAGACAACTTAACTAGGAGAAAGACCATTAATACATATATCAAGCGCAGCTTAATGATCGTACCAGCTATAATGCTAGTTGGTTTGGTGGGTGCAGGAATGGCCATGGCCGATGGTAAAGGAGAGCATGGAGGCTGGGGCAAAATGGGTGGCAAAGCTTGTCATCAGGACGGCGGTGAGCAAGAAGGTTATGGCCACAAAGGTGGTAAAAAAGGCGACATGATGATTGGCCACATGACTAAGTCCCTTGATCTGACAGATGCGCAAGAAAGTGCCATTAAAGACGTCATGAAGGGGCAGCATAAGGGAGCATCAGGCGGTCATCAAGCTATGGCAGCACAGCTTTTAGAGTTAGAACAGTTAGAATCTGGCAGTGATGCCTACATTGCCAAAGCCAAAGCGATTGGCACGTTACAAGGTCAGGCGATGGGTCAGCGCCTGATTGACCAGGCCAATATTGAAGCGCAAATTAAAGATGTGCTCACACCAGAACAGGTGGAGCAATACCAGGAAATGCGCAGCGAAATGGCCGACAAACGAGCAGAACATATGGAAAAGCGTGGTAAAAAGGGCGATCACTCGAATTAGCCAGTAAAAATAGCCTTAACAAAACCGTAGCAGGTGGCCTTGCTGCGGTTTTTTAGCTTCAACTAGGATATAATTCCGCTCTTTTATACTCCCTGCTATTGGTTTATTAACAGGGGTAACTCGGAAGTCATCGCATGTCCATCAACTCTTTGATCCGCAACTTTTCCATTATCGCCCATATCGATCATGGTAAGTCCACTATTGCTGATCGCTTTATCCAAATGTGTGGCGGTTTGTCAGATCGTGAAATGGAGCAGCAAGTGCTGGATTCCATGGACATCGAACGCGAGCGCGGAATCACCATTAAAGCTCAAAGTGTGACTTTGAACTTCCCTAGTAAAGATGGCAACACCTATCAGCTTAACCTTATCGACACTCCAGGGCACGTAGATTTCTCATACGAAGTATCTCGCTCTTTGGAAGCCTGTGAAGGTGCCTTATTAGTAGTGGATGCGGCTCAAGGCGTAGAGGCCCAATCTGTAGCCAATTGCTATACGGCCTTAGAGCTAGGTTTAGAAGTGGTTCCTGTGTTGAATAAAATGGATCTACCTCAAGCTGATCCAGACAAGGTAAAGCAAGAGATAGAAGAAGTTATTGGCATCGACGCCAGTGACGCAGTTGAAGCTTCTGCTAAAAGTGGCTTAGGCATGGAAGCCGTGTTGGAGCAATTAGTCGAACTGATTCCGCCTCCTATAGGCGACGAAGACAAGCCGCTACAAGCATTGATTATTGATTCTTGGTTCGACAACTACCTTGGTATCGTATCATTGGTGCGTATTAAGAATGGCGTATTACGCAAGAAAGACAAAATTATAGTGAAGTCTACGGGTGTGCAGTACGGCGTAGAAGATTTAGGTATCTTTACCCCTAAGCGCACGCCAACCGGCATCTTAAGAGCTGGTGAAGTGGGTTATGTGGTTGCTGGTATTAAAGACATTCATGGCGCTCCAGTAGGCGATACATTAACTCACTTTAAAACTTCTGACGTTGAAAGTCTTCCAGGTTTTAAGAAGGTTCAGCCTCAAGTGTATGCCGGCTTGTTCCCTACTAGCTCAGATGACTACGAAGATTTCCGTGAAGCATTAGCCAAGCTAAGCCTTAACGACGCCTCCTTGTTTTATGAGCCAGAAAGCTCTGACGCCCTAGGTTTTGGATTCCGTTGTGGTTTCTTGGGAATGTTGCACATGGAGATTATTCAAGAGCGTTTAGAGCGTGAATATGATCTTGATTTGTTAACCACAGCACCCACTGTAATCTACGAACTAGAACTCAATAACGGCAAAGTAATTTATGTAGATAACCCGTCCAAACTGCCTGATATGGGTGGCGTGGCCGAAATGCGTGAGCCCATTGTGGAAGCTAATATATTAGTACCACAAGAACACTTAGGTAACGTCATTACTTTGTGTGTACTCAAGCGTGGTGTACAAAAGAATATGCAGTTTACCGCCACTCAGGTAGCGTTAACCTACGATATGCCGATGAGTGAGGTGGTGTTAGACTTCTTTGACCGTCTTAAGTCTGTGAGCCGTGGCTACGCGTCTTTAGAATACAACTTTACTCGCTTCGAAGAAGCCAAGCTTGCACGCTTGGATATTCTTATTAACGGCGAACGAGTGGATGCTTTGGCGGTGATTATGCATCGCGATAACGCCCAAACCCGCGGTCGCCTTCTGTGTGAAAAGATGAAAGAGCTAATTCCAAGGCAGATGTTTGATGTGGCTATTCAAGCAGCTATTGGTGGTAATATCGTGGCTCGTACTACGGTTAAAGCGCTGCGTAAGAACGTAACGGCTAAATGCTACGGTGGCGACATTAGCCGTAAGAAAAAGCTCTTGTCGAAGCAAAAAGCAGGCAAGAAGCGCATGAAACAAGTGGGTAATGTAGAAATTCCACAAGAAGCTTTCTTAGCCGTACTCAAACTAGATAGTTAAACGGATAGTTAAACTGATAGCTGAATCGATAGCTAAGGTAATGGTTATCAGAGATAAAAGGAGATATAGACGTGATGGATTTTGATTTTGAATTACTGCTTACGATACTAGTAGCGGTGTTTGGTGTTGGTTATGCCTTAGATGTGTGGTTATGGAAACCTGCTCGCATTAAAGCCCTGGTGCTGGCAACAGCTAGTGCGGGCGGTACATTGCCTAAGGCTGATCAACAAAAAGTAATGCGCGAACCGATGTTTGCAGAATACAGTCGTTCATTTTTCCCTGTATTGGCCTTTGTGTTGATCCTGCGTTCTTTTTTTATGGAACCATACCAAATTCCTTCAGGCTCTATGCTACCTACCCTCACTGTAGGTGACTTCATTGTGGTCAATAAGTTTGAATACGGCGTGCGCTTGCCAGTATTAGGCACTAAAGTGCTTGACTACAATGATCCAAAAGTGGGCGATGTGATGGTATTCAAATATCCAAAGGACCCAGCTATTAAGTATATTAAGCGTGTGGTCGCTGTGCCTGGAGATACCTTAGAGTTACGCGACAAGGTCATTTATATTAATGGCGAGGAAATGCCCCAGACTTATGTTGCTGACGAGTCCCCCACGACGGAAATCTATAAAGAGCGGCTTGGGGGTGTTGAACACCTTATATGGCGCAATAAAAATCCTGGACAAAATGGTGTGATCACTATTCCGCCAGGCAAATACTTCATGATGGGAGACAACAGAGACGGCAGTAATGACAGCCGTTATTGGGGTTTTGTGCCAGAAGAAAACATTACCGGTAAAGCTGTTGCTGTTTGGTTGCATTGGGAGAGCTTCTTTAGTTTGCCCAACTTTAGTACTGCGGGTAGCATAGACTAATATGAAAGCGCCTGCCGAGACGGCTCACCAACAAAAAATAGACGCCCTGTGTGCGGCAATCGGTTATTCCTTTGCCGACACTGCTCTGTTGGAGTTGGCGCTTACTCACCGTTCGTGTGGACACCACAATAATGAACGGTTAGAGTTTTTAGGGGACTCTATTGTTAACTTCGTTATTGCAGATGCGTTGTTTGATAAGTTTCCCAAAGCAAGAGAAGGCCAATTAAGTCGATTACGTGCAGGCTTAGTAAAAGGTGTGACGCTTGCTCAAGTGGCCAAAGAAATGCACATTGGCCCGTGTTTAAAGCTCGGTGTTGGGGAGTTAAAAAGTGGCGGGCAGCGACGCGAATCGATTTTGGCGGACGCTACTGAGGCCATCATTGGCGCTATTTACAAAGATGCGGGAATGGAGGTTTGCCAAGCACGTATTTTGGATTGGTTTACCACTAGGCTAGAAAACCTAAGTTTGTCCGATACCCAAAAAGATCCCAAAACACGCTTGCAGGAATACTTGCAGGCTAAGAAGTCCGACTTGCCCGTGTACCATTTGATCGATGTTAAGGGGCAGGATCATGAACAAATGTTTATCATAGAGTGCCACAGTAGCTTACTGGATAAACCCACTAAAGCGGAAGCCTCCAGCCGCCGCATCGCAGAACAGAAATCGGCCACGTTAGCACTACAGCAACTTGGCCAAGAGTCTTTATAGCAGAAAATATATCATGACAGATTTAGATACTTGGCTAGCAGCCCAAAATGACAGCAGCACAAAGTGTGGTTACGTCGCTATTGTAGGTCGTCCTAATGTGGGTAAGTCCACTTTGCTTAACCATATTTTAGGCCAAAAAATAAGCATTACGTCTCGTAAGCCGCAAACCACACGCCACCAAATTTTAGGTATTAAAACCGAAGGTGACGTGCAGGTTGTGTATGTAGATACCCCAGGACTACATCGAGATCAAGCCGATAAAGCTATTAACCGCTACATGAATAAAGCTGCTTCTAGCGCCTTAAAACATGTGGATTTAGTTATTTTTATGGTAGATCGTACCCGTTGGAATGATGCCGACGAACACGTTTATGAAAAAGTGAAAGCTGCTAATTGCCCCGTTATTTTAGCGATCAACAAAATTGACATACTTGATGACAAGCAATCCTTGTTGCCGTATTTACAAGAAGTTCAGCAACGCTTGCCTAATGCCGTGTTGGTGCCTATATCGTCCCATACAGGCGCTTCGGTAGACCAGTTAGAGCAGTGCGTGCTTGATCAATTACCCAATGGGCGGCATTTTTTCCCTGAGGATCAAGTGACCGACCGCAGCGCACGCTTTATCACGGCAGAGTTGATTCGTGAAAAAATTATGCGTCAGCTAGGCGATGAGCTGCCTTATCAAATGACCGTAGAAATAGAAGAGTTTGCCCAAGATGGCCCAGTGCTACACATAGGCGCTTTAATTTTAGTAGAGCGCAAAGGCCAAAAGCGTATCCTTATCGGCGATAAAGGCGACCGAATTAAACAGATCGGACGTGATGCACGGGTAGATATGGAGCGTATGTTTGAATGTAAAGTTATGCTCAAGCTTTGGGTGAAGGTGAAGAGTGGCTGGTCTGATGACGAGCGTGCTTTGCAAAGCTTAGGCTACGACGGCCTCGATTAATCAAGGTGAATGAACAGCAGCCGGCCTACGTATTACACAGTCGCCCATGGCGGGAGACTAGTATCATTGCCGATTTGTTTACGCTCAACCAAGGCCGAGTATCGGTAATTGTTCATGGGGCACGAAAACCACAGGGTAAGCAGCCTGCTAAACGTGCTTTAGTTCAGCCTTTTACACCCCTAATGGTGAGTTTCACTGGGCGTGGTGAATTACGTACAAGCGTGCAATTTGATGGCGCAGGCCCTCCGTTAGCCATAGTAGGTAATAGCCTTTACAGTGGCCTTTATATTAATGAGCTGTTACTCAATCTGCTAGCCTCCGATGACCCCCATCCTAATTTATTTGCATACTACCAAGCCTTGCTCAATGAGTTGATGGATAATCCTGTAATAGAACAATGTTTGCGCCCGTTTGAGGTCCATCTAATGGACGAACTGGGGTATCATATGGCGTTAGATAAAGACTATATAACGGGCAAGGTTGTAGTGTCTGATGCGAGTTATCAGTTACATCCTCTGCAAGGCGTTTGTTTAAAACAAATCCCGCATGGTGAACGAGACGAGGCGCCTTCGATTAGCGGTAAGCTGCTGCTACAATTAGCGGCCGGCCAATACACTGATAGGGAATGCCTTAAAGTGGCTAAATACATGGCACGAGCCAATTTAGACCAGTTATTAGGTGGCAAACCATTACAAAGCCGTAGCTTATTCCACACTATCGTTAAAAAGTAACTAATACTAGTTAGCCGAAAATAAAGGCTAGCGACAATTAGGAGAAGACAAGACATGGTTGATCCAAATCGAATTTTATTAGGCGTCAATGTAGATCACGTTGCCACCTTGCGCCAAGCTAGGGGTACGCGTTATCCCGACCCTGTAAAAGCAGCTTTAGATGCAGAGCAAGCCGGTGCAGACGGTATCACCGTACACTTGCGTGAAGACGCGCGCCATATACAGGAGCGTGATGTGCGGGTTATGGCGCAAGTGTTACAAACGCGAATGAACTTTGAGATCGCAGTAACCGATGCAATGATCGATTTAGCCGTGGAAATTGCTCCAGCTTATGTGTGTTTAGTACCAGAAAAGCGTCAAGAGCTCACCACAGAAGGGGGCCTGGATGCGGTCTCTCAAGAAGCCAAAATCAAAGCAGCATGCCAGCGTATGCAGGCTGTAGGCACTCAAATTTCTTTGTTTATAGATGCAGACAAACAGCAGATTGATGCAACCAAACGCACTGGTGCGGAGCTGATAGAATTGCACACAGGTGCTTATGCAGATGCCACTAGCTATGCCGAGCAACATGCCGAACTCATGCGTATAGCAGAATGCGCAACCTATGCTGCCAGTATTGGACTTATTGTTAACGGTGGCCACGGGCTTAACTTACAAAATGTAGAAGCCATCGCTGCTATTCCTGAATTTAACGAGCTTAATATTGGTCACTCTTTGATGGCAGACGCATTATTTGTTGGCTTGCCTCAGGCAGTAAAGAATATGAAAGCATTAATGTTAGCGGCCCGCGAACCCCACCGTCCTAGTCGGGTTTAAGTCGCGTCTAACAAGGCAGAGCGAAACAGCACATGGTTAAGGCAATTGGCACAGATATAGTAGCAACCGCTCGAATTGAAGCAGCATTAGAGCGCACAGGGCGAAAATTTGCCCAACGTATACTTACCGAGTTTGAAATGACTCAGTTTGATGCGGCCAGCCAACCCGCTGCTTTTTTGGCAAAACGGTTTGCCGCTAAAGAAGCTGCTGCCAAAGCGTTAGGAACGGGTATTGGACGCGGTATTTCTTGGCAACAAATGCACATAGAGCATGATGAAATGGGTGCACCTCTGCTTATCTTTAGCGGCGCAGCTGCGCAACGACAAGCTGATTTGGGTAGCCAAAAAGCGCATATCAGTATTGCTGATGAATTAGACCAAGCCTTAGCTTTTGTAGTGCTAAGCTAAGAATGTTAACTCGAGGTTAGTATGCATAAGTTCCCCACCATAGAAGACTATGTAGGCAATACCCCCTTGGTTCGCTTACAGCGTTTGCCGGGTAATACCAGTAACATTATTCTGGCCAAGCTAGAGGGTAACAACCCTGCAGGTTCGGTAAAAGATCGCCCTGCTTTGAGTATGATCACAGAAGCAGAAAAACGCGGTGATATCCAGCCTGGTGACGTGCTTATTGAAGCCACCAGCGGCAACACAGGTATTGCTTTAGCCATGGTGGCCGCCATAAAAGGTTACCAACTAAAGCTAATTATGCCCGATAACATGAGCTTGGAACGAAAGGCCTCTATGGCCGCCTATGGCGCTGAACTCATTGAAGTGACTGCAGAGCAAGGTATGGAAGGTGCTCGAGATTTAGCTTTAGCTATGCAGGCTCGTTGTGAAGGTAAGGTGCTGGATCAATTCGCCAATAGTGATAACTCATTAGCCCATTACCGTACAACTGGCCCTGAAATTTGGCAGCAAACCCAAGGTAAGATTACTCATTTGGTGAGCTCCATGGGTACCACTGGTACTATCATGGGATTGTCGTCTTATTTAAAAGAACAAAACCCAGAGGTTCAGATTCATGGCTTGCAGCCTAAGCCAGATTCATCTATTCCAGGCATTCGGCGCTGGCCGGAAGCCTACCTGCCAAGTATTTTTGACGCAGCAAAAGTAGATGCCATTATCGACATGGACCAAACCGAAGCAGAGGCAACTATGAAAGCCTTAGCCACGGAGGAGGGGATCTTTGCAGGGGTGTCTTCTGGAGGCTCCGTAGCAGGCGCATTGCGCCTGTCTAAGCAGGTAGAAAATGCTGTTATTGTTTGTATTATTTGCGATCGCGGTGATCGCTACTTATCCACTGGAGTATTTGGTTAATCATGGCCCGTTTATCGCCCTTACAGCGCAAGCTTAAACTTAAAAACCCTTCGGCTTCAGCTAAACAAAAGCGTTCTCAAGCCCAGGTAGACGTAGAAGTTGTTACTTTGCCTGTGGGCAAGCACATCCTTTTAGAGCTTGAAGACTTAAGTCACGATGGCCGTGGTGTGGGCCGCTGGCAAGGAAAAACTATTTTTGTTGAGGGTGGATTACAAGGTGAATCCGTTAAAGCGGAAGTGCTCAGCGATCGTAAAACTCACGCCGAAGCCCGTTTGTTGGAAATTAATAAAGCTAGTGAACAGCGTGTGTCACCTTTTTGCCCTGTATACGACACCTGTGGCGGTTGTCAGTTGCAGCACTTAGAACCAGCGGCTCAAGTTAGCTTTAAACAGGCTGCTATTGCTGAGCAGTTACGTCGTTTGGCAGATATCGAACCTCAGCAATGGGTGCAACCTATTATTGGCGAAAGCCTGGGCTACCGCCGGCGAGCGCAACTGGCGACACGTTATTTTGCAGACAGCAAAACCTTATTATTAGGGTTTCGCCAAAGTGGTCATAAACACATTGTACCTATTAGCCAGTGTCCGGTATTAGAGCCCGCTTTGTCTAATCTTCTAGTCCCTCTGCATGAGGTATTAGTAGCTATGGAGCATACGCAGTGGGTTACCCATGTGGAGCTATTACAAGCCAGTGCCGGTGCCTGTATTATTTTAAAAACATCAGCAACCCTAGTGCCAGAAGATCAACAACTGTTAACTGGTTTTGGTGCTCAACACACGCTTAGTATTGTGTGTCAGCAAACAGACCATGAAGACCTGTGGTTAAATGGCAGTGCAGAAGGCTTGAATTATAGCCTGTCAGTGGCAGGTATAGATAAACCGATTGAGATAGATTTCGCACTGCAAGACTTTGTTCAAGTAAACGCCAAGGTTAACCAAGGCATGGTGGCCCAAGCTCTAGAGTGGCTTGAGCCACAGGCTGGAGACAAGGTGTTAGATTTATTCAGTGGCGTGGGTAATTTTGCCCTGCCGATAGCGAGTATGGCTGATCAATACGTTGAAGTACTGGCGTTGGAAGGTGACTACGCCATGGTAAAGCAAGGCCGTAAGAACGCTCAGCGTAATGGTTTGGCTCTAGTCGATTTTGAACACGCAGACTTATTTGAGGCTAGCGCTCGTAAGCAGTGGCAAAAAAAGTCCTTTAATAAAGCGCTATTAGATCCTCCTCGTGCAGGGGCTAAAGGCATTGCCCAGTTACTTAAAGGCCAGCCGTTGGAACGAGTGGTTTATGTATCGTGCAACCCTGCGTCTATGGCGCGAGATTTAAAAGAATTCCAAGCCCTAGGGCTCAACGTTGCTAAAGTAGGTTGTATTGATATGTTTCCCCATACACCCCACTTAGAAGTGATGGCTTTGTTGGTTCGAAAATAAAGCTCAAGCAATGAGAGATACACTAGGATAACGAGCTCGCCTTGTTGGCGCGCCATTTAAACGAGATTTAACCATGGTACAGGTACGCGCATTACACCCGACCCATGCAGACGGCAATGTTGATATCCAGGCATGGATGGAGGGATTGCAAAGTGAAGTAGAGTTGGCAGACACCAGCCGCCTGCAAAAGGCCTGTGAATTGGCCCAAAAAGTACGTGATCACGCTAGTAAAAGCGAAGACATTTGGGCCACAGCAGAAGTTGACTGCTTCCGCACAGGCCTTGAAATGGCCGAAATTTTAACCACGCTACAGGTTAATGAAGAAACCTTAGTAGCTGCGGTGTTGTACCGAGCTGTGCGTGAAGATAAATTGGCCCTTAAGGATGTTAAGGATGCCTTTGGCTCCGTGGTAGCTCAGCTGATCGATGGTGTGTTGCAAATGGCCGCTATCAGCAGCCTACAAAGCCCCACTCGAGATAGTATTTTAGGTCAATCAGACAGTCAGCTAACTAATGTGCGTAAAATGCTAGTGTCCCTAGTAGATGATGTGCGTGTTGCGCTGATTAAACTAGCCGAACGTACCTGCGCTATCCGTGCGGTCAAAAATGTTGATCGCAAAAAACGCTATCTAGTATCCCGAGAAGTGTTTGATGTGTACGCACCTTTGGCTCATCGTCTAGGGATTGGTGCCATTAAGTGGGAGCTTGAAGACCTATCCTTTCGTTACCTTCAGCCTAATGCCTATAAGGAAATCGCTGCGTTTTTAGATGAGCGGCGGATGGATAGGCAAGACTACATTGCACGCGTGTTAGCCGATCTCACGGAGCAGCTTAAGGCTGCGAGTATTGAACCGGATATCACCGGCAGAGCTAAGCATATTTATAGTATCTGGCGAAAAATGCAGCGCAAGAATATTGAGTTTTCTCAAGTATACGACGTGCGCGCGGTACGTATACTCGTACCTGAACTTACAGACTGTTATACCGCCTTGGGTATCGTACACGGGCTGTGGCGTAATATTCCTCAAGAATTCGATGACTATATTGCCACCCCAAAAGAAAATGGTTACCGCTCCTTACATACAGCGGTAATTGGCCCAGAAGGCAAGGTAGTAGAGATTCAGATTCGCACCTTTGCTATGCATGATGAAGCGGAATTAGGTGTGTGTGCCCATTGGTTATACAAAGGCACCGACGTTAATAGCACTGGTAACTCATACGACGAAAAGTTGGTTTGGCTGCGTCAGGTATTAGAATGGCATGATGAAGTAGGCGATGGCGCCGAATTTGTTAATCAAGTTAAGAGTGATGTGGAGCAGGACCGTATATACGTGTTCACTCCCGAAGGTCATGTAGTAGATCTGCCTAACGGTGCCACACCTATCGACTTTGCTTACCGAGTACATACGGAAGTAGGTAATACGTGCCGTGGGGCAAAAATTCATGGCCGTATAGTACCCCTCACCTATGGTCTGAAAACCGGCGATCAAGTCTCCATTATGACGTCCAAAGGCGGAGCGCCGAGTCGAGATTGGATGAATCCAAACTTAGGCTACGTAAATGCTGGTCGTACAAGGGCTAAAATTGGTCACTATTTCAAACAGTTAGACAAAGATAAAAATGCTGCTGCTGGCCGCCAACTGGTTGAGCGTGAAATGCGCCGCATGGCTATTACAGGGGTAGACTACAGCCAAATGGCCACCGCCATTAACTTTAAGCATGTAGATGATATGTATGCGGCTTTAGGAGCCGGCGACCTTCGTTTAGCTCAGGTGATTAACGCTGCACATCTGCAAGTAGAGCCTAACCTTAAACCTAAGAAACAGCTAGATCTTAGCCTATTAAATGGCAAAGCTAAGCCTGCTACAGGAGCAGGTAATGATGTTCAAATAGCCGGAGTGGGTAATCTATTAACGACTATGGCCAGTTGTTGTAAGCCTGTGCCAGGTGATCCTATTACCGGCTTCATTACCCTCAGTAGGGGAGTGTCTGTCCATCGACAAGACTGCCTTAATATCATGAATATGGCCGAACGTGATCGTCAACGTATTATCGAAGTCAATTGGTCCGGTAGTAGTGAGCAAACTTATCCTGTGGATATCTTTATCGAAGCGGTAGATCGATCTGGTTTGTTGAGTGAAGTAATTATGGTTTTGGGTAATGAGCACGTTAATTTGGGCAACATTGCCACTAACGTCGACAAAAATACCCACTCTGCCACTATTTCCATGACTATAGACATTCCTCGTATAGAGCTGCTTGGTCGCATATTAGATAAAATAAGCCAGCTACCTAACGTATTAGATGTGAGGCGACAAAAGAATGGTTAACGATATCAGCAATACTAGCGATTCCATGCAGCAGTTATTGGATATTATGGCTCAATTGCGCAACCCAGATGGCGGTTGCCCGTGGGATCTTAAACAAGATTTCCGCAGCATTTTGCCCCATACCTTAGAAGAAGCCTATGAAGTGGCAGACGCTATAGAATCTGATGATCGCATGCAGTTGCGGGATGAGTTGGGGGATTTGTTATTCCAGGTGGTATTTTACTGTCAACTAGCCCGTGAAGAAGGTAGTTTTGAATTTGCAGATGTAGCTCAAACCATGGCGGATAAGCTCATTCGCCGCCATCCACATGTCTTTGGCCCCGAGGCTCATGGAGGGGCCCATGGAGAGAAGACAGGCGAAACAGCTATGGACGCCGACAAAGTATTAGAACGCTGGGAAAGTATTAAACAAGAAGAGCGTGATGCTAAGCACCAGCACTCCGTACTAGACGATGTGCCTAACGCATTGCCCGCAATGCAACGCAGTGCAAAGTTGCAAAAGCGTGCAGCTAATGTGGGTTTTGATTGGCCTGATATAAACCCTGTACTGGCTAATATGGCTGAAGAGCTGGAAGAGGTTCAGCAGGCTTTTGCTAGTGGTGATAAAGACCATACTCTAGAAGAGCTAGGTGATTTAATGTTTGCCTGCGTGAATATGGCACGGCACCTAAAACAAGACCCAGAACAAGTGATGCGAGCTGCTAATGCTAAGTTTGAGAGACGGTTTCGTTTCTTGGAAACACAGTTATTAGAGGCTGGAGAACAGTTAGAGAATGTTAGTCTAGAGCGTATGGACGCAGGTTGGGATGAGGCTAAGGCGCAAGGTCTATAGCAATTTTCAGCACCCTATAACCGCTATAAGCCAGTTTCACTATACGGCCGTGGCACTGGGGCTGAGTTTTAGTTACACTACTCGGCCCAGTTAAATGTGTATTTGAATACAGGGTTTCTTAGCAAGCGGATCGTAAGATAACTGCGTCTTTTTCGTCTGTTTGCTAAGGCATCTTAATTTAGTCGAATATGGATTGACTGAGCTATTAAATAATGGCCATCGTATTTAAATTTTTTGGAGTTAAATCATGAAGTTAATCCTTTTGGGTGCGCCTGGCGCAGGTAAAGGTACACAAGCACAGTACCTTACAGAAACGTATGGTATCCCTCAAATTTCAACAGGTGATATGCTGCGTGCGGCCGTGAAAGCGGGTACAGAGTTAGGTAAAATTGCTAAAAAAATAATGGACGAAGGCGGTTTAGTCTCTGACGAGTTGATTATCAACTTAGTTAAGGAGCGTATTACTCAGGACGATTGCAAAGAGGGCTTTCTATTTGATGGTTTTCCTCGCACTATTCCTCAAGCTCAAGCATTAAAAGATGCCAGTGTCTCCATTGACGCAGTCGTTGAAATTGACGTTGCAGACGAAGAAATCATTAAACGCATGAGTGGTCGACGCGTACACCCTGGTTCTGGCCGTACCTACCACCTTATTTTCAATACACCTAAGCAAGCGGGCAAAGACGATGTCACTGGTGAAGACTTGGTACAGCGTGCTGATGACCAAGAAGACACTGTGCGCCAGCGCTTAAGTGTATATCATGATCAAACCGCACCATTAGTCGATTTCTACAAGAGCCTAATTGTGTCGGAAGGCCCTGCTGCCCCTGCATATCATTACATTGCTGGTGTGGGTAGTGTGAGTGATATTAAAGAGGCTGTCTCCGCAGCACTCGGTAAGTAACACTACCTATGACTCGAATATTGGCGCTGGACACTTCTGGCACCTCTTGTAGTGTCGCTCTATGGAGCGATACGGGCCTTTTGATAGGCAAAGAAGAGCTTGCAGAGCGGCAACATACTCAGCGACTTTTACCTATGGTGAAAGAGCTGTTGCTGGAGGCCGATGTGAAAATGTTGAGCCTTGATGCAATAGCCTACGGCCGTGGCCCGGGCTCGTTCACGGGCATCCGCATTGCTGCAGGTGTGGCGCAAGGTTTGGCTTTTGGTATCGATTGCAAAGTCATTCCCATATCCACCCTAGCAGCCCTTGCATTACGTTTTCATCAGCGGTCCGAACCATCCAATCTAGCCTACGCCTGTAGTTTAGATGCTCGTATGGGAGAGGTGTACTGGGGCGAATACATTATTGACGAAACCCACCCCGAACTAGCTCTACCTCAAGTTGCAGAAAGAGTGTGCTCGCCAGAGCAAGTTAAGCTGGTTAATTCAGTGTATGCCGCTTGTGGTAGTGGCATGGCGGTGGCTAATATGCCCGAAGAAATTCTAGCATCTGCTCGATCAGTCTGTTCAGATCTAGAGCCAAGAGCATTAGAAATGGCGCGTTTAGCGGGCGCAGACTTTGCTCTAGGACGTCAGTGTGCGCCTGAAGATGCATTGCCAGTGTACCTGCGTGATGAAGTAACATGGCAAAAACTGCCGCGCTACCAATAGCCTGCTTCCCTACTGAGGATTACCCATGGATTGGATCCAAGCAAGTATCATCGCATTAATTCAGGGCATTACTGAGTTTTTACCCATCTCCAGTTCCGCTCATCTATTGTTCCCAAGTTTATTGTTAGGATGGCCTGATCAGGGCTTAACCTTCGACGTGGCAGTGCATTTAGGTAGCTTATTGGCAGTCGTCATCTACCTACGCAACGATTTGATCGCTATGGTTGCTGGCCTGTGGCAATGGCAGCAAGAAAAACGTTTGAATCAGCAGGCAACCTTGGCATTAATGCTGATCGTGGCAACTTTACCCGCGATATTTTTTGGGTTGGTGCTTAAGGACTGGATAGAAGTGAACGCCCGGGCACTTTGGGTGGTGGCTGTAACGACACTTGTTTTTGGTTTGCTGCTGGGTTGGGCAGACTGGCGCAGTCGCAGAGAGCATCACATGGCATCCATGAGTTGGCGGCACACCTTATGCATAGGCTTGGCCCAAGCTTTAGCTTTGTTACCGGGCACGTCTCGCTCAGGCATCACAATGACGGCGGCGCTCATGCTCGGTTACACCCGTGAAGCTGCCGCACGGTTTTCATTCCTTATGTCTATTCCAGTCATCTTGGCAGCATCTAGCCTAATGACGCTTGAATTGGCGACCACCACAGTTGCCATTCTATGGACGCCTATGTTGATTGCCTTTGTAGTGTCCTTTGCGAGTGCTTGGTTGTGTATCGTATTATTTATGCAAGTCATAAGTCGCATGGGTATGTGGCCCTTTGTTGTCTATCGTGTTGTCTTGGGAGTGGGCCTATGCTGGCTGATACTACCGACGCTAAGTTAGCTGTTGCCGTGGGCGGTTTTCAGTTTTTAGAGAATGCATTGGCGCTAGAGCTTGGTGTGCCAGTGATTAAGAAAACCAACAACGCGTATGATTTTTTGTTGCGATTCACTTCTGAAGGCTTGGGTTTAGAGCCAGTAGATGGGCGCAGTGGTGCAGTGCGGGTTGATTTTGCAGCAGGTAAAGCACGTCATCGAAGAGTGTTTGGTGGCGGCAAAGGCCAGCAGGTCGCTAAGGCTGTGGGAGTGCAGGGTGGAGTGCGCCCCAGCATATTAGATTTAACAGCGGGTTTAGGTGGCGATGCATTTGTACTAGCAAGCCTAGGCTGTCGTGTATCTATGGTTGAGCGTCAGCCAGTAGTAAGGGCGTTGTTAGCAGATGGTTTGGCTAGGGGTGAGTTAGACATTGATGTGGGAGATATTGTCGCAGGAATGAGTCTAAAAAAAGGTGATGCCTTGTCTGTGATGAGCGCTTGGGAGGGTGTAGCACCCCAAGTGATCTATTTAGACCCTATGTTCCCTCACACTGGTAAGTCGGCCCAAGTAAAAAAAGAAATGGCGTTGTTTCGGCAGTTGGTAGGTAGTGATGAAGACGCTGATGTCCTATTGGCCCCAGCACTAGCCTTAGCCACTCATAGAGTAGTGGTCAAACGGCCTCGTATTGCGCCAGACCTTGCCCAGCATAAACCCACGTATCGGCTTGAAGGCAAATCTAACCGGTTCGATATTTACGTTAATAAAAGCTTCACTGCCTAGTAAGCTAATAATGTGGCGGGGGCTCATTCGCCTCAGGGCCACCTTGGCCAGCATCTGCCGCTTGCTGCAAAGTTGTCATTTGTTGCGCCAATAACCCCAAAGCACGATCCATCCTAGTGAGATCTTTTTGCTGCTTACTCACAACTTCGTTAAGAGTGTCTATTGTCTGTTCTTGAAAAGCGACTTGTTGCTGTAATTCGACGATATCGGCGGCATTATTCATGATATTCTCAAGAAGTTGCAAAAAAATAGGGTTTTATAAATCAAGTGTTTGATTGGGCGCGGGTTTTTCTATAACCTTGGCAGATTGTACCGACTTTATGCTGGCTAGGATACGCGCATGGGCAAAGGTAGAGGTGCAATACTATTTTACATAAAACAATAAAACCTGAGATATCGAGTCATTATGAGACGCACACTATTTATTTATAGCTTCATTATTAGTTTAATCGCCGCTTTGGCATTACCCTTTATTCTAGACGAAATCATTCACAGCTCAAGTATCGTTGATACTCAGTTTGAGTTGGTAGCTGGTGTGGCTTTTGCCATGTTCTGGGTTGCTACCCTTGCTACGGGTGTTAAGTTCATTTCTGCGGGTGTAGAAGATGACGCCCAATGGGACGAAATGGACGACGATCCAAACCGCGAATCCGGCACTGTAAAATGGTTCAATGTGACCAAAGGATTTGGTTTTGTAACACGTGATCAAGGCGATGACGTATTTGTCCACTTCCGTTCTATCCGTGGTAAAGGTCACCGTTCGTTACTGGAAGGCCAGCGTGTGCGTTTTAGTGTGACCGAAAGTGATAAAGGCATTCAAGCAGAAGATGTCTCTATCGTAGGCTAGCTGCAAATGGCTTGGCGATTTCCGCCAGGCCAATCTACATCTAGACTCAAGACCTAACGCGTACAGAGTCATAGAAAGAGACTGAAGATCCACATAGCTTGAAATTAGAATGAGTGTGGGCGAGTTTAATAGGGATTTTCCCGATGGATAATGCGCAAAAACTTTCCTACTCAACAGATTCAGGCTTAGGCCAAACTGCAAAAATTGGTCTAATTGTATTACAAACAGATCAGACTATAGAAGACGAGTTTCGCCAGATATTAACGATTGACGGCGTTGCTTGTTACCATGCTCGCATTGCCAACGCCATGGAGGTGACTCCTGAAACCTTGGCCCGAATGCAGGCTGATCTTCCCTTTACCTCCAGCTTATTACCTAAAGCCTTTGAGTTTGATGCCATTGGTTATGCCTGTACATCAGGCGCTACTATTATCGGCGAAGAACAGGTAGCCCAATTAATTTTGGCGCAGCACCCTCATGCCAAAGTCAGTAACCCTCTTAGTGCATGTAAGGCTGCGTGCGCGGCTTTAAAATTAAACAACATCGCCTTACTCACACCTTACACCCCTGAAGTTACACAAGCTTTGAGTGACAGCCTGTGTGCCAGCGGTATTGAAATTGCACACACGGGTTATTTTGATATAGAAGATGATTTTGAAGTGGGTAGGGTGGATTCGTCCAGCATTTATAACGCCATTATCACTCTAGGTGAGCATAAAGAATGTGAGGGTGTCTTTGTTTCTTGTACCAGCTTAAGAGTGGCAAATATTATCCTTAAAGCGGAAAAACACCTAGGTAAGCCGGTTATTTCTAGTAATCAGGCACTTGCATGGCACTTGCTCCGGCTGTCCGGAGTAGGTAAAAAATTAACTCAATTTGGTTGTTTATTCAGCCATGGACTCCCGCATTAATGGCTAAGCCTTTACCCCAAAAACTGTTACCAAAAAAAACTCAAGTGGTCATCATAGGTGGTGGCATTCATGGCTGTTCAGTTGCGTATCACCTGGCCAAAGCGGGCTGGAAAGACGTGGTTTTACTGGAGCGAAAGCAACTTACTAGTGGTACCACCTGGCATGCGGCTGGTCTAGTGGGGCGATTGCATGGTGGGCATGCCACCACGGCTTTTTCTCAATACGGCGTTGATCTATACGCAGAGTTGGAGCGAGAGACAGGCCAAGCCACGGGATTTCAGCAATGTGGCTCTATAGCCATTGCTAGTCGCCCTGAGCGTATGCGTGAACTACGCAGGCAAGCTGATTTCGCCTTGCTTAACAAAATTGAAGCAGCTGAGTTAAGCGTTGAGGAAATACTAGAACGTTGGCCCTTGATGAACCCAGAAGGCGTATTAGGTGGCATTCATGTGCCTAGTAATGGCTATATTAACCCCATTGATTTAACCATGGCGTTAGCTAAAGGTGCGCGTATGCACGGCGCCCAATTATTTGAACACACTAAAGTGCTCGATGTGGTGGTGACCAACGATAAGGCCACAGGTGTAATTACAGAGCAAGGTTTGCTAGAAGCTGACTTCGTGGTTAATTGCGCCGGTATGTGGGCGAGAGAACTGGGGCGCCAAAGTGGCGTCCATGTGGCCACCCATGCCTGTGAACATTATTACTTAGTAACCGACGTGATTGAAGGGTTAGCTAAGGATTTACCAGTGTTACGGGCCTACGATGATTGCACCTATTTTAAACAAGATGCAGGTAAGTTGTTGTTTGGTTTTGCCCACAACAAAGTAAAACCTTGGGGTATGGAAGGCATTGACGAAGAATTCAGCTTTGACTCTTTGCCCTTTGTAGACGATGACGTGATGGACGTTTTAGAAATGGCCATGAATCGTGTGCCAGCGCTAGAAACGGCAGGTATACGAACCTTTTTTAACGGCCCAGAAAGCTACTCCTATGACGGTAACTTTACCTTAGGCGAGGCGCCCGAAGTGAAGAACTACTTCGTGTTGGCTGGGGTTAACTCCACCGGCATACAGTCTGGAGCAGGTGCGGGCAGGGCTTTGGCGCAATGGATAATGCAAGGTTACGCGCCGATGGACCTTAACGACATGGATCCTGCCCGTATTCAAACTTTCCAAGCTCAAGACTCTTATCTACAAGCGCGAGCACCAGAAACAGAAACCCGCACCTACGCTATGCACTGGCCAAATTATCAGCGTGATACGGTAAGGCAGTTACGTAAAACACCTTTCTACCATACATTAAAGCAGCATGGTGCATGGTTTGCCGAGCAGCAAGGTTGGGAGCGGCCCGCGTGGTTCGCACCCAAAGGTGTGACGCCAGAGACAGACTATAGTTTCCATAGACCAAAGTGGTTTGACTACGCACAGGCCGAACAACAAGCTGCCCGCCACGGTGTAGCGTTGTTAGATTATTCTATGTTGGGTAAATTATGGATTGAAGGTATAGGCGCGGAGCAATTCTTACAGCGCATGTGTACCAATAATATGGCCATGAAATTGGGTCAGGTTGTCTATACCTTGATGTTGAATGAGCGAGGTGGTATTGAAAGCGATATCACCGTGGCGAGATTTGCAAACGATAAGTTCTTGCTGATGAGTTCCATGGCTCGCACGAGACGCGATCAATTGTGGTTGCAACAACACGTGCTGCCACAAGAAGATGTGCGCTTGCAGGATGCCACTTCTGCCTATGGTGTATTGTCTATCGTTGGGCCAAAAAGTAGGGAGCTGATGGCTAGTTTAACGACTACGGATGTGTCTAGTTTAGCGTTCCCATTTGGCACATGGCAAAATCTTTATTTAGGGCATGCACCTTGCTGGGCTCAAAGAGTGTCTTTTACTGGGGAGCTTGGTTGGGAGATATACGTTACGCCAGATTTTGCCGACTACATACTTCAGGTACTTATTGATAACGGGAAAGGGCTAGGGTTAAGGCTTATGGGAGGCGAGGCTCTAAATGCCTTACGTATCGAAAAAGGCTATCTACATTGGGGGCACGATCTGTCCTATACCGATGCCCCACATCAACTGAGCCTTGAGTTTTTATGTAAAACCAACAAAACGCAGAATTTTGTAGGGCAACTCGCTTATGAGCAGCGGCGTGCAGAAGCCAAAGGCCCGTATTTGTGCCATTTAGCGCTCGCTGATAACCTGCCTATGCTACATCATAACGAAGCGGTATTAAGAGATGGTGAAATAGTTGGCTTTGTCACCTCGGGAGCTTATGCCCAGCATAGCCAAAGGTCTGTAGGGTTATGTCTATTAGAGTTGCCTCAAGGCAGTACTAATAAGCAGTGTTTAGAAGATGGTAGTTATACCGTGCTTATCGAAGGCGAAGAATATGCTGCTAATGTAAGTCTTAAATCAGCTTTTGATCCTCTACATCAAAAATTACGTAGCTAAAGCAAATCTTGATCTGAAAAAATGCCCCTTCAGAGAGTTTTTCCGAGACAGGGCTTATCGGAAATCAATAATGATAGGCATAAAAAATCCAGTCTTAGTGACAAACATAGATAGTAATATGAAGAAGGAAAGGAGTGCTTCAAAAGTACGTATTCAAAGTTGTTGGAATCACGATGGCATAGGTGTTTATCGCTGGTTATGGGCATAACAACAGATATTCCTACAACGCTATTTTGGCGGTGTTATGATCTTTGGAGAATTAATTGAATTTTTTACAGTATGGAAATCCTGAAGGAAAAACCGTTATTTACTTTCACGGTGCGCCTGGCGCGCCTGAAGAAGGTTCTGTTTTTGACGAACATGCAAAAAAGCACAATTTGAATATTGTTTGTTATGAGCGGTCTTCAATTGATTCGTCATTACAAAGCCAAGATTACTACAAATATTTGGCTAACATTATTATCGATAAGGCTAATGGTAGCAAAGTTGATGTAATTGGCTTTTCAATCGGTTGTCATGCAGCCATTGAAACTAGCCTTTACTTAGAAAACACTGTTCGAGAGATGCACCTTATATCCGCCGCCGCTCCGCTAGACGCCGCTGATTTTCTAAATGGCATGGCAGGAGAAGTGGTGTTTTCTATAGCAATGAAGCATCCTGCTATTTTCACCTTATTATCATATTGGCAAACTCTTTTAGTTAAGATAGCGCCTAGTATTTTATTCAAAATGTTATTTTCCAGTGCTGTGGGAGAAGACAAATCGCTGTCAAAAACTGCTGAATTTAAAGATTATATGAGCCCAATTTTAATACGTTGCTTTAACACTAGCGTTAAAGGCTATATAAGAGAAATAAAACAATATGTAACACCATGGAAAGGGTCGGTTCAAAAATGCAGTGTGAACACCCACATATGGTATGGCGTTAGTGATAATTGGTCTCCTGCCAGCATGGCTAAGTACTTAAAAGAGGCTATACCTACGTCCAAAAGCCTTAACCTAATGACGGGATTGTCTCATTACACATGCCTGTATGCGGCAGTTCCGAAAATATGTTCACAACTAGAGAAGACATAATGGGGATCAATGGCAGTTGATGCCAGTACCTTACTGTCATTAAGAAAAGGCGTTTTATATGAAACGACTGATTAAAAATTCTAGTTGGTTTGGTGGGCGATCTAACGACTTCTAGCCTTGCAGGAGGGAATGCTTTTTTGGACGGGAAGTATAGGGCGTAAAAAGTGTGCTACGAGTGTGACATGGGTTTCTTACAAGGAATTCAAGGCAAAAAAAAGACCAATAACAGTTAAGTTATTGATCTTTAATACAATGTAAGTGGTACCGGTGGGCGGACTCGAACCGCCACGCCGCGAAGCAACGGATTTTGAATCCGTCGTGTATACCAATTTCACCACACCGGCACATTGTGGGGCGGATTATACAGAGTTGACAAAACTCGTCAATGGCTTAGCTTTGGAAAAGATGAATAATTCTTAATCTAAGTCTTAGAAGTGCTGAACAATCACTCAAGATTGGGTATTATAGGCGACCTTGGCCTACGGCCCTTGATTTTTCACACTTTGGCCCCATTTTTGTCACATGCAAGTTTCCGATTTTAGTTTTCATCTCCCTAACGAGCTTATTGCTCGCTACCCAACACCCGAACGTACGGCGAGTCGATTGATGCAGTTGCATGGAGAGTCTGGCGCGGTGTCTCACGGTGGCTTTACTGATTTGCTTGAGTTTCTTCAGGCAGGTGATTTATTAGTATTGAATAATACTAAGGTGATCCCTGCTCGCTTGTTTGGCGCGAAAGAGTCTGGTGGCAAGATTGAAGTGTTGGTAGAGCGACTTTTGGGCGAGCGTAATTTTTTAGCTCACGTACGGTCGAGTAAATCGCCAAAGCCGGGGGCCCGATTATTGTTAGAAGGTGAAGTGTGGGCCACTATGCTTGCACGTCACGACACCTTGTTTGAACTTGTTCTTGATGAAGGTGAAAAGGCGTTGGACGTATTGCAACGCTTAGGTCATATGCCATTGCCTCCCTATATAGACCGCCCTGACGACACAGCAGACCGTGATCGTTATCAAACGGTATTTGGCGAACATCACGGCGCTGTAGCTGCTCCCACGGCAGGATTGCATTTTGATCAACCGCTGTTGGATGCTATAGCGGCTAAGGGTGTAAACTTTGCTTACGTTACATTACACGTAGGTGCGGGAACGTTTCAGCCGGTGAAGGTTGAGCGTATTGAAGACCACCATATGCATGGTGAGTTAGTGGAAGTTAGCGCAGCAGTTTGTGACGCAGTTAAAAGCACCCGTGCCAATGGCGGCCGAGTTGTTGCGGTAGGTACAACTTGCGTTAGGTCTCTAGAAAGTGCGAGTGCTAATGGCGAAATAGCGCCGTTTAACGGTGAGACACATATCTTTATTTACCCAGGGTATCGTTTTAAAAGTGTTGATGCCTTGGTTACCAATTTCCACTTATCCGAATCGACCTTGTTGATGTTAGTCAGTGCGTTTTCAGGTCGAAATTACGTGATGAGTGCTTATGCCCAAGCTATTGAACTGGGGTATCGGTTTTTTAGTTATGGTGATGCCATGTTAGTGACACCACAACCTTCTGCTTTGGAGCGGACATGAGTCGCAGTTGTTTTATGAAATTTGAGCGCCTGGCCCAAAGTGGTGAAGCGCGTCGAGGCCGGTTAACCTTTCCCCGTGGTTCGGTAGAAACCCCGTGCTTTATGCCGGTGGGCACTTATGGCACGGTAAAAGGTATGTTGCCTAGGGATATAGAGGCCACTGGTGCGGAAATTATTCTGGGCAATACGTTCCACCTAATGTTACGCCCGGGAACTGATGTGGTGAAACTGCATGGTGACCTGCATGATTTTACGCAGTGGAAAAAACCAATTCTTACGGATTCTGGCGGCTTTCAAGTATTTAGTTTGGGCGCTAAAATCAATGAAGAAGGCGTTAAGTTCCAGTCACCTGTTAATGGCGATACGGTGTATATGACGCCAGAATCTTCTATGCAGGTGCAGAAAGATCTAGGCTCGGACGTAGTGATGATTTTTGATGAATGCACACCTTATCCAGCGACCGAAGAAGAAGCGGCCACGTCTATGCGGCGCTCCATGCGTTGGGCTAAGCGCAGTAAGGATGCACACGGTGACAGCCCGTCGGCATTGTTTGGTATAGTGCAAGGTGGTATGTATGAGCACCTGCGTGACGAATCCTTAGAGGGCTTGGCTGATCTGGATTTTGATGGTTTTGCCATTGGCGGTTTGTCTGTAGGTGAGCCTAAAGATGACATGTTACGGGTACTTGCCCATACAGCACCTAAACTGCCTACCGATAAGCCACGCTACTTGATGGGCGTTGGCAAGCCAGAAGATTTAGTTGAGGGTGTGCGTCGTGGTGTCGATATGTTCGACTGCGTGATGCCTACTCGTAATGCACGTAATGGCCACTTGTTTATTACCGATGGGGTAGTAAAAATTCGCAATGCCGTGCATAAAACAGACCCTGGCCCACTTGATAAAGAGTGTGATTGTTATACTTGCAGCAACTTTTCTCGAGCTTATTTATATCATTTAGATAAGTGCCGTGAAATGTTAGGTGCGCAGCTTAATACTATTCACAACCTGCATTACTATCAGCGGCTCATGGCAGGATTGCGTACGGCACTAGAAGCGGGTACATTGGACGACTTTGTCGATGATTTCTACAGCAGGCGTGGTTTAGCTACACCTGTTTTGAATAAATAAATAATTTTTTAGTTAATAATGTTGGAGATAATATGAGTTTCTTTATTGAATCAGCCATAGCCGAAGGCGGAGCAGCCCCAGGCGGAGACACAAGTTCTCTTGTGATTATGATGGTGATTTTTGCCGCGGTATTTTATTTTATGATTTGGCGCCCACAGTCAAAGCGCACTAAAGACCACAAGAACCTAATGGGTGGTTTGTCCAAGGGCGATGAAGTAGTAACCAACGGCGGAATGATTGGTAAGGTTGCTAAAGTGAACGATGATTTTGTTACTATCACCTTAGCGGACGGCGTAGATGCCAATTTCCAAAAAGCTGCTGTGGCTTCTGTGTTGCCAAAAGGCACTATTAAGTCTATTTAATATTGTAGTGTAAAGCCTTGGTTGTTTTGGCTGTTGTGGCCAGCAATGGGGCTTTTTTTATGACTCGTTTTTCAAGGAAAGCCTGTGTTAAATCGTTATCCCTTATGGAAAAGCTTACTCATTATTGTTAGCTTGGCCCTTGGTGGGCTTTATGCTCTGCCAAACTTATACCCAGATGATCTGGCTATACAAATCACTGGAGCAAGAAGCGCCACGGTAATTGATGAGCAGGTGCTTGATGAAGCAGTTTATGCCCTAGATCAAGCTGGTTTAAGTGCTATAGGCGTTGAATTAACGGCTAAAAACGTACTTGTACGTGTGGCCGATTCTGAGTCTCAATTACATGCTAAAGCGGTTTTGAGTGATGCTTTAGGGGACAAGTACGTCACAGCACTTAACCTTGCCCCCACCACTCCTGATTGGTTAACAAACCTAGGTGCTGGACCCATGAAACTGGGCTTGGACCTGCGTGGCGGTGTACACTTTTTACTTGAAGTCGATATGGTGCAGGCAGTTGCGCAGCGCTTAGACGTATATGTAAGTGAAATTAAGACCTCGCTTCGTGCCGAAAAGCTACGTTACCGTGCTGTTTCCCGCGAAGCCGATGGTAGCTTGCGCATTAAATTTATGGATGCAGAAGTTCGGGATCAAGCGCGATCTCAGCTTAAATCTAGCTATAGTGAATTTTTGATGAGTGTTGAAGATACAGCCAGTGCTTACTATCTTCTTGTTAGCCTTAATGAATCTACAGTACGTGAAATTGAGGATTATGCGGTTAACCAAAACTTAACCACCTTGCGTAATCGTGTTAACGAATTGGGTGTGGCAGAGCCTTTAGTGCAGCGCCAAGGACGCAATCGAATCGTTGTGCAGTTACCAGGTGTGCAAGATACGGCCGCTGCTAAGCGTGTTCTAGGTGCTACGGCAAACTTAGAGTTTCGTCTAGAAGCTAAGCCAGGTGCTGCCCGTGTTTCCACAGAAGAGTTTACCTTCAGGTCTGACCCTAACCGTAAAGCAACCTTAGAAAAAGGCCTCATCATAAGTGGAACTAGCGTGTCTAATGCACAATCCAACTTTGATGAAACAGGCTCGTCTCAGGTAAATATCGACCTTGATAGTCAAGGCGGTAAGCTTATGAATCGCATTACAAGAAATGCAGTTAAGCGGCGTATGGCCGTGGTTTTTGTAGAGCATAAGTCACGTATAAAAATAGTAGAGGTGGACGGACAGCTGGTTGATCGGCGTCAATCCTATGTAGAAAAGAGCATTATTTCTTTGGCGACTATACAAACGGCCTTAGGCAACAGCTTCCGCATTACTGGGCTTGATGGCGCGGGCGAAGCTTCCGAATTAGCCTTGCTGCTGCGTGCAGGCTCCCTAGCCGCTCCTATGTATTTTGTTGAAGAGCGCACAGTGGGACCCAGCCTAGGTCAGGAAAATATAGACCTCGGTTTGACCTCTGTGCAAATCGGTTTGGCTTTTGTAGTGGTGTTTATGTTGGCCTTTTATGGCATCTTTGGTGTCATTGCCAACGTGGCCTTAGGCTTTAACTTACTCTTAGTGGCTGCAGTGATGTCTTTGCTTGGCTTTACCCTGTCATTACCAGGTATTGCCGGTGTTGTACTTACAGTGGGTATGGCGGTAGACGCTAACGTGCTTATCTTCTCGCGTATAAAGGAAGAGCTGAGAGGGGGCATGGCGCCGCAATCGGCTATCCATGCAGGTTACGAGAGAGCTTTCAGTACTATTTTTGATGCTAACATCACTACCTTGTTGGTGGCGGTTATCTTGTACGCTGTGGGCACTGGCCCCGTTAAGGGCTTCGCAGTAACATTATCTATCGGCATTGTGACTTCTATGTTTACTGCCGTTATGGTGAGTAGAGCTATGGTCAATGGTGTATACGGCGGCAGAAAGATCACCGATATTAAAATATGGCCTTTCTTTAAGGGAGCACGTAAATGAGCGACATGAAGATTATTAACTTTATGGCCCTGCGTAAAATAGCAGGAGCTATGTCTATTGCTCTGGTTTTAGGTGCATTGGTCTCCCTCGCGGTCAACCAACTACAACTTGGCTTGGACTTTACCGGTGGTACGTTAATTGAAGTAGGCTACGAGCAAGCGCCTAGTTTGGTTGACGTGCGCAATCAATTGCAGGGTGCTGGTTTTGACGACGCCGTGGTGCAGAACTTTGGTTCTGAAAAAGATGTGTTGGTTCGTCTTGGTCAAACTTTTAACGATAAGGTAGGTGAGCAAGTACTTACTGCCTTGCAATCAGCGTCAGCCTCACCTGTTGAGTTGCGTCGTTCTGAGTACGTTGGTGCTCAAGTCGGCGAAGAGCTCACAGAACAGGGTGGTTTAGGCCTGCTGCTGGCTTTGGCCATAGTAATGATCTACGTGGCTTTGCGCTTTCAAATTAAATTCTCTGTGGGTGCCGTGGTTGCTTTAATCCACGACGTGCTGATTGTATTGGGGATCTTCTCAATATTTAAATTGGACTTTGACTTAACAGTATTGGCTGCGATTTTGGCGGTCATTGGTTATTCGTTGAACGACACTATTGTGGTGTCTGACCGGATTAGAGAGAATTTCCGTAAAATTCGCAAAGGGACCACCATTGAAATTATCAATGAGTCTCTGACGCAAACATTAGGCCGCACGTTAGTGACATCTATTACCACCCTTTTGGTGTTAATGGCACTTTTGGTGTTTGGTGGTGAGTTGATTCACGGGTTTGCGTTAGCATTAACGATTGGAGTGCTGGTAGGAACATACTCGTCTATTTACGTAGCAGCCAACGTGTTGTTGCTGTTAGGCATCACTCAAGAAGATCTAATTATTCCACCTAAAGAAGAAGTTATTGAGGGTGAAGGTTTTGAAGAAGGCGAAGGCTTTGAGCAGGACTTAGAAGAGCAATAGGGATTACTTTGCTGCGGTCACACGGCTTTGTGAACGCAGCAAAGTGAAGTATCTATAGGCTTAAAATTAAGCGCTATGGACAGCTTTAAGCATGAGCTTAAGTAGCTTCGAGTTGGCGCAGACTAACTCGCCCTTATTCAAAGGGGTACCGCCAGTAAAGTCGGCTGCCAAAGCACCCGCTTCTAATAGCAACAATAAACCGGCATCTGCTGTGTCATCTAAACTACTGTGCCATAAGGCATCTAAGCGGCCAGCGGCAGTGTAAGCTAATGCCATGTTGTTGCTCAGTTGGGCATAGTTGCTAGCACCTTGACTAAACAAGTTACGAGAAATAGCTTGGCCACGATCGAAGTCTGTAAGGTCTTCACGGTTTTGGTTGCCACCGCCAAATATCTGGGCTCCATCCAAGGTAGCGCGCTTGCTAACACGAATGCGACGACCATTAAGTTGGGCGCCGCGGCCTTTACTAGCGCAGAATTCTTCACCGCTGGATGGGCAGATGATAATAGAGTGGGCTACTTTGCCGTCTTCATAGCAGGCCATGGTCAAGGTAAACATGGGTAGGCTATGGGCATATTGCTCAAGGCCGTCGATAGCGCTTATGCGCCACACTTTACTCGGTGCTTCTGCTGGAGGGTTCATCTCGCCAGCGACAGCGCCAATCACACCTTGTTCTGGGTGAGCTTTATGAATTTCATAGGCAATAGTGCGTTCAGCACCTTCACATTGCTTACGTATATGGGCATCGATTTCCTGGCCTTCTTCGTGAAGAAAATCCAGTCGTTCCATTGATCTGACGAGTTGTTCGCTAGCGATACGCGCGGCACGCAGGCCAATGTTAATTAGCGGAAGCATGAGTGAATTACCTTAAAGTTTATAAAGAACGGGACGCAAATGCGTCGATGGCGCGGAGTATAGCAAAAAAGTGGTAAAAAAACCCAGTTACGGGGGGAGATTTGCGCTCTAACCACGACAAAATTATGGAATATCGCTATTATTGCGACTTCGAAATTAATTCACTCTTAGGTTAGCAGCTTCCATGCAAAATTTAATGGCCAATGCGCGCATTGTCTTGGTAAATACTTCACACCCTGGCAATATCGGTGGTGCGGCCCGTGCCATGAAAAACATGGGCATTCACAATTTAGTGTTGGTTGAGCCGCGAGAGTTTCCCAGCGGCAAAGCAGACGCGCGTTCAGCTGGTGCTAAAGACGTGTTGGAAGATGCCAGGGTGGTTGGTAGCTTAGCAGAAGCTATAGAGGGATGTGGATTGGTGGTAGGCACTAGTGCGCGCAGCCGAAATATTCCGTGGCCTTTACTAGATCCTCGACAAACCGCTGCGCAGGCCTTGTCTGAGCTACCAAAGCACGATGTTGCTTTTGTTTTTGGCCGTGAAGATCGTGGTCTTACTAACGAAGAGTTGCACCTGTGCAATTTCCACGTACATATCCCTTCTCACGAGGACTTTAGCTCGCTCAACTTGGCTGCTGCAGTCCAGGTGGTTACCTATGAGTTACGTATGGCTGTGTTGGCGGGGGAGAAAGGTGATGCGCCTGTGCCTGTTTGGGGAACTGAATGGGACGAAGAACTGGCTACTAACGACCAAATGGAAAAGCTGTTTGAGCACATGGAAGAAACCTTAGTGGAGGTTGAGTTTTTGGACCCAGAAAGCCCGCGTCAGCTGATGGCGCGGTTACGGCGTTTATATGTTCGTGCTCGAATGGATCGTATTGAGCATAACATCATGCGTGGTATCTTAACTGCCACGCAGCGTACGTTGAAAAAACTGCGATAGGCACCATATAATTCTCTATACGCCGAGCAATAGAGTAATACTGCAGTTTAGGTTGGCTTCATTAATTTAGGATTAAGGTTATGTTTAGACATCTGAAAGAAGATATCGCCTCCGTTTTTCACCGTGACCCAGCGGCACGAAATTTTGTAGAGGTCCTTACCTGCTATCCGGGCTTACACGCCCTGTTGTTGCACCGCATGGCCCATACTTTGTGGAATATTAAGCTTAAGTGGTTGGCTCGCTTCATGTCTACTATAACGCGCTGGCTTACGGGTATTGAAATTCACCCTGGAGCGCAAATAGGCAATCGTTTTTTTATTGATCATGGCATGGGTGTGGTGATTGGCGAAACGGCCATCATTGGAGATGATGTGACCTTATACCACGGTGTGACCTTAGGTGGCACAACATGGGATAAAGGTAAGCGGCATCCCACGCTACATGATGGCGTAGTGGTTGGTGCAGGAGCAAAAATACTAGGGCCGTTTGAAGTGGGTAAAAATGCCCGCGTTGGTTCCAATGCCGTGGTTACTAAACCTGTTCCGGCAAACGCGACAGTGGTGGGTATTCCTGGGCGTATTATTGAGCGCCCTAGTGAAGCCGAGCAAAAATTACGTCAAGATTTGGCCGAGAAGTTTGACGCCTACGGTATGAGTTCAGACCTCCCAGACCCAGTGGCTAAATCCTTATCAGCTATATTGGATCATATGCATGCAGTGGACCGGAAATTGCAGTGTATGGCGGCTAAAATGAAAGAGCTGGATGCCAGTTTTGTAGATGAAAACCTACCAGAATTGAACGTAGCAGATTTTGAGGCAGCTATAGACCCTTGTGACGATCAGCCGTCATAAAATCAGCTTCAATCGATGCATTTTAATACTTGACTAATTTAGTCAGGCTTTAGTAACATAGCCCCATGCAGAAAACACAGGTTCTTCAATGAAGCTCACAACTAAAGGCCGTTACGCGGTGACTGCAATGTTAGATCTTGCAATTCATGCGTCAGATAAGCCAATAAGTTTGGCCGATATTTCAGAGCGACAGGTAATTTCCTTGTCCTATCTGGAGCAGCTGTTTTCTAAGTTGCGTCGTCAAGGTTTGGTGCAAAGTGTGCGAGGCCCTGGCGGTGGTTATCGTCTGAGCCGAGATGCCGAAAGCATCTTTGTGGCACAGGTGATTGATGCAGTAAATGAAGCGGTTGACGCCACAGGCTGTGGTGGCTCAGAAGACTGTCAGGCCGGTAATATGTGTTTAACACATCACTTATGGACTGACCTTAGTAATCAAATTCACTTTTTTTTAAGTGGTATTAGTTTGGCAGACTTAGTGAGTCAAGGTGAAGCGCATGAACATGAAGATGCCCAGCGCCAGATAGACAAAACTAACGCCACCGAGTTTCTAAATTTTGTAAGTGAGTGACCATCTACTCACCTGTTTTAAAGATTGATTAATAGCTGTTTGTAACAGCGGAGAATGTACATGAAAATGCCTTTGTATTTGGACTACTCAGCAACCACGCCAGTAGATCCAAGAGTTGCTAAGTTGATGTGTGATTGTTTGACGCAAGAGGGTAACTTCGGTAATCCGGCGTCACGGTCTCACGTGTATGGTTGGCAAGCAGAAGAAGCGGTAGAAAATGCTCGTCGTCAGGTCGCTGATCTAATCAATGCTGATCCAAGGGAAATTGTTTGGACCTCTGGTGCCACAGAGTCAGATAATCTTGCAATTAAAGGTGTGGCGCAGTTTTATCATAAAAAAGGCAAGCATATTATCACCTCAAAAATTGAGCATAAGGCCGTTCTAGATACGTGTCGCCAGCTTGAGCGTGATGGCTATGAAGTCACTTATTTAGAGCCTACAACAGAAGGCATTATTAGTGCCGATCAAGTGGCAGATGCACTGCGTGAAGATACTATCTTGGTGTCATTAATGCATGTAAATAACGAAATTGGAGTGGTTACAGACATTGCGGCTATTGGTGAAGTGACCCGTGCTAACAAGGTATTGTTCCACGTAGACGCTGCTCAAAGTGCTGGCAAAATAGCCATCGATTTAGCGACTACAAAAGTTGACTTGATGTCTTTCTCGGCCCATAAAATTTATGGCCCAAAGGGTATTGGCGCTTTGTATGTAAGCCGTAAGCCACGTGTGCGTTTAGAAGCTCAAATGCACGGTGGCGGCCATGAGCGCGGTATGCGTTCTGGTACTTTGGCAACTCACCAAATTGTAGGCATGGGTGCAGCATTTGCCATTGCGCAAGAAGAAATGGTTGCTGATAACGCTCGTATCGAAGGTTTGTGTCAGCGTTTGTGGGATGGCGTTAAGGGCATGGAAGAAGTGTATATGAACGGCCATGCCACACAGCGAGTGTCTGGCAATGCTAATATCAGTTTTAACTATGTAGAAGGCGAGTCTTTGTTGATGTCTTTACGTGAGATAGCGGTTTCTTCTGGTTCGGCGTGTACGTCTGCTAGCTTAGAGCCTTCTTATGTATTACGTGCTTTAGGTATGAATGACGAACTGGCTCATAGTTCAATTCGTTTTAGTATTGGGCGATTCACTACGGAAGCGGATATAGATCAGGCCATTGAGTTGTCACTTACTGCCGTGACTAAATTGCGCGCGTTATCACCGTTGTGGGACATGTACAAAGACGGTATCGATTTGAATTCTGTGCAGTGGGCTGCACACTAAAAATAAGGGCAGTGGGTTACCCCGCTACCAACACATAAAGTAGATTGAGAGGATAAGATCATGGCTTACAGCGAACAGGTACTTGACCACTACGAAAATCCCCGTAACGTGGGAAAGATGGACGAAACAGATGCGCACGTAGGTACAGGCATGGTAGGAGCGCCAGCTTGTGGAGACGTGATGCGTCTACAAATTAAGGTTAATGACGCAGGTGTGATTGAAGATGCCAAGTTTAAAACCTACGGTTGTGGTTCTGCCATCGCATCAAGTTCATTGGTTACCGAATGGATGAAGGGCATGACTTTGGATCAGGCTGGCGAAATTCGCAATTCTAATATCTCGCAAGAATTGGCTTTACCTCCGGTAAAGATTCACTGTTCTGTGCTTGCTGAAGATGCTATCAAGGCCGCCATCCACAACTATAAGAGCAAGCAATAACGCACAGTTGTTATTGTATAGATAAGAGGAAGTCATCATGGCCATTACTATTACACAGGCAGCCGCCGATCATGTCACTAGCTACATTGCTAATCGTGGTGAAGGTGAGGGCGTGCGCTTGGGTGTTCGTACCACAGGGTGCTCTGGAATGGCTTACATTTTGGAATTTGTTGATAAAATCTCTGCAGACGATGCGATTTTTGACAGCAAAGGCGTAAAAGTGGTGATTGATCCAAAAAGCTTGTTGTATCTAGATGGTACAGAATTGGATTATGCCAAAGAAGGTCTTAATGAAGGTTTTCAATTTAACAACCCTAACTCAAAAAGTGAGTGTGGTTGTGGTGAAAGTTTTAACGTTTAGTCGGTCTTTGGTGCTTTAGAACTATGGATATTAGCCAAGACTATTTCTCTTGTTATGGTTTGCCTTGTGATTATTCTGTAGATCTTGCGGTATTGAGGCAATCTCACCGCAGTCTGCAGCAAACGCATCACCCAGATCGTTTTGTAACTGGGTCTGATAGTGAGCAAAGGCGGGCAGTGCAAATCACAGCCTATTTAAATCAAGCCTACGCAACCTTAAGTAAGCCGTTAACGCGCGGCATATACTTGCTGCAGTTGCAGGGTATGGATCCCTTAGCGCCTACCAATACACAAATGCCTATGGATTTTTTGTTGCAGCAAATTGAGCTGCGAGAATCCTTAGAAGAGATGCATCAGTCTCAGGACCCAGAGGCGCAAATTGATTCTATGGCGTCTAAGCTTCAACACCAGGCCGGCCAATTAGAGAGTGAATTCGCGCACGCTTACGACTCGTCAGACCTTGGTGCCGCAGAAACGGCCGTGCGTAAGCTTCAGTTTATCGTTAAATTACAACAGCAATTAGACGCCCTTGAAGGCGCATTACTGGATTAAGGAATATATACATGGCCTTGTTGCAAATCGCAGAGCCCGGGCAAAGTGCCAAGCCTCATCAGCGCAAACTTGCTGTCGGTATAGATCTTGGTACCACTCATTCGTTAGTGGCCAGCGTTCGTAGCGGACAAGCGGAAACCTTGCCTAATAGCCGTGGTGAGCACTTATTGCCTTCCGTGGTGCGTTATTTGGCTGATGAGTTGCCGCAAGTGGGTGTAAAGGCTCAAGCTCATTTAGTTGATGATGCAGCGAACACGGTGATGTCTGTTAAGCGGCTAATGGGTCGTGGTATTGAAGACGTAAAGCGCCTTGGCGAAAATATGCCTTACTTATTTGAGGCGTGTGATCAGGGTATGCCCCTTATTAATACCGTATCTGGTCTAAAGAGCCCGGTACAGGTGTCTGCCGATATTTTGCGTGCGCTGGTGCAGCGTGGAGAGAGTAGTTTAGGTGGAGAGCTGGTTGGTGCTGTGATTACCGTGCCGGCTTACTTTGATGATGCTCAACGCCAAGCAACTAAAGATGCTGCGCAATTGGCTGGCATTCAAGTGTTGCGTTTGCTTAATGAGCCGACAGCTGCAGCAGTGGCTTATGGATTGGAGCATGATCAGCAAGAGCAAGGCACTATTGCTGTATTTGATCTGGGTGGTGGTACTTTTGATATTTCCATATTACGTATGGAGCAGGGCGTCTTTGAAGTCCTTGCGACCGGTGGCGACTCAGCATTGGGTGGTGATGATTTTGACCACGAAATAGCTGAATGGATGCGTCAAGAGCGTCAAATACCCGCTCAGTTAGATCTGGCACAGCAGCGTTTTTTACTGCGTTTGGCTCGTGGGGGCAAAGAGCATCTAAGTGATGTGCAAAATACTACATTATCCTTTTCAGGTTGGCCTGGTGCTGCAGTCTATTCTGACTTAGAGCTTACTAGAGACCAAATGAATGGGTTGCTAGATCCTATTGTTGGTAAGGCTATTAGAGCCACCAAGCGCACCTTGCGTGATGCAAAAGTGACGATAGGTAATATAGCAAAGATTGTCATGGTGGGTGGTTCAACCCGTAGTTTGCTTGTGCAAGAACGGGTGGCTGGATTGTTTCAGCAGCAGCCGCTAACCGATATAGATCCGGACCGAGTTGTGGCTTTGGGTGCGGCTCGTCAGGCCGATGTATTGGCGGGTAATCAAAGTGGCGAAGAGTTATTGTTGCTTGATGTGTTGCCGTTATCGTTAGGTTTGGAGACGATGGGTGGGTTAGTGGAGCGAGTAATTGATCGCAACACGCCGATTCCCGTAGCTCGTGCCCAAGAATTTACTACCTATCAAGATGGTCAAACAGCCATGGCTATTCATGTCTTGCAAGGTGAGCGTGAGCTGGTTCAGGATTGTCGTTCGTTGTCTCGCTTTGAGTTGCGTGGTATTCCTGCAATGGCTGCTGGGGCAGCAAAAATTCGAGTTACGTTTCAGGTAGATGCCGACGGCTTGTTAGAAGTTAGTGCTCGCGAATTAACTTCGGGTGTAGCTGCGTCAGTGCAAGTGAAGCCATCCTATGGTTTGTCTGATGTACAGATTGCAGACATGATTAAAGCCAGTTGGACTAATGTGGAAGGTGATCGTAGTGCTCGCAGTTTGCGCGAGCAGCAAGTTGATGCGGATCGTCTTGTAGAAGCGGTAACCATGGCGCTTGCCGAAGACGGTGACCGCCTGCTTACAGCGCAAGAGCAGCAGGGCATCGTTGATCAAATGGAGCAATTGGTGATCGCCCGTAATGGCCAGGATCATCATGCAATTGCGAAACAAATTGAAGTTATGGCTAAGGCCAGTGATGCCTATGCGGCTATGCGTATGGATTACAGTATTAAACGTGCCCTAGCGGGCAAGGCCGTGGATCAGTTGTAAAGCAACTGATTCCAGCAGTCGCAAACTAGGACGCCAAAAAGCTTAGGAGCTAACTTAAATGCCACAAATTATCATTTTGCCCCACGCCGAACATTGCCCTGAAGGGCTTGTGTTTGAGGCGCCTGCTGGGCAGACTATTTTAGATGCTGCCAAAGACAATGGCGTTGACATCGAACATGCCTGTGAGAAATCATGCGCTTGCACAACGTGTCACGTTGTAGTGCGCGAAGGATTTAACTCAATGATTGAGTCTGACGAGCTAGAAGACGACATGTTGGATAAGGCATGGGGCCTGGAGCCAGATTCTAGGCTCAGCTGTCAGGCAGTTATCGCCTCAGATAATTTGGTAGTGGAAATTCCAAAGTACACCATTAATATTGTTTCTGAAGCGCATTAAGGCTATCAGTACCCTCAGGAGGTTTTTATGAGTATGGTTTGGACGGATACGCTAGATATCGCTATTGAGTTATACGAAGCGCATCCAGATGTAGATCCACGGTTTGTGCGGTTTACAGACTTAATGGAATGGGTTATGGCTTTGCCAGACTTTAATGACGACCCTAAGCGTTGTGGTGAAATGATTTTGGAAGCTATTCAGGCAGCATGGATCGGGGAGCTGGATTAGTTCCCTGTCGTACGGGTTTGGCCTATTAAAGGCGTATAAAACAGCGTACAATTACGCGGTCAAAATTCACGTACGTGTTAGTACGTCTTTGCTTTTTTAATATCAACCCATTTAATGGGTCCCACTGTTTGGAGAATACCATGGCGGTAGAACGCACTCTGTCCATCATCAAGCCTGATGCTGTAGCAAAAAATGTAATCGGCAAAATTGTTTCTCGTTTTGAAACTAATGGCCTTAAAGTTGTTAAGATGGAAATGAAGCAGTTGTCTGAAGCTGAAGCTCAAGGCTTCTACGCTGAGCACAGCGAGCGTCCTTTCTTTGGGCACTTGGTTTCTTTCATGACTTCTGGTCCTGTTGTTGTGCAGGTTCTTGAAGGCGAAGGCGCGGTAAACATGAACCGTGATCTAATGGGCGCAACTAACCCACAAGAAGCTGCTGAAGGCACCATCCGTGGCGACTTTGCAGAATCTATTGATGCAAACGCAGTACACGGTTCTGACTCTACTACGTCAGCCGCTCGTGAAATTGCCTACTTCTTCGGCGGCTAATAGCTGTTGGTTAAAGTAGGCTGCTATTGATTTGGCTATTTTTTTTTAGCCACAATAGCAGCATGCAACGTGCGGCGTTCCTAGTGAACGCCGCACTGCGTTTAGGCCAAATATATGGCTGCGCAAAATTATGGTTTACTAACAGGTCTTAAAATGTCCGAAGTCAGCACAAAAATGAATATTTTGGGTTTTTCTCAAGCGCAAATGGAAGCCTTTTTCAGCACCATGGACGAGCCGAAATTTCGAGCAGTTCAGGTGATGAAGTGGATTCATCAGTTTGGTGTAGATGACTTTGAAAGCATGACTAATGTCAGTAAAAAGTTGCGTCAAAAGTTAACACTAAGCGCTGAAATTGTAGAGCCAGAAGTTCTGCATCGTGCTGACTCTAAAGACGGTACTCGTAAGTGGGTGATTGGCGTTTCAGGTGGCAACAAAGTTGAGATGGTACTTATTCCCGAAGGCGATCGGGCGACATTATGCGTTTCATCTCAAGTGGGTTGTGCTTTAGACTGTAGTTTTTGTTCTACCGGCAAGCAAGGCTTCAACCGCAATTTAACTGCGGCTGAAATTATCGGCCAGCTGCGCATTGCCATTAAGTCGTTTGGACCCGTCGATCCGAATGGACCCCGCCGGGTGACTAACGTAGTGTTTATGGGTATGGGCGAACCGCTACTTAACTTCGATCAGGTAGCTCCTGCCATTGCGCTTATGATGGATGATAATGCGTATAACCTTTCCAAGCGTCGTGTAACTGTAAGTACTGCGGGTGTGGTGCCAGCGATTGACCGCCTGAGTCAGATAACTGATGTGTCTCTTGCTATTTCGTTACACGCCCCTAATGACTTGCTGCGCAACGAACTAGTGCCGGTGAATAAAAAGTACAACATTGATGCTTTGTTAGATGCGTGTAACCGTTATTTAGAAAACCTCAGTGATAAGCGGGTGATTACCATGGAGTACACCATGATCGATGGTATCAATGATCAACCCAAACATGCCCGTGAGTTAGCCCAAGTATTGAAACGTGTACCCTGTAAGCTTAATCTAATACCCTTTAACCCATTTCCAGGTTCAGATTACCGACGTAGCCCTAGGCCACAAATTGAAGCCTTCCAGCAAATTATGGCTAAATCAGGAACTATCACTACCATTAGATCCACTCGTGGCGATGACATTGATGCTGCATGTGGCCAGTTAGTTGGGCA
>Ga0307994_1000252_pt1 | contig 40065 bp, 35 predicted proteins | sample EllFjometagen261_FD_203171 | JGI IMG/M metagenome (GOLD analysis project Ga0307994, IMG submission 203171) | Marine microbial communities from Ellis Fjord, Antarctic Ocean - #261 | ecosystem: Environmental > Aquatic > Marine > Unclassified | place: Southern Ocean | collected 2014-11-02
ACATTGATCCTAACTTATATTTGTTCCATTTCGGCATGGTGGACTTTCTGCGCTCAACCGACAAAACCTCAGATGCAGATCGCTTGGCCGCTGGGTGGGAAAATCACTTGCAGCGACGTCACTCATTATTTACAATTATTACTCATACTGAGCCTCAGGGCTGGGATTCCTGTATTGATACAGCGCGTAAAACTCAACAACATAAACGTCAACTATTTTCCTGGAACAAACCAAAGCTACTCGCCCAAGACCAAGTAGTAATTATTCCCGACCGATTTCAAGACCTGATTTAATCTATTAGAGACACATGTACATGAACTCATGGATGGTTGTGTTAATCGGCGCTACAGCCCTAACGCCAATATTTTCAGCTTTGGTAACCTTGGCCGGCGCACTGCTATTTTTAACATGGCTTGCTACATCTAGAAGTTTTAGTTTGAGGGACTATAGTGCTTACACGAAGGACAACCGGCAATACTCAGCCGTAGGGTTATTGAGCCTAACGTTACTAATCTACTTTACTACCCTGTGCATACTGGTATTAATTCAGGGCACCAGCAATAACGACATAGCAGCCATTTTCGCTTTCTCTCAGTTTTTCTATTTAGCCTTAATGCTACCCTTTTTAGCTAAAAAAATGCCAGCCTTATCGCTGACCCTCATTGGCAAAATTGCCACTCTAGCCACTCTACTCACTTTTGCACTGGCATCTATAGACTACTTTTGGGTCAACCACATGCGGTGGGGCTTCACTCTCAACATTTCAGAATATAGCCGGCCTATTTGGGTTGGGATTAGACCTCATAGCCGAGTTAGCTTGCTTTCAGGAAATCCGAATACCCTTGCCACGCTTTTATTTCCGCTTATATTTTTGTCTTTCCTAGGTTGGGGAAAAAAATCCAATATCGGCAAATCTCTAGCCCTTCTTGCAATAGTTACTGGACTTGTGACCACCGCTATATACGCCGGAAATCGTATCAGTTTAGTGGCAAGCCCTATACTGCTATTCCTCTCATGGATGTATCTGTACCAACAAAACAGAGACTCAGCTATTCGCTTTTTGTGGGGCCTAGCCGTCTTGCTACTCACTGGTCTGGCGGGCATTTGGCTTAACTGGGACAGCGCTTCACAGCACGCTTTAATCAGACGCATGCTGGGCATGTGGTATGAATTCACCACGGATACACATGCCGACTTATCGGTTGCCCAAAGAGTTCAGATGTTGAAATTTTCCTGGCAAGCATTTCTAGATAGCCCTTGGATAGGCCACGGACCACAAAATAAATACGAAGCTATGCGCAGCTATTTTGACAACAGCATTCTGGCTGGCACCAACCACCGAACACCTCACAACATAATCGCTAGCCACGCTGTAGCCGGGGGAGTATTTGCTTTGATCGCCTTAGGGCTATTCCTAGCCTACCCACTATTTATTAGCTGGACCCGAAGCGCCAAGCGACACAAGCCGGACCTGCTATTCTTTGGTGCAGTAATCAGCAGTTCACTCATTACCCTTGGGATGGCTGAAACCATGCTATTTAACGATCAAAAGAATAGCTTTTATATTTTTTTGATGTTTTTTGTTGCAGTGCTTATTGACCAACAAAAGCCAGGCTCTCAGTCTCTAGGTCAAAGTTAAGGCCTTAACCAACCGCTTTACACTGCGAAATTGATCATTCGGCGCTTAGACCACATAGACCACATAGACACTTAGGCACCCTTAATCGATTGGAACTGTAATTGATGTAGATGGGCGTACAGCCCCTGCGCAGTAATCAACTGTTGATGACTGCCCTGTTCCACCAATTGTCCTTGGTCCATCACTAGAATTACATCTGCTTGCTCAATGGTTGATAGACGGTGTGCAATGACCAAAGTGGTTCGGCCTACCATAACTTCGTCTAATGCTGCCTGTATGTGGCGTTCTGATTCTGTATCGAGCGCAGAGGTGGCTTCGTCTAGCACCAACAAAGGTGCATCTTTCAATAGGGCTCTGGCAATAGCAATACGTTGCCGCTGCCCGCCAGACAAAAGCACACCAGATTCACCCACCATAGTGTCTAAACCTAGGCTCATACGATCTGTAAATTCTGTGACTCTGGCAGCCTTAGCAGCCGTCGTAATACGCTCATCGCTGACATCAAACATGGCGCCGTAGGCAATATTCTGTGCAATAGTGCCATTAAACAACACCACTTGCTGATTAACCAACGCAACCTGACGACGTAGATCGACTCGCCTAAGGTCTTGAATATCTTCTCCATCCAGTAAAATTTGCCCAGCTTGAGGGTCGTAAAAACGTAACAGCAAATTCACTAAGGTAGACTTTCCACTGCCCGAGCGCCCAACTAAAGCCACCACTTGGCCAGCTTCAATACTAAGGTTAAGCTGCTCAATTACTGGTTTATCATCGTAACTAAAAGTCACCTGTTGGAAACTGATGTTACCTTGAGCACGTGTGATTTTTTTTGTACCTTGATCCAATTCTGGAGATTCATCCAACAAAGAAAAAATACTCTGCGAAGCAGCAATGCCCTGCTGCAAAATGCTGTTTATTTCTGTCATAGATCGCAAGGGTTTAGTCAGCATCCCCGCAGCGGTAATAAACGCAATAAATTGACCTGCCGTCATAGTGTTGATGACACTGGGGTGCAACGCTAAATAAATCAAACCCGCCATCGCCAAGGCAACAATCATTTGCACTAGAGGTATATAAATCGACTCTGCAAGAGCCAATTTCATGGCTTGCTGACGATTATTATTACTCGCCTGACCAAAGCGCTGCTGCTCTTGTTGCTGCCCACCAAATACGCGTACAACGTCATAACCCCTAATGGCTTCGCTAGCACTGGCCGTCACTTGTCCCATACTGTCTTGTAAGTTGATGCTCACTGTCCTAAAGCGCTTGGAGGCCTTACTGACCGCCCATCCAATAAATGGACCAATGGTAAGGAAGACCAAAGAGAGCTGCCAGTTAAGATGAACGATATAGGCTAACAAGCCAATAATCGTCAGACCTTCGCGCACAAAAATCTTCACCGCATCGGTGGCCGCGCCTGCGACTTGCTCAACATTAAAGGTCAACTTAGACAGTAAGGTTCCAGAAACATTACGATGGTAAAAGCGCGCAGGCAATATCAACAAATGATCGAAAATATCTAGGCGTAACTGATGAATTACACGGCGAGCCACATAAGCAATGCCATAATTTCCAAGGAAGAAACCCACCCCCCGCACTACAAAAATCCCCAATACAGCTACAGGAATGATAGTACGAGCCTGTTGACTACCCTGCTCCACACTGTCAACCATATACTCCATAAGGCTAGCAAACGCGGGTTGTGTAGCGGCAAATAAAACAAACCCCAAAACACTCACAGCAAAGGCCCAACCATGCTGTATGACATAACCCAGCAGGCGTCGATAGGCATCCCATGCGCCCATAGGTGCTACAGCATCAGTGGGTATTGGCCTTTCCGGGTGGGTCATATCTGGTCCTTAGATAACATAGAAAACCTAGTTTAATTGATGGGCTCAGTGTAAACTGAAATCCTGTTCAAACTGATAGCGCCAGCGGCTAATCTTAACACACTCACATATGCCTACCTCACTCGCCCAACCAAAGCAGCCTTCTTTAAAAAGCTTCTACCGGCCTAAGTATTGGCTCATTTGGTGTGGCCTTGGTTGCCTTCGCCTCTTCATTATCCTGCCTTGGGCATGGCGCATAGCGATAGGCCGAGCGCTTGGCTGGCTAGTGTATCAGTTATCTGCCCGCAGAAGATCCATTGCCCAAACCAATATTGCCCTCTGCTTTAGCCATTTAACTGCGTCTGAACAAGAGTATATGCTACGTCAAACATTTGCCGATAATGGTATCGGCATCATTGAGACCGCAATGGCGTGGTGGAGTTCCCGTGACACCCTGAGTCATCGAGTATCTATCGAAGGCGGAAAATTAATCGAACAAGCACAAGCACAAGGCCGCGGCGTACTATTGGTCGGTGCCCACTATACTAGCCTTGATTTAGGTGGCATTTTATTAGCACCTAGTTATCCATATTATGCTACTTACCAACGCCATGGTAATGCGTTAATGGATACCATCATTCGCCGTGGGAGATTAAATCATTTGCCAGGCATGGTAGAGCGAGAAGACATCCGCCAGGTAATGAAATTACTTAAACAAGGGAAAATTGTTTGGCTGGCACCAGATCAAGATGTTGGGCCAGAACGATCCGTTTTTGCACCTTTTTTTGGAGTAGATGCCGCCACCACTCCTATCGTTAGCCGCTTAGCTGCCGCAACAGGAGCTAAGGTGCTGCAGTTTAGCCACCACCGCACTCATCAAGACCAGCGTTACTTACTCACAGTATCCGATAGCCTAGCCAGCATCCCAAGTGGAGACCTTGTAGCAGATGCGACAAAACTAAACGCGGCCATCGAAGCAAAAGTACGCTTAAAACCTAGCCAATATTTGTGGTTACACCGTCGCTTTAAAACCCGCCCAGAAAACAGTCCTGCTATCTATTAAGAGCCCATCATTGTCGCCCATATGGCTTTTACTTTTTGTCGCTGTTCACCCAGTTCATCAGAAGAAACCTCGCCCACTTGGTTCTGTAAAGTAAGGCGATGTTCGACAGCTCTCATGGCCTGGTAGGCCTCACGTAAATCATGAGCCTGAGATTCTGTCAAAATTGACTGTTGTTCAAACTCATCTAAGATACGAATATTGTCGGTATAGGTCAGTAAAGTTTTACATTTATGTGCGTAAGCAAGTACACCGTACTGAACCATAAATTCAATATCAACAATACCACCCTCATCGTGCTTAAGGTGGAACTGCGCTGTCAGACCATCTGCATCAGGTTTGCTGGCCAATTGTTGGCGCATTTTTTCTCGCATATCAATAACATCTTGTTTTAATTGAGCTTGCGGCCTAACCTGGCACAGCACCTCTTTACGCACCGCTATAAAGTCCTGAGATAGTTTGTAGCTTCCGGCAATAGGCCTAGCCCTTACAAGGGCCTGATGTTCCCATGTCCAAGCCTCATTCAATTGGTATTGAGTAAAAGCGGCCAAAGTGGAAACCAATAAACCTTTAGCACCATCTGGCCTTAGCCGCATATCTACTTCATACAGCTGACCAGCAGCAGTGACCGTATTTAAATAGCTGATCATACGCTGCCCAAGGCGGGTAAAAAATACACTGTTTGCAACCGGTTTAAGCCCATCAGTTTCAGTCTGAGAGGGCATATCATAAATAAACACCAAATCCAGATCCGAACCGTAGCTAAGCTCCCAACCACCTACTTTTCCATACCCCACGACAATAAAGTCGTCGCTAACCCCGTGTTCATTTTGCGGATTACCATGGCGCTCACTCAGCTCACGCCATGCCAAATGCTTAACCTGCCCCACCACTGCTTCAGCCACATAGGTAAGCTGATCACTAACTTTCATTAGAGGCAAACGGCCAGTCACTTCTTGAGCTGCAATACGTAACAAATGAGCATGCTTAAAGTGTCTAAGTGCTTCCATTAATTGTTCGGTATCATCTTCTGGCAAGCGCAACAGGCTTTGCTCCAACTCTTGCTTTAACTCGGTCTCATCCGGCACATTGAACAAGCTGTTAACGTCCAACAATTCGTCAAGCAATGACGGCTGGCGAGCCAGGAAGTCGGCAAACCAAGAGCTAGCAGCACATAGTTGAACTAATAGAGTTAAGGCTGCTGGATTTTCCAGCAATAAAACCAAGTACACAGAACGCCTTAGAACAGCTTCGATAAGCACCAGCACGCGAGACAATGTGAGTGCTGGGGCGCTCTGTTGCGCCGCTATTTGTAAAATCTGAGGCATTAATTGAGCTAAGCGCTCTTGTGCTACAGGCTGCATTGTTTGCGCGGCGCGACTTTGATGAAGCGCCCATAAGTGCTGCAGAATGTGGCCAGAATCGGCAAAACCGGCTTGAGTTAAGATATCCTGCCATTCAGGTAAGAGTGTGAGCTGATCTGTTTGTCGAGCGCTGTGGGAAATTTCTGCCCACAACTGACTTAATTGATGATCTAACCCCTGGGGCTCATTACCTTCCTTTAAGGCTACTACTAGCTCAAACTGTTGATGAATGAAGTCCCGAGCGATGTTGATTTGTGTTTGCAGTGTCTGCCAACAGGAAAACGATAGAGCAAAAGCTATCCTTGCCTGCTCGGCCTCTTCAGTGGGTAGGTCTTGGGTTTGTTTATCGTGCACTGCCTGCAGAGCGTGCTCAACATCACGTAAGAACCAATAACATTTGCGCAATTCTTCCACATCAGCTGTCGCTAAACCTGCCGCCTCTGGCAGTAAATTTAACACTGCCATTAAACTGCTCGTTTGTAATCGACTGTCACGTCCACCCCGAATTAACTGAAAGGCTTGGGCAATAAATTCTACTTCGCGAATACCACCCGTGCCAAGCTTTACGTTTTGCTGTAAGCCACGGCGACGAACTTCGCTAGCAATCATTTGCTTAAGACTGCGCAAAGATTCAATGGCGCTATAATCTAAATACCTTCGGTATACGAAGGGGCGTAATAGTTCCAGCAACTGCCTACCTTCGTCTTGGTTTCCAGCAACAACTCGGGCTTTAATAAACGCATACCTTTCCCATTCACGCCCTTGTTGTTGATAATAGATTTCCATGGCATCAAAACTTAAAGACAAGGCGCCACTTGTGCCATAAGGCCTTAGACGCATATCTACACGAAACACAAAACCCTCAGCGGTCACCATATCAATGGCTTGAATCAGGCGCTGTCCTAGACGAATGAAAAACTGTTGGTTATCCACACAGCGCCGGCCACCTTGGGTTTCACCACCGGCAGGAAAACTAAATATCAGGTCTATGTCAGACGACAAATTAAGCTCACGACCACCGAGCTTCCCCATCCCTAGCACCACTAACTCCTGCGGTTGCCCGTCTTGACTAGTAGGCTGTCCCCATTGTTTCACACAATCGTTATGCAGCCATTTTAAAGCCTGGTCCACACAGACGTCTGCGAGATTAGAAAGCTCTTCAACTAATTCCTGACTAACCCCTAAGCAACAACGATTACGCCAGATCAATCGAACTTGATGCGCTTTTCTAAACTGCCTTAAGCATTGATGCAACTGCTTTTCATTAGTGACCTTAGTCATAGCGTCGAGCAACAGAGCTTGCAACTGATCTTTTGAAAAAGCCCCTGCAAGGAATGCATGATCTAGCAAATGTGGATTAAGCAAAAAAACTTGTGCTGAAAATGGGCTCGCAACAATCACATTAATGAGCTGTAGCTGTTTGTCAGAATGCTGCCATTGATCCAGGCTGGCTAACTGCATAAGTGATTCAAGACGTTGTAGAAATTCATTTCTCAGTACGTCTGGAAGTGCATCTATTACGTGCTGATTTTCTGGCGCGACAACAATCGCCATAAATATTACTCCCAAAATCATATTGCAAGGCCAAAACAGGTCACTGATGTTAGCCTAGCGAGGCTAACCTGTCATTAGGGTTATACTTAAATCCTAGACCCTAACGGAAAAATTTCCCTATAATCAAGCTATACATTATTTTTGTAGTATTAACTTGAAACCTTTGTATAAAGAGTACAGCAGCGTTCCTGGCAAACGCAATGGCGGCACCCAATTGCAGTTTAGTTTACCCTCTCATTACCCACCTAAATGACGCGATTGAAGCTCCCCTAGAAGCTAGTGCGGATTTTTTCCAAATAAGTCTTCTTTGTGTGATTGACAGCAGGGCCTCAGCGCGGCTTAATGGTACCTCTCCCACACTATAATCATAGGTAACTAAAGTGATCGAAACCAATCAGCAATATGTGAACTGGTTCCGTCATTCTGCGCCTTACATTAATGCTCACCGTGGCCGTACTTTTGTCGTTTATTTACCTGGCGAAGCCTTGGCTCATGCTAACTTTGCCCATACTATTCACGACATTAACCTCCTTAATAGCTTAGGCGTTAAACTAGTTTTGGTGCATGGTAGCCGTCCACAAATCCAAAAAGCCTGCGCAAAAGCCACATTAGAGTGTCAGTTTCATAACGGCTTACGCATTACCGATTTAGACCAGCTAGCTTTAGTTCAGGCCACTGTTGGCCGTCAAGCCATGCAACTAGAAGCCCGCTTTTCTATGGGTATAGCAAATTCACCCATGCAGGGCTCTCGCATCCGTACCAGCCGTGGTAACTTTATCACTGCACGCCCCATTGGCGTGAAAAACGGTGTCGATTTTGCCTACACTGGCGAAGTAAGACGGGTAGATTCAGAAGCTATTGGCAAACAGCTAGATGACGGTAATCTTGTACTTATTTCCTGTTTAGGTTACTCCCCCACAGGAGAAACCTTTAACCTCGCTGCAGCACAAGTCGCAGGTCGTGTTGCTGCTAGCCTGCAAGCCGACAAATTGATCGTATTCGGGGCCGACAAAGGCATTAGCAATTCCCGTGGCGAGCAGGTCATTGAGTTACTCACTCGTGCCGGTCACCGCCTAGTCCACCAACATCAAAGTAGCGGGGATAGTTGGACCGATTTGTCCATGCATATTGATGTGTTATCCAAGGCATGTGATGCCGGCGTGGCAAGGGGCCATTTGTTGAGCTACCAAGAAGACGGTGCTTTACTCAGCGAGCTCTTTAGCCGTGATGGGTCAGGCACAATGGTCATCAAAGAAAGCTACGAACAAGTTCGTAACGCGTCCATTGATGATGTAGGTGGTATTTTACAACTGATCCGTCCATTAGAAGATGACGGCGTATTGGTGCGCCGTTCCCGTGAATTATTAGAATCTGAAATTCATTACTTTAGTGTGATCGAACGAGACAGCGCTATCATTGGCTGTGCAGCCCTTTATCCCTTTGATGACGCACGCCAAGGGGAGCTAGCTTGCATGGCCATTGACTCCGACTACAGAGGCGGCGACCGGGGCCAAGTGTTATTGCGCCATATAGAAAAGCAATCTAGCCATATGGGACTACAAACTCTATTTGTACTTACAACCGCTTCCTCGCACTGGTTTATAGAAAATGGTTTTGTTGCAGCGGACTTAGCCGAGCTACCTACCAGCAGGCAGTCGTTATACAACTTCCAACGCAATTCAAAAGTCTTCAGCAAAGAATTGCTCTAAAGCCTCAACATCAGGCCGCAATATTACAGGCTCGCGCTCTTTAAAGCGTGGTTAACTACGATCTAACACTAAGTAACTGAAATCAAAGGGGTTAGGTTCTTTAGCTGCAATGTCTTCACGGGCAATTTCATGCCACGATTCAGCGTCTAGAGCAGGGAAATGAGCATCACCCTCAACGTTGCGATGCACTCGCGTAAGGTACACACGATCTGCTAACTCTAATGATTCTGCATAAATTTGTGCACCACCAATAATCATCACTTCGTCAACACCATTAATCAGGTTGATGCTCTCACCTATGGCAATCGCTTGATCCAGGCTCGATACCAACTTAATACCCTCAGCAGGGTAGTCCGTTTGGCGACTAATGACGATATTGTCTCGTCCCGGCAAGGGTTTACCGATAGATTCAAATGTCTTGCGTCCCATGATGACTGGTTTGCCTAAAGTCATAGCTTTAAAATACTGCAGATCACCAGGTAAATACCAGGGTAGTTGGTTGTTGCGACCGATGACATTATTCTCTGAAGCAGCAACAATTAGGGCGATAGTCATACGGCAACAGCCCCTTTTATGTGTGGATGAGCTTTATAATCGAGCAATTCAAAATCATCAAACTTAAATTCAAAGATATCATTCACATTAGGGTTAATGTGCATTGTTGGCAACGCCATGGTGTCACGGGACAATTGTAAATCGACTTGTTCCAAATGGTTGGAATAGAGGTGCGCGTCACCCAGTGTATGGACAAAATCCCCAACTTCTAAGCCACATACTTGAGCAACCATCATCGTCAATAAAGCGTAGCTAGCTATATTAAACGGCACGCCTAAGAAAATATCTGCACTACGCTGATACAACTGACAGGACAGCTTGCCATTGGCTACGTAAAACTGAAACATCATATGACATGGTGGCAAAGCCATACGCTCTACATCACCTACATTCCAAGCGCTCACAATTAAACGGCGCGAGTCTGGATTGCTTTTTATCTGACTGATGAGCTGGCTAATTTGATCTATATGGCCTCCATCAGGCTTTGGCCATGAGCGCCATTGAGAACCATACACAGGGCCAAGGTCACCATTCTCATCTGCCCATTCATCCCAAATTCGGACACCATTATCTGTTAAGTATTGAATGTTTGTAGAGCCCTGTAAAAACCATAACAACTCATGAATGATAGATTTGAGGTGAAGTTTTTTAGTAGTGAGGGCGGGGAAACCTTGGGCCAAATCAAAGCGCATTTGGTAGCCAAAAACGCTCAGTGTGCCGGTGCCAGTGCGGTCTTCCTTCAAAGCACCGGTGTCGCGCACATGGCGCATTAGTTGGAGATACTGCTGCATATAAAAAAGCCCATACAAAAAATAAAAGACGCTGTATTTTAACCTTTAATCGAGGTCTTGCGTACTAAAAAATAAACACCCAGAGCAATCATTGGCAGAGACAATAACTGACCTTGAGTCATCCAATCAAAGGCTACATAGTTTAAATGGGCATCTGGTTGACGAGCAAACTCCACCACAAATCTTTGCAAGCCGTAACCTAGCAGAAACAGACCTGAAACACGTAAGGCTGCCCTAGGCTTTGCTGAGTAGACCCAAAGTACCGCGAACAGTAGAACGCCTTCCAGCGCCAGTTGGTAGAGCTGCGAGGGATGCCTTGCCAAGGAGTCTACATGGGGAAATACCATACCCCAGGGTAAGTCTGTAGGGCGGCCCCAAAGCTCACCACCAATAAAGTTACCTAATCGCCCTGCACCTAATCCTAAGGGGACAATAGGTACCACGAAATCCATCACTTGAGCGTATTTGAAATGATGCTTTCTTACGAACCAAATGCCACTAATAACAACACCTAAGAAGCCACCATGAAAAGACATGCCACCTTCCCAAACACGCAGCAACATCGCGGGGTTCTCAACGAAAGCTTGAAATTGGTAGAACAAGATATAACCTAATCGCCCGCCTAAAACCACGCCAATCGCACCAAAAAAGATCAAATCACTGAGCTGCTCTTTAGTAAATCCTGCCGCCTCTGCACGGCGATTACCCAGCCAAAAAGCAGAACCAAAAGCCAACAAATACATTAGCCCGTACCAGTGAATAGCCAAGGGGCCTAACTGTATAAGAACTGGATCAATATTAGGAAAAGTAAGCATTATTATCCTTAAAACCAAACACTAGTTAACATTCGTAAGCCCATTAACAGCAACATCCACGAAAACAGTCGCTTAAGTAACTGTGGCGATAGGCGATGTGCAATCACAGAACCATAAGAGGCAGCAACAACGCTGGTAGATACGATTCCCAGCAATGCAGGTAAATAGATGTAGCCCAAACTGTATGGCGGTAGCATAGGATCGCCCCAGCCCAAGATAGCGTTAGACACCGCACCAGCAATGGCAATTGCAAAACCACAAGCGCTGGCAGTGGCCACAGCCTTCTGTATTACTAATCGACGATTAGATAACCATGTTACCAGCAAATTGCCACCACCAATGCCGAACAGAACTGAAACCCAACCAATAAATACTCCGGTAACTCCTAAGCCCACGGTGCCAGGTAACCGAAATGAGCCAGGACCAGATTGCGACAACATCATTCTTAAGCTCAAAAAGATGGCAAAAGCACCAAAACTGGCTTGTAGGTATATGGCAGGAATAATGAGGGCTGTATTAACACCAATAAAAGATCCCCCCAGCATTCCCACAGCAATAGGCTTTACTAAATACCATTCAATGGCGCCCTTTTTTTGGTGGGTGCGAATAGCGGCTAAAGACGTAAATATAATGTTGGCTAGTGAGGTTGCAATAGCCATGTAAAATACTATTTCGGGATTTATACCCTGCAAGTTAAATGCTAATACCAAAACTGGCACCACAATAATACCGCCGCCAATACCAAAGAGCCCGGCTAACATTCCAGCGATCGCGCCAAGGACCATATAAGCAACAAAAATCATGCGTTCACATCTAGGTAGGAAAGAGGCTATTATCTACGCTACGCTCCATAAGCGCAAAGTTTAGGATATACAATCTGCCATGTGCCTCATTGTTTTAGCACACCAACTCAATACCGATTACCCACTCATTATGGCCGCCAATCGTGATGAGTTTCGCCGTAGGCCCACTGAAAATATGCATTGGTGGCCTGATATTGAAATATTAGCAGGCAAAGACCTTGAAGCAGGCGGTACCTGGCTAGCTCTGCACAAAAATGGTCGGTGGGCCGCTGTGACCAACTTCCGCAAGGTGACTGAAGACAAAACTACTGCCTATAGTTCGGCAGCATTGAAAACACGCGGAGAATTAGCGATTAATTTTCTGCGTCAAAATAAAACTGCGATCGTTTTTGCAGAAGAACTTAAAATGGAGCAGTTCGCAGGCTTTAATTTATTACTTTGGGATAACCATGAGTTGGTTTATTGCGCCAACGAAGAACAATACCAACCACAAATACTGGCTGCAGGGTTATACGGCCTAAGTAATGGGCGCTTGGACAGCAATTGGCCAAAGGTGAATCATGTGAAAGATAGATTGCAGCAGTCTGTAGATCAGCCCCCACAACACCAAAAGCTGCAACAGATGATGCAGCATACAGCGATGGCTGAAGACCAAAGACTCCCTAGTACAGGCATTTCCATAGATTGGGAACGACGCTTGTCCGCTTGCTTTATCGATGCGCCTGACTATGCTTATGGCACCCGCACCTGCATTAGTGTTTACCGTGACAGGTATGGCAAAATGGATGTCCTGGAAACCTGTTTTGATAAATCGACACCATTACAGCAACACTTCAATTGGACCAATAATACATCATGCATACCAGCTTAATTTTCATTAACGGTCTTGCCCTCAGCGCTGGTTTAATCGTTGCTATTGGTGCACAGAATGCTTTCTTATTGAACCGCGCTTTGCGCAACCAGCATCAATACTCTGTGGCTCTTTTTTGCAGTATTACTGACGCCAGCCTTATATCCCTAGGTATTTTTGGCATGGGTTCTTTAGTTCAAGCCCAGCCTAATTTATGGTTATGGATCACCTGGGGTGGGGCTTTATTTTTGTTTGTTTATGGCGCTTTAGCATTTAAGTCCGCAGCTAGCGATCACTCTATGAAGCTGGATTCTAGCAACCGTGAATACTCACTTACTAAAGCACTTGCTGTAGCTGCTAGTGTTAGCTTACTCAACCCCCATGCATACTTGGATACCGTGGTTCTACTCGGTGGTATTAGTAGTCAGTATGCGGGCAACGAAAAGCTATGGTTTGGATTTGGCGCTGTGAGCGCTTCTTTTATTTGGTTTTTTGGCTTGGCCTGGGGAGCTAAATGGCTGATGCCTGTGTTTAGAAAACCTGCGGCATGGAGAGTATTAGATGGCCTTATCGGCATTATTATGTGGAGTATTGCGGCTGGGTTAATTACCCAGATATCGACTATGTAGCCGTGTTAGACCAGCAGCCTTTAGATTATCTTGAATGACTTGCTGCACACCATCGGCACCCGGTTGCTCTAGGGCTTGCTGCAACATTTCTTGGGCTTGAGTCAAGGTAAAGTTACGGATGACTGACTTCACTTTTGGAAGACTAGCCGCGTTCATTGACAAGCTCTCGTAACCCATCCCCATCAGTAGCAATGCCCCAGCAGGATCACCCGCTAGCTCGCCACATAAACTCACCGGAATATCAGCCACTTTAGCGGCATCCACCACATGTTGTAGCGCCATTAATACGGCTGGATGCATGGTGTGGTACAAATCTGCCACCTGGGGATTATCTCGGTCTACTGCCAATATATACTGAGTTAAATCGTTACTGCCCACAGACATAAAGTCCACACGCTGAGCAATGTGTTTAGCTTGGTATACAGCAGCAGGCACTTCCACCATCACACCAATAGGCGGGCGTACCAGGTTGTAACCTTCTTCACACAATTCTGAAAATGCTTGATCGATCCAACGGATAGACTCATCTATTTCGCTAACATGGGTGATCATAGGCAGCATGATACGCAAGTTATCTAACCCTTCACTGGCCTTGAGCATGGCCCGAATTTGCACCAAAAATATTTCCGGGTGATCTAAAGTGACCCGAATACCGCGCCAACCTAAGAACGGGTTATCTTCTTTAATGGGGAAATAAGGCAAGTTTTTATCACCACCAATATCCAAGGTACGCATCGTTACAGGAAGAGGGGCAAAGCCTTGTAATTGAGTACGATAACAATCCGTTTGCTCATCTTCTGACGGAAAGTGTTCCTTAATCATAAAAGGCACTTCAGTTCGGTATAAACCAACTCCCTCGGCACCCTGATCTAACGAACGGCTTACATCTAGAGGTAAGCTAGTATTAACTAACAATGGCACAATATGACCGTCGCGCGTTTGTGCCGGCACATTTCGTAGAATTTCTAGCTCTTTTGTAAACGAGTCTTCTTCGGCAATGGCTTGTTCGTATTGACGGCGCAAATCCTGGCTTGGGTTAAGAAAAATTCTACCCATGTATCCATCAATAACCACCTCTTGGCCTTCCATACGCCGGTAAGGGAAGTCTACTGCACCCATAATGGTAGGAATGCCCATAGAGCGGGCGAGGATAGCAGCATGTGAGTTATTAGAACCCAGGGTGGAAATAATCGCCTTGAGTTTATCGGAAGGGACTTCGGCCAGCATTGCTGCTGTCACTTCTTCTGCTACTAATACAGTCGCATCTTCAAATTTGCGCACTTCAGTATTAGTTTGCTGTAGTTCTGCCAAGATACGCCGACCAAGGTCGCGAATATCAGACGCTCTTTCCCTTAAATAAGGATCTTCCATGGCCTCAAATGCACGGATATGTTGCTGCACAACTCGGCGCAGGGAACCTTGTGCCCATTGGCCTTGGCGTATATGTTGGATCACTTCCCCGGCAAGGGCATTGTCATCTAGCATCCGCATATATACTTCGAACAATTCTTGTTCTTGGTTTTTTAAGTTGCGAGCTAAGGTACGACTAATGATCTTTATCTTGCGTCTAACGGCTTCTAGCGCTGTTTGAAACGCCTCAACTTCTGTTTCTGCATTACGACATTTTCGATCTGGTACCTTGTCTAGGTCTGCCGGTGGAGCGATAACCGCCACGTGACCAATCGCCACACCAGCAGAACCACCCACCCCTTCGTAATGTAAGTCTAGGCTTTCGCCATCCGCCAAAGTGTCGTGTCGTAAACCGCCACCGGTAGCTTCGGCGTGGGCAATAAAACCTGCAAGTTGCGCCGATAAGGTAATCAGCATGGCCTCTTCTTCGGTGTCAAACTGGCGCTCATCGCGCTGCTGAACCACTAAGATACCCAGCACCTTCCGGTGATGGATAATAGGCACACCTAAGAAGGAGCTAAAGGCTTCTTCGCCTGTCTCCTGGACATAATGGAAATTGGGGTGTTCGGCAGCCCGTTTAAGGTTAATGGTTTCCGACTTAAGACCCACTAAACCGACCAACCCTTTGCCCGAAGGCAAACATGCCTGACCAATGGAAGCTTGATTAAGTCCTTCACTGGCCATGAGGACGTAATTGTCAGTTTGGGGGAAATACAGGTAAATAGAACACACGTCAGTACGCATGGCCCTTCGAACTTGGTGTACCACCAATTTCAAGGCCGAATCTAAATCCTCCGCAGCACTCACCGCTTGGATTATTTTACGCAGACTGTGCAGCATTAAGTTTAGTTCCTAACTATAAATTATTGGCTCTGAGCGTGGCTCGGAATAAGTAATCCATGATGATAAACCAGGCGCGAATGACGTAAGCAAAGTTCTTTCATAGCACGACGATAAACTTCACGCTTAAACGACACCACTTGATCTACTGGGTACCAATAACTCACCCACTCCCAAGCATCAAATTCTGGACTACTAGTCGTTGCTGTTTGTACCGCTTCATCTGGCGCCAGCATACGTAACAAAAACCATTTTTGTTTTTGACCAATACACAAAGGTTGCTGGCCCTGGCGAATCATGCGCTTGGGCAAACGATACCTTAGCCAACCGCGAGTGCAGGCAAGCACCTCTACATGTTCTGGGGACAGGCCAATTTCTTCTTTAAGTTCCCTAAATAAGGCTTCTTCTGGCGTTTCATGGGCATCAATGCCTCCTTGGGGGAATTGCCATGCATCCCAACCCAAACGCTTTGCCCATAGTACTTGTCCATGGGCGTTTGCCAGAATAATACCTACATTGGGGCGAAAACCATCTTTATCAATCACGGCTTTGCACCATACAAAATATATTTGTCCCATTGTTCCACAAAACGGCAGGCAACAACAACCACAGATGAAAATGAGCTAAAATAATGTTTTATCACCCATTCATATAGGAATATCCATGCGAGAAAGGCAAGGAAGGCTAGCTTTGTTCGATTTAGACAATACATTATTAGCCGGTGACAGCGACCATGGGTGGGGTGAGTTCATGGTGGCACAAGGGCTTGTTGATGGAGCCGACTATGGTGCAAAAAATGACACTTTTTACCAAGACTACCTAGCCGGTAATTTAGACATGGTCGCCTATGCAGAGTTTGCGCTTGCGCCGCTGATGCAATACAGCGCTACTGAACTTAACAGCATTCACCAACAGTTCATGCAAACGACAGTGATCCCTATGATTGCACCTAAAACTCAGGCCTTGTTAAAACAACATCGTGACGCCGGTGATGTACTGGTGATTGTCACAGCTACCAACGATTTTATCACCGCGCCTATAGCTGAACACCTTGCTATACCTCACCTGATCGCAACACCGACAGAGATTATAAACGGGCGCTATACTGGCAAATTAAGTGGTGCGCCTTGCTTTAAGGCTGGGAAAATTGACAAGCTTAATCACTGGATGGCGCTAAACGGTTATAGCATTGAAGGTGCCTGCTTCTATAGCGACTCTCACAATGATATACCGCTATTGGCACTGGTGGATGAGCCCATCGCCGTAGACCCAGATGCAGCGCTTGAAGCCCATGCACTGGCCAACGGTTGGCCAGTGATGAGTTTAAGGTAGCTACTGCACCAAACTCACAAGCAGGTTTAGACCTCGTACCAAGTGCGAAGAATAACGGACTTTAAATAGTCAGTCTCTGGTATAGCCGGGTGTACAGGATGGTCACCACCTTGGCCACCTTGTTCTAAAACTTGTCCCATACGACCATTTTTACGACAGGCCTCTTGCAGCAGTTGAGTGAGGCGCCCTCGCTCTAAATGCATGGAGCATGAAGCAGATACTAAGATACCTTCTGGATTTAATAGACGCATCGCTAATTGATTAGCACGCTGATATGCCAGCTCGCCCGCTTTTATATCTTTCCGGCGAGCGATAAAGGCTGGCGGATCAATAATAACTATGTCAAAACGTTCGCCATCTTCATGCATCTGTTTCATAGCGGCAAAAGCATCTCCCTTTACGCTATGTACTTTATCCCCAACACCATTCAATTCGGCTTGTTGATGCACCAAATCTAACGCTTGAGCCGAGGCATCCACACAAATCACTTCCTTAGCGCCAGCTGCAGCGGCTTGTACGCCCCAGCCACCAATGTAGCTAAACATGTCTAAAACGCGCTTTCCATCAGATAGCTTTTGTACTCTACGGCGATTTAACCGGTGGTCATAAAACCACCCCGTTTTTTGGCCATCCCATACTGGCGCCACAAAGCTCACGCCATTTTCTTTGAGGGGCACAAGTTTTGGCACATCACCTTGAGCCACACGCACGTAATTCTCTAGGCCTTCAATGGCGCGCATTTTGCCATCATTTTTAAGCAAAATATTGAGATTTGGTACCACTTCATTGATGGCTTGCAACAACTCTTCAAGCAACAGCTCAATACCTGCATTAGAAACCTGCACCACAATAACCTGATCAAAGCGGTCAATCACCAACCCAGGCAATCCATCGCTGTCGCCGTAGACCCAGCGGTAGCAGTGGTCTTCAAATAGCTGCTCTCTGCTCGTTAAGGCGGCCTTCAGCCTACTCACTAAACGTTCACGGTTGAGTGGCTCGTCTGTTTTACGACTAACCAAGCGGCCACAAATAAGCTGCTTTGGGTTGACGATGGCGGTACCTAAGGCTTTACCCTTGGCATCTAACACATTCACTTGCTCACCCGCAGAAAAGCTTTGCAGGGGAGACTTAGCTACGTCAACTTCATTGCTGTAAATCCACAAATGGCCTTGTCGTAAACGGCGATCGGATTTTGGTTTTAAAATTAGATCTGGCATTTATTCGTCACACAATTCGCTATAAGCATCTGCGTCTAGCAAATGCTCTAATTCTTCTGGGTGAGATAAACGTATTTGCAACAACCAAGCATCGCCATAGGGGTCTGTGTTCACCAATTCTGGATCATCGTCTAACCGCTCATTGACGGCAATCACTTCGCCAGAAACAGGGGCAAATAGGTCCGAGGCTGCCTTAACAGACTCAATCACACCAAACTCATCTTCAGACACAAGCTCTGCACCAACGTCAGGCAGCTCAACAAATACAACATCGCCTAATTGCTCTTGGGCAAAGTCTGTCACTCCAATGGTGACAGTACCGTCACCTTCATTGCGGATCCATTCGTGGCTTGAAACGTAGCTTAAGCCTTGGGGTAAATTGCTCATTATTGTGTCCTTATAAGGTGTTTTTTACGGATTGAGGCGCTTGTGACAATGGGGGTAAGTGCGCACCTACACCCATAGCCTGTTGCGCTAAATGTTGTTTAATAGGGCTCAGTTTCTGCACCCAGTTCATGCCAGTATTACGCAGCAAACTCAACATTGGATGTTGGTTGCCAAACAATCTAGAAAAGCTTTCCATCAAAGTCATCATGCGTAGATTATCACCACGCCTTTGTGCCTGATAATTTTCCAAAACCCCAAGACTAGAAATGTCATGGCCTTGTTGTTGGGCTTGCTTTAACGTCTCTACCAAAGCAGAGACGTCAAGAAACCCCAAATTCACGCCTTGGCCAGCTAACGGATGTATAGTGTGAGCGGCATCGCCGACCAGGACCAACCCTGCTTGCACATAACGCTTAGCGTGGCGCTGCCTGAGCGGTATCACATGACGCTGGTCGCTTGCGATCACAGCGCCTAACTGGTCCTCAAATGCTCTACTCAAAGCGAGGCAAAATTCACTTTCTGGTAATTGCTGCATCGCCTCCGCTTGCGCCTTTGGCCGTGACCAAACAATAGAACAATAATGACTGTCTGGGCCTTCTTCAATAGCCGTCGACAAAGGTAAAAAGGCCAATATACCGTCTTCAGTAAACCGCTGCCATGCGGTGTTTTTATGTGGTTTGGTCACTTTTACTCGAGTCACTAAAGCATGGTGCGGGTAATCCCACTCGCGGGTAGGCAGCCCGGCTAACTGTCTGATCTTAGAGTTGGCGCCATCAGCTCCTACCACTAAAGTTGCGTTAATTTGTTCACCACTTGCCAAAGTTAAACACCGTGGTGCTATTTCTTGTGAAGTCATGTCGACAATTTGGCTATGTTCGAATAGTTGGTATTGTTTGTGCCCCAGAGTTTGGTGCAGGGCCGACGTAATGGTGCAATTTTCAACAATGTGTCCCAAGTAAGGCAAATGTTGTTCGGCGGCAGTAAAGTGAAGCTGCCCTGTGCCGCAGGCATCCCATACGTGCATGGCGGTGTATGCTTGAAAACGCGACATGTTTTCTATAACAGGCCAAACCGCTAGATTTTTTAGTAGATTTTCGGAAGCTAAGCTCAAAGCTGATACGCGAGCATCGACTTGCCCTGGCGGCCAATCCTGCGCGGGATTTAATTCACCAGATTCAATTAGCGCCACCTTAAAACCGGCATCTATAAGACCGCAAGCAAGGCTTGCGCCAACCATTCCAGCGCCAACTATAGCAATGTCGAAGTGGCTCATAAACCTGTCTCACTACTACTATCTGAACTAGGAGCATTCGCAGGAGGCATCGCTAGAATATCGGCCAAAGGCACATCTAAACCCATAGCTGCACGGGTAAATATGGTCTTTACTAATGGCACCTGTTGCATGGTTAATAACCCCAATTGCCGTAACACAGAGTAGTGAGGTTTGTTGCTAGAAAACAGCTTCATTACTTTGTCACTCGCACCAATGACACGATTTTGGTCCCACCGGCTGATCTCAACAAACTGGTTTAAATTAGCCAAGTCACCAATGGGGCTGCCTTGCTTGCAGGCTTTAAGCACCGACTCAGCCAATGCAAAACTGCCCCGTAACGCCAGATTAAAACCTTGGCCAGCAATAGGGTGTAAGGTATGAGCGGCATTACCCACAACGGCCAAGCCTTGCCTTGCCTGCTCTGTGGCGACACTTAAGGTGAGTGGGTACACCTGACGATCACCAATAGCGCGAAACTCGCCCATGGGATAACCCACATGCTGTTGAATTTCTTCTAGTAACTGTTCATCACTCATTTGCTTTAATTCAGTTTGTCGCTCAATGGGTTGAGTCCAGACTAAAGCAGCACGATGCTTACCTTCAAAGCTGGGCAATGGTAATAACGCCAAGGGCCCTGATGGGGTGAATCGCTCACAAGCAAGGCCGTTATGATGTTGCTCTAGTTCCAAATTGGCCACTAGCGCCACTTGATCGTAACTTTGGACTTGATCAAACATGCCCAGCTGTTGGCGCAAATCTGATCGTCCACCGTCGGCCATCACCACTAACTGCGCGGTGAGAGTGCCACATGTCCCAAGGCGCATATATTCCAGTTGGCTGTTTTCTCGTGCGTTATCGATAGCCGTCACTTGAGCCTGATCGATGAGCTGCACAAAATCACTACACCGTTGATTTATTTGTTCTAAGAAGACCTGCCCCATGGCTTGGTTCTGCAACACATAACCTAAGGCCTCTCTCTGCATGCTTGAGGCCTGCATATCACTCTTCCAAGGCTGGCCTTGGTCACTCACTTCGATAGTACTGATGGCTTGGGAGTGGCAGCGCAAGTGTTGCCACAAGTCGATGCTCTCTAATAAGTTACGGCTACCAAGAGCGAGGGCTGTTGCGCGCCCATCTAATGTACCTGCAGCCGTAGGCGTTGTGGATTCTATTGACGCCGCATCAAGTAAGGCAATGGATAGCCCGTAAGCCTTTGCTGTACCGGCAAGCGCTAAACACAAACTCGCACCTACTAAGCCACCACCCACAATAACAATATCGTAATTCTTGTTAATCTGAGTGCCCGTAGGGCGTTGATCTAAATTTTCAGCCATTAGCCAGCCATCAAGGTTTCAATATCTGCTACAGTCACCGGCAAATATTCAGTAAGGTTGCGGTAACCATGCTCTGTCACCAAAATATTATCTTCAATGCGTACGCCAATGCCGCGCCATTGAGAGGGAATATCGGTATCATCTGGGTCTATATAAATACCCGGCTCTACTGTAGTTATCATGCCTGGGATGAGAGGCCGAGACTCTCCGTCTAGTTTATAAATACCCACATCGTGCACATCCATGCCAAGCCAATGGCCAATATTGTGCATGTAGAATTTACGATAACTTTGATCTTCAATATTTTTGTCTAGCTCACCTGTCAACAAGCCTATATCGATCAAACCCTGTGTTATTACCTTCACTGCCGCATGCTGCATATCGGTAAATACGGCCCCAGGCTTAATACATGCCAAGGCCGCTTGATGGGCCGCCAATACCAACTCATAAATCGTTTTTTGTGATTCACTAAAGCGGCCATTAACTGGGAAAGTACGGGTAATATCGGCGGCATAGTGATCTAACTCACAACCTGCATCGATCAATACTAAGTCGCCATCCTGCAATACTTGGTCATTATTGGTGTAGTGCAGGATACAGGCGTTTTCACCACCCGCTACTATAGAGCCATACGCCACACGCTGACTACCTTGCATAGAGAACTGGTGGTGCACTTCGGCAGCTAATTGATATTCATTCATACCCACTTTACACGCACTCATGGCGTGCTTATGGGCAGTAACACTAATGTCGTTGGCCAGTGCCATTTGGTCTATTTCAGCTGTAGATTTCAACAGACGCATGGCATCTACAAGAGGATCAAGGTCTACAATCTGGGTAGGGCATATTTTTCCCTGTCGAGTTAAGCTACGCAACTTAGATAGGCTCTGTTGCACGACCTCACCGGTATCTCCACGGCTAAATCCATACACCACCTGGGTTGCACCATCTAACAATTCAATCAGCTTTTCCCCTAGGCTTTCACTGGCATACGCTTTGTCCATCATCAATGCATGGGGCGCAGCGTCCACACCTAAACGGCGACCGTGCCATATTTCTTGTAACTTGTCTTTGCTGAGACAAAAAATGCTGCTAGAGGGCCCATCTACCCCATTAACCAGCACCAGCGTGGTGTTCGACTCCACCATACCTGACAGATAATAAAAGCTGCTATCTTGACGATAATCATGCTCTACATCACCATTGCGAATATGCACCGGCGCGCACTGAATAACAGCAACGGCTCCTTGAGGTAGCTGCTGCATTAGGGCTTGGCGTCGGTTGGTGTATTCTATAGTGGCTAGTTTAGTCATGGAATTTTGCTCTTTATGTACCTGCTGTGGTGTTTAATGTACTTGCTGTGGCACTTTTTGCTGCGCACTATCGGGGGGTAAATTAAATTCTGCAAATACCATCATGGCCGCCAAACGCACATACTCAACCAGCTCTACATAACTCGTTTCTGCACTTTCTCCCTCTAGCTCTTCCTCATCTGCATCAAAGGACACTTGGGCAATATTAGCTAGATCTTCCATGGAGTCAGTAATTTCACTCGAAAGTGTTTGTTTGGTGCGGTCAAAACCCAAGCCAAACCCGCTTAAAAAACCACTACACCACGCCCCTAAGGACTCTGTTCTACCTGTCAGCTCGACGTCATCTTCTGGAAGCAATAATTGAAACCCAAAATCGGCTGCCATCAATTGTTCTAACACTAAATCGTAAAGTGTCACCAATTCAGCTTTGTCGTCATCGTCTTCTAACACTTGTATATCTAAATGAGCCACAACCATCGCTAACCAAGCCTCAGCGTCAGCTCGGACACCCGCTGACAATTGCCCTGCAAGTAGTCCGTGTAATTCAGACGGAGTGCCAAAGGCTCCCAGCTCAACAAACATGTCTGCAAAGTCGTCAAATACGTAGTTTAGTTGCGGTGTGGTCTCAGTCATTGGTTTAGCTCTAGCTTCTAATTATGGGTTTATTATACCTGAGCTGAACGCATTCTCTAGAGCTTTTGCAAGGTGTCACTAGACAGTAGCGTAATTTACTATAAAATCTATGGGTAGATTCTCTTTTAAGTGGCCCAACAATGTCGACCATCAATGCCTTGGTACATCACATCGACCAGTTGTTAACCCAACACCGCGCTTTAAAGCACGGTCATACTCAGCTTCAAAGCCGTGTGACAGAGTTGGAAGAACAGCTATTAGAGCAGCAACAGGCTGCGAACACACTAGTACAAGACCCTCATTTAGAGTCTGAACCGGCCCACAATCAAAACCTAGAAGATGACTTAAATCATTTGATCGGTTTATTTGACCAAGCAACGGAAGCACGCCATGACTGACGCGACAACAGTACAAGTTTCCATTTTAGCACAAAGCTACACTCTCACTTGCCCCGCTGGCAAAGAAGCCAATCTGCGCCAGGCTGCGGAGAATTTAGACCAAAAACTACAAAGCATTAAAGCCACTGGCCGGGTAATAGGTTTAGAGCGCATGGCAGTGATGGGAGCTCTCAACATGAGTGCTGAACTGATAGACACCCAAGAGCAGCTCGCTACCTTAGAAACAGCACTTGAGCACCTAGATAAAACAGTCAGCGACAGCTTAGCCTAGTTCTTTATTACCTATTTTGGGTTCCATTCTTAAAAACACCGGCCTATAATGGTTACAGACTCCCTGTGGTGATCGACATTCGATAATGTCCTTGAGCCGATTTGTATACCCAGGGTGCTTCTCGCTTATGCTTTGTGCATGTCCACTTGTTGGAACGCCTTCCGCTTAATCAGGAGCTCCCACCTTGAACCCTCGGGTTCAGGGCAACCATCGGAAACGACACCTTGGGGAGTCTTTAACTTCACTTCTATTGGAGTTAGCATCCAGCTCTAAACACGTAAAAGTCTGTAAAATCTTCCTCCTATACCTATACACTCCTTGTAAATGTGGCACAATTGCACCTATATACTAATGACGACTGCCAATTCTGAGGATTCGAACTCGTGACTACACGCATCTTATTGATCGAGGATGACCAAGAACTCAATGAATTATTGAGCGAATTTTTGTCCCTAGAAAACTTTGAAGTAGACCAAGCCTTTGATGGCGAACAGGGCCTTAATATGGCTTTAAATGGCCAATATGATGCCTTAGTGCTTGATATCATGATGCCTAAAATGAACGGCCTAGATCTACTCAAACAGTTTCGTGCCAATAATAAAACTCCCGTACTCATGTTGACTGCACGCAGCGATGAAGTAGATCGCATTGTAGGGTTTGAAATGGGGGCAGACGATTATTTGCCAAAACCATGCAATCCACGGGAAATCGTTGCCCGCATTCGCGCTATATTAAGACGGGTAGAAATGGATAAAGCAGGCATGCAAGCCAGTGGCAGCCGTCAGGTGATTGTGCGAGAAGACGTAGAACTAAATCACAATACGCGTACCGTATCTAAACAGGGTGAAGACTTAGATCTCACCAGCACAGAGTTTAATCTTTTAGCCAGTTTGCTAGAAAAAGCGGGCCAAGTGCTGAGTAAAGAAGAACTCACAGAAACCGCATTAGGCCGAAAATTAGCTTTATATGATCGTAGTGTAGATATGCATATGAGCAACCTAAGGCGAAAGCTAGGGCCATTTTCAAGCAACGAACCTCGCATAAAAACTATACGTGGTGTCGGATATCAGTATGTCATCAATGATTAAATGGCCGTTAATATTTCGTAGCTTGTATTGGAAGATATTTTTCTTTTTTTGGCTCACTCTCATTGCGGCCATTTTTTCTGTTGCTACCTTGTCGGAAATCATTGTTGAAAAACGTGACCAAGATCAGTACCAACGAGTGGTAAAATTAGGCATCAAAGCCGCTGACATATACGAATCCAAAGGTTCTGCAGAGCTAACCGGTTGGCTGCGTTACATCGACCAAGAATTTGCTGTAAAGGGTTTTATGCTAGATTCTCAGCGGCGCCCTATTAGCTTAGCAAATCTACCCAAAAACTGGCTTGAGTTTACCTTACCGCTCACACAGCGTAGATTATCAGAACGTAATTTAAGAGGTTTTCAACCTTACCGCATATCTAGCAGCAGCAATCGTATTTACACCTTTGTCGCTCACCGTGATAACCGTGGCCCCTATCCCGCCTGGCTGAAGCATTTACCTATGTTACAAGTCATAACCGCATTAATCATAGTGGCCCTACTCACTGCTTTTGTGACGTGGCGAATTACCCACCCTTTACGTAAACTCAAGCAAGCAACTGACTCATTCGCCCGCGGCAATCTCGATATTCGACTCCCAGATCGCGTAGAGTGTCGGAAGGATGAAATTGGAGAAGTAGGCTTAGCGTTTAACCACATGGCAGAACGTATTAGCTTACTGGTAAGTAACCAGCAGCGCCTGTTCCGAGATATTTCCCATGAGTTAAGAACCCCCTTAGCTAGGCAGCAAATTGCCCTGGAATTACTAGCACGAAAACTTCCTGACACAGAGCATCAGTCCTTGCACCGCATTGAACGTGAAATAGAACGCATGAACGCTCTGATTGATCAGGTGCTCACCTTATTGCGCTTAGAGCAAAATGACCAAAGCCCTAGCATTGAAGCCTACGATTTGAGTGACCTGCTATACAAGCTAACCCAAGACGCTCAATTTGAGACTCAATCTAAAGACCAAATACACTTGCAACAACCTGAAAAAAACCCATTAACGGGTCAACCAGAATTGGTCTCCCGTGCGGTAGAAAATATATTACGCAATGCAATACGTTATACACCAGATGATGGTCGAGTCTTTTTACAAGTAGACATGCATAAAGACACCGTAGTGATTCGCATCGAGGATGAAGGTGAAGGTGTGCCAGAGGACTCTCTTAAACACTTATTTGAGCCTTTCTATCGTGTCGAAGCCAGCCGTAACCAACAAAGCGGCGGTTATGGTGTGGGCATGGCTATCGCTGAACAGGCCATACGTGCTCAAGGCGGTAGGATTGAGGCTACCAACCGCTCTTCAGGTGGCCTTAGAGTTGATATTACCTTACCAAAAACATCAACTTAGCGAATAGTCATAACCAACCCGGCTTATTCAGGTGCTAAAAATAACTGATAGGCTGGATTGTTTGTTTCTTCGTTAAACGCATAACCCAACTCATCTAAATAACCTTCAAACTTCGCTTTTTCTTCCTCTGGTACTTGCATCGCCACCAACACTCGGCCATAAGCAGACCCATGATTGCGATAATGGAACATTGAAATATTCCATGGCTGACCTAACTTGTTCAAAAACTTAAGTAACGCACCTGGTCGTTCTGGAAAGGTAAAGCGATAGACCACTTCGTTGTCTACTGAAGCGTGCCCACCCACCATGTAACGAACGTGACTTTTAGCCATTTCGTTGGTACTTAAATCCACCGCAGGGATGTCGTGGCTAGCAAGCTGCTTCAGTAAGGGTTCACGGCCACCTTCTTCGGCTTTAAGAGTCACTCCAACAAACACCTGTGCCTTACTATTATTCCCATAGCGGTAATTAAATTCGGTGATATTACGCTCACCCAAGGCCGTGCAAAAACGCTTAAAACTGCCAGGCTGCTCCGGTATCTGCGCCGCGATAATAGCCTCACGACCCTCGCCAATTTCCGCCCTCTCGGCCACATGACGTAAGCGATCAAAATTCATGTTAGCGCCAGTAGCCACCGCCACAAGGGTTTGATCTTGAGCCTGCTCACGTTCTACGTATTTCTTTAACCCGGCTAAAGCGCAAGCACCTGAAGGCTCTGTAACCGCACGCGTGTCGTCATAAATGTCTTTAATCGCAGCACATAATTCATCTGTGGTCACAGTAATCACTTCATCGACATACTGCTGGGCGAGTTCAAATGTTAACTCCCCTATTTGAGCAACGGCCACGCCCTCAGCAAAGGTACCTACTTCTGGTAAAATTACCCGTTCACCTGCATCTAACGCTACTTTAAGGCAACAGGAATCTTCTGGCTCCACACCTATGATTTTAATATCCGGACGCAAGTACTTAATATAGACCGCAATTCCCGCAATTAAACCACCACCACCCACGGGTACAAATACTGCATCGATATTGCCTTGGATTTGTCTCATCAGCTCGACAGCCACGGTTCCTTGGCCAGCAATCACATTTTCGTCATCAAAAGGGTGGATATACACTAGGCCTAGATCAGCGACCAAGGTTAGCGAATAGGCATAAGCTTGAGCGAAGGAATCACCATGTAATATCACTTTTGCACCCAATGATCTTACGGCATTAACCTTAATATCGGGCGTGGTGTTAGGCATAACTATTGTGGCGTTAATACCCAAGTACTTAGCAGACATGGCCACACCTTGAGCATGATTTCCAGCAGACGCACACACTACACCACAAGCCCGTTGCACCTGCGTTAATTGTGAAATGCAGTTGTAGGCACCACGGATTTTGAAAGAGAATACGGGCTGTAAATCCTCTCGCTTAATCAAAATATTATTCGCCAATCGTTTGGACAGGCTGCGAGCCAATTCAACGGGAGTTTCCACAGCCACGTCGTAGACATTAGCAGATAGAATTTTCTTGATATAACGATGTGGCATAGTATTTCTTCTAGTGGGGTAATATTTTTACAGAATGTGTAGTGCATTTAACTCAGCACATTATATTAATGGCAGAAGCTACTAGCGTCTACATTGTAGGGGGCAAATTCCTGTATAATCACGTTATTAGTGTCCAACTCGATCATTGTCATGACCCAAGACCAGTTAAAGCAGGCTGTAGCCCAAGCTGCAGTAGACCATATTGCCCCACATCTTAACCGAGAATCTATTGTAGGTGTTGGCACTGGATCTACTGCTAACTGCTTTATCGATGCTCTGGCTAACATAAAACACACCTTTGATGCTGCAGTAGCAAGCTCTGAAGCCACAGCAGAACGTCTCAAAAGCCACGGTATTAATGTATTAGAACTGAATGCTGTACCCCACATGAGCTTTTATGTAGACGGCGCAGACGAAAGTGACATTCACCTTAACCTAATTAAAGGTGGTGGCGGCGCCTTAACACGGGAAAAAATCGTTGCCGCAGTAGCAGAAACCTTCGTTTGCATTGCCGATGAATCAAAACTGGTGGATATACTGGGCGAATTTCCGCTACCCGTAGAAGTAATCCCTATGGCCCGAAGTTATGTGGCCCGTAAACTAGTGGGCCTTGGTGGCGAACCTGTGTGGCGTCAAGATTTTGTGACCGACAATGGCAACTTCATCCTAGACGTATACGGTATGGACATTGTTGACCCAAAAGGCCTTGAACAACAGATCAACCAGATTACTGGCGTCGTAACAAATGGCCTTTTTGCCCAGCGCCCAGCGGACATCCTGTTCCTAGGCACTGGAGAAGGCGTTAAAACACTAACAAATTAAAACAACACTCGGCAACTTATAGTGCCAGACACTTGTTTGAGTTTTAATAAAGCTAGCTCCGAACAACTGGCATCTACATCGATGACCACATAACCCACCGAAGCGTTGGTATTCAAATACTGCCCCGAGATATTAATACTGTTTTCAGAAAATACATTATTTATCTTAGACAGCACCCCTGGTATATTTTCGTGGATGTGTAACAAACGATGAGTATTTTCATGGTTAGGTAATGACACTTCTGGAAAGTTCACGGCTGACAAGCTGGTGCCGTTGTCACAATATCGAATGAGCTTATCTGCCACTTCAACACCAATATTCACTTGAGCTTCAACAGTTGAACCACCAATATGTGGTGTTAGGATGACATTATCTAAACCCCTCAATGGTGAAATAAACTCATCGTCGTTAGACCGGGGTTCTACTGGAAATACATCAATAGCAGCCCCTAATAACTTACCACTCTTCAGACAACTAGCCAATGCCTCAATATCTACTACGGTGCCACGGGAGGCGTTAATCAGGATAGCCCCCTGTTTCATTTGTGCCAGTTGCGTTGGACCTATCAAACAATGAGTCGATGGTGTTTCTGGCACATGCAGGGTGACAATATCAGCTTGCATGAGCAATGCTGCTAGATTGCTGCAGGCCGATGCATTACCTAAACTCAACTTAGTGATTTGATCATAATAAATCACTTCCATGCCCATGGCTTCGGCCATAATGCCTAGTTGCGAACCAATAGAGCCATATCCAACCACACCGAGCTTTTTACCCCTAACCTCAAAAGATTGATGAGCCGATTTAAGCCACTGACCACGATGAGCCTTAGCATTTTTTTCGGGGATGCCTCTAAGTAACAATACAGCTTCAGCGATGACCAGTTCCGCTACACTGCGGGTATTACTGTAAGGTGCATTAAACACGGGAATTCCCAGCTCTAAGGCGGCGCCAAGATCTACCTGATTAGTGCCTATACAGAAGCAACCTACGGCCATTAGCTTGGGCGCTTGCACTAACACCTCTCGACTGAGTTGAGTGCGGGAACGAATGCCTACAAAGTGGGCGTCTTTTAACACTTCTACCAGCTCACTTTCTGGCAAAGCAGTCGCGTAAAAATGAATATTAGTAAAACCGTCAGCCTCTAAAGCGTCAACAGCCGACTGATGTACACCTTCTAACAGAACGATCTTAATATTGTTTTTTTTGAGGGAAATTTGCTGCGATTGGTTCAAGGGGAAGCCTTTTTAATGCGATTTAGCATGGATCTAAAGGCGACCATTATAGTATCAAAAGCGACACATTAGTAGTCGCGCAGGCACAAAAAAACCCCTAACCATTGCTGATTAGAGGTTTTGTTATTTCAAGAGGGTAGAGAGGGCAGAGCGGCTTGATTTCTCAAGCAGTTCTCACTTCACTCGAACCCTGTTGCAATAATTAGGCTTCCATATCTTTCATAGAAAGCTTAATACGGCCACGTGCGTCAACGTCTAGCACTTTAACCTTAACGGTTTGACCTTCTTCTAGGTAGTCAGTTACTTTCTCAACACGCTCGCTAGAGATTTGAGAAATGTGCAACAAACCATCTTTACCAGGCAAAATGTTAATGAATGCCCCGAAGTCAACAATACGCTCTACCTTACCTTCGTAGATCGCACCAACTTCAGCTTCTGCAGTGATTTCTAGAATCTTGGCTTCAGCCAATTCAGCAGCTGCTTTGTCGTCAGCGTATACGCGTACGGTACCATCATCTTCAATGTCGATTGATGCGCCAGTTTCTTCACACAAACCACGAATGGTAGCGCCACCTTTACCAATCACGTCACGGATCTTATCTTGATCGATCTTGATCGTTTTCATGGTAGGAGCATTGTCATTCAACTCAGCGCGAGGCACTGCAATAACCTTGTTCATTTCGTCCAAGATATGGATACGTGCTTCATGAGCTTGCTCTAAAGCAATCTCCATGATCTCTTCAGTAATACCTTGGATTTTGATGTCCATTTGAAGGGCAGTAATACCTGCAGCAGAACCAGCTACTTTAAAGTCCATGTCACCCAAGTGATCTTCATCACCTAGTATGTCAGTCAATACAGCAAAGCCAGCATCTTCTTTGATCAGACCCATGGCAATACCAGCAACAGGTGCCTTAATTGGCACACCAGCATCCATAAGTGCTAGAGAAGCACCACATACAGAAGCCATCGAGCTAGAACCGTTAGATTCAGTGATTTCTGAAACTACACGGATAGTGTAAGGGAAGTCTTCTTGGCTTGGCAGCATAGCTTGAATACCACGACGCGCCAAACGACCATGTCCAATCTCACGACGGCCAGGACCCATGAAGCGGCCTGTTTCGCCTACAGAGTAGCTTGGAAAGTTGTAGTGCAACATGAACGGATCTTTACGTGAGCCTTCTAGGGCATCGATGATCTGCTGGTCACGGCTAGTACCAAGAGTAGCTACAACTATAGACTGAGTTTCACCACGAGTGAACAATGATGAACCATGAGCCTTAGCCAAAGTACCAATTTCTACATTGATACCACGTACAGTTTTGGTATCACGACCGTCAATACGCGGCTCGCCTGCAACTACGCGTGAACGTACAGTGTGCTTTTCTAGCTTGCTAACCATGCCTAGTACGTCAGACTTAGAAGGTGCAGATGCGTCATCGCCACATAGGGCAGCAACAGCTTGTGCCTTAACTTCACCTAAACGTGCTTGACGGTCTAACTTGTCGCTAATCTTGTAAGCGTCGCCAACAGCGTCGCCAACAGCCGCAGTAACAGCAGCTTTAAGCTCAGTGTCTTCTGCAGCAGCAACCCAATCCCAAGTAGGCTTGGCAGCTTCTGATGCAAATTCAGCGATGGCCGTAACCACGGCTTGCATTTCATCATGTGCAAAAAGAACAGCGCCTAACATCACATCTTCGCTTAATTCTTTGGCTTCTGATTCAACCATCAACACAGCGTCAGCAGTACCAGCAACAACCATGTCTAGATCGGATACAGCTTGAGCTTCGAAGCTTGGGTTAAGTTGGTAGCCAGCTTCGTCAGAGTATGACACGCGTGCGGCACCAATTGGGCCCGCAAAAGGAATACCAGAGATAGCCAAAGCAGCAGAAGTACCGATCAAAGCGGCAATATCTGTGTCGTTTTGCTTATCAGCAGACATAACAGTACAAATAACCTGCACTTCGTTCATGAAACCCTTAGGGAACAATGGACGAATTGGACGGTCGATCAAGCGGCTAGTCAACGTCTCTTTTTCAGATGGACGTGCTTCACGCTTAAAGAAACCACCAGGGATTTTACCTACAGCGTAAGTCTTTTCTTGGTAATGTACAGAAAGTGGAAAGAAACCTTGATCAGGCTTAGCAGTTTTGGAGCCAACAACAGCAACCAATACTTGGATAGCATCATCGATAGTGACAAGAACAGCGCCAGACGCTTGACGTGCAATGCGGCCAGTTTCTAGTGTTACGGTTTGCTCACCGTATTGAAATGTTTTGGTAATGATAGACATACTTATCTCCATGAAATAAAGAATTTGCAATCACTTGAGCGATCTAATCCACCAGTACACTTATTAACTCGGTTTAGGTTTAAACCTACCTACAGCACCAAGCCAATAAGAGTACGGGCCGACCCTCTCCTAATTGCTTACAGTCAAAACAGTAAAGGCTACGTAACCAAACGATTACCTAGCCTCTATTCCGTCATATCTACAAATGCAGACATAACGTTTAAAATTGGAATTAGAGTTCGCTAATGCAGCTGAGGCAAGGCGGAGTTGGTTCAAAAAGCGCAGTTTACATCAAGTAAATGAGCATTTTTTAATCAGCTCCAACGCCGCATTCAGCAAATGCAGCAACTCTAAACCATTTTTTAGCGGCGTAGGCCTAAACGACCGATTAACGCAACATAACGCTCAGCGTTTTTACGGTTAAGGTAGTCCAACAACTTACGACGCTGGTTAACCATACGGATCAAACCACGACGGGAGTGGTGATCATGGTTATGCTCTTTGAAGTGACTTTGTAGTGCCAAAATGTTCGCAGTTAACAATGCAACCTGAACTTCTGGTGAACCTGTGTCGCCTTCAGCAGTTTGGTAATCTGCTACAACAGCAGCTTTTTCAACGGCAGATAGAGCCATGGTAATTCTCCAATAATTAATATGCCCACTAGCCTCTTAATTGAGGATTAGTGGATCGTTTGTGTTCACACCGTGCATATTTACAGCGGAACTTAAATGAAGATCTAAGTGCTCATTAAGCGTTTAGCTTTTAAGCGACCTTCTTGTTGCACTTGCGCTAAACCGATAAAGGTATTCGCTTCAGTAGCATGTGAGCTATACACTCGCACCACATCAAATTCGGCGTAGTCAGTGGCATGGTCTACAACCTTACCTTGCTGCAACGCCTCAATTTCATGGGGGGCTAATTGTACAGTATTTAATGATAAAACGGCAGTATCTGCAGGCATTAATAGCTTATCTAAGTTTGGGAAGGCTGGCGTAATGTCTGGCCACTTACCTTCTTCTACTATTTGATCCTTAGTTGCCTCATCAATAATGGCTTGAAGATCTTCTAAAGTGACCATTTGATCGGCCACAAAAGGCCCCGCTTGCAGGCGCCTTAGCTGCGCTACGTGCGCACCACAATCTAGCGCCAGGCCCAAATCTTCTACAATGCTGCGAATATATGTACCCTTGGTGCAGGTAATATCCATCTGCACTTGGGAGTTTTCAAAGCTCATTAGTTCTAAGTTATGAATGGTGACTTGCCGCGGCTTAACTTCCACAGTTTTGCCAGCCCGTGCCAGTTTATACAAAGGCTGCCCCTTGTATTTGAGGGCTGAAAACATAGAAGGCACTTGGCTGATAAGGCCACGAAATTGCGGTAGCTGAGACTCTACATCGACCAAAGTGACATGGTCACAGGGTTTGGTTTCCACAATTTTACCGTCAGCATCACTAGAATCGGTACGTACGCCGAGCTGACCAATGGTTTGATAACGCTTATCGGAATCTAGAAGGAACTGGCTAAATTTTGTAGCCTCACCTAAACAAATAGGTAGCAAGCCCGTTGCCAAGGGATCTAACGAACCAGTGTGGCCCGCTTTACGAGCCCCAAACATGCGCTTAACCCGCTGCAAGGCATGATTGGAACTCATGCCTGTGGGCTTATCTAAAATAAGAATGCCGCTTATTTCACGGCCTTTTGGTTGCTTTGCCACCTAAAGCTACTCGGTGCCGTAATCAGCGTCAGATTCAAGCTCTGGGTCTGACGCCCTAGCTTGGTCAATCAAGTTACTTAAGTAGTTGCCGCGCGACAAACTGTCGTCATAATGAAACCGCAGGGTCGGTACAATACGTAGTTTCATACGCTGGCCCAACTGGCTGCGTAAAAAACCCGAGGCATTGTTAAGAGCCTTCACAGATTCTGTAATCTCTTGCGTGTCTTCAGCACCATTTAAAATGGTGACAAATACCTTGGCATGAGACAAGTCACGGGATACTTCTACAGCACTTACTGTAGCCATACCAACGCGAGGGTCTTTCACCTCACGCTGAATTAGGGCTGCTAGCTCACGCTGAATTTGGTCTGCCACACGCTGGGTGCGGCTATATTCTTGTGCCATGATCAGCCCTTACAAACTACGCTCAACTTCGATGGTGTCGAAGACTTCTATTTGGTCACCAACACGAACGTCGTTGTAGCTCTTCACACCGATACCGCACTCAATGCCATTGCGAACGTCTGCAACAGAATCTTTGTGACGACGTAAGGATTCTAATTCGCCTTCGTAAATAACTACGTTATCACGTAATACACGGATAGGCTTGCTGCGATGAACCGCACCTTCAGTAACCATACAACCTGCAATCTGGCCTAACTTAGGCGAACGGAAGACTTCACGTACTTCAGCAATACCAACGATAGTTTCGCGCAGCTCTGGTGCTAACATACCAGAAAGAGCGTCCTTAACATCGTTAATGATGTCGTAGATCACGCTGTAGTAACGTAGATCAATGCCTTCTTTCTCGATAAGCGCTTTGGCTGGTGTATCAGCACGAACGTTAAAACCAAAGATCACAGCGTTTGACGCCACAGCAAGGTTAACATCCGACTCAGCAATACCACCAACGCCACTAGACACAACCTGCACCTTAACTTCTTCCGTACCAATATCCATTAGAGAGCTAGTTAAAGCTTCCAAAGAACCTCGTACGTCGGTCTTAAGTACAACATTTAATACAGAGGCTTGGTTCTTGCCCATGTTCTCAAACATAGCATCCAACTTAGACGCTTGTTGGCGAGCAAGCTTCACGTCGCGGTACTTACCTTGACGGAATAAAGCCACTTCACGAGCTTTCTTTTCGTCTGCAACTACAGCGAAGTCTTCACCTGAATCAGGCGTGCCACCTAAACCTAGAATTTCTACTGGAATAGAAGGGCCTGCACTGGTGATAGGCTTACCGTTCTCATCTAACATAGCGCGTACACGACCGAACTGTTGGCCGGCTAGTACGATATCACCTTTCTTCAAGGTGCCATTTTGAATCAATATAGTCGCTACAGAACCACGGCCTTTATCAAGGCGGGCTTCAACCACAACACCTTTGGCTGGTGCTTCTGGCACTGCTGTAAGCTCTAGTACTTCAGCCTCCAGCAATACGGCGTCTAGCAATGCTTCGATGCCTTCGCCAGTCTTAGCTGATACTGGGATGAACTGAGTTACACCACCCCAATCTTCTGGCACAACTTCACGGCTAGACAATTCTGTCTTAACTCGATCTGGATCAGCACCTTCTTTGTCCATTTTATTGATCGCAACGATCAAAGGAACGCCAGCAGCTTTAGCATGCTGTACCGCTTCTTCAGTTTGCGGCATAACACCATCATCTGCAGCAACAACTAAGATAACAATATCAGTTGCCTTAGCGCCACGGGCACGCATGGCTGTAAACGCAGCGTGTCCAGGAGTATCTAGAAAAGTAACCATGCCTTTTTCAGTTTCTACATGGTAGGCGCCGATGTGCTGGGTAATACCACCAGACTCACCAGACGCAACCTTAGTAGAACGAATAGAATCCAACAAAGAGGTCTTACCATGGTCAACGTGGCCCATTACGGTCACAACTGGAGCACGGGGAATTTCCTTGCCTTCGTAGTTAATGCTTTCAACCACTTCAGTTTCGATAGCGTCATCCATAACCAACTTCACTGTATGACCCATTTCTTCAACAACAATAGTTGCTGTATCTTGGTCAATCACTTGGTTGATGGTTGCCATTGCACCCATGTTGAACATGACTTTAATAACTTCTGCAGCCTTCACCTTCATACGCTGGGCCAAATCAGCCACAGTGATCGATTCAGGCAAATTCACTTCATAAATTACCTTTTCGGTAGGCACTTCAAAAGCATGTTCGCCATTACCAGAACGCTTAGGCGCAGCAAGTTTGCCTTTATTTTTCGCCCCTTTACCACGGCTACGGTCATCACGTCCGCCAGCTGCACGACCCTTTCCTTTACCCTTACCTGCAGGTGCGCCACCACGTGGCTTGTCAGGGGAAGTGAACGTCTTCTGGTGAGCAGGCTTTTTCTTAGCATCTTCAGCAGCCTTTTGACGAGCCACCTCAGCATTTGCAGCAACTTTAGCCGCTGCTGCATCCGCATCTGCTTGAACCTTAGCGTGATCGTCTGCTTCGTTTTTAGCTGCAGCACTTGCCGATGCAGTTTCTGCCGCTTCAGCTGCAGACTTAGCTTCAGTGTCTGCTTTTACTTGAGCCACTTCACTTTCTTGACGGGCTACCAATTCAACTTTTTCAGCCTCAATTACAACCGACTGATCGTCTTCTTCAGACTTAACGTAGGTACGCTTTTTACGCACTTCAACGTTAACTGTTCGCTTGCCAGCTGCACCAGCAACTTTTAACGTACTAGTTGTCTTACGACGTAAGGTAATTTTCTTAGGGCCATCAGCATTGTCACCTTCTCCCCCATGGGACTTTTGCAAGTGAGACAAAAGCGACTTACGCTCTTCGTCTGACACTGCATCTGTGGCCGCACGGCGGGTAAGGCCTGCTTCTTCCATTTGGTTCAGCAATCGCTCAACCGGAACACCTACTTTTTCAGCTAGGGTGTTGACAGTTTGGTCTGTCATAATCATATTCTCCTGTCGGTCGGGCGATGGCTTAAACAAACCAAGGGGCGCGGGCCGTCATAATTAATTCTGCTGCTTTTTCGTCACTCAAGCCTTCAATGTCCGAGATCTCATCAACAGCTTGCTCGGCCAAATCTTCCATAGTGATAATGCCGCGGCTTGCCAATACAAATGCAAGGTGAGTATCCATACCTACCATGTCTAGCAAATCTTGAGCAGGCTCAGAGTTGTCTAACTGCTCTTCAGCTGCTAGCGCTTGGTTAAGCAGCTTGTCTTTTGCACGAGTACGAAGCTCTTCAACAATGTCTTCATCCAAACCATCAATGGCCAACATTTCATCAAGCGGTACGTAAGCAATTTCTTCAAGACTTGCAAAGCCTTCTTCTACCAACATTTCAGCAAATTCTTCATCAATGTCTAATGCATCAACAAAAATCTGTACCACACCACCCACTTCATCTTGTTGCTTAGCGGCGGCATCTTCTTCAGACATTACGTTAATAGTCCAGCCAGTCAATTCTGACGCTAGACGGACGTTTTGGCCATTACGACCAATGGCCATTGCCAAATTCTCATCACTAACAGCAACGTCCATTGCATGTCGATCTTCATCAACAACGATAGAGCTAACTTCTGCAGGAGCCATGGCATTAATAACCAATTGCGCTGGATTATCATCCCAAAGCACAATATCGACACGTTCGTTATTCAACTCACCAGTGACAGCCTGTACCCGCGAACCTCGCATACCAACACAAGCGCCAATAGGGTCGATACGGCCATCGTTAGTTTTCACTGCAATTTTAGCACGAGATCCTGGATCACGGGCCGCTGCACGAATTTCGATAACTTCTTCAGAGATCTCCGGCACTTCAATCTTAAACAGCTCTACCAACATTTGTGGGTCTGTGCGGCTTAAGAAAAGTTGTGGGCCCCGGCTTTCAGTTCGTACTTCAGCCAACAAAGCGCGAACACGATCGCCCATGCGGAATGTTTCCCGACCAATCAATTGGTCTCGCGCCATGAGCGCTTCAGCATTATTACCTAGATCCACGATCACATTATCACGTGTCACTTTCTTAACACTGCCACTAATGATTTCACCAATGCGGCCACGGTACAACTCTACTACCTTAGCACGCTCGGCTTCACGAACCTTTTGCACAATCACTTGCTTAGCAGTTTGTGCTGCAATACGACCAAACACTTCGGTAGGCAATTCGTCTTGTACAACGTCACCCAATTCAAGACTAGGATTAGTCTCTTGAGCGTCCTCAAGAATCAGCTCAGCCTCTGGATTGGTGTATACCTCATCAGTAACAACCGTCCAACAACGTGTGGTTGTGGCTGCACCTGTCTTGCGATCAATAGAGACTCTAATGTCACTTTCTTCGTGGATACGTTTGCGTGTCGCTGTGGCCAAGGCTAATTCTATAGCTTCAAAGATAACGTCTTTTGGAACGTCCTTTTCATTTGAAACCGCTTCTGCCACTAACAGAATTTCTTTATTCATTTCAAGCTCTCACTTAATTTGGACTTATAAAACCGAGCTTAGAAGCGCGGTACAATATTGGCTTTTTCAATGCTGTCAAAAGGCAACAAATATTCTTCATCATCAACCTGCAATATTACATCATCACCTTCAATGCCGCTGAGTAATCCGGTGAAACGACGCCGGCCATCAAACGCTAAGCGTAATTTCAAACTTAGCTTTTCACCAATGTTAGCTTCATATTGCTGCAAGCTAAACAAGGGACGATCTAAACCAGGTGATGACACCTCTAATGTGTACTCTCCAGTAATAGGATCTTCTACATCCATTACTGCAGCAACTTGCCGACTCACGTCTGCACACTGCTCCACACCAATACCGTTGGCATGCTCTATATATACTCGCAAAGTGGTATGACGGCCTTGGGATATATATTCAATACCCCATAGGTCACACCCACAAGCTGCCACTGCTGGCGCTACTAATGCTTCAATTTGTGCTGCTGCACCTGCCATTTCAATATCCTAAAACGCAAAAAGCCCCAAAAGAGGGGCTTTTTGTTGACTATATGTATTCAGTCTCATGATGGCGCAACCTGCAACATCATGAACCCCTGAATTACTTCTTTATGACTTTCGTCAAAGGTAAATGCAAAATAAACATTAACCTAAAAGTGGTAGCGGGGGCAGGATTTGAACCTACGACCTTCGGGTTATGAGCCCGACGAGCTACCATACTGCTCCACCCCGCATCAAAGTGCGCATATAATATCGATTTATTCCTTACACGTCAAACACTTATTGCAACTAATTAATAAAAGATGGCTCTTAATCTTCAGACTTACCAGCTGCCAGTATTGGGCATTGAAATCCACGGTTCCGATGGCGCCAAAGCACTCCCTACTTGCAACAATTCAATAGACACATTATCTGGCGACTTTACAAACGCCATATGCCCATCACGGGGAGGTCTATTAATCACCACACCCGCATCCATCAACGTTTGACAAAGCTGGTAAATGTCATCCACTTCATAAGCCAAGTGCCCCCAACTTCTACCCGTGCTCAAATCTTCCTCAGCATCCCAGTTGTGGGTGAGTTCTAACAAAGGCGCCTGGGTGCTTTGAGCAATCTCCTCATCAAGGGCGGCCGCTAGGAACACTAGGGTAAATCGCCCTGATTCATAGTCTGTTCGCTTTACTTCAACCATACCCAATTGATGACACCAAAACTCTAGCGAAGCCTTTAAATCCTTTACTCTGATCATGGTGTGAAGATAACGCATTTTAAACCCTATAGTGGTGGACAGCTATGCAAGTAAAGCACACCCATACAAAAAAGCAATGGAATGAACCTCCAAGCCCTGCAATATAAGCCCAAACCAGGCAAGAGGTCCTAACAGTTACAAAAAAATTATTACCGGACTCATTAACTCAAAAAAGGAGCAAAAAAAAGCCCCATAATTAGGGGCTTTTAGGACATCTATGATTGGTAATAGATGTAAATATGGTACCGGCGGCCGGAGTTGAACCGGCACGAGCAAAGCTCACCACCCCCTCAAGGTGGCGTGTCTACCAATTCCACCACGTC
>Ga0307994_1000253_pt1 | contig 39993 bp, 46 predicted proteins | sample EllFjometagen261_FD_203171 | JGI IMG/M metagenome (GOLD analysis project Ga0307994, IMG submission 203171) | Marine microbial communities from Ellis Fjord, Antarctic Ocean - #261 | ecosystem: Environmental > Aquatic > Marine > Unclassified | place: Southern Ocean | collected 2014-11-02
GCTAATCAACCCAAAATCGAGTGAAAACATTGTTATAACAATAAATAGAGCAGGTCTAATTCATATGCGAATTAGCCTGCTATTTATAATGATATTTGTAATTTTCTCTCCCAAAACGGAACCCCTTTCTTTTTGAGAAAGAGGTCTTCTTATTACATGTTAATCTTTGGTGTGAAGATCATGTTTCTTTTTGTCTTCTAATATCTCAATCAAGTATTTAGCTTCCAACTTACAAGAATAATCATATTCGGTTCCTGATTTTCCCTGTAGTAATTCAAGCTTTTCCACTTGTTTTTCTGAGGGTTCCTCAGATAGGATCTTGGCAATGGTTTCATTTATTTTGACGGCTAATTCTTGATGGAATTCAACATTATTTTTAGTCTCGTCGCTAAGATTTTTATACCAAGATGCGTTTTCATTTATGTATGAGCGCCAAGCTGCGATAAAATCCTGGATATCGTATTTATTTTCCTGCCATTGAATCGAAGCCATATATTGTTCAAATGAAGTCTTAATCGAACGGGTAATACTTATTTTTGTGCCCGATGATAAATTTTTTAACATGTATGTAAAGTACCCCCTAAATTGTTAATATATACTTATATAACTATACCATAATGATTTTTTCATAAACAGTTGAATCAGCTAAGAAAAAAATGGTAATTTTTCTAAAAATTATAATAACTCAATGGGATACTTGCAGCAGCTAATATTTTAGGATGTGTGTGATTCAAAAAATAAAACAGAGACAACATTAAGCTGCCTCTGCCTTTTGAAGTGATTACTCGTCCTTCTTATCCTGATCCTGCATATCCTTATCATCTTCTACAGCGTCTTCTTCAGGTGTGTTATTATCCTTCGCTGCATCTTTGTCGCCTTGCTGATTTTGGTCCTCAGACTCAGGGAGATTTTCTTCACCCATGTCTCCGTTATCTTCGTTCATGCCATCATCTTCCGGCATTTCTTCTTCTGTTGGTGCCTCGTCTTCCGGAGGTGGCTCCTGGTCTGCGTTACATCCTACAAGAAGCATGGCAGCAAGTGCTGATCCACCAAGAATGGATAATAATTTTTTGCTCATGATGTATTACTCCTTTCTAACGTGTATGTTAGTTAATGTAAGACCGTTACTTTGGTCTTTCGTTAGCATTCCCTGAAAATGAATTTACTTGCATTTTGAGTGAAAATTTTTTGGGGAATTTGATTTTGAGCATGTGAAGAGTTGAAACCAAAAAACTGGGCTTGAAGTGAACGAATCACAACAAGCCCAGTTTGCACATTTTTATTGTTTATCTCCTAAAGCGAACATCATTTCTAATTCGCAGGCAACCTCACCATCAACCGTCGCCACGCCTTTTCCTTTACCGATCGGTCCTTTAAAACGGATCATTTCGACTTCAAGTCTCAGCTGATCTCCCGGCTTAACCTGTCGCTTGAAACGACATTTATCAATGCCTGTGAAAAAGGCTAAACGTCCTCGGTTATCTTCCACCTTCAGCATGGCCACAGCACCGACCTGAGCAAGTGCCTCCACAATCAACACCCCAGGCATAACAGGATACTCAGGGAAATGCCCATTGAAAAACTCCTCATTCGCCGTCACATTCTTAATCCCAACCGCTTTCTTGCCATCTTCCACTTCAAGAATTCTATCCACCAACAAAAACGGATAACGATGGGGAATAATCTCTTTAATCTCATTAATATCAAGCATTCAAAATTCCTCCTACCAATATGTATGTACACCTTATTGTACAGAAATTGGGGTTGGAATAGCAACAGGAGAGGGACGGACCTCGAAAACAACTCACTTTGCTATGCAAAATCTTGTATATCAAGGTTTGTTGTCCAAAAGATAAAAAACTCGAGGTCCGTCCCTCTCTAAAACCCATTGAAAAAGGATCACCCCTTTACTAAGAGAGCAATCCTGAATTGGCGTTGGTTATTTTTGATGACGATGACGATGATGGGCTGGCAGTGATTCTGCTTTCGAAAAGAGGGACGGACCTCGAATACAAAGCTTCATCACAACGAAACCCCGTTATAACAGGATTCATGGCCGAAAAGCTAAATATTTCGAGGTCCGTCCCTCAAAAAGATACACAAGAAATTATTTCTTCATGACGATATCAATAATATGCTGCCAGGTTTCTGCTTTGAAGACGTCGGCTGCGTTGCCGTCTCCGATGCCTGCGAAGCCAATGACAGCACCGAGAAGGAGACTTCCTGCAAGAAGGAGGATGAACAGAAGGATTCTGAGCCAGATTGGCAGCATTCGGACACGTACCCAGCGCGCAGGCTTGGTTTCGTCCTTTTGCTTGGCTTTCTTTTCTGTTTTTACTGATTCTCTTGTCATTTTTTCTTCTTGTAGTAGCTCTTTTTCACTCATAGCATTTAACTCCTTTTAGCGTATCCCATTTACAAGCCCCATCATTTGATCTGCAAGGGAGATCGAGCGGGACTGAAATTGGTATGATCGTTGGACATTCAGCATGTCCGTCATTTCTTTACTGATATCAACGTTCGATCCCTCTAACGAGTTCTGGACCATTGAAATATCAGAGCGTGCTCCTCCAACGACATTCGTTACGACTTCATCTTCCGTTACCCCGAGTTCGTCCAGGTTCTCTGCAAAACCTAGCAGATTACCGCCAAACTGCTGCAGAAATTGAGACTTTTCAACCGTGACGATACCCAAGTTGAATCGCTCTTCTACTCCGCCTGCACTCGTAACCGTCAGGATTCCATTATCCCCTAACTGGAAAGAAGACGCATCTTCTGAAAATGTAATATAGTTATCGTTCTCATCCAGGACCGGTAATCCGCTTCCGTTCACGAGCATCGCTTCCCCATTCCCGGTTGGACTGACAAAGAATGCTCCGTCTCTCGTATAGCGAACGGCACTTGAATTGTCATCCTGAGCAAGGACTTTAAAGAACTGCCCCCCACCGGTTAAAGCAAAATCCAGCGAGCGATCCGTTGACTTCAAAGAACCCTGGTTCAGGATAAGTTGAGATTGTGAAAGCTTTGCGCCACTGCCTTCCCTTACTCCAAAAGGGGTAAGTCTGCCTGTTTCAAACTCTTCCACACGCTGATTGTTCACCTGTTGCACAAGCAGCTCTGAGAATGTCGCTTCCCGGCGCTTGTATCCATTTGTATCTGCGTTCGACAGATTGTGACCGATCATGTCCATTTGTTTCTGCAATTGACCTAATGTGTTGGTTGCTGTAATCATCGTTCGATTCATGACGTGTCCCCCCTATTATAAGGTATTCAATGCCGAAATTCATTTACAATCTTTAACTATCAGTTGACACGACCGATTTCGTTGGCTGCTTTTTCCATACTTCGATCATAGGCCTGGAGTACTTTCTGATTTGCTTCGAAGGATCTGTAAGCTGATAACATATCCGTCATCGTACGGGATGCATCGACATTGGACCGTTCAAGGAAACCCTGCTTGGTGGTAAAAGAAACATTGGCTTCTTCATAGGCATCAGGAAGTGCCACATTTCCTTCTGTTGCAAATAGTCCGTCTCCCTGTTTCACAAGTCGGTTGGGGTCTTCTGAATAGCCTACACCCAGAGTAGCGACAACATTTTCATCGACAAGAATCTGACCCTTCTCCCCAACAGTGAACTGGTCACTGTCTAACTGGATACGCTCGCCATTTTCATCCAGCATATAAAAACCACTGTTCGTCGTGAGAAATCCGTTTCCGTTCACAGTCAGGTTTCCATTTCGTGTATAGCGTGGATTTCCATCCGCACCTTCAACCGCCAGAAACACTGATCCCGTTGATCCCGTTTCTTCATTGGCCGGCATTGACACGTCCAATAGTGCAATGTCCAAGCTTCTTCCAGTCTCCTGAAGATCACCCTGTAGAAATGAAGGGATCGTTTCCTGCATATACACGCCCGTATTGAGTGCTCCCACTTTCTGATTGAAAGGAAGGGAGAGTGTTTTCTCCGTCGGAATCGACGTCGAATCCATCCGCTCCATAAGCATTTCCGGGAATGCCCGCATCGATGCCCGATCGGCTTTAAAACCCGGTGTATTCGCATTTGACATATTATTTGTTAACATTTCAGTCTTTCGCTGCTGGGAAAGCATTCCCGATGCTACTGTATAAAATCCGCGAAACATATTTTCACCTCATAACTTTGCCGTTTTTATATCGGATGAATGGTGCAATATTTTATAAAAAATTATATAATGCTTCTTCTTGAAATTTTATCGATATTCTCTAGCATCAACCCTGTTCCAATCGCTACGCAATCCATCGGGTTTTCAGCAATAAGGACCGGTACTTTCAGTTCTTCTGCAAGAAGGGTATCCATTCCGTGAAGAAGCGCTCCCCCTCCAGTTAAGATAACACCGCGGTCAATGATGTCCGCTGATAATTCCGGTGGAGTCTTTTCAAGAACATTCTTAGCAGCTTGTACGATCACTGCCACTGATTCACGAAGGGCTCCTTCGATTTCCGTTGATGTTACGGTAATCGTGCGTGGCAGACCGGACACCATGTCGCGGCCACGGATGCTCATTTCTTTTCGGTCTTCATCTAATGTTTCTGAGAATACCGTCCCGATGTTCACCTTGATATCTTCCGCTGTACGCTCTCCGATGAGAAGCTTGTACTCTTTTTTAATATAGTTCAGGATTTCGTGATCAAACTTATCTCCGGCCATCTTGATGGACTGACTCGTTACGATGTCACCCATGGAAAGGACCGCAACATCAGTCGTTCCTCCACCGATGTCCACGACCATGTTTCCGGTTGGGTTGAAAATATCCATTCCTGCACCGATCGCAGCGACTTTAGGCTCTTCTTCTAAATAAATTTTCTTCCCACCGCTCTTTTCAGCCGCTTCTCTGATCGCTTTTTGCTCGACACTTGTGATGTTCGTTGGGCAGCATATCAAGATTCTTGGCTTGGAAAGAAACCCTTTAACATTCAATTTATTTATAAAATGCTTCAGCATCGCTTCTGTTACATCAAAGTCAGCAATGACCCCGTCTTTTAACGGACGAGTCGCCACAATGTTTCCAGGAGTACGCCCAACCATGCGGCGCGCTTCCTCTCCAACCGCTAATACCTTACCTGTATTCTTGTCTAAAGCCACAACCGAAGGCTCATTCAAGACAATCCCTTTTCCTTTAACATGAATTAAAACATTAGCCGTACCAAGGTCAATCCCAATATCTTTCGCGAACATCTTGTGTTTCTCCCTTCTTCTTTTACAAATTCATCATCATATTTCATCTATGGTTTCATCTTAATGTCATTACGTAAAAACGTTAAGTCAAAACTTTCACCTAATTAATTATTTTACCATAAATATGTCGAAGGGAGCTATTATTTGTCAAAAAAATGTATTGATTTTGTTATTTAATTGGAAAAGTATAGGAGTATCGGAGGGTGATGTTACAGAAGTGTTAAGGTTTAGTGAAGTTGGGTGGGATAGGATGGTTTTGTACCTGGTACATCGGAGCAGAATTGTATCTGGTACATGATATTATTTTTTCATCTGAAGATTATTGACAGGTAAATTTCATTGAACTTTTAACTGTTAAAAAAAGACGAACTTTCAACAGGCTAAATCACTTCATTCCGACATAAAACAAAAACACACCAAGCATGACCCATCTTTCTGGGGCTTGGCGTATTTTGGTTAGCTGTGGAGCTCTTCTTTTTTGTATTTCTGCTTCGTCGCTTCTCCACCTCGTAGATGCCGGATAGATTTATGATAATCAAGTATTGTTTTGACTTCATTTGCGAGTTCTGGATTAATTTCTGGCAGTCGTTCTGTTAGATCTTTATGGACAGTACTTTTGGACACGCCAAACTCCTTCGCAATTACACGAACAGTTTTTTTCGTCTCCACGATATACTTACCAATCTTGATTGTTCTCTCTTTGATGTAATCGTGCACACCACTCGACCTCCCTAAATTGGATGTGAGAAGTGTGAAATGAGACTCGCATTCGCATCAATGAAATAGTATAGACCGCTTGCGTATAAAAACCCATGTGCAAGCGGCAGAAAGCCTTATTTAATTCACGGCAGCTTCCTGATGTTACAACATATAAACAAATATTCAGCTAATGATCAATGATATAACGACGATTCCTCACCTCAAACACTCTCTATTTTGATAGGTTTGTATCATTTTATTAGCTTGTGCCCACATATATGCACAAAAAACACAATAAGGACAAGGTTTGAGGTGAATTTTCTGAAAAATCACTCTTAGGGACGGACCTTCACTTGGTTTTCGGATGAAAATCGTACACGTGAATATATACGATAGGCGCCAGCCTTCACCCGTTACCCTGACTGACCCGAACCAATTCCCCCCAGGTCTCCACCCTTCGATCTCTTAGCAGCTCCAATAATTCCACAAACAAATAAGCCGTCATAAGGGCATCGTTCAACGCCCGATGTCTCGGGTACAACCTGGTCCCAAACAACTGGGCATACCGCTCGAGATCTCTCATATCATATGAGGGCGAAAGATATCCGATTAGATTAAGCGTGTCCAGGCTCGGCGCCATCTGTAGATGAAGTCCGGCCTTCTTCAGTTCACTCTTCATCACGAGTTCGTCAAAGCTTACATAGTGCCCAACCAGACTATTCACGGTATTTCCTTCTAAAAAAGCGAAGAAATCATCGATGGCATCCCTTGCTTCCGGCGCTTGTTCGACATCTTTTGACTGAATTCCCGTCAGCTGGATTATTTCCTGAGAAATGAGTCGATGAGGATTGGAAAATGTCTGAAATGTGATGTTTTCCTTTACCTCATACCCTTTTACTTTAACCGCCCCGATTTCAAGCAGCCGATCCTCCGCTCCGACGCGAAAACCTGTCGTCTCCGTATCAAAGACAACAAACGTAAGGTCTTCAATGTTAGTGTTCAGAGGGACTGAATCATAGTGGAGCGGACATTGGACCTTTTTCTTTGAAAAAATGAAAACCTTCACATCCCTTCTACATTAAGGAGTAATGGGATAACATCATTTGTTGAAATTCACGGATCGTTTTCACACTTCTGTATAGACTTTCTTTTTTAAGGGTGGAAAGTGAGGAGAGGTGTACAGTATCTCCCTGATCCTTCCGCTTCAAATCTATATACAGCTTCATTAATTCCTGGAATGCTTCGGATAATTCTTCTGCAAATTCCGATGAAATCGACCCTTTTTCTTTCAAATAATCCAGCTTCCCTCTAGTCGACCCCGAAGTATTACCATGAGCCGCGTTCAGGATCTGCAGTGCATGATGAAAAGGAAACAGAATGTCTTTCTTGATGGAAACCGTTTTTCGGTCCAAGCCTAATATCGAACGGATGGAGGAGTGAAGGACAGGCACCGGCTTGGCTTTTTCCACTTGAGCCAGCCTTACCAATAATATTTTCGAGCTGCGCAGCTGATCTTTTATCACGTCTTCAAATGTTGAATGAAGTGCTTCATCCCCAAATAAAAAACGATATGAAAAGAAGTTTTGCACCTTCAATAAAGCCTCCTCTGACGAATGGACCGACCATTCTCTCAATCTTTCCTGCCAGGAACCCATACTCCCCGTCCACGCTCTCCGATTTGCCATCATTCCTCCGTCACAAAGACTTAGTCCTGCCTTTACCAATGCCACCACGACCCTTTCAGCAAAGTCATAGAAATAGTCCACCGCTTCTTCACTATGTCTTTCATAAACCAGGAAATGATCTTGATCGGTCAGCATAAACTGCTCTTTCCTCCCCGCTGAGCCCATGACATAAAAAGCATACGAGCAAGGGCTTTCCCGTCCTTCCCCAAGCAATTCTTCCTCCACCTGCCTTAAGACTCGCTGATAAATACGATCGAATAGCCCTGACATGAAATCGAGTACCTGATACACCGGAGCTTGTGCTTCCCAAAGGCTCGTAAGCATTGACTCTGCCATAGGTTTAACCTTTTCCAGGGGGAAATCCTTGTTCTCTAGCTTCCTAGCACTCGTCAGGGCCCCAATATGGTTCGCTTTCATTACATCGTGGAGGGTGATGATGCCGACGATAGGTCCGTCCCTCTCCTCGCCCCCGATAACGGGCAGGTGTTTGATGGAGTGATCGATCATGGCGGCGAGAGCTTCGTACAGATAGGCCTGACGGGTGATGACGGTTGGGTTGGGGGTCATGGCCTCTTTTACGGGTTTGGTGAGAGGGACGGACCTTGCAAGGCACCTGGAGACGAGGTCTCGTTCTGTCAGGATTCCTGCGATGCGGTTGTTTTCCAGAATGATGACCGAACTGACCCGATTTTCTCCCATGGCTCTAGCTGCATCCTCCAGGGAATCTTCACTCCTGACAGTAACGACTGATTTCTTCATCACATCACTTACCCGCTTCAGAATCGTCGTCCGCTCTTCAAGTCCGTGTGCCACTGCCACTTGCTGCGACAAGGAATAATAAACATCCTGAAGTCGTTTCGATGTTTCCTCCAATAAAAAATTCTTCAAATAAGGTTCATTCCAATAGTTTTGCAAACTAGTATATGGCACGAGGCAGAGCAGACAGTCCTCCTTGGCCTTGACCTCAACCGAGGAATATACACTCTCATCCATCGTTGTATTCAGTACAGAATACAGACTCGATAAGCCGATGATCCCGTCCCCCGAAATGATCTCGAGAACCTCTTCTTTTTCCTTTGTCACAACGACTTCTACTTCTCCGTTCACAACAAGATAGAGTCCCAGACGATGTTCAAAGCTTTTAAGAATGGTAGAGTGCCTTCCTACTTCAAGCCGCTTACACTCAGTAAAAAGGGAAAGAGCCGTACTACGCTCCATCCCCTTGAAGAAGGGATGAAGGAGTACAGCTTCTTGAAATGATCCGTCAGGCTTTGAAATCGACATCGTCGTTCACCCAAACTTCTCCGTCCTTGAAGGTCATTTGTTCCGGGTAACGGAGATCCATTACCTCTTCTTGAATCTTTTGAGAAGGTGCCTTCGTCATCAGTGACACGACGATATTGGCAATCGTTGCTGCCGCTGCCCCAAATACACCAGCTCCCGTATCAATGATGCCGAATAGGGTTACACCCGATCTTGCCAGGAAGATGTACGTAAGGGTTACCCCTAACCCTACAAGCATCCCTGCAATCACCCCTTGGGCATTAGAGCGCCTCCACCATACCCCGAGTAAGAGTGCCGGGAAGAACGTTCCAGATGCCAGTGCGAATGCCCAGGCGACGATCTGGGTGATAACCCCTGGAGGATTAAGAGCCACGATCCCGGCGAGCACCGTCGCGATGACGATCGACCAACGGGCAACGGCCAGACGATTTTTCTCTGTCGCGTTCGGCTTGAATACACGATAGTAAATATCATGAGCAAAGGAGGAAGATATCGCGATCATCAACCCACCCGCTGTCGATAACGCCGCTGCCATGGCACCAGCCGCTACAAGACCGATGACGAACACTCCTAAATTCGCAATCTCCGGTGTCGCCATGACCACGATATCATTGGAAATGATAATTTCCTTCCACTGAAGGATTCCATCTCCATTTGCATCTGCGACCTGTAATTTTCCCGTATCCACCCATGATTTCGTCCAGGAAGGCAGGTCACTGATTTGGCTGCCCGCTACCTTTGTCATTAAGATAAAGCGGGAAAATGCTGCATATGCAGGTGCGGATAAATAGAGAAGTCCGATGAAAAGAAGGGCCCATGCTCCTGACCAGCGAGCCGCTTTCATCGTAGAAACCGTATAGAATCGAACGATGACGTGTGGAAGACCCGCGGTCCCTGCCATCAACGTAAACATGAGAGCCATGAACTGCCACTTCGTTCCGTTTGTAAAAGGAGCGAAGTATTCCGAGACCCCAAGCTCACGATCGAGCTCCCCGATTTTCCCTACGAGTTCCCCATAGGAAATCCAGGGTGCAGGATTTCCGGTAATTTGTAACGACATGAAAATAACAGGAATTAAATAAGCGATAATAAGAACAACATACTGAGCAACCTGCGTCCATGTGATCCCCTTCATCCCCCCGAAAGCTGCGTAGAACGCGATGAGGACGACCCCGATCATCGTACCGACTTTGGCATCGATTTCGAATAAACGCCCGATTACGACCCCTGAACCCGATAGCTGACCAATGCTATACGTGAAACTGATAATGATAGTACAGATCGCGGCAATGACCCGGGCCGTGTGGCTGTTATACCGGTCCCCGATGAATTCCGGTACTGTATAGCGTCCATATTTCCTAAGCTGTGGAGCAAGTAAGAAGGTTAACAGCAAATATCCTCCCGTCCACCCCATGATGTAAGCAAGTCCATCATAGCCAAGGATCATGACGGTACCAGCCAGTCCAATGAATGATGCCGCGCTCATCCAGTCGGCCCCGATGGCCATCCCATTGAAGATCGGCGGCACGCCCCGTCCTGCTACATAGAAGTCCGATGTCGCTTTCGCTTTGTTATAAACAGCAATTCCGATATATAACGCAAACGTCAACAGAATAATCGACGTTGATACTAAAAACTGAGTATCCATTTATCGTTTCCCCCTGCTCTGTTCTATATATTTGGTTGAAGCCGTTTAATGATCCAATGTCTTTCCGTAACTGATCTGTTCATTTTTACTTTCATCAATTCCATACTTCTTATCGATTCCATCGCTCACCTTCGCATTTATGTAGAGTAAGATGATGAAAATGACAATCGACCCCTGAGCCCCCATAAAGTAGTGAAACGGAAAGCCATTGAGCGTGATCGTTGACAGGTTTTCGGCAAACAACACAACCCCAAAGGAAGAGACGAGCCAAATCACTAAATACATTGCCATATAACGGTTTTTTTCTTTAAAATATTGATCCGCTTTTGCTCTATCGATTTTCTTCATTTATGTAACCCCTTTTCAAGCTCATTATTTTAAACTGAAAATAAATTTCACGGTCTCAAAAAACGGAATCGGGACCATGGCGATTTGAAAAATAAAATAAATGAATAAAGACAAGAATGGAATGGTTAAGAAGAAAGCCCGTTTCTTTCTTATTGCAAGAAAAATGCTTCCCCCTGTTATGAGTAAAATCGCGATGAAGTAAAGCAACATTTCACCTCCTGATTATGTAAGCGTCTCCTTAATCACACAACCTCCCGTTAATAAAGATTAAATTTTCTGAAATTTTATTCATGCCCTCATTATCTTTATTGGAAAAAGCCTGGTCAATAAAGAAAAAACGACAAATCTGCATTTGATCTTTCTCTTTCTAAATAAATCATTTTACTAAAATAAAGATATTGAAAAATATGATTGCATTAGTAGAATAGATTGGTGTGGAAATGCTTTTCCAGTAAAATAACCCCTTTGTCGAATTTCCGAGGAAATTTTTTATATGAATGTGGCCTCAATTGGAATAGATCTGAAAACAAAAAAAACTGACCGTAAATCACCGGTCAGTCTTTCTTCATCTATATGATTATTCTTCGTCTTTTACGTCTGAGCCATTATCGGCTGCGTCGTCTTTTTGATCAGCATTTTCTTGTTTCGGCTTTTGCTCAGCTTCCGGTTTTTCTTCAGCTGCATCGTCAGCACCGTTTTCTTCAGTTGCTTTATCTTCTGTTGCTTTGTCTTCAGTGGCTTTGTCTTCGCTAGCTTGATCTTCAGCTGCGTTTTCCTGTGCAGCTTCAGCATCCGGCTGTTCACCTGAAACCTTCTTGTCTTCTAATTGCGCTTCTTGAAGCGTTGCAAGGGACTTATTGAAGTACTCCAGTGGATTCACTGCTACATTTGCTTTGCGAATTTCAAAGTGTACGTGAACACCAGCTTCTTCATTGAATAAGCTTTTACCTGCTTTAGCGATAGCTTGTCCTTGATCGACTACATCTCCAACCGCGACTTCAAAGTCTTTGACTGATTGATAACGAGTAACGATACCTTTGCTGTGCTCGATTTCAATCGTGTTTCCTAGTAGGGAATCTTCTTGAACCTTTGTTACTGTACCGCTCATGGCAGCCAGAACATCGAATTCTTTACCATCTTTAGAGATGTCGACTCCTTGGTTCGGATAATACATGTTACCATAAACGACTAGGGCTGCTTCCTGTTCTTCCGCTGATGCTTCAGTGTCGTAGAATTGTTTTTCGATCACTGTATCCTCAGGGCTTGAAACAGGCATTACAAAGTTTTCCAATGAACGATTGACTTCTTCTGCAGGCTGGTTGAACTCATTGTCAGTAGGAACTCCATCATAGCTGTAATCCTTGGCTTTCTCGTTTACATCATTTCCTGCCTGGTACCACAGAATCCCCGTGATAATGATTGCTGCACTTGCTAAATAGATTGCTGGGTATGCCCAACGTCTTTTCAAAAAGTTTTGAGAAGGTTGTTTCTTTTCTTCCTCTCTCATTTTCATCACCTCAGCAATCATTCTGAACAGAATTCAGAAAATATATACACATTCGGAAAAAAAATTTTTAATTCTTATCTTTCGACAAAGGGATGGAAAATATGTATGATTTTAAAAATAAGATGAAATTTTTCTTTTTATTGTGCATTTTTCGTATTTTAACAGAGACAGTAGTGGTTGATTTCCGCTACAGGCGCTCGCTTTCCGCGGGGCGTGAGTTGAGCCTCCTCGGGCTTTGCCCTGTGGGGTCTCAACTTTCCCGCTATTCCCGCAGGAGTCGAGCACCTTCCGCTACAATCAACTATCTTAGAATCGGTTTTTTCACAAGACCTATTAAAAATGACAATTTAAAGATCTGATATAGCAAGTCTGTAATTCTTGATATATGATAACGAAATCACTGTCCTGCATGATACAATATTAAAAAATAGAAAGGACGAGAGCTGCATATGAAGAAGCTGCTTACGTATGTGCTGACAGCTGCGCCTTTTCTCTATATGATTCTTATTTGGATTATGTCGAGTAATCCGGATGATGCCGTCATTCGTTTTCCTGATAATCAGTTAGATCGTTTTATTAAAGAATCTCTTCATTTAATCGAATTCGGTATTTTATATGGATTATTTGTCGTTGCTCTGCTGGCACATGGAAAGCTTCGGTTCACTTTGAATTTTACCGCTGCGTTAATTGCGGTCTTTTATGGGTTTGTGGATGAGATTCATCAATCCTTTGTTCCGTATCGGTCGGCTACGATGATTGACGCTGCCAAGGATCTGATCGGGGTCACCGTCCTTTTTTGGATTGTGAACCGGACTTATTTTAAAAAGCCTGATCATCCATTAACGAGAAAGATGAAGACGTTTGAAGCCTATTTAAAAAAGGATTGAGTCTGGTCACCTTGACCATGAAGACTCAATCCTTTTTATTTATCTTTGTGCTGTTACTTTCTGCAGCAGTTTATCTGACTCTGTTATTTTGACGTCTTTATAGTAATGCGTGACGATGTCTTGATAATCCTTGCCTTCCTTCGCCATTCCGTTTGCCCCGTATTGGCTCATACCGACTCCGTGACCGTATCCTTTAGTGGCAATAACGATATGATTATCCTTCAGGTACCAGGAAAAATCTGAGGATCTCAGTTCTAACTTCTCTCTTATTTCACGGCCGGAGAATCCTTTGCCGTTTATTTCAACACTCGCTACCCTTTTACCTTCTGTTCTTGACGTGATCGTTCCTACCGAGCCATCCTTTGGCAATGTTACGCCCAGTTTCTGCTCAAACTCTTTGATAGGGATAACCTTTTGATCTTCGAATCTAGGTGACGCCGAGTCCCAAGGGCTTTCAACACTTCTTAAATATGGATATTCATTCGGCCAATAAGCCTCAGAGTTTTCTGTGTAACCATTGCTCGTTGAGAAAAAGGCTGCCGTAATGGGCTTACCATCATAGGTCAGCACCTGCCCCATCGTTTCAAGCACCGCATCGGATATTTTCTTGACCTTCCAGTCATAGTCGGCACCCCAGAGGCCAGCAAGCTCCTTCTGGTTCTTATATACCTGATGAGAGACCGTATCCGTCACATCGGCACCCTTCGGAACAGTGGAGTCCTCAAGTAAAAGCTGATTCACAATATACGTCCGTGCAGCAAGTGCTTGAGCTTTTAACGCTTCCTTTTCAAAATCTGCAGGCATTTCACCAGCTACTACCCCTACTACATACTGCTCCAAAGGAAGTTTCTCGATCAGGTCCTGGTTGGAGCGATAGACCGCTACCTCGACCGAATTCGCCAGTTCTTCAACGGATGGCGTATTTTTCAGCTTTTCGTCTAAGTTTGCCGTTTCCTTTTCTGATGAAAATGGGAGCACGAGAAGAGTAGGTACAATAAAGATGATGCTGATAAAGATTGAGAAGATGATTAGTACTGGTTTCAAATGCTTCATGTTCGCGGCCTCCAATGAAAGATTAAATAGGAGAATGTCCTAGCACACTTCTCCACTCTCTATCATATGTATGGTAGTGGACAAGCAATTATGAATATTTTAAGAGTGATTTTGACGTTTGGGATTGGTGAACTTGGAAAGAATCCAGCCGAAATCAACAATAATCCAGCCACTTTCCTCATTTTCCCAAAACCAACTGAGTTACAGCTAGCTTCCGCACCCAGCCCGACTCTCAACCCAAACAAAAAAGGCAAGCTATTCTATAAAAGAAAAGCTCACCTTTTTATCTAATACTTACGCATCCTTAATCATGTCTTGCTCGGAAACAGTTGTTTCATCCACTTCTTTCACACGCTCGATATCGGCACCAAGGCCAGCAAGCTTCTGATGGAAGTTCACATATCCACGATCTAAATGCTTCAGTTCTGTCACTCGAGTGTAACCATCTGCTACCAGACCTGCGATCGAAAGAGCTGCTGCTGCACGTAAGTCCGTTGCAGCCACTTCTGCTCCTTGAAGAGGCGTTGGTCCGTTCATGATTACAGAGCGGCCTTCAATCTTAATGTCTGCTCCCATACGACGGAATTCTTCAGCATGCATGAAACGATTTTCGAAAACTGTTTCAGTGATGACACTTGTGCCGTCAGCTGCTAGAAGTAATGCCATCATTTGAGATTGCATATCTGTTGGGAAACCAGGATGAGGCATTGTTTTGATATCGACAGATTTTAATTTCTCCGGTCCGATGACACGAAGACCTTCTTCTTCATCGATGATCGTAACGCCCATTTCTTCCATCTTGGCAACTAATGAAGATAAGTGTTCTGGGATCGCACCCTTTACAAGGACATCACCTTGAGTAATGGCAGCTGCAACCATGAATGTTCCCGCTTCGATACGGTCTGGAATGATGCTGTGCTCGACACCGTATAGACGGTCTACACCTTCGATACGGATCGTTCCAGTACCTGCACCTACAACGCTTCCTCCCATTTTGTTCAGGAAGTTGGCTAAGTCGACGATTTCAGGCTCTTTTGCGACGTTTTCAAGGATGGTTGTTCCTTCTGCAAGAACGGCAGCCATCATAATGTTTTCTGTTGCCCCAACGCTTGGGAAGTCCAGATAAACCTTGGCACCTTTCAGTCTTCCGTCTACTTCAGCTTCGATGAAACCATTTCCTACCTTCACTTTTGCTCCCATTGCTTCGAAGCCTTTTAAGTGTTGGTCAATCGGTCTTGATCCAATCGCACATCCACCAGGAAGCGCAACACGTGCTTTACCTGTACGTCCAAGTAATGATCCCATAACAAGAACGGATGCACGCATTTTTCGAACATATTCGAACGGTGCTTCTACAAACAACTCTCTTGATGCATTCACGATGACTTCACCATGGTTAAACTCTACATCTGTATTTAAATGACGTAATACTTCGTTAATCGTATATACATCGGAGAGTGGTGGTACATTTTTAATGACACTTTTTCCTTCACTTGCTAATAATGTAGCAGCGATGACTGGTAAAACGGCATTCTTTGCTCCTTCAACTTGCACTGTACCGCTTAAACGCTGACCGCCGCGGACGATAATTTTTTCCAAGAGTATTCCCCTCCGCGTCCAATTTCTCTATATTAATATTCAATAATTAGGATGGGTGTGCCAATCACAAAGGTTGTCTTAGCGCCCATTCCGCTTTTCCGTAGACCTAGTTGTATATTCATATCATCATTTTTTGTTGGTATAGTCCGTGACATTTGTTCCGAGTAAGCTGAAATGGAATAAAAGTCTTCTTCTTTAAGTGATTCCAGTTCTTTAGCGTCTAATTTCGACATTAGTTCGACAGCCTGATTCGACAAAACTTTCTCAAGCTTATCATTGAATTCGCCTTTTATACAAGAGAAAATCATAGGTTTAGTAGTAAAAATGATTTCCATATTTGGGATAAATTCAGTCTTAATATAATGCTTCGTCTTTTCTCCCAACGCTTTCTGATCTCCGCGCATTTCATACATACTATACGAAACGGACTGCTTGTTTGTGAGGGTATGCTGCAACTTAATGGTTTCTTCCCCGTGAGACGTCTGACGTTGTCCCACAACCATTACTTCTTCAGCTGATTTCTTCGTCACCCACTCAAAATCAGAAAATCTTTCTTGCATAGTAGTACTATATTTGGCAAACCCTTTATTCGTGAAGCTTTTTTTGTTTTCTCTTGCATATAGAGACCATTCAGTTATCCGACCTTGAGAATGTACAATGGCTTGGTCTAGCTTTTCAATGTCTAATAAATGATTGGCTTCGATAGTGTTGTTCCCATTAATAACAGGAAGAAAACCTAATCCAACAAAAAAGATTAAAATAATGTAAAGATACCGTGTCATTTTCCATTCCTCCCCTTACCTAGAAGTCTGTCCGAATAGGAGAAGAACATACTTGAAAATTGTCGTCATCTTTTTACAAATATTGAGTTGTTGGCAGGCTGTTACATGAAAGCGTTTCATATTGAAACTTTTTCACAAAGGAACGAGCACAAAATTAATCTTACTTAAAACAGGCCCTGATGAAAACATGCAGGAAGACCTATTTTTTGTCAGAAGCTCTACTTATTCAAAGAAAACAGGCAAGCTTTGAGACCACAGGTAGTAATCCAGTAAAAATCGACTTACGGCGGAGCCGATGGCGATCGTTAGTAGGATATACAATAGTCTCCCTTGAGCGACTCGATTTTTCTTGAGGAGCTTGTCTAACTGGATGGATTGCAAAGACCAAAATGTGATCCCGAATATAAATAGATGCACGAGCATGCTGATAAGGGCCTGCTGGCCAAAGCTTTCTATCACTCTTCTCACTCCTAATAATCAATTCGACGCACAAAATCCATTTTACCACATAATTCTGTAACGATATATGGAATTTACAAAATTTTTAGTTGAGTTGCGTTGTTGAATTTTTTTCACACAGAGGTCCGTCCCTCTATTCAAAAGGCTCTTTTCGTAAAGTTTGTTGCTATTGTAGACACGAAAGTAATAGTTGATTTACGCTACAGGATGCTCGCTTTCCGCGGGGCTGGCGGTGAGCCTCCTCGGCTGCGCCTCCGGGGTCTCACCTGTCCAGCTATTCCCGCAGGAGTCGATCATCCTTCCGCTCCAATCAACTTTCTGAGCATGAATCCTTAATCGAAAACAATTTAAACAAGCTTTTTAGCAAACAATCTCTTTTAAGGTAAGTAGTTATTCATTGTCTTAATGAAGCAGAATTATTTTTTCTAGTTATTTTGTTTTCTGGTACACCTTGAAGCTCTGTCACAAAGATCCTATTAAAGATGGTGAGGGGAACTGCGCAGACTCATGCGGAAGTACGGGCGTGCCGAGACCCCGTTCGGCTAAGCTGAGGAGGCTCGGCCGAACGTCCGCGGAAAGCGGAGCAGTTCCCCTCACCATCCAGCACACACTAATCGACAGAGCCTTGCAGAACTTATGTTAAAAACAACAATCTTTACGAAAAGAGCGATTCAAAAAAACCACCCCTCCACAAGGAAAGGGTGGTTTTTGGTGTTTATATTAGAAGTTACGTTCGGAAACGTTAATTCTGTTCATGGCACGCTTTAGAGCGAGTTCGGCACGACGGAAGTCTACGTCGTCCTGTTGTGCCTGCATGCGATCTTCTGCGCGGCCTTTTGCTTCTTTAGCGCGTTGTACATCGATAGCTTCTGCTGTTTCAGCAGACTGTGCTAGAATTGTCACTTGTTCAGGACGTACTTCTAAGAATCCGCCACTGACAGCTACAAGCTCAGTGTTGCCACCTTTTTTCAGGCGAACCGCACCGATTTGTAGTGGAGCAACCATCGGAATGTGTCCAGGTAAGATTCCAAGCTCACCGCTTTGAGCTTTCGTGCTCACCATTTCCACTTCTGAATCGTACACTGGGCCATCGGGAGTGACAATATTGACTTTTAATGTCTTCATTTTCTTCCCTCCTGGTCCCTAATTATACCTCTACGCCCATTTCTTTAGCTGCTGCTAATACATCCTCAATCGGACCTACTAGACGGAACGCATCTTCAGGAATGTGATCGTATTTACCGTCAAGGATATCTTTGAATCCTTTAACAGTGTCTTTCACTTCAACGTAAGAACCTTTTTGTCCAGTGAACTGTTCTGCAACGTGGAAGTTTTGAGATAAGAAGAATTGTACACGACGAGCGCGGTGTACCGTCAGCTTATCATCATCAGAAAGCTCATCCATACCAAGGATCGCAATGATATCTTGAAGTTCTTTATAACGCTGTAATGTTTGTTGAACATTACGAGCGATGCTGTAGTGTTCTTCTCCTACAATTTCCGGAGAAAGAGCACGGGAAGTCGATGCCAATGGATCTACCGCAGGATAGATACCCATTTCAGAAAGCTTACGCTCAAGGTTCGTTGTTGCATCCAAGTGAGCGAAAGTTGTAGCAGGAGCCGGATCCGTGTAGTCATCGGCAGGTACATAGATCGCTTGGATCGATGTTACAGAACCTACGTTAGTTGACGTGATACGCTCTTGCAATTGACCCATTTCAGTAGCAAGTGTCGGCTGGTAACCAACGGCAGATGGCATACGGCCTAGTAGGGCAGAAACCTCTGAACCTGCTTGCGTGAAACGGAAGATGTTATCGATGAACAGAAGTACGTCTTGACCTTGCTCATCACGGAAGTATTCAGCCATTGTAAGGCCCGTCAAGGCAACACGCATACGCGCACCTGGCGGCTCGTTCATTTGTCCGAATACCATCGCTGTTTTCTTGATAACGCCAGAGTCGCTCATCTCGTGGTAAAGGTCATTACCTTCACGAGTACGCTCTCCAACACCGGCGAATACAGAGATACCTCCGTGCTCTTGAGCGATGTTGTTGATAAGCTCCTGGATTAATACGGTTTTACCAACACCGGCACCACCGAATAGACCGATCTTACCACCCTTGATGTAAGGAGCAAGTAAGTCTACTACTTTAATACCTGTTTCCAGAATCTCAACTTCTGTAGAAAGCTGATCAAATGTAGGTGCTTGTCTATGAATTGGATCACGACGGATACCTGCTGCAAGAGGCTCGTCTAAATCGATTGATTCACCTAGAACGTTGAATACACGACCTAATGTGATATCCCCTACTGGTACAGAGATTGGTGCTCCTGTATCAAGCACGTCAGCTCCACGTTGTAAACCATCTGTGGAAGCCATCGCGATTGTACGTACAGAATCATCACCTAGGTGAAGGGCAACCTCTAATGTAAGTTCAGCTCTATCTGCAATTTGGACCTTTAATGAGTTGTAGATATCAGGAAGTTGGCCATTAGCGAACTTGACATCGACAACTGGACCCATTACTTGAAGAACGTGTCCTTTGTTCATCTCTTTCCCTCCTAACTAGCTTTTGACGACAAAACTATGTTGTAATCCGGCTGACCCGGAATGTCATTTCTATTCGAGTGCTGCTGCCCCGCCGACGATTTCCGTGATTTCTTGGGTAATCGCTGCTTGACGCGCACGGTTATAAGAAAGTGTAAGGCTGTTAATGATTTCTTTCGCATTGTCTGTTGCGTTTCTCATTGCTGTCATACGGGCCGCGTGCTCACTGGCTTTACCATCAAGTAACGCTCCGTAAATCAAGCTTTCAGCATATTGAGGGAGCAACACTTCCAAAATTTCTTCAGCATTAGGCTCAAACTCATAAGAAGTTAGTTTCGATGAAGAAGAATCAAGCTCCGTTAAAGGAAGAACCTTCTTCTCGGTAACATCTTGTTGAATGGCACTGACATAGTGGTTGTAGTACATGTAAAGCTCATCAAAAGCACCATCTGAGAACATGCTGACTGCCTTGTTGGCAATGTCTTTAATGTCTGCAAAGTTTGGCTGATCTGGTAGCCCTACAATACCTTCCACTACATTATCGCCTCGTTTTTGGAAGAAGTCCCTTCCAATACGACCTAACGCAATAATGGCGTATTCATCTTGAGAGCTGTGACGCTCTTTAATCGCATTACTTACAGCACGAATGACGCTCGAGTTATAAGCCCCCGCCAAACCGCGGTCAGATGTAATGACCAAGTAGCCGGTTTTTTTTACGGGGCGGGAGACTAGCATCGGATGCGTTACATCTGTGCTACCAAGGGAAATGGAAGTAACGACTTCCTGAATTTTCTCCATGTAAGGGACGAAGGCTTTCGCATTCGTTTCAGCACGGTTCAATTTAGAGGCAGAGACCATTTCCATTGCTTTCGTAATTTGACTGGTTTTCTTCGTAGATGTAATACGAGTTTTTATGTCGCGTAACGATGCCACTGGTTCTCACCACCCTTTTAAAATGTTAGTCATATTCACTAGAACCAACTAAATAATAGAATAATCAGCCGGTGTCATCAGAATGAACACCGACATCATATAAAATTACTCAGACTTTACAAATGTCTTCTTGAATTCGTTGATCGCAGCTTTCATTGCATCGTCTTCAGGAAGACCTTTTGTTGTGCGGATATGGTCTAACAGTTCTGTATGGTTGTGATCTAACCAGCTTAGGAATTCACCTTCGAAACGACGAATATCTGTTACTGGAATATCATCTAAATGACCTTTTGTTAATGAATAGAAGATCATAACTTGTTTTTCAACATTAAGTGGTTTGTTAAGATCCTGCTTCAGTACTTCAACAGTACGGGCTCCACGGTTCAGTTTCGCTTGTGTCGCTTTATCAAGATCTGATCCGAACTGAGCAAATGCTTCAAGTTCACGGTATGCGGCTAAGTCAAGACGCAGTGTACCGGAAACCTTCTTCATCGCTTTGATTTGTGCGGATCCACCAACACGTGATACGGAAAGACCTGCATTGATCGCCGGACGAACACCGGAGAAGAATAGGTCAGATTGTAAGAAAATCTGTCCGTCAGTGATGGAGATAACGTTTGTTGGAATGTAAGCGGAGATATCTCCTGCTTGTGTTTCAACGAATGGTAATGCTGTGATGGAACCTCCACCTTTTGCATCACTTAATTTCGCTGCACGCTCAAGTAAACGAGAGTGTAAGTAGAATACGTCACCAGGGAATGCTTCACGGCCTGGAGGACGACGTAATAATAATGAAAGCTCACGGTAAGCCGAAGCTTGCTTAGAAAGATCATCATATACAACAAGAACGTGCTTGCCACTATGCATGAATTCTTCACCCATAGTGATACCAGCGTATGGTGCTAAGAATAGCATTGGAGCTGGTGAAGCAGCTGATGCCGTTACAACGATTGTGTAATCAAGGGCACCGTGCTTACGAAGCGTTTCTACTGCATTACGAACCGTTGATTCTTTTTGTCCGATCGCAACATAGATACAGATCATGTCTTGATCTTTTTGGTTTAGGATCGAATCGATGGCAACAGATGTTTTACCTGTTTGACGGTCTCCGATGATTAACTCACGTTGACCACGACCGATTGGAACTAGAGCGTCGATCGCTTTGATACCAGTTTGAAGTGGCTCGTGTACGGATTTACGATCCATAACACCAGGTGCTCCACCTTCAATTGGACGTGTTCTCGTTGTCGCAATTGGACCTAATCCATCAACTGGTTGTCCAAGTGAGTTTACAACACGACCTACTAATTCTTGTCCTACTGGAACTTCCATGATACGTCCAGTACGACGAACCTCATCGCCTTCACGAATGTCTTTAAATGGTCCGAGAATGATGATACCTACGTTGTTTTCCTCTAAGTTTTGCGCCATACCCATGACACCGTTAGAAAATTCAACTAGCTCTCCAGCCATGACATTGTCGAGGCCATGAGCACGAGCGATACCGTCACCGATTTGGATAACTGTACCTACATCGCTTACTTTCATCTCAGACTGATAGTTTTCAATTTGCTTTTTTATCAGCGCGCTGATTTCTTCCGCCTTGATGCTCATGAATTTCACCCCTCATTTATACGAAAGTTAACGAACAAGTTCACGCTCAAGACGATCCAACTTGCCAGCAAGTGTTCCGTCATAAATACGGTTGCCGATACGGACCTTAAGTCCCCCAAGTATGTTCTCGTCTATCACATTCTCAATTCTTAATGATTGTTTCCCAATTCTCTTAGCAAAAGAAGCTGAGATTGCTGTCTTCTCATCTTCTGTTAAAGCACGTACGGAGTACACCTTTGCTTCTGCGATTCCTCTAGCTTCATTAGAAAGCTCGATGAATGCATCGACAACGCCCACTACCTGATCTTCACGATGACGATCAGTCATAAGAAGCAGTGTATTCAATACTGGTACTGAAACGCTTGAGAACGCTTCTTTCAACATGTCTTTCTTCTTATCCGTCGAAAACTTCGGATTTTCCAAAAGAATGCTTAATTCTTTATTTTGGATAAAAACGGATTTCACTGTGCGAAGCTCTTGTTCAATCGCTTCTAATTGATTCTGTTCTTTGGCAATACTGAAAAGAGCTAACGCATAGCGTTTTGCGACTGTAGAGTAGCTCATCGCTCTTCTCCTGCCTCTTTAATATAATCGTTGATCAGCTTCTGTTGATCTTGAACAGAAAGTTCTTTTTCAATCACTTTTGATGCAATCAGAACAGATAGTGAAGCAACCTGCTCGCGTAATGCTGCCATCGCTTGTTCTTTCTGCGTCTCGATTTCACGTTTCGCAGATTCTTTCAAGCGCTCAGATTCCTGACGAGCGGCAATGATGATTTGTTCACGTTGCTCATCGCCTTGCTTCTTAGAGTTCTCGATCATCGCTTGCGCTTCTTGACGAGCCTCTTTTAAAAGTTGACGCTGTTCTTCCAAGCTCTTATTTGCTTCTAGACGGCTTTGTTCAGCCGCTTCTATTTCGCCTGCAATGTGATTCTCACGCTCTTGCATGATGCCCATCAAAGGACCCCAGGCAAACTTCTTCAATAAGGCAAGAAGGATAAGGAACATTACAAGCTGGAATACGATATCTCCACCGTTGAAGCCACCAGCTCCAAGGACTAATGCGTTTGTAAGCACGAGGTTTCACTCCCTTCAAGAGTCAATGCCTTCCCTAAAGAAAGCTGTACAATAACGGCAAATGCCGTATCATTCATAGTCATATGTTCATAAGTACTAAACATAAAGGAATGGCGAAGGTTCTTATCGAATGATCTTCGCCATCTTGAACTTTAAACTGCTATTATTGACCCATTACGATGAATGCGATAACTACTGCGATGATAGGAATCGCCTCTACTAATGCAACCCCGATGAACATTGTAGTTTGAAGCATTCCACGAGCTTCCGGTTGACGAGCCATACCTTCTACCGTACGTGAAACAATAAGACCATTACCAATACCTGCACCTAGTGCTGCTAAACCGATTGCAATTGCTGCTGCTAAAAGACCCATTCTGAATTTCCTCCTTTAAATGTATAAAAAAATGTTTTGAGTAGTTTTGTTCAATTTTGAACAGGGTATATATTAATGGTCCATGCTGACTTTGTGAGCCATATAAACCATCGTTAACATAACAAAAATAAATGATTGGATTGCGCCGACAAAGATTGAGAATGCTTGCCATACAATCGTTGGGATAATAGCACCCAGTAATCCGGCTGCTCCCATGTGTGCCAGGCTTCCTACCAGTAAAGTAAGCAGGATTTCCCCAGCGTAGATGTTACCGTAAAGACGAAGACCAAGCGTTAATGTGTTGGCAAATTCTTCAATGATCTTCAGCGGGAATAAGAACGACATAGGTCTGAAGAAGTCTTTACCGTATTCACCGAAGCCTTTCATCTTGATTGCATAATAGTGCGTTAACACAACGATCATAACCGCCAGGGTCATAGTGATAACTGGATCCGCTGTTGGTGACTTCCACCATAATTCGTCATCAATGACTATCGAAAACGGAAGCCCTAACATGTTTGATACGAAAATGTACATGAGTAAAGTAAGTCCAAGGAGATGGAAACGACCACCTGTTTTCCAATCCATATTACTTTTCACGATATTTTTGACAAAGTCCATGACCCATTCCATAAAGTTTTGCACTCCGGTCGGTTTCATGGCCAGTCTACGAGTTGACAGAACGGCGATGAGGAATACAACGGCACTTGCCACTGTGATCATCAGTACGTTCGCCAGGTTAAAAGTTAACCCTAGAAACTCGGCTGTAGGATTTTCATGTTGCAATGAAATTCACCTCTCTTCCCCGCTATTTATGAGATTTAAGCTGCTGAATAAAATAATCTATCATAATGACAAGGTAAATTGTCATTAATCCAATAATGACGCTCAGAAGATGAAGGTGCTCAGGGTATTCCGTTGCAATGATCACTGCAAAGGCCGCACCTGCCATCCTTGAGAAGGTTCCCAATGATCGAACCTTTTGACCAGCTTCTACTGCATCACCGAATCGCACGGTTCTCCTCATGATCAGCCAGTGACTAAACAGACTGATGCCTGTCCCCAAAATAAGCCCAAGGAAAATAGACTGATAGGAAGTAAAACCCCAACCGAGGACGTAAAAGGAAAGGAGGAAAAATATGTACTTACGATGCCTGTTAAACAATTGCTGAAGTTCTGGCATACATTAATCTCCCGAATTGAAATGTTGGACTGTACGGAGCATGGTGTAGATTCCTGTTGCGAGCCCAAGGAGTAGTCCAATAATTAAGAAAAGTGGTGTGGTGCTCCATATTCCATCTAGCCATCTCCCGCCGAAGATTCCTATTAAGATAGAACCAACAAGCTGGGAAAGAATAGCAGAATACAAGACCATCGATTGATACGGGCGCCGATCATTTTGACGCATTTTTCTCATCTCCACACATGTGATTTAGTGGAAAATCGTTCACACTGTACAAATGATGAAAAACCGTTTCCATACGGGTTCAACCCTTGTGAAAACCTTATCATTTGATACCCTTTGTAAGCATACAATAGGGTATTATCTATGTCAATGCGTTCAAGTTAAAAAGTTCACAACCTATCCACGCGTTTCCAGATTGTTCACATTTTTAACACATTTACCGAAAAGCGGAGCCGACTGGTCAGGCCCGACAAGCATAAGATGAATATGCCGGAAAGGCGCTTTTTGCCTTTTTGGCATATTTAGCTTATGACCTCGAGGGACTAGGAGGCGCAGCTGGACATGTCGAAAAGCGGAGGGGGCTCGCCCTGGGGCGACAAGCATAAGGCGAGTCGACCGGAAAGGCGTTCTTTGCCTTTTTGGTCGGCCTGACTTATGACCTCGAGCCCCAAGCCCCCGGAGCTGGACATGTCGAAAAGCGGAGGCGGGTTGGTCAGAGGCGACAAGCATAAGATGAATTGACCGGAAAGGCGCCCTTTGCCTTTTTGGTCAATTTATCTTATGACCTCGAGCCTCTACCCGCCGGAGCTGGACATCTCGAAAAGCGGAGCCGACTGGTCAGGCCCGACAAGCATATCCAAGGATTTCCTCGAATGAAACTTACTACTCTTTCCATCGGTTGCTCACTCTATTAACAAATTCATAGATCCTACCTTCACATGCCCCTCCATTATATAGAAAATTCTTTTTATGAGTAACCCTTGAATTTAATGTAAATACTTCCAGTTAACTGAGAGTCACACATATAGATTTTTCAAAATAGACAAAGGTCCGTCCCTCGCAAATTTCAAACTTGCGAGGGACGGACCTTGTTGTCATTTTTTTATTCATTCGGATCAAAGGATCTAGGGCGTTCATCCAGGTGACCGAAATGGTATCGAATAGCTTGGGTGATTCGGTAAGATGCTTGTCCATCTCCATACGGATTTGTTGCTTTTGACATCTTGTTGTGTGCTTCTGAATCAGTCAAAAGCTCTTTAGCAAGCTTGTAAATGTTTTCTTCTTCGTTTCCAGCAAGCTTCAACGTTCCTGCTTCAATTCCTTCAGGACGCTCAGTTGTATCACGAAGGACAAGGACTGGGACACCCAATGAAGGAGCCTCTTCTTGAACACCACCTGAATCCGTTAAGATCAGATGTGCTCTGGATGCAAAGTTATGGAAATCGATTACATCCAGTGGCTCAATCAGGTGAATTCGCTTGTCATCTCCCAACACCTCATCCGCTACTTCACGAACAGCAGGATTTAAGTGTACCGGGTATACAACTTGAATATCATCGTGCTCTTCTACTAATCGCTTAATTGCACGGAACATATTTCTCATTGGTTGTCCAAGATTTTCACGACGGTGAGCAGTCAACAAGACTAATCTGTCGTCCCCGACCGTCTCCAATACATCATGATGGTACTCATCTTTTACAGTTGTTTTCAACGCATCGATCGCTGTATTTCCTGTAATGAAAATCCCTTCTTCTTTTTTGCTTTCATTGAGAAGATTTTGGGATGATTTTTCAGTAGGAGCAAAATGAAGATCTGCCATTACACCAGTTAGCTGACGATTCATTTCCTCCGGGAACGGTGAATATTTATTCCATGTTCTTAATCCAGCTTCCACATGCCCTACTGAAATCTGGTTATAGAACGCTGCCAGGCTGGCAACAAATGTTGTCGTTGTATCACCATGAACAAGAACGATATCAGGCTTCGCTTCCTTCATCACTTTGTCCAGTCCTTCTAACCCACGAGTTGTCACATCAATCAATGTTTGGCGATCCTTCATAATGTTCAAGTCGTAATCAGGAGTAATATCAAATATATTCAAAACCTGATCCAACATTTCACGGTGCTGAGCTGTAACAGTTACAATCGTGTCAAAACTTTCCGGGTATTTCTTTAATTCCAGAACGAGAGGTGCCATCTTAATGGCTTCCGGTCTTGTTCCAAAAATCGTCATTACCTTGATTGGATTCGTCATATTATGCCCCTGCCTTTCTTATTTCGTACCGTATAAACGATCTCCAGCATCCCCTAAACCAGGAACGATATAGCCTTTTTCATTCAGCTTCTCATCAAGAGCCGCGATGAAGATATCCACGTCAGGGTGCGCTTCCTTGATAGCGTCTACCCCTTCAGGACATGCAACGAGGCACATGAACTTGATGCTTACCGCACCGCGCTTCTTTAACGAGTTGATGGCTTCTACAGCTGATCCCCCTGTTGCAAGCATTGGATCAACCAGGATGAAGTCACGTTCTTCCACATCACTTGGAAGCTTTACGTAATATTCAATCGGTTTAAGAGTCTCCGGGTCACGATATAAACCAACATGTCCTACTTTTGCAGCCGGGATCAGTTTAAGAATTCCGTCTACCATTCCTAATCCTGCTCGCAGAATAGGAACAATCCCTAATTTTTTACCTGCAAGAGTCTTGGCCTTCGCGTTGCTTACTGGTGTTTCCACAGTAATATCCTCTAACGGTAAATCACGGGTGATTTCAAACGCCATCAATGTCGCTACTTCATCAACAAGCTCACGAAATTCCTTCGTACCTGTTTCTTTATCACGAATAAACGTTAATTTGTGTTGGATTAACGGATGATCAAATACATATACTTTACCCATTCGACTCTCTCCTTTAAATTCGATTTTATGTAAAAATAGTTTGTCTACTTCCTTTACACCTCAGACTATTGTACATAAAAGACAATTTAAGAGCAACATGAGATGGGAAGTGTAATGGAATCGTTAGAATTGATATGAGAGGTGTGGGCAGACGACTTGTAGGTAGGAGTGAATGGGATTGATTTTTGGTTAATTATGTTAATCAGCTGGATTAATGCCTGAATCGGCCGGATTTTTTTGAAAAGCCGCTGGATTCTCTGAAAAAACGGCTGGATTATTTCGAAAAATGGCCGGATTTTTTCGAGTACCGGCTGGATTCTACTCAAAATCACTTTAAAACCGGCAACTATATGATTGAAAATCTACTTCCCTACTAATTTCCCACCAAAAAAACCTCTCCACCAGGGAGGTCCGTCCCTGGTGAAGAGGTCATCTATTATCTTTCAGGATATAATTCAAATTTGCTTGTCAGGTCGATAACACGTTTGCGTGCTTCTTCCAGTTTCGCTTCGTCTTCATGGTTCTTAAGAGTCAACGCCATGATGGAAGCAATTTCGTCCATGTCCTCTAATCCAAAACCTCTGGATGTAACGGCTGCCGTTCCGATACGGACACCGCTTGTTACGAATGGGCTTTCAGGATCGAATGGAATCGTGTTTTTATTAACGGTAATCCCGATTTCATCAAGCACTTTCTCTGCGATTTTCCCAGTCAGTCCTAGTGAACGCAGGTCGATCAGTAATAGATGGTTATCAGATCCGCCTGATACAAGATTGATTCCTTCTTTTACAAGACCTTCACCTAAGCGATTCGCATTGTCGATGATGTTCTGTGCATAACCTTTGAAAGACTCCTGCAGCGCTTCACCGAAAGCAACAGCTTTAGCCGAGATCACGTGCATAAGCGGGCCACCTTGAATTCCAGGGAAGATAGACTTGTCTATTTTCTTTGCAAATTCTTCTCTGCATAGGATCATACCGCCACGAGGTCCGCGCAATGTTTTGTGAGTCGTTGTTGTCACAAAGTCTGCATAAGGAACCGGGTTCTGGTGAAGACCAGCGGCTACAAGACCAGCGATATGAGCCATATCCACCATTAGGTAGGCTCCCACTTCGTCTGCGATTTCGCGGAATTTAGCGAAGTCGATTGCTCTTGGGTAGGCACTTGCTCCCGCTACGATCAGCTTCGGCTTGTGCTCTAACGCTTTTTGTCTAACATCTTCGTAATTGATCAGGTGCTTCTCTTCGTCCACACCGTACTCTACGAAGTTATATTGAATTCCACTGAAGTTGACGGCACTTCCGTGAGTCAGATGTCCACCATGAGATAAGTTCATTCCAAGAACCGTATCACCTTGTTCGAGGATCGTGAAGTAGACTGCCATATTGGCCTGTGCTCCTGAGTGAGGCTGAACGTTTACGTGCTCTGCTCCAAATAGTTCCTTCGCACGATCGCGAGCCAAATTCTCAGCTACGTCCACATGCTCACAGCCACCATAATAGCGACGACCTGGGTACCCTTCTGCATACTTATTTGTCAGAACGGAGCCTTGTGCTTCCATAACCGCTTCACTGACAAAGTTTTCAGATGCAATTAACTCGATTTTCGTTCGTTGACGCTCTAATTCATCTTGAATCGCTGCATAAATTTCCGGATCTTGCTTGGCAATCTTACTCATACATATCCCCCTTTAATTCATAGGCCCAACTGCTCTAGGTGCCTCATTAATTCATTCACTCTCATTCTAACACGATTCAGCAAAACGCGAAATAAAAACCTCTAGTCAAAACGTAATGTTCGTGTTTAGAGCATATTAGAGGGACGGACCTCGTGTGATATTGTTCACAAACACCCTCACCACTCTCCTTCCACGCTCCCCAGAGTAGCACTATGACTATCATTGTCGAATGAAGGCGAACATGTGCTGATAATTTGTGATCCTCTATCCAATCGATCAGTTTTCTCCATCGCTGCCTTGTAACATAATCATATACTCCATGTCCCCCTTTATAGTTCGGGATTTACGCCTGGATTTAAGGCAACACCGAAATAAAGGTCCGTCCCTCAAATCAGAGGGACGGACCTTTAAACAGAGAATATTATTCGTACACAGCTCTGACTCCACCAATGAGTTTCGGTCTGGTTTTGGCCAGTGTGACGTGGGCTTCGCCGAGGCTTTTCTGTGATACCCGGACCGGAACGGCTACGTGTTTCAGGTGCATGCCGATGAAGGTATCCCCGATGTCGATGCCGGCGTCGCCTTTAATATGCTCGACCATGACGGGATCTTCAAAGGAATGATACGCTTGGGTCGCCATGGCTCCTCCTGCTTTTCGTACAGGAATGACCGTGACCTCATCCAGTCCTTTTCTTTCAGCAGCATCTCTTTCCAAAACGATGGCACGATTTAAGTGCTCGCAACACTGAAAAGCCAGTGAAATACCAATGGAATCTGCCCATCCTTTTAACTCATCAAAGATCATTTCCGCTACTTCAATCGTTCCCAATGTTCCGATCCGCTCCCCCATCACTTCTGATGTCGAACAGCCTACAACAAACACTTGTCCCTTTTTCATTGGAACCTGTTTGCTGAATTCTTGCAGGATCGTTTGCATTTCTTCCTTCATTTGAGCGATTTCCATGAAATCCACTCCCTATTGTTTGTCTTCGTATGCCGAGATTTTCCCTATACGGTTGGAATGGCGACCACCTTCAAATTCTGTCACCAGCCATTGTTTCGCAATTTCACGCGCAAGGCCAGGTCCAATCACACGTTCACCCATGGCTAACATATTGCTGTCATTGTGCTCACGGGTTGCTTTCGCACTGAACACATCATGTACAAGGGCGCAGCGGATACCCTTGACCTTATTAGCTGAAATGCTCATACCGATTCCCGTTCCACAAATCAGAATGCCACGATCGAATTCACCGCTGGCTACCTTTTCCGCAACAGGCACTGCATAGTCCGGATAGTCAACGGATGTTCCACACTCACAACCGAAATCCTCATATTCGAGGCCAAGATCTTCTAATAAAGATTTGATTTCTTCCCGGATATTTACCCCGCCGTGATCGGATGCAATTGCAATTTTCATAATTAATCCCACTCCCTATAGCCTTTGATACGTTTATTTTGCCACACACTCTTGATTATATAAAGTTTTTCGGATTCTTTTTAGAGGGAATGAGTCAAAAGCCAGTCATCAAAAAACGGATATGAGGTCCGTCCCTCATATCCGTCTTTTTTATAAGTGAAAACGCGTAATCGTACTCTTCAGTGATTCGGCCTGCTCTTTCAGATTCAACGCCAGCTTCTCTACGTCACCCATTACAGCCGCTTGTTCTTTAGTGGAGGCTGACACTTCCACTGCCCCTGCCGATGTCTCTTCTGCGATGGCCGCAACTTCCTGTGATTGCTGGGAAGTCAATTGAATGCTGTTCATTTGCTGATCTACAAGAACGGATATATTTTGAACGGCATCCGCTACTTCATGGATTGTTTTCGTCATCGTTTCGATCATCTCATTGGTCTGTGTTCCTTTTTTAACTTCAGAATTTGCAGAGTCAACTTGAGTCGTGATCTGTCCAACTACATTTCCAACCTCGGTTTGAATGTTCTTGATGAGGTCCGAAATTCCTTGAACTGCTTTTCCGCTTTCATCTGCCAGTTTGCGAACTTCCTCGGCGACAACTGCAAACCCCTTACCGTGCTCACCTGCCCGTGCCGCTTCGATGGAAGCATTTAAGGCGAGAAGATTGGTCTGGTTCGCGATATCCCCGACCAATTGAATGATCTGTTCCACTTTTTTCGCATTGTCTTCCAAGCGGCGGACGGCATCTAAAGAATCTTCATTTCCTCTTGCAAGTCGGCTGATGCCTTCTACCAGGGAATGAATGACTTCCTTGCTTCCTTGGAGCTCCGTCACCATATGCTTGGACATTTGTTCTGATGATTTGGAGTGATTCTGTACTTCCTGTGCGATCCGGATCACATCCTCCACCGATTCAGCCGTCGTTTGAATCGCCATGGCAGAGCTTTCAGCACCTGCTGAAATTTCTGTAATCGTTTTGGAAATGGAATCCGCTTGAGTGGAAGCAGATTCTGATGCTCTCGACAACTCGATCACATTCGAATTTGTTTTAGTAAAATTCTCGTCGATACTTGATACCATGTCGCGCAAGTTATGGAGCATGCGATTGAACCCCAATGCGAGTGACCGGATTTCATCATCTGACTTCGGCACCTCCACTTCCACAGCGATGTCCCCTTCAGCCGCTTTTAACGCAGCCTGTTCCAAACGCTGAAGTGGTTTGACGATGAATCCCGCTGCAAAAAAGGCAAGCACACCTGACCAGAACACTCCCATCCCCAGCGTCATGCTCGTAAATAAAAGCTCGTTCATATCCGGTGCAAAAGTAGGTTTGATAAAATAAATAAAAAGTGCACTCGTGGAATACGTCACCACCGCAAGTAGCGTGATAAAGAAGACCAATTTCTTTCTAAGACCCGATTTGTAGCTTCTCTCTTTCCCCATTCTTTCTCTCTCCCTGTCTCAACCCAGCTTTTTAATTAACTCCTCAATCAATGAATCCAGCTCTCTGTATGTATGTCTATAGATGTCCACACTTCCCCCGTAAGGATCCGATACATCCAAATCTGCAGGATCTTCATGGACAAACTCTTTCAATGTGAAAATTTTGTCCGCCACATGTGGATACTGATCCACAATTGCCCGCTTATGATTCGAAGTCATCGTGAAAATATAGGAAGCCCAATCCAGGTTCTCTTTTGAGAGCGAACTCGATTGGTGTCTATGTATTATATCGTTCTCTTTCAGCACTTCTTTAGTCTGAAATGAAGCATCATTTCCGTCCATGGCAAAAACGCCTGCAGATTTCACATCAAACCCCTCTGCACCCTTATGCTTCAAAACAGCCTCTGCCATAGGACTCCGGCACGTATTTCCCGTACAAACAAATAAAATATTCATCACGTCATCCTCCTTACAACCTATTATAAAATATTTTCCAACCCTCACCTAACTCATTCACTTAGAAATTGAAAAAAGTCCATCCAATGAGGGACGGACCTTGACCTCCAAAACTCATTACCTTCTTTTCACAACGGCAGCAGCAGCTTAATCCCAAACGCAAACAAAATACTTCCCCCAAGTGCCTCACTATACGTCCCGAGCACCCCTTGAAATTTTCGGCCTATCAATAATCCAGCCCATGTCAACACCGTCGCCGCTATTCCAAAACAGAAAAGGGCAACCGCTGTCCTGGCACCGAATATTCCGAGGGTCAACCCAACGGAAAAGCTGTCCAGGCTTACACTCAAAGCAAAGAGCACTAAACCAAATCCTACCGGGGAAATTAGCGTCGTCTCCTCTTCTTTAAAGCTGGACATGAACATTTGTATTCCCAATACGATCAAAAGCAGCCCACCGGCATACCCCGCAAAGGCACCAAATGTTTCGGATAAAAATTTCCCCGTCATCATCCCGAAGAGGGGCATCCAGACATGAAAGATCCCGACGACCAATCCTATATATAAGATTTGCTTTAATCTCAGCTGAAACATACCCATCCCGATTCCGATCGAAAAGGCATCCATCCCAAGAGCAAATGCCATTAACATCAAGGTAATCAGTTCTCCGATAATCGTTGTCATTTTTGTTTTTTCCCCCTCCGGACATGCCTACAGAACAAATTTATGCACGTCCAAAGGGAAATAGAATGGTAAATCGGTTTGAAGATTGGACCTTATTGACTCACACCAAAAAACCCCTACAGTTCTCTCAAACCACAGGGGTAACCATTATCCTTTTATCACCCGGTACCCGGCAGCTTTCTGAAGCCGGTTCATAATCGCCAGGCCGACCCCTTCTTCGGGAAACATTTCGGCGAAAATAATATCCACGTCCCTTTTATTAAAAGCACGCAGCGTATCATAGAGATTTCGAGCGACTGTTGTCAGGTCCTCTCTCCGACCCATCGAGAGAATAACGTCTGCCTGGAAGTCATCCATGAATTCTTCCGTCGTTAACACACCCACTTTGAGACCCTCAGCTTTTTTGTCATCTACTAATTTCTGAAGATCTGCCCTCGTACCATCCACTAAATACACAGGAGCATCAGGGGCGTAGTGCGTATATTTCATGCCCGGGGATTTCGGAGCTCCCTTTCCTTCTTTTAAAGAAGGATCCACTTCCACTAAACCGACCACTTCTTCCAGCTGTTCCCTGGTGACTCCTCCGGGACGTAAAATGACAGGCCTTGGTCCTGTACAATCCACTACGGTCGACTCGACACCTACACCCGTTTCACCTCCGTCGACCACTCCTGCAATCCGGTCCTCCAAGTCATCGATGACATGCTGAGCCGTTGTCGGACTTGGTTTCCCTGAGCGGTTCGCACTTGGTGCCGCAATCGGGAGTCCAGACGCTTCAATGATTGCCAGTGCTACAGGGTGATCAGGCATCCGGATCCCCACAGTCGGCAATCCCGCTGTTACTTTTTCAGAAAATACGTTTTCCTTATTATTAAAAATAATCGTTAATGGACCCGGCCAAAAAGCATCGATGAGATCCACTGCATCAGATGGGACCTCTGCTACAAGTCCTTCCAGCTGATCTTTATTTGATATGTGGACAATCAGTGGATTATCCGATGGTCTTCCCTTCGCTTCGAAGATTTTCTCCACAGCCGTATCTGATTTCGCATTCGCACCCAAACCATAAACCGTCTCTGTCGGGAATGCCACCACTTCATTCTGTTGAAGAATCTTCGCTGCATCCACAATTTGTGGATAACTTTCATTGTTATCCACATCTCTTTCCACAATCCAATGTTTCATCATTTCCGTCATCCACCTTCTATTAACAACACTCATTTCTGTGTATAGATACAGAATTAACAAGCGTTCTAGAACTTTACTCTTTTGAAAGTATAAAAGAAACCCCACAAATTCTCAAGTATCGTCCACAAAACGAGAATGAAACTCTACAAACTGTGGATAAACCTGTGGATGGTGTGAATAATTCTGAAAAGAGAGATATTTAGGTGAGTGACCGGGACTTCACGTATTTTGTCGAATGTTCCACATAAAAAAACTGAATCATTTCTCAACAGAAATGATTCAGTCTACTACCAGACTACTATCGCAAAATAATTTCTTCTAGTTGGAATTTGTCGAAACCCCTCACATCTACCTAAAGGTCAAGACTCATCGTAATACAGTTATCCACAGTGGATAACTTTTGAGCGTGAACAAACTTCTGCAACTCGTCCACAAAAGGCTCTTTTTCCTGTTGAAAACCCAGCAGGTCAAAGAAGTTCAGCGACGCTTTTCGATTGGAGATCAAGTAAAGACGCGTAAGTTCTTTTTCTTTCGCCAATTTTAATATTTCTTGGAAAAGAGCAAACAATTCTTCACTTTCAAAAGATGAGGTCACAACGAGGGAGCGAAGAAGTCCAATCTTTTCTTGAACCTCAATACCAAGAGTCCCGATTAACTGGTTGTCTGAGTCTTCTACTACTAAAAAGCAATCAATACTATTTTTAATGCCTTCTGTACTTAATCCTGCTTTCATTAAGAAGGCTACAACTTCATGGATATCTTCCTGTGTTGCTTGGCGAATCACTTTTAACATCACATTTCATCCTCCCTTTTCTATCATCCTCTAATGTTAATGTATGAGGGGAAAAAGAGAATAGAACAAGTTGTTGTGAAAAATACTAGAACGCTAGATTTCCTTCGCACGTAAAAAAAGCTCCATCTCAGGTGGATGAAGCTCTACGTTTTACTTATTGAATAATCCTTTGAAAAAATCGACTACGAAGAATCGAACCTCTACTTCCTCGTCATCTCCGTCTTCAGCAAAGACTGGCTGTTCTTGTGCTTCCGCCGTTTCCATCTCTTCTTTTACAGAAAGTTCTTCTTTCTGAGTCTCTTCAACAACTACTGTTTCTTCCGTCATGGCCGCTTCCACTGTTTCTATATCGACCTCTTTATAGGCAATAACATCGATTTCAGAAGTTTTTGTTTCTACTGATTTAGTACTTGAATCCACTTCTGAAGTTTCACTAACTACATCTTCTGGATCCACTTCAGTGACCTCATTCCCACTCGCTTCCACTTTCGTTTCAAACCCAGGGCTTCTTACCGCATTTCCAGTCGAGAAATCAAGGAAGCATAGAGGCGGATAAAGTACACACCACCAGTTCGCCCCTTCTCCTGCACCCAGAGTGATCAACACCGCTTCGTATTCGCCTGCCGGGTATAAATACTGACCATATAATTTAGTAGGAAACCCAACTTTTCCGAAATCAATTTTCACCGATTGATCCAAGCCCTGTTCAGCGACAACCTCTTCTGCAACCTTCTGAAGCTGCGGTAGACCTGCTTTAATCACTGATTTCGCTTCATCCTGTGATGTAAGAGTCGCCACCCAATTCGTGATCTCTTTATTCACTTCATCACGAACGAGCCTCTTCACATTTTGGTCCTGCTCCAAATCACTATTTGCCAGAATCCGAAGTCGAATCGCTTCTTCCGGGATCACCATCGTCTCCTGAGCCGCCATTTCCTGCTTCGGTATATATAAACTTAGAATCGTTCCTAATGATAGAATCAAGATATACAATAAAACTGTATGTTTTGTTTTCATTTCCTCTCCCCCTCAGTAAAACAGTCTGGTCAAAAGGGGGAAATCTTAAACTAGTAAAATAACATTTTGTTTGGAAAATCTGCTGAATTTCGATTTTGAAAATATAGTTGCTTTTAAAAAAGCGAGTGCTAGTTGATTTCCGCTCCAGGTGCTCGCTTTCCGCGGGGCTGGCGGTGAGCCTCCTCGGCTGTGCCTCCGGGGTCTCACCTGTCCAGCTTTTCCCGCAGGAGTCGAGCACCTTCCGCTCCAATCAACTTTCTTAGAATCTATCTTTCACAGAGATAAATAATGAAAACAACTTTTTATATCCAACCTGACAATACCTGCATTCATCCCAAAACTGACTCTTTTTCCACAAAAAACACCCCCGATCACACGAATCGAGGGCTCACATCCTTATTTTCTCACACAAAACACCATGCGATCTTTTCCGTTGATGTCATGAACGACTTCCACCTCTGCATCACGAAACGTCTCCCGCAGCAGGTCGGCAACAGTTTCGCCCTGTCCGACTCCGACTTCGAAACCGATCAGACAGGTTTCCTTCATGACCAACGGAAGTTCATCCATAAATCTCTTGTATAAATCATAGCCATCTTCCCCACCAAATAAAGCGAGTTCAGGTTCATGCTCTATGACTACATCGGATAGTGTTTCACGATCAGTCAGGGGAATATATGGTGGATTCGATAAGAGGATATCGAGCTTGACTCCTTCTTCAATTAAAGGCTGAAGTAAGTCCCCTTCAAAAAAGCGAATCTCAGCTCCGAGTCTCTCTCTATTTTCACGGGCAACTGCCAACGCTTCACGAGAAATATCCACAGCCATCATATCAAGAGGGAAACGATCCGCCTCGAGCTTCAACGTAATCGCGATCGCCCCGCTGCCCGTTCCCACATCTGCAGCCTGCAAAGGAGTATCAGCAACACTAAACAGACCCTTCATTTTCTGCAAGCCATAATAGATCAGTTCTTCCGTCTCCGGTCTCGGAATCAGCACATGCTCATTCACCACAAACTCCCGACCATAAAACTCCTCAACCCCAATAATATGTTGTATCGGCACTCCACCAACATGCCGGTGGATCCCATCCTGGAATTCTTCCCACTTCTCCCCCGGGACGGACCTCCGCTGTTCAGCCAACAGTTGGGAACGGGACATCCCTACTAAATGCCGCAAATAGATTTCTCCCACATTTTCATCACGAGCATTTTCGACTAAAAAAGAAGAAGCCCATTTTAGGGCTTCAAATATGGTAACAGACGTCATTATTCTTCCAGTCTCTCAAGAAGTTTGGATTGATCCTCGATGATTAACGCATCGATGACTTCATCCATCTTTCCTTCAAGAATTTGGTCAAGCTTTTGAATCGTCAATCCGATACGGTGATCCGTTACGCGGTTTTGTGGGAAATTGTACGTACGGATACGTTCGGAACGGTCACCTGTACCAACGGCTGATTTACGGTTTGCATCGTATTCAGCTTGAACTTCACGTTGGAATTTATCGTAAACGCGGGCACGCAATACTTTCATTGCCTTTTCTTTGTTCTTGATTTGTGACTTTTCATCCTGACATGACACGACTACACCTGTCGGCATGTGAGTCAGACGGACAGCAGACATGGTTGTATTAACACTTTGTCCTCCCGGGCCACTGGATGCGAAGGTATCGACACGGATATCCTTGTCATGAATATCCACTTCGACTTCTTCCGCTTCCGGCAGGCAGGCAACTGTTGCCGTCGACGTATGAATACGTCCGCCGGATTCTGTTTCAGGTACACGTTGCACACGGTGTGCCCCGTTTTCGTATTTCATTTTGGAGAATGCGCCATTTCCGTTGATCATAAAGATGATCTCTTTATATCCACCAACGCCAGTCGAGTTCGCTTCCATCACTTCGGTCTTCCAACCTTGTGATTCTGCATAGCGGCTGTACATACGGTATAAGTCACCGGCAAAAAGGGCTGCTTCATCTCCACCTGCAGCACCACGGACCTCCATGATTACGTTCTTATCATCGTTCGGGTCTTTCGGAATCAATAATATTTTCAGACGGGCTTCCAATGCTTCGATTTGTTCTTCAAGCTCGGAAACCTCTTCTTTCACCATTTCACGCATATCAGCATCAAGCTTATCATCCAGCATTGCCTTAGCGTCTTTAAACTGCCCAGTAAGTTCTTTATATTCTCGATATGCTTCTACCGTTGCTTGGATGTCTGATTGCTCTTTTGAATAATCTCTTAGCTTCTTTGGGTCATTCACAATTTCTGGATCACTCAATAGTTCATTTAACTTATCGTAGCGATCTTCCACTGCTTGTAAACGATCGAACACAGCTATTCACCTCAATTTTAGTCCATAACAGTCTAATTATATTATACGGTGTATGTAAACACAAGGAAGATCGGGAATAAGCAGAAGGCATATACGGGTGGATTTTATGTAGAAGGCAAGCAGATCAGTATCCAAACCTGCTTGCACTTTTTTTATCTTTCGGTGATTTTCACATTTATATCGTATTTTGGAATGGCTTTCTCCAGTCTCTCTTTTAACATCGCTTCTTCTTTATCCGTCTCAGCCATACTCATTTCATTTTGGGTATGGGCCGTCACCCACATTTGTTCGCCATTGATCCACACTTCATCTGGTTCAAAGTTGGAATACTCCTTCACAACCTCACGTGCTTTATCTTCATACACACCCGTTGTCGTCGATGTTGTGCCTGGTGAGTTCGTCAGGTTTGGAAAGTTCGGGTTTTCATTTGTCGTGTTTCGGACGATTTTATCTTGACGATCATTTTGATCATCTTTTCGATTATCAATGAATCGTGTCCCATTTTGATCCTCGTGCCTACCGAATTCAGATTCCTGATTCACTCCACACGCGGTGATTAAAATGAAGAATACCGTAAAGGATAAAACTAATACTGGTTTTTTCATGCTTTTACACCTCCTGTTTTTTAGGATTTCCCACAGGAAAGTGCTTATGCACATAAAAGCGGAGACAAGTGTAAGGAGAGCCAGAAGAGAATCTTTGACCAAATTTCTTTACATCCTGAACTTCAAATAAAAAGGCACTTTTCGTAAAGTTTGTTGCTTATTGTAGAAGGGAAAGTAATAGTTGATTTCCGCTCCAGGATGCTCGCTTTCCGCGGGGCTGGCGGTGAGCCTCCTCGGCTTTGCCTCCGGGGTCTCACCTGTCTAGCTACGGGGCTTAGGAGCTCGAGGTCATAAGCCAAGTCTGCCAAAAAGGCAAAGAGCGCCTTTTCGGCAGACTCGTCTTATGCTTGTCGCCCCTGGGCAAAGCCCCTCCGCTTTTCGTACTGTCCAGCTATTCCCGCAGGAGTCGAGCATCCTTCCGCTCCAATCAACTTTCTGAGGATGAATCCTTAATGGAAAACAATTAAAACAAGATTTTTAGCAAACAATCTCATTTAAGGTAAGTAGAGATTGATTTTCCTTTTCAGAAAAAAGAATTATTTTTTTAGTTACTTTGTTTTCTTGCACACCTT
>Ga0307994_1000254_pt1 | contig 39935 bp, 35 predicted proteins | sample EllFjometagen261_FD_203171 | JGI IMG/M metagenome (GOLD analysis project Ga0307994, IMG submission 203171) | Marine microbial communities from Ellis Fjord, Antarctic Ocean - #261 | ecosystem: Environmental > Aquatic > Marine > Unclassified | place: Southern Ocean | collected 2014-11-02
TGTATTGATATTGGTATAGAAAGCACCTATATATAGAAACTTGTTAACGACCATATAGATGGCTATTCATAACTGCCCTTAGTCCCCATCTATCTAGTGTTAATAGACATTTTTTGCTATAATAGCCGACTTTATAATATTACTTAATGGCACTTCTTATTATTATAAGACTTAGCTAAGAGGTTGCTAATTTGAGCCTTTGCCTTTAAGTAATATCTATCTCTTACAACATATCATAGCGGTTGGATATAATTGACGCAGTCTTACGGTTATATGATTGATGGTTGCAATCATCACTGCCAACGGACGCAAAAAGGTGAATAGATTATGGTAGCGATTACTTTACCCGATGGTAGTGTAAAAAACTTCGAAGGTAATACAACGGTCATGGAAGTGGCGCAAAGTATTGGGACAGGGCTTGCTAAAGCGACTGTCGCTGGACGTGTGGATGGTCAGTTGGTAGATGCGCATGACCCTATCGCCCATGATGCGAAAGTTGAAATCGTTACACCAAAAGATGATGACGGTGTCGATATCATTCGCCATTCTTGTGCTCACCTATTAGGCCATGCCGTTAAGCAGTTATATCCTGATGTGAAAATGGTGATTGGTCCCATTATCGATGATGGTTTTTATTATGACATCTATAGCGAAACGCCTTTTACGCCTGAGCATATGGCAGCCATTGAAAAACGCATGATGGAGCTCATCAAGCAAGATTATGACGTTATCAAAAAAATAACGCCACGTGCTGAAGTCATTAGAATCTTTGAAGAACGTGGTGAAGAATATAAGCTTAAGCTGATTAATGATATGCCAGGCGAAGAAGCCTTTGGTCTATATCATCATCAAGAATATGTGGATATGTGCCGTGGTCCGCATGTACCAAACACCCGCTTCTTAAAAGTCTTTAAACTGACCAAAATGTCAGGTGCTTATTGGCGCGGTGATGCCAAAAATGAACAGCTTCAGCGTATTTATGGTACAGCATGGGCGGATAAAAAAGATTTAAAAGCCTACATCCAGCGTATTGAAGAAGCCGAAAAACGTGACCATCGTAAAATTGGTAAAGCGTTAAATCTATTCCATATGCAAGAGCAAGCGCCAGGTATGGTGTTTTGGCATGCCAATGGTTGGACGATTTATCAAGTACTTGAGCAATATATGCGTAAAGTGCAGCACGATAATGGTTATGAAGAGATTAAAACGCCGCAAATTGTCGATCGTAGCTTGTGGGAGCGTTCTGGACATTGGGGCAACTATGCGACCAATATGTTTACCACTTCGAGCGAAAATCGCGATTATGCGGTAAAACCAATGAACTGTCCTTGTCACGTGCAAGTCTTTAATCAAGGCTTAAAATCTTACCGTGACTTGCCATTACGTATGGCAGAGTTTGGTTCATGCCACCGAAACGAGCCATCAGGTTCGCTCCATGGTTTGATGCGGGTTCGCGGTTTTACTCAAGATGATGCTCATATCTTTTGTACACAGTCGCAGATTCAACAAGAAGTCGCTGATTTTATTAAGCTGACCCTTGCTGTTTACGAAGATTTTGGTTTTGATAATATCATTATGAAACTATCGACTCGTCCTGAAAAACGTGTCGGTAGCGATGAGTCTTGGGATTTTGCAGAAAAAGCATTAGCCGATGCATTGGATAGTTCCGGTCTTGATTGGGCTTACCTACCAGGTGAAGGTGCCTTCTATGGTCCCAAGATTGAATTCAGTCTAAAAGATTCATTGGGTCGCGTATGGCAGTGCGGTACTATTCAGGTTGACCCGAATATGCCTGAGCGTCTTGATGCCGAATTCGTCAATGAGCAAAACGAGCGCGAAGTACCGATTATGTTGCACCGTGCCATCTTAGGTTCATTTGAGCGCTTTATCGGTATCTTGATTGAAAACTATGCCGGTTGGATGCCCGTATGGCTAGCGCCGCAACAAGTGGTAGTCATGAATATCACAGATAAACAGGCAGATGCGTGTGAAAATGTGGTCAATGAGTTGAAAAAAGCAGGCTTACGCGCCATTAGTGACTTGCGTAACGAAAAGATTGGATTTAAGATACGAGAGAAAACATTAGAACGTATTCCCTATATGCTAGTATTAGGGGATAAAGAAGTCGAATCAGGCAGCGTCAACGTTAGGACTCGCGAAGGCGAAAATCTGGGCGTGATGAGTGTCGCTGAATTTATCATATTAGTAGAAGCAGCTGTTGCCGAAAAAGGCCGACAGATCCCAAAAATAGATCAGGAGTAATACCTATTAAACAGTCAAACCGTTTGAACATTAATGAAGATATCAGTGCCAAAGAAGTCCGTCTGGTCAAAGAAGACGGTGAACAAATGGGCGTGGTCGATATCGACACCGCGATGAAAGCGGCACGTGAAGACAGTCTAGATTTAGTAGAGCTGGTTCCCGAAGCCAAACCGCCAGTATGTAAAATCATGGATTATAAACATTTCCTCTATGATCAGAAGCAAAAGGCGAAAGAAGCTAAAAAGAACCAAAAGCAGACTCAGCTAAAAGAGATGAAGCTACGTCCTAGCACTGAAGAAGCCGATTATCAGGTTAAACTGAGAAAAATCGTTAGCTTCTTAGAAGATCAGGATAAAGTTAAAATTAGCATCCGTTTCCGCGGACGTGAAATGGCGCACCAAGAAATTGGTCGCAAGCAACTTGATCGTATCATTGAAGATACGGCTGATATCTCAAACGTCGAACAGTATCCTAAGATGGAAGGTCGTCAAATGGGTATGCTGTTAGGACCTACTAAGAAGAAATAGACTTTTTAATCGTCTATTCTTAGTAGTGGCTGTGTTTATATAGATATTCATGATTTCCCACCACCAATATGCTACGGCGTATTGGTGGTTTTTAGTATGTAGGGCTTAATAAGCATATTTATAGTTAATTATGACACTTGTACCTCTTTGACTATCGTTAACCTTAAATATATGAAGCCGACAGTGCTTTACAAAACCCATCTTCTCAACCTTTTCATTACACGGTAATCTAAAGACCTACTCTATCTTTATGAATCATAATTTCAATAAAAACAATTAAACTGATAAAAATAATCCATACCTCGACTGTAAATGTCGCTAATAAAAATATAACCTCTTTTAGATATCATAGGAAGCCTTATGCAAGAATTAACCCCACCTGTTAACACCTCTACACCAACGATTACTCTAACCGCGCCAGAACCCGTTAAAGAGATACAAAAGAGTGAAGCAGATCAGATGGTCAAGTTAGATGACAGCGATATTCCAGAGCTTGATGCCAAAGTCGATGCTTTTGTCGATCATGTCATCAATAACTCTGTACACAGCTCTGAATTTCAACAGAACGTCCAATCTATTCATAATTTAGGTAATAAAGAAATCCGTGAATCGGCGCAAGTGTCTAACCGTATGTTAGAGCTACCCGCTAAGAGCCTCAACGATAGCTTATTTGATAACTCTCCTATTGCAAAATCATTGACGGAGCTGCGCGGTATCGTCGAAGATTTGGACCCCAGCAAAAAAGAGCTGACCAGCTCACGCAAGCTATTTGGCTTGATTCCATTTGGTAATAAAGTACAAGATTATTTCCGTCAGTATGAGTCAGCGCAATCTCATATTAATGCAGTAGTAACGAGCCTATATAATGGTAAAGATGAGCTACTCAAAGACAATGCTATGATTGAGCAAGAAAAAATTAATATGTGGGAGCTGATGCAATCGATTCGCCAATATATCTATGTGGGTAAAAAAATCGATGAGCAGCTCGAGCAAAAAGTCTATGCGATAGAATCGACTGACCCTGAGAAAGCACGTATTATTAAAGAAGAGATGCTGTTTTATGTCCGCCAAAAAAATACCGACTTTTTGACACAATTGGCGGTAAACGTTCAAGGTTATTTAGCATTGGATACTATCCGTAAAAACAATTTAGAGCTGATTAAAGGGGTAGATCGCGCCACTACTACCACTATCTCAGCCCTACGTACGGCAGTGGTTGTCGCACAAGCCATGACTAACCAAAAACTGGTGCTTGACCAAATTACTGCTTTGAATAAAACGACCAGTAGCTTGATTGAATCAACTTCGGCAATGCTCAAGCGTCAATCACTTGAGATTCATGAGCAAGCGACCAGCAGCACTATTGAGCTTGATAAATTGCAAAATGCCTTCAATAATGTCTATGACACCATGGATATGATTAGCAATTATAAAATTGAAGCGCTTGAGAATATGAAGCAAACGGTCAATACCTTGACCACTGAGGTTGATAAAGCCCAAAAATACCTTGATAAATCTAATCAGACCACGGTATTAGAAGTATCAAAAGAATTGAACATGGAAAAAATAACCAATAAATCAAATACGGTCGATATTGATATTTGATTTAGATAAGCATTCACTTTTAATAAAATTTGACCACTAACGACTACTCGCTATCAAATACAGATAAGACAATTGACCTAAGATATTGGGACGTTGTTCGTGTTAAGATAGTCATTATTAATAATTTAAAAATAGATACGGTAATTTATGAGTTGGAATGATCCAAACGCCTCAAGTGAGGCACAAAAATATGATAACCCAATTCCTAGTCGCGAGCTTATATTAAGCACGATTAATGAACACGGTGAAATCACCCATCAGCAATTGGCAAAAGCCTTTAATATTGCTGATCCTGATCAGTTTGACGCTTTGGGCAACCGCCTAAAAGCGATGACGCGTGATGGACAAGTCAATCGTGACGGTCGCCCTTATCGCTATCGTACAGTCACTCAGCACGACATCGTCACCGGTACAGTAACAGCCCATCCAAAGGGCTTTGGCTTTGTATTATTAAGTGATATGCCTGACCTATTCTTGCATGAAAAACAAATGCGTTGGGTCTTTAATGGCGATACAGTAGAAGCCGTTGGCACGTCAACAGACAACCGCGGGCGTACTGAAGGTCGTATCGTTGATGTCGTTGAGCGTCGTCAAAATCATTTTATCGGTACGCTGGCTCATGATGAAGACGGTTACTGCGTTGAACTTGGTAGCCCAAATAACCATCAGCCGATTACCGTCACAGAAGACAATGTACAGGCTTTCAATGCTAAGCAAGGCTCGCCGGTAAAAGTTGATATTATTGATTGGCCAAATCAGCATGAATTTGCCACGGGCAAAATTACTGAAGTCTTATCTGATGACAATGATCGCGAACTGATCATTGAGACTACGTTACTTAATTATGATATTCCATCAGAGTTCAGTGAAGCCGCGCTCAATCAAGCAAATGATTATAAAGAGCCGACTGAAAAAGATCTAAAAGGTCGTGTCGACTTACGTGAGTTGCCATTAGTGACGATCGATGGTGAAGATGCTCGTGATTTTGATGATGCTGTGTTTGCAGAAAAGCGTTCTGGTGGTAATTATCGCGTCTTGGTAGCGATTGCGGATGTCAGTTATTATGTGACACCGAACTCGCCACTTGATCAAAATGCTTATGAACGTGGTACGTCAGTATATTTCCCGCATCAAGTGATTCCTATGTTGCCTGAAGTACTGTCTAATGGTCTCTGTTCGCTGAACCCTAATCTTGATCGCCTCTGTATGGTTGCTGATATTAAGATATCACGTGCTGGTAAAATCACCAGTTATGAGTTTTATCCTGGCGTCATGCACTCGCAAGCGCGCTTGACTTATAATCAAGTAAACGCTTATCTTGAGAATCCAAAAGACAGTAGCGTTCCAAAATCGTTGACAGAAAATAAAGAGGTCAAAAAATCTGTCGATACCTTACATCAACTGTATGAGCTACTCCTTAAAAAACGTGAAGAACGTCATGCGATGGAGTTTGAGACCGTTGAAACTTATATTAAGTTCAACGAAAAAGGTGGTATCGAAGCCATCTTGCCTCGTACGCGCGGTGATGCGCAAAAGCTTATCGAAGAGTGCATGTTGCTTGCCAATACCTGTGCAGCAAACTTTGCGCTAAAAAATGAGCTGCCTGTGTTATATCGTAATCATGATAAGCCTGATGGCGAAAAGTCGATGCGTATCCATGAATATGCCAAAAACTTTGGTCTAAGCTTCCCAGAAGAAAATCCTACTCAAGCGGATTATCAGCGTATTATTGAAGCAACTAAAGAGCGTCCTGACGCTATCAGTATTCATAGCATGCTGTTACGTTCGATGATGCAAGCGAACTATTCACCTGACAATATCGGTCACTTTGGTTTGGCTTACGACGAGTACAGCCATTTTACCTCGCCGATTCGTCGTTATCCTGATTTAATGTTGCATCGTGCGATCAAGGCGAAAGTGACAAATGCCAAACAGCCTGTGATGGATTTTTCATTAGAAGGTGCTGGCATGCAAACCTCAGATACTGAGCGCCGTGCTGAAAAGGCTTCACGCTACGTAGAATCATGGCTCAAATGTCATTATATGAAAGATCATGTCGGTGAAGAGTTCGATGGTGTCGTAACTACCGTCACAAACTTTGGTTTATTTATTACTCTGACGGATTTGTATATCGATGGTTTGGTGCATATCTCAAACGTTGGTGACGATTTCTTTGTTTATGATGAGCAGCAGCAACAGCTTATCGGTAAAGATAGAGGCACAGTGTTTGGGCTGGGCGATTTGGTTAAAGTGAAAGTAGCTGGCGTTAATATGGATCTGCTACAAATTGACTTTGGTTTACAAGCAAAGCTGCAATCTAGTAAAATGAATCAAACTAAGAAAGATCATTCAAACTCTAGCCAGCCAAACCGCAGCTCCACAAGCAAAGATCAGCCAAAGAAATCACCTGCGAAGAGAAGCGATAGTCGTGGTGGTAGAGGCAGTAGTAAAAAGAGCTAAACCAGCTTGAATCTATAAGTATTAAAAAAGGCTAACGTTATCGTTAGCCTTTTTTGTGTCTTCAGTTTTCTAATAACAGATCTATCACTGCTCCGCAGGACTCATTTGCTCTAAGCGCGCAGCATCTGCTTGCTGTGCCTGATCAATCTTGGTAGTAGCATCATCGAGGATGGCTTTAGGCTGCTGACCTAAGGGCTTGCTTGCGATATCTGATGTATCGCTGTCATTAGCATTTCTCATATCAGAACCATTATTTTCAGATACAGCTGCCTCACTACTCGCTGCTATAACTTCTCGGTTTTGTTCACGTTGACTGCCATTCATGACATTAAAACCCAATAACACAACCATACCAACGACCGCGAATATAATCAGATGTTTCATTTGCATAAAAATGTCTCGTCTAGTTCGATAAAATGTAGATAAACATTTCGCTGCATTTTCTATGCCGATTTTTATAGTTGGTATTCAACGCTACTCTTGCGGGCTACTCTTGCGGGCTACTATTACTTAATAAATCAGTTTCATCTGAATTTTCGGCAATTTCTTGCTCAACCTTTTCCATCAGCTTTTCGTCAGGGCGCGCATCAAGCACTTGATCGGCATTCCGACCTTGCAAAATATGCTTCGCCCGCGCCTTTGCTTGTTGCTTATCTTTATCTTCAATCGTAGTTTCAGCCGCTTGAGCATCATTAGCTATTTTAGAATCGTTAGAAGGTTTAACGATGATGGGCGTTACTGTTATGTCCTCTTGAGACTTATCACCATTTCGACTGCTTTGGAAATACTCAAAAGCTTGCTCTAGATTATGGTTAAAGCGTAACTGATAAATGGGCTCAGGTAAGCTAAAGCCTTCATCCTCTAAAGCATGCTTGGTCTCGCGAATAGCTATACTGCGGGCTTTGGAAAAATCAGCTTCTGATTGATTGACCCATACTTGGAACTGCAAAATAATGTTTGAGTCGCCTACTTCCTTGATAATCGCGGTGACTTTTGGCTTATCTAAGGCAAAACCCAATTGAGCAATCGCATCGATACCCACTTTGATGGCAGCAAGCGGATCGTCATTGGCATCAACGCCTAATTCAAAAGTGAAACGGCGCTCAGGATTTTTGGTGTAATTTAAAATCGTGGCTTTAAAGACTTCGGCATTGGGAATACGTAATTGATTGCCATCTAACGTCATTAAAATAGTCGCGCGCGACGTCAGGCGCACCACTATTCCCTCTTGAGCATTAATCAAAATATGATCGCGGGCGCGAAATGGCTGGCGAATACTGAGCATTAAAGAGGCAATATAATTTTCAATAGTATCCTTAACCGCGAAACCAACGGCAATACCGATGACTCCAGCGCCGCCAAGTAGCGTTCCCAAAATCGTCTCCGCGCCAATCAAGCTTAGTGCTAATATAAGCCCCAAAATAATAAAGATGACTTTGACGGTCTGCGACAATAATTCTGCAACAAAAGGATTGGGCGTTAAGCGCTGCCACATTTTTTGCCGATTGGACAACCAACTACCAAACCAAGTTACTAAAGCAAATAAAATAATTCCGACCAATAATAACGGCACAGCTTTGATAAGGTTTTTGGCTTGAGCTTTGATGCTTTGATAAACCGTCGTGACATTATCCTGAACATCAAGCGTTCGGTTAATCTTATCTTCAACTGTGACAACATCTGTCAAACGATTGGTAAGATTAATGGCTTGTTGGGCTTTTTTCTCGTTGGGTGTTTCACCGGTTAGAGTAACAACGCCTTGAGTGACACCAACATTAATTGCTTGTAAACCTTCAATTTCTGAGAATATCCCACTGATACGTTGGCGGATGTCATTATCATGTTGCACAGTTTGAGCGGTTTCAATTTGAGTGTTATTACTGCTCTCGCCATCGATAGGAGGTGCAGGTTCAATTGAAATAGGGGTTAGCGGAGGTGGTACAGCTGGCGCTTGAGCCGGCAAAGTGCCACTTTCAAGAGTATTACTAGGAAGAGGTGTGCTATTAATGTCATTAGCCGCATTAGGTAATGCGTTGCTATCAAGCGCAGGCTTGGCAGTATTATTGTCTAATACAGTAGGATTAACAGTTTCGCTTTCTTGAGCGGCATAAGCTGGTAAACTTAATAGGATGCTTAATGGCAACAGCCATTGACTCCACATTTTTTGGCACTTGCGTGATGTAATGCAGTCAAAATAAGTGGCCATAAGCATCCTTGATTACGCCTTATCTATTCAAAATCTGATAAGCATATTTTTCAAATATTATTTACCGTCCAAATAAAGTTGTGCCTCGCCCAAATCTAACGTGCCCTCATAAATAGCACGACCAGTAATGATACCTTCAATGCAATCACCATAAGGTTTTAATAACTCAATATCTTTCATATCGGTGACGCCGCCTGATGCAATCACTGGTAAGCCACCTTCACGTGCTAAATTAACGGTTTGCTCGACATTAACGCCTTGCATCATGCCATCACGGGCGATATCGGTATAGACGATAGAAGACACGCCAACATCAGCAAAACGTTTGGCAAGTTCAGTGGCTTTGGTGTCAGTCACGTTTGCCCAACCATGGGTTGCGACCATGCCATCTTTGGCATCGATACCAACGATAATGTGTCCAGCAAACTCACGGCACGCCTCAGCAACAAAATCCGGATCTTCAACCGCTTTGGTACCGATAATAATATAGGTCAGACCAGCAGTAATATACTGCTCAATAGTTTGCATATTGCGCACACCACCGCCCAATTGAATTGGCAGTTTGGGAAAAGCTTTTGCAATGTCATGCACCACTTGCTTATGCACTGGAATCCCATCAAATGCGCCATTTAGATCGACCAAATGCAGACGGCGCGCGCCTTCTTTTACCCAACGTGCCGCCATCGCCACAGGGTCATCAGAAAATACCGTATCATCTTCCATACGACCTTGTTTTAAGCGCACACACTTACCATCTTTGAGATCGATAGCAGGGATAATCACAGGGACAGCGCACATATAGGATTCCTTATAAAACGATATTAATAATCAAAACTTGGAGGTAGGTTAGCTTACAAGAGCCATTTAAACACAAACTTAATATAAAATGTCTAGAACTGCCAATTTAAGCAGGTCACAATAAAGTCAATTCACCACCAAAGATGTATAAGCCTGATAGTGATTCAAAAATGATGTAGGTACTCTAGTCATAAAATCAACTAAAGTTTTCTCTCTATTGCATCAGAAAACAGACAGTCATAACCATAAGTTTTAGCACAAAGGATTACTAGCAATATTGGGTAAATTCGATTACCAACTGGCAATTTTAGGTCAGTTTAGCGTATAATCCTAGGTAAATTTGTATTTGTGCGATAAAGCCAGATCGTCTGCTACCTATAGATGGTTTCGATCATTGCAAGATAGATGATAATGCGGTATTGATACGCTATTAAACGTTTCGCTTAGCAACGGCTGTTACTCAGTCCTAATATTTATCCTATAATCATAGGTTATTCAATAGCGCTTAGATAGCTTCTACTCACTATCATAAGTCATTTATCTCTCATTTGTATTTAAGCAAATGGGTGGTGCTGCTTAAATCTCACAAATAGTATGGATTTTAAGATTTTAATAAATCGTATGGTAAAACCGTATTTTGTCTAACACCATTTCTTTAAGAGATGAGAATTAGATTGCAGTGTTTTAGTATACACCTTGGTAGCCAGTCGCCACTTTGGTCATTCGAATAAGACATTAACGTGTTGTTAAGGAGTCTAAGGTCAGCGTTAATACTCTTACTAGTAGTCATGAAGTGTCATTATTAAAAACCTTATCGCTGTCTTTTTATAAGATATGATTTGGTTGTTTTAGTGATGGCGTTACCATTCATGCTGCCGATATACCACACAGGACGTCTGGTATCGTTTTAGACTATGGACTAAGTTTTCGCTTATGATTACCATCAAGAAAGGTTTGGATTTACCCATCACTGGTGAACCCTCCCGCGAGATATCTGAGCACAGACCCGCCCATGTGGCACTTATTGGCTATGATTACGTTGGTATGAAGCCGACGATGAATGTCAAAGAAGGCGATATCGTAGCAAAAGGTCAACCCGTTTTTGAAGACAAAAAACGGGCTGGCGTTATCTACACTGCGCCTGCTGCTGGTAAAGTCATCGCCATTAAACGCGGTGAACGTCGTGTGTTTGAAAGTCTTGTAATTGCGGTCGACCCAAATGGTGCGGAAGTAGAATTTCAGCGCTACGACTCCCAGCAACTTGCTGACCTAGATTCTGAAGTCGTTGAAACCCAACTGCTTGCCTCTGGTGAATGGACCGCGTTCCGTACGCGCCCCTTTAGCCGTGCTCCTGAAATCGGTGCGCGTCCTCATGCTATCTTCGTCACAGCCATGGATACCAATCCATTGGCATTTGACCCGATGTTGCTGATCAATGAGCAACTGCAGGCGTTCAACGACGGTCTTGCTGTATTATCCACTTTGAGCCCAAAGACCTTTGTCTGCCATCATGGCAATAGTCAGTTGACGCCAGTTGCAAAAACTGCAGCTAATAATGTCACTGAATATCATAGCTTTGCGGGTAAACATCCTGCTGGTCTTGCAGGCACGCACATTCATTTCTTGCACCCTATCATGCGTGGTACAAGCGTTTGGACGATTGGTTATCAAGATGTGATTGCGATTGGCAAGCTATTTACTAGCGGGCGTTTATATACGCGTCGCCTGTTGAGCTTAGCTGGTCCTGCTGTTAGCAATCCTCATATTATCGCCACCGAACGCGGTGCGGATATTGCTGCCTTGACCAAAGGTAATTTGACAGCTGGCGAGAACCGTGTGATTTCAGGTTCAGTGCTGTCTGGGCGTCAAGTATTTGGCAATATTGCCTATCTTGGTCGCTTTGATAATCAAGTCAGTGTGCTAGCAGAAGGTCGTGAGCGTCCAGCGTTCCACTTCTTTACGCCAGGCGCCAACCGCTTCTCTAAACTGCCTATCTATATTTCGCAGTTTTTTGGTGGCAAAAAATATAACTTCACTACCACAAGCAATGGCTCACCTAGAGCGATGGTGCCAATCGGTGTCTATGAAGAAGTCATGCCACAAGACTATCTGCCAACCCAGCTATTACGTGCTTTGATTGTCGAAGACATTATCACGGCTGTAGATTTGGGTGTACTTGAATTGGACGAAGAAGATTTAGCATTATGCACCTTCGTATCTCCTGGCAAATATGAATTCGGCGATATTTTGCGTGATAACTTAACGCGCATTGAGCTGGAGGGCTAACCACGATGAAATTTTTACACAATATGTTCGATCGTATGGAGCCGTCTTTCACCAAGGGTGGCAAACACACAAAATACTACGCCATCTTTGAGATGTTTGATACGTTTTTGCGTCAACCAAGCTCAACGACATACGCCTCATCACATGTACGCGACGGTATTGACCTTAAGCGTATTATGATTACCGTCTGGTTATGTACCTTCCCAGCAATGTTTTGGGGTATGTACAATATCGGTCATCAAGCATTAACTGCGATTGCAACCCTTGGCTTACAGCCTGAAGGCTGGCGCACCATTATTACCAGTATGGCAGGCTACAACCCAGACAGTATCTGGGCAAGTTTCGTCTACGGTGCTATGCAGTTCTTACCGATTTACCTTGTGACCTTTGGGGTTGGTATTCTCTGTGAGATTATCTTCGCCGTCGTCCGTGGTCATGAAGTCAACGAAGGCTTCTTTGTTACCTCTGTACTGTTTGCATTATGTCTGCCACCCGATATCCCATTATGGCAAGTTGCCTTAGGTATTATCTTTGGTGTGGTCGTGGCAAAAGAAGTATTCGGTGGTACGGGTAAAAACTTCCTTAACCCTGCCCTATCGGGTCGTGCGTTCTTATACTTTGCTTATCCAGCTTATATGTCAGGCGACTCAGTATGGACCGCGGTTGATGGTTTTTCAGGTGCAACGCCACTTGGTCTTGCTGCCCTTGGGGTTGTCCCACAAGATTTTGTTGATGTTTATGGCAATGCCATCACGTGGAGTGATGCATTCTTAGGCAACATGCAAGGCAGTATCGGTGAAGTATCGACGCTAGCTATCTTAATGGGTGCTGCTGTCCTACTTTGGACGCGCATTGCCTCATGGCGCATCATGGCAGGTTGTGTGGTTGGTCTAATTGCCACATCTCTTGTGTTTAATATGATTGGCTCTGAAGACAATATGATGATGCGCTTGCCGTTTTACTGGCACTTAGTGATCGGTGGTTTTGCTTTTGGTGCCGTGTTTATGGCAACTGATCCAGTATCTGCTGCGCATACCAATAAAGGGCGCTGGGCTTACGGTATCTTGATTGGTTTTATGACCGTATTGATTCGTGTCATTAATCCAGCTTTCCCAGAAGGCATCATGCTAGCCATTTTATTTGCTAACTTATTTGCGCCACTGTTTGACTATTTTGTCACTCAAGCAAATATCAAACGCCAAACTGCTCGGAGGGTTCGCTATGTCCAAGCCCAAAAGTAATAACGCAAAAACCATCAGTGTGGCGTTGACGCTATGCTTGGTGTGTTCGGTATTGGTCTCAGCTGCGGCTGTGGGTCTAAAGCCTGCGCAAGTAGAAAACGCGCGCTTAGACCGTAATAAAAACATCTTGGTTGCCGCTGGTATGTTTGACCCTGCGTCTGATACCAATGAAGATGTGGCGGAGCGCTTTAAAGATTTTGAGGTAAAAATCGTTGACCTAAATAAAGGCAACTACCTTGATGATGACGCGCTGACCGCTGCTGGCATCCCTGACCGTAATGCTTATGACGCCAGCCAAGCAACTAAGAATAAAGCACTGAGTGAAGATTTGGGTGGTAATGATCCTGCCGGTATCGGTCGTAAGCCCAAATATGCCAAAGTTTATGTCAAAAATGACGACGCTGGACAACCTGAAATAGTGGTACTACCGATCCAAGGCTACGGTCTTTGGGGTACTATCTATGGTTTCTTAACCCTTGAAAGCGACATGAATACCATCAAAGGTATCAGTTTCTATGACCATAAAGAAACTCCAGGTCTAGGCGCTCGTATCGAAGAGCCAGAATGGCGTGCGATGTGGAGTGGTATTCATTCTTATGATGACAAAGGTGCCGTTGCTACTGGCGTGACCAAAGCTGGTAATCCAAAAGAGAACTGGGTTGACGGTATTAGTGGTGCAACTTTGACCAGTCGCGGCGTCAGTAACATGATTCAGTTTTGGTTGGGTGAGCAAGGCTATAAGCCATACTTAGATCAGCTGCGTAAAGAGAGTGGTAAAACACTGGTAGACGCTGAAGTCAAAGCAAGTCAAAGCCCGTATAAAAAACTGGGTCAAAACTTACATCAACAGCAGGCGCATTCTGTAACCGAACTGGTAGCAGTGATACCAGCAGCACACGGCAAGGAGGCATAACATGGCTGATACAAAAAGTATTTTAACCTCGCCCATTTTTGATAATAACCCTATTGCTCTACAGATATTAGGTATCTGTTCGGCATTGGCGGTAACGACCAGTGTAGCAAATGCACTGGTGATGAGCGTGGCATTGACCTTGGTCACAGCATTTTCAAGCTTTTTTATCTCTATCATCCGTAAGCAAATCCCATCGAGTATTCGTATTATCGTGCAGATGACGATTATTGCTTCATTGGTTATCTTGGTCGATCAGATACTAAAAGCGGTCGCTTATGATGTGAGTAAAGGCTTGTCGGTATTTGTTGGTTTGATTATCACCAACTGTATCGTCATGGGACGTGCTGAAGCATTTGCCATGAGCAATCCGCCTATTCCAAGTTTCTTGGATGGTATCGGTAACGGTTTGGGTTATTCAGCCGTATTATTATTTGTCGCCAGTATTCGTGAAATCTTGGGTGCAGGCAGCTGGTTTGGTATCACCATTTTACAAACTGCGACCGACGGTGGCTGGTATGTACCAAATGGTTTATTGCTACTACCACCGTCAGCATTCTTCATTATCGCCCTGTTTATCGTGATTATCCGTACATGGAAACCTGATCAGGTCGAAGATGCTGAATTTGTAATGAAGCCGCAATCTAAAGGCATGGCTCAAGGGGGCGGTCACTAATGGGACATTATGTCAGTTTATTTATAACCTCGGTCTTTATCGAGAATATGGCGCTGGCCTACTTCTTAGGCATGTGTACCTTTTTAGCCGTATCAAAAAAGGTTTCAACCGCTATCGGTCTTGGGGTAGCAGTCGTTGTCGTGATGGCCATTACCGTACCGCTAAATAACCTACTGTTCCAGTTCATCCTAAAAGATGGTGCGCTGGCATGGGCAGGTTTTCCTGATATTGACTTAAGCTTCTTAGGCTTACTCAGTTATATCGGTTTGATTGCTGCCACCGTACAGATTCTAGAGATGTTCTTGGATAAGTTCGTCCCAAGTCTGTATAACGCACTCGGTGTGTTTTTGCCACTTATTACCGTTAACTGTGCCATCTTAGGTGGCGTACTGTTCATGGTAGAACGTGACTATAACTTTGGTGAATCAGTGGTGTACGGTGTCGGCGCAGGCTTTGGTTGGGCACTGGCGATTACCGCATTGGCAGGTATTCGTGAAAAATTGAAATACTCAGACATTCCAGCGCCGCTGCGCGGTCTTGGTATTACCTTTATCACGGTTGGTCTGATGTCACTTGGCTTTATGTCGTTTGGCGGTATGTCAATTTAAACCGCTGAGCTTAAAAGCTTATTTAGCGATTTGACCTATTTAATTCATTTATTCGGTAGAGGTTCAGAGAAAACGCAATGACGTCTTTTCGCTCCCCTACTCCATAGATTAAGGATACCTACCATGGATTACGCTACGGCGATTGGTGGCGTTGCTATGTTTACCTTGATCATCATGGGTCTCGTTGCCATTATTTTGGCAGCGCGCTCACGACTGGTCAGTTCAGGCGATGTTACTATCCATATTAATGATAATCCCGAGAATGACGTTGTAACACCTGCAGGCGGCAAACTGCTACAAACATTGGCAAGCGAAGGTATTTTCTTATCTTCAGCTTGTGGTGGCGGCGGTACTTGTGCGCAGTGTCGTTGCCGCGTGATTGAAGGAGGCGGATCTATTCTGCCTACTGAAGAAGGTTACTTTACCCAAGGTGAGATTCGCAATCATATGCGTCTTGCCTGTCAGGTAGCCGTCAAGCAAGATATGAAAATTGAGATCGATCCTGAATTCTTTGATGTGCAAAAGTGGGAATGTGAAGTTATCTCTAATGATAACGTTGCGACCTTTATTAAAGAATTGGTGCTGAAGATTCCAGATGGCGAAGAAGTGAACTTCCGTGCTGGTGGTTATGTACAGCTAGAAGCGCCACCGCATGAAGTACATTATAAAGACTTTGATATTGCCGAAGAATATCAAGACGATTGGAATAACTTTGGCATCTTTAAATACGTCTCAAAAGTTGATGAGCCTGTTATCCGTGCCTATTCAATGGCTAACTATCCGGATGAAAAAGGTTTAATCAAATTTAACATTCGTATTGCCAGTCCGCCGCCGCGTGGTCCTGATGGTATTCCACCGGGCAAAATGTCTTCTTGGACCTTTAGCCTAAAACCTGGCGATAAAGTCACAGTATCTGGTCCTTATGGTGAGTTCTTCGCCAAAAAGACCGAAGCTGAGATGATATTTGTCGGTGGTGGTGCTGGTATGGCACCGATGCGCTCGCACATTTTCGATCAGCTCAAACGCCTCAACTCTGATCGTAAGATTAGTTTCTGGTATGGCGCGCGTTCTATTCGTGAGATGTTCTACGTTGAAGATTATGATCAGCTAGAAGAAGAGTTTGCTAACTTTGAGTGGCATGTGGCATTGTCTGATCCATTACCAGAAGATAATTGGGATGGCTATACAGGCTTTATCCATAATGTCTTGTTAGAGGAATATCTCAAAGACCATTCAAATCCAGAAGATTGTGAATACTACATGTGTGGGCCACCGATGATGAATGCGGCGGTCATCGATATGCTGCACAGCATGGGTGTTGAAGATGAAAATATCATGCTTGATGACTTTGGTGGTTAATTGGGGTGGTTAAGCTTAATCGTTAAGCAACCACAATTAACAGAATAATATATCCTAAATTAAGAGTCTCAATTGAGGCTCTTTTTTTATGGGCGAAACGGAAAGGATTCCTATGAAAACCAACTATAAAGATTTGACCATTTGGGTAACAGGCGCGTCAAGCGGTATCGGCGAAGCATTAACCATTGCCTTTGCCAAACGCGGCGCTCTTATTATTCTAAGTGGACGTGATAAAGAGAAACTAGCACTGGTAAAAAGCCGCTGTAAAAATAGTAAAAAACATATCGTTATCCCTTTTGATATAACCGATGCTGAGCAAGTAAAAGAAGCATACGCTACCGCTAAAACTCAAGCAGGAAAAATCGATTGGCTGATTAATAATGCGGGTATCAGTCAACGCGCGCTTATCATGGATACCACTGAAGACGTCGAGCGACAAATTATGGAGATAGATTACTTTGCGCAGACGCGTTTGAGCAGATTGGTATTGCCAGATATGCTCGAACAAGGTGGCGGCAAAATAGTGATCATATCAAGTGTTGCAGGGTTACTCGGTACACAATATCGCGGTGCTTATGGTGCGGCAAAAGCGGCTATTCATATGTGGGCGAACAGTCTGCGTGCTGAATTGCACGAGCAAGGGATAGAAGTAGCAACGATATTCCCAGGCTTTATTCAGACCAATATCTCTATTAATGCCTTGACTGGTGATGGTAGTGCACAAGGGACGATGGATGCGGCAACCAATAAAGGTCTGACGGCGACTAGCTTTGCCAAACAAGTCGTCAAAGCCCTTACCAAAGGGGAAGAGTATATTATCGTTGCTGGTCGTAAAGAAAAGCTCGCCACCAAGGTTAATCGCCTATCACCGCCAAAACTTTATAAGCTCATTCGTGAGTCGCAAGTCAAATAAATCTAGCATGTTAATTAACTATAGTTAGTGACATGTGATATCGCTACATCACGTACGGCTGGTATTAATTTTTCTTGCTTGCTATGCCTACATAGACCGCAAAAAATTCATACCAGCCTTACCGTAGCTTTTTTAGGTATTCTAGCTATATATTACATAGCAATCAATATCTGAAAATGTTTTAAGCCGACGATTGGCGTTATGGGTGACAAGGAGTGTAAAATAGGCAACGCTTAGCTTACTTAATAGCTAACACCTCATTTATCCCTTCGCTATATCAAGTTGTGATGACTCATATGAAAAACCCAAGCATAAAAAAATCAATACCACTCTCATTTTCTGTCAAATCGATGAATACCGCCCTACTACCTATTATCGCTATAAGCACTGCACTAGGGATGAGCGCTTGCCAGCAAAAGACCGATTATAATAATCTGAGCGGTGAGACCATGGGCACCAGCTATCATATTAGCTATCAGTTACCTAAGGGTGCTGATGAAGCGGCCATACAAGCAGCCATCGATAAGCGCCTGCAAGATATCAATGACAGTATGTCCACTTATCAAGCGGACTCTACCATCTCTAAATTTAATCAACTAGGCAAAGATGAGCCTATTACCATCGATGAAGATTTTAATCATGTGCTGGTAGCTTCAAGACAAGTTTATGAGCTATCGGGTGGTGCCTTTGATCCTACAGTGATGCCATTGATAGACACTTGGGGCTTTGGTAGCACAATGACCGTTGAGCGTTTGCAAAGCCCACCGACGGCGCTTGAGATTGCGCAAGCCAAAGCCTTGGTCGACTTTGAAAGTATCATTCAAAAAGATAAGACTATCTATAAAGCCAAAGATGGCATTGGGCTTGATTTTTCAGCAGTGGCTAAAGGCTATGGTGTCGATGTCATCGCTGATGTGCTAAAAAACAATTATCAAATTCGCAATTATATGGTTGAGATTGGTGGTGAGGTGGCAACCTCTGGTGTCAGTGCGCAACAACAACCTTGGCAAATTGCGATAGATGCACCAATTGAAGGTAGTACCGTCAGCGAGCGTCAAACTATGGCAGTGATTCGTCAACCGATAAATAATGGCAACACGATGCATCTAGCGACCTCTGGCAACTATCGCAATTCAGTCGTCTTTGATGGTAAGCACTACAGTCATACCATTGACCCGACCACAGGTGAGCCGATTGTAGGTGGTGCACCATCGGTAACAGTGGCGGCAGACACCGTCGCGCTGGCTGATGCTTGGGCAACTGCCTTAACTGCTATGCCTTACAAAAAAGCTTTGAGCGTTGCCAAGGAGCAAAACATAGCGGCATTGTTTGTCGTGTTGGCAGATGGGGTGAGCATAGAAGCAGCTGCGGACAGCATTGATGATTGGCAAGTGGTGCAAACACCTGCTATGCAAGCATTACGTGCTGATAAAAAGTCCAGCTAAATCTAAAAACACTAATAGAAGCTAATTCGGTATTTTTCTTAAATTGTCTTACTCAGCTGAGAAGCTCAAACGGACAAGATGAATTTTTGCTATACTATTAAGAGGTTATCACACAGATAACCGTCCTACTTTTAACGCGAGGTCTCCTCTATGCTTAGCCAACTGCTTCCCATGCTTGCTATCACCTTTACCGTATTCATGCTGTTTTTTATCTTTATGGGTATCGGTTATATGGTCAATAAAAAGCCGCTTAGAGGGTCTTGTGGCGGTGTTGCCAAATTGATGGGCAATGAGAAATGCTCCTACTGCGGTGATGATCCTAATAAATGCGATTCTCTAATCGCCGAACAACAAGAAAACGCTTTAAAAGCCGCTCAATTGGGCAAATCAGTATAAATAGTCGGTTTGTTACCATACGCTGGTAGTATTTAGCCGTCATTTGTTCTTATAATAGCGCCAGACCTTATAAAAAAAGGGCTGGCGCTATTTTTTATGGCGCAGCGTTATTGTTCTACATCACTACTTATAGATATTCATATTGCCTTACCCGTTAAGGTAGCAAGTTCATATGAATTGCTTTCTGCCAATATTTCGACATTCTATTTTTTCGTCTCACTCATCTTCTTTGTGAGATTTTTTCGGTGTTATTTTGCAAGCGACGACTCTTCGGCGCTGTTTAATGACGTGTCCTTTTTCTTATTCTAATAATAGTCGTGCTGCCATGTCTACCTCTCCTAATGTGCAAAATGATTTGCCTTTACAGTCTCAGACGGATAAGCCTTTGCCGTTTCAGCTGCCCTCTTCGCGCTTTACGTTTTGGCTGGTGTTGTGTGCCATGATTCTATTGGCGACCAATATGCGCTCGCCGATTGTGGCACTAGGTTCTATAGCACCGGTGGTTCAAGGAGCGCTCAATATCTCCGAAACCCAAATTGGCTGGCTTGGCGCGGTGCCGATGCTGACTTTTGCACTTGGGGCTTTTATTTCGCCAGCGATTGGTAAGCGTTTTGGGCTTGAAAATACTTTAATTGCAATGATTAGCCTCCTAACAATAGGGATGATTATTCGCAGCCTTATTCCCACTTGGATAGGGTTTTTGGGCGGCACATTACTGTTGACGTTAGCGATTGGTTTTGCTAATACCCTTGCGGCGCCTGTTATCAAGCAACGTACGCCCAATCATATTCCTTTAGTTACTGGATTATTCAGTCTCACTATGACCGTGTCGGCAGGGATTGTCGCTGGCGTGGTCTTGCCATTATCTGAGCAAGTAGGCTGGCAATGGGCGCTTGGTGGTTGGTCGATTTTGGGCGTCTTTGCCTTAATAATATGGGTGCTGCTACGACTGCGTTTGGGTTCTTCAAACCATCAGCCCGTAGTACCGCTTGCTGAAGGCGTTCAAGCCCCATCGCCCATCTCTATGTGGCGTACACCCTTTGCTTGGCAAATTGCCATATTTATGGGCTTACAATCGCTTCTTTTTTATACAGCTGCCAGTTTTTTACCGTCGATTTGGCTCAGTAAAGGCTTGTCAGCGGTAAGCGCGGGACAGATGAACTCGGTATTCCAGTTTATGGCGCCTGTGGCAATTTTAAGCTTAACGTGGCTGGTCAATCGTGGACGACCTATTCAGGCACTGGCGGTACTTGCAGCGGTTTTAAATGTGATTGGTATCTTAGGTGTCAGCTATTTATCTGCTGATTTGGCGTGGTTGTGGTCGGCGCTGATGGGCATTGGTTGTTCAGCGATTTTTACCTTAAGTATGATGCTGTTTTCGATGCGTACTTATACCGCCAATCAATCAAGTGAGCTGTCGGGTATGGCGCAAGCGGTCGGTTATTTGATTGCGTTTTTTGGTCCATTGGGGACTGGTTGGTTACATGAAGCAACGGATAGCTGGGATTTACCCTTACTTATTATGCTGATATTGATGGTGGTCAACGTAGGATTTGCGTGGCTGGTCAGCCGTCCGGTGATGGTCGATGGGAAGAAGGTTTAGTTTTTATCATTAATCGATTAACTTTTGCACCATATTGCTGTTTATCTGATTCTGCTAGACTGGCTCTATTGCCTATAGGACAGCAGAATTATGATAAACAGACCTTTCCGCTTACCGCAGCGCTTGCTCACGGTTGTAGCACTAACGATAACAATCGCCATCAGTGGTTGCCAAAAAACGCCTGATGCTAGTAATACTCAGACGGATACTGATATTCAAGCCAGCTCTCAAAACAATACTCAAAACAGCAATCAACCCTCCGATACCCAACTGCCTCAAACCACATCTACAACGAACCCTGCTGAACAACAAGCGCCTTTGACCATATTGGCATTAGGTGATTCGTTAACAGAAGGGCTTGGGGTGGATAATAATGCCAATTACCCCGCCCAGCTACAAACACGCTTGCAGGAACTGGGTTATAAAGACATTAAAGTCATTAATTCAGGATTGAGTGGCGAGACCAGTACAGGCTTGGTCAATCGATTAGATTGGGTATTACAGACCAAACCTGATGTTACTATTTTGACCATTGGTGCCAATGATGCTATTCGTGGTATTGATGTGAAGACAGTCGAAGCCAATATTCGTACTGCCGTAAAGCGGTTACAAGACAATGATAGCGTGGTCATCCTAGGTGGTATGCAGATCTATGATAACCTTGGCTCTGATTATGTAAAATCCTTTGCGGCGATATATCCAAGAGTGGCGAAAGACCTGAACGTGACGCTTATTCCGTTCTTTTTAGACGGTGTTGGCGGCGACCCTAAGCTTAATCAAGCCGATGCCATTCATCCGACCAAAGAAGGTTATGCGCTGATCGTTAATAACAATATCTTGCCGATATTACAGCCTGAGCTTAAAAAAATAAATCCGTCGAATGTGACCAATACGCCTACTGAGACAGCACAATGACATCAGCATTACCTACCTCGCAAGCAGCGCTGCTCACTGCCACTAAGCTAAATAAAACCGTACACGTTGGTGACCAGTCTTTATCTATTATTAAAGACGTCAACATTCATGTTAATGCTGGTGAGTTTGTGGTGATCATGGGTAAATCTGGCTCTGGCAAATCCACCTTGTTGGGTTTGTTAGCGGCATTAGATTATCCTGATAGCGGCGACGTTGAGCTGGCAGGTCAAACCTTAAGCCGATTAAATGAAGATGCCTTGGCGGTTATTCGTCAGCGCGATATGGGTTTTGTCTTTCAGTCTTTTCATCTGCTACCAACGTTAACCGTTGCTGAAAATATTGCTTTTCCATTGGACATCGCCCGTCGTCCAGATGCGGCGCGTGTCGATGAATTGATTGAGGCGGTTGATTTGGGTCATAGGCGTCATAGCTTGCCAAACCAATTATCCGGTGGCGAGCAACAGCGTACGGCGGTTGCTCGCGCATTGGTATCACGCCCAAAGATTGTCTTTGCTGATGAGCCTACCGGCAACTTAGATGAACAAAATGCCAATCAAGTGATGCAGCTATTACTAGATTTGCGTCAGAAAACTGGCTCGGCACTGGTGGTGGTCACCCATGATTCAGCACTTGCTGACATGGCAGATCGCGTTATTACCATGCATGATGGGCGGATTATATCTTGATGGATAATAAGAATATAGAAGACACCTCATCGACTGATATTACTAATACCACCATGGCTAAAGAGTCAGACACTAGTGGCGGTATCGTACGCCAGCTATTGACGACTACCCTTGGTTTACAAAAACTAGGCTTACAAGGATTGGGCGCGCAAGCACTTAGTCGGAGCTGGTGGCAGCGCTGGATATATCCAGTATTATTTTTACTGACTTTGACGCTGTCACTTGCGACCTACCTCACACTTGACTCTATCCAGCAGTCAGTTGACACCTATATCAATGACAATCAGCGCGCTTTGGTCGGTGGCGATTTAATATTAAACAGTAAGCAAGATTGGCCAAGCGAAGTATTAACGCAGATTGATACCCTTGCCGATACACAAACGGTTTTTGACTATCAGTTTAGCGCGATGGTCGTCACTGATGAGCAGACTTTGCTTGCCAGCATAAAAGCGGTTTCCCAATCCTACCCATTATATGGTGACGTCGAGCTGGCATCAGGACAGCCATTATGGCAGCAGCTTACAGCCAATAATATAGTGGTCGCCCCCGAAGTGCTCAAAAGTTTAAATGCTGATATTGGTGACCAAATCACTATTGGTGATGCGCAATTTATCATTAGTGATGTGCTGACAAAAGAGCCTGACCGTCCACTGAGCGCCTTTGGCTTCGGTGGTCGTATTTTGATGCCACAGCAGGCGTTAGAGGCAACCAATCTATTGGGACAGCGTAGCCGTATTAATTACCGTATTGAGCTGGCAGGTAATGCAGAATTGATGGCGACTCAGCGTGATAAACTGACGCAAATATTGACCAATTATCCTGATATCGAGCTCTCTGATGCAGAATCTGCGGACACCTCGGTATCGCGTATCTCTGATAATGTATTGATGTTTTTAAAGCTTTTGGTCATTGCCGTATTGTTATTGTCCGCAGTGGCTATGTATGGCGTCATTACAGCATTTGTGACCAAGCAGCAGTCGAGCAATGCGATACGTTTGGCACTGGGTGAGCCCCTTAAGTCGCTAAAACGCAGCTACTATCAGCTCCTTATTATCACTGCCATCATCGCTTGTATCGCAGCAATTTTAGTCAGCTTTGGCTTACTCAAAGTCGGTCAGCCTTATCTTGTGGCTATCTTACCAGCTGACGTCAGCTTGGCTATTAATCCTATCAGTGCCATCAAAACCACCGTCATAGCCTTGGTGCTCACGCTACTCATCGCCCAACGCGGCTTGAGCACATTGAACACCACAAAACCTGCTACCTTGCTCAATCAAGGTGCAAGCTCAGCTGTGCAACATCTGCCTTGGTATAAACGCTTGCCGTTACTTTGGTATGGGTTAATGCTGGCTGGTCTATATGTGTTTTTTGTTTATGAAGTAGGCGGATGGTTATTTGGCGCGCAGTTATTAATTGGTTTAATTGGCTTTGTGAGCGTATTTTGGCTATTGGCACGTGGCTGGCTGTGGTTACTAGCACGTATTGCAAGTAACGCTAAAATCGGCTGGATGCAGCGTATTGCGATTCATAACCTTGCGCGTAAGGGCAACCAATCAGCATTATTTTTTGTCACCTTAGCACTATCGGTGGCGGTACTGACCCTCATTACAACGCTCAATCACAGTATCAATGCCCAGTTTATTAACGCTTATCCTGAAGATGCACCCAATCTGTTTTTGTTAGATATTCAAAGCGATCAGCATGATGAGATTGATAGCATTATTGGCGCACCAGTGAGCTATTACCCTGTTATACGCGCTCGAGTAGTGACTGCCGCTAATATACCAGTACAAGATATCGAGCCTGCTGATGGCTTTGATGACCCTGCACGTGTCTTTAATCTCAGCTATGCAGACACAGTAATGGACACTGAATTCATTACGGATGCTGTAGCAGACAATCAGCTGTATGCACCCATTAATAATGAAAATAAAGACCCAGCGTCAACCGTTGCGCCCTTATCTATTTTGGATACTGCTGCCAGCTTACTGAATGTCGGTATGGGTGATGAAGTGCGTTTTAATATCCAAGGGATTGAAATCGTCGGGCAGATTACCAGTATCCGCTCGCGTTTCGAGCAAGGACCCAGTCCTTATTTTTACTTTTTATTTGAGCCAGCTGTTCTCTCTGCTGCCCCGCAGATTCAATTTGCCACTGCTCATGTAAACGCTGATGATATTCCAGATCTGCAAGGAAAAATGGTACGACAATTCCCTGCAGTGACGACGATAGACGGTACAGCTATCGCTCAGCAAATCCAAGAGCTTGTGGTACAAATGAGCCGTTTGGTCTACGTCTTTACGCTACTCGCCTTACTGACTGGGGTTATGGTATTGATTAGCTCGTTATTATCCACTTCACAAGACCGTCTGCAAGAAAGCGCCTCATTTAGGCTGCTAGGGATGCAAAAACGCGACTTGTATATGCTGAACATACTAGAGCTTGGGATATTGGGAATTAGTGCGGCGACATTTGCGATCATTATCGCCAGCGTTGGCGCATGGGCTGCTCTCACCCAATGGTTTGATCTACGCTTTAGTGTGCCGTGGACGAGCTTGGCTATTGGCAGTACAGCATTAATCGTATTGCTCTTTGCCATTGCCATTATTTATGTGAGATTGGTAATTGGGCGTGGGATTATGGCTAGGGTACGGGCGATGATTTAGGAAATATGCAATGAACTCAAATGACCTAATAGTTAGTACTTTTTTGATAGGAATTATTCACTTTTATGCCTTGATAAAATTAGTATTGACCAAGCTCATTTTTTTATTTTCAGCTCTGGTAGATTATCAAGAATTGAGGGAAACAATGACTTAAAAGGGTTAGCGCCTATTATCCATCAGGCGCTTGAGCTCGAAGATGTACTACCCATATTGGGTATTGAAAAGTATCAGCAAGAGCTGATACAGCTATTGATCAAGCGTATAATGTTTGGCAGTCGTGAGACACTATGTGCACATCAAAAGTGATAATTTCCCTAGGGACTGACGGATAGGGTATATTTCAAATTTTGCAATTATAAGTTGTATCTAACTTAAGATAAGCACTTTATTCCCGATTGGAATACTACACTAATAACTAGACAAAGAATAATAGGGGTAGTAATAACTTCACTTATATAAGACAGCTTATCTTCCTAATATAGGAATATTTTAATTGATTTTTTCATCATTAATTATTTCTATACTAAGGGAGTGCATCTTTATGGGTTCGTTATCCCATCTTCTTGCTAAATACTCTATTTCTTGATAGATAGTCTTTTTGCCACTTATTGCACGAATTCGAATAATTAACGGATGAGCAAATTTCCATAGTTTCATAAAACTAGAATAGTGTAAATTTTTAAAAAGCTCTTCTTCAAAGGCTTTTACACGTATACCTAAGGCAATGTGTTCATAATAATTTAATACATAATGAATATCATCTTTTAACTTTTCATCTTCTAAGATTCTCTTGTATCTTTTCTTTTTCTCTTCTTCAACATCTACTTTTCTTTTCTTTTCATTTTTTAGAAAATTTTTGTTTATTTTTATATGTTTAAATATTGTAAAATCTTCTTTATGTCTAGGGCGTGTCCTCATTTCAAAAATGGTGATAAAAATGAGATAAATTGCAGTCAAACAAGGAAAATAGCGCAGATAATATCGGGATATTAACCAGCTATTTAACGATGTTTGGCAAAATTTAGCCATTTTTAGCCCGTTTAGATATGATCAATTGAATTGAGGACACGCCCTAATTTCTTTTGATATTTCTTCGTCGGATTTGTTTTTGTATTCATGATTATCTAGTTGGCTATAGTATTGGGGTAGATCATTTCCTTTAACAAAAATTAAATTCTTAGTATTTTGCAATCTTTTATTTTCATTAAGCTCTGTTACAAGTTGTATTGTTAGTTGTTTTCTACTAGTAGATTTACTACTTTGTATAGACTGATAAGTTAGATATAAACCTATTGTAGCTACAGCTACTAGAAAATAGCTAGGGAAAGATCCAAGAACCACTCTATATGCACTATCTTGAAAGCTTCCTACCATCACTTCATTTGAAGCGGATACTACAGCATCTGAGTAATTTATTTGATAGTGCCAACACAACAAAATAACCCCTAGTGTAAACAATACAATAGGGGCTATTATAAGTAATCTGATTTTTCTTGTTAATTTAACCATCCCATCCTTCATGAGCAACCTTTTTGAACATATTCAATTTTACCATTTGAATTCTCCTATCTAAGTAGAATTGTAAGCTTAATTTTACTTCCGTACTAAGTTTATTTACAGATAAAAAATATACTACATAGTATAAAAATTTTATTTACAACAATATAGAGTTAATATTAATTCACGTAAATGAAAACGAACATTAGTTTACTTGTTCGCTCTGGCTTACCAAGTTATCTATAGATAACTTGGTAAGCCAGAGCTTAATTATACACAAATCTATCTGTTTTGTCAATAGATAAATTTTAGAATACACGACAAATTAGGGATAAACAAGACTTTTATATGGTAATCATACTAATAATATGTATAAACAAAACTCTTTTCAATCAACATTCACCTCTGAACAGCCCTCCCCTAATCCATACCTTTTGCTATACTAGCCCCACTTTATCGGTTAAATACCCACTTATAACACCCTCCCAAACAGCATGGTAGCCTTATGAAATTCTCAAAGTTCGGTCAAAAATTTACCCAGCCCACTGGCATCTCACAATTGATGGATGATCTGGGCGACGCGCTAAAAAGCGATCAGCCAGTCAACATGCTGGGCGGTGGTAATCCTGCCAAAATTGATGCCGTCAATGAGTTATTTTTGGAAACGTATAAAGCGCTTGGTAATGACAATGATGCGGGTGAGGCCAATAGTAGCGCTATCATCAGCATGGCGAATTACTCTAATCCGCAAGGTGACTCAGCCTTTATCGATGCTTTGGTTGGCTTCTTTAACCGTCATTATGATTGGAACCTCACCTCAGAAAACATCGCCTTAACCAATGGCTCACAGAATGCATTTTTCTATTTGTTCAATCTGTTTGGCGGCGCTTTCGCTGATGAAAAGAGCCAAGATACAGAAAGCCAGTCTGTAGACAAATCTATTCTACTGCCATTGACTCCTGAGTATATCGGCTATAGCGACGTGCATGTCGAAGGTCAGCATTTCGCAGCGGTATTGCCGCATATCGATGAAGTGACGCATGATGGCGAAGAAGGCTTCTTTAAATATCGTGTCGATTTTGACGCATTAGAGAACTTGCCAGCGCTAAAAGAAGGCCGTATCGGCGCGATTTGCTGCTCACGCCCGACCAACCCGACTGGCAACGTGCTGACCGATGAAGAAATGGCGCATTTGGCCGAGATTGCCAAACGTTATGACATACCGCTGATTATCGATAATGCCTACGGTATGCCCTTCCCTAACATCATCTATTCAGACGCGCATTTGACGTGGGATGACAATACGATTCTGTGCTTTAGCCTATCTAAAATTGGCCTGCCCGGTATGCGTACGGGTATTATCGTTGCCGACGCCAAAGTAATCGAAGCGGTCAGCGCGATGAATGCGGTAGTGAATCTAGCGCCCACGCGTTTTGGTGCAGCCATTGCCACGCCATTGGTAGAAAACGATCGTATCAAGCAATTATCTGATAATGAAATTAAGCCGTTTTATCAAAAGCAGGCGAACCTCGCTGTAAAGCTGTTAAAAGAAGCCTTGGGTGATTATCCACTGAGGATCCATAAGCCTGAAGGCGCGATTTTCCTATGGTTGTGGTTTAAAGACTTGCCGATTAGTACGCTTGAGCTGTACGAGCGCCTAAAAGAAAAAGGCACCCTTATAGTACCAAGTGAGTATTTCTTCCCCGGTGTCGATGTTAGCGATTATCAGCATGCGCACGAATGTATCCGCATGAGTATCGCTGCGGATGAGCAGACACTTATTGATGGTATTAGAGTCATTGGTGAGGTGGTACGCGAGCTGTATGATGAAGCCAAAAATAACAAAGCAACATAACTTCAATGATAAAAATAGTTAAATAGCAAAAAAAACGGACTTATGAATAGTCCGTTTTTTTCTGCCTTTTAATCATAGGTTTGACTGTATTGATTGACTGAAAAATCTTCGTCCACATGGTAAGTCCATAAAGCACATACGACAGCATACAAGTATTGATAATATCATGGATACTTGCCATCAGCTCTGCGCTTTCTATCCCTGCGAGACCTAGCTCGGTAATGGTCTGACGGTTATCCAAATACTCGCCTAATAAAGCAATACAGGTCACCATAATTAAAGCGATAAACGCTCTGATACTGTATTTTTTGAAGATTGGACGCAGTAAAATAACGCTCAATAGATAAACACTGATGCCTACATAGATATGTAGGGCATCTTTTTCTAATCCTGTGGCACTCACGACGCCGTTTTTAAAGAGATAAAAGTCCACTATTTATTCCACATATAAGAGAGTAGGAAGTCATTAAGCTTAAAATAAGAATAAAAAAGAGTTTGCGACCATGCAAACTCTTTTGCGCGAGAGCAAAGCAGTACTGTGCTCCTTCCTCGCTCAGGTTGCGCCTTTGCCAAACTGAATACTTAACCAAATATTTAATACCTATTTTTAAATATCCCAATCCACAAAATTCTTTAATAGCTGTAAGCCTGCGGTATGGCTTTTTTCTGGATGGAATTGGGTGGCAAATAAGTTATCTTGCAAGATACTGGCACAGAATGGCTGACCATAGTCGCAAATAGCAGCCACTTGCGAGCTATCTGCTGGCTCGCAGTAATAGCTGTGCACAAAATAAAAATGCGCCTTGTCTTCGATACCATTCCATAATGGATGATCAAAATCCATATCAGTAATGGTATTCCAGCCCATATGCGGTACTTTAATCGTCGCGCCCTGCTCGTCTTTCCACGTCGGGTCAAACGCTGCTACACTGCCATCTAAGACACCCAAACACGCTGTACCACCATTCTCAGCAGACTGCTCAAACAACGCCTGCATGCCCACACAGATGGCCATGACGGGTTTATTGAACACCGCATGGCGTATGACATCATCAATACCTGCCTCGCGCATACCAGCGATACAATCACGCATGGCACCAACACCGGGGAAGAAAATCTTATCTGCTGCCGCCACGACTTTTGGATCATTGGTGATAGAGACTTCTGCCCCGACCGCTGACAATGCTTTGCTGGCTGAGTGCAAGTTACCCATACCATAATCTAATAGTGCAATTTTTGTGGCACGACTCATCTAAAACGCCTCTTTGGTCGATGGCAAGGTATTTAACGCACGCTCATCGTATTCACAAGCCATACGTAGGGCACGAGCAAAGGCTTTAAAGGTAGATTCGATTTGATGATGGCTATTTTTGCCTTTGAGATTGTCCAAATGTACCGTCATCCACGAATGATTGACAAAACCGTAGAAAAATTCACTAAATAAATCGACATCAAAAGTGCCGACATGCGAGCGCGTAAATGGAATCTCCATATGTAAACCGGGACGTCCTGATAAATCGACCACCGCGCGCGTCAATGCTTCATCGAGTGGTGCATAAAAATGCCCATAACGACGGATGCCTTTTTTATCACCCAAGGCTTTATTGAATGCTTGACCAAGCGTAATGCCCGTATCTTCAACACTGTGGTGGTCATCAATAAAGGTATCGCCCGTACATTTGATGTCTAAGTCAAACAAACCGTGACGCTTAATTTGGTCAATCATATGATCCAAAAACGGTACGCCAGTGTCCACAGTACCTTGACCCGTACCATCAAGATTGACCGTACAGGTCACTTGCGTCTCAGCAGTAATACGCTCAACAGTCGCGATACGTTCAGGGCGACCATGCAAATTTAGATTTTGCGTAGGATTTTGCTCAGTTGTATTGGATATATTGGCTGTCGTCGTTAAATTGGCGGTCATGGCTACTCTCTATAAATGAAAAGCGGTCAATAAAATAGGGCGAAAAAACGCCCAATATATTCTTACTAGCGTCTAAAATAGATAATAAAACAATCAAGCTAAAAATAAGTTCAATGCTTATTCAAAAAGCCTGTTCAACAAGCCAAAATATGAGGCTTGATGCACACAGAACCTTGTCTATCTTCATCATAGCAAACCCTACCATTTACTGCCATGACCAAGCAGTAAACCACGCACAAAATTCTCGTATTCTGCTAAAATAATAGCTTCAGTTTTATCAATCGTCACCTTTGCTGATTCTATTATGCCTTGCTGTATTAAATTATAGGAATTAAACATGCCTTTAGAAGCCATTGCCATCAATAGTTTGGATGCGCCACTCATCAAAAAGCCTGCTCGTGAAAACGAATTAGCCGAGCGCTTAGAGGCGCTCTATGACACCGATGATAGCCAGCCTGATGGTGCTGAAGTATTGGCTATTATTGAGCAAGGTTTTAAACGTGGTCAAACGCTGTATGTCGGTATGTTTAATGACAAGCCTATCGCCGCAGTTGGCTGCTTTGATGATGGGCAAACCGATGCCAAACGCTTGCAGTATCTCACCGTACATCTACAAAATCGCGGTCGTGCGATTGATGCTAAGTTTATCAAACTGGTTTATGATGCTGAAGTCAAAAAAGGCGTGCGTGCATTTGTTCCGGTTGATGCCGAGATTCATCGTATTATGAGTGAATACGAGCTACTACGCGTCAAGGATTAATTTTAGCCTAAATAGGCTTATTTCGATGACTCGTTCATTATTTTTGCCCTTTTATTACATATAATGCAAAAACCTCTTGACAGTAAGCGCTATATTTAGTTTAATAGCGCCTCAACGAAGACGGCTCGATAGCTCAGTCGGTAGAGCAACGGATTGAAAATCCGTGTGTCGGCAGTTCGAACCTGCCTCGAGCCACCATTCGTTTAAAGTATTCTAAAAAGCCTCAAACATCACTGTTTGAGGCTTTTTTTATGCCTGCAATCATGACTCCCTTCTATTAACGCTCACTTTCACTTATCTATAACATATCTATGCTACATTTGAATCGTGTAGTCTCTTTATACTAAGGCATCTATGGATAGCCGATAGGTAAGATAATGAGAGAATTTGATTATGACTTGGATTATAAAAATTTAGATTTGCGTACGCAGCCTGAGCTGTACCGTGTCGGTCGCGGTGAACAAGGTGTATTATTGGTAGAGCCTTATAAGTCTGAGATATTGCCGCACTGGCGCTTTGCTACTCCAGAGATTGCGCTTGAGAGTAGCGATACCATTTATCAGATGTTTTTGGATTATCTGGCAGCAGATGACTTTGTCGGAGCCGATATGGCACGCAAATTTATCCAAATGGGTTTTACCCGCGCCCGCCGCTACGCCAATCATAAAGGCGGTAAAAAATATAAAGGGGCCGTCCCTACTGATAAAAAAGGTCAAAGCGGTGCGCATGGACGTGAAGAGCTACCACGGCAAACCGAGGATCCTATCAAAGCAGAGTCGGCACGTATCTTTAAAGAAAAATGGGACTTGTGCCGTGAAAATAAAGATTATTTAGCGATGAAAGCTGAACACCGCGAGCGCTACAAAGAGATTGAATAGGCGAGTAAAATTAAGACTTGCTGATTGCTTATGGTATGGTAATCACCATTAAGCGAATACTAATAAAAAATGCAGCACATTTAACGGGCGGAAATAATGGATAAGCAACTTTTAATTTTTGATTTTGATGGCACCCTTATCGATAGCGTACCAGATTTGGCTGATGCAACCAATGCAATGCTAACGACCCTTGGCAAAACGCCCTATCCTCTCGACAGCATTCGTAACTGGGTTGGTAATGGCTCAAGGATGCTTGTTGAGCGCGCTTTGGTAGGTAAGATAGAGGTTTTAGAGGGTGAATTAGACAAAGAAGCCGTCGACCATGCTGAGCAAGTATTTTTCGATGCTTATAGCAAAATGGGCGGCAGTAAAACCGTCGCCTATCCAAACGTGGATAGTGGGCTAAAAAAACTACAAGCCGCAGGGTATAAGCTGGCATTGGTCACCAACAAGCCGATTCGTTTTGTGCCAAAAATACTACAATCCTTTGGCTGGCAAGATTTATTTATTGAAGTACTGGGCGGTGATAGCTTGCCTAGCAAAAAACCAGACCCTGCGCCGTTATTGCATGTCTGTAAAGCGTTGAATATTAATCCAGAACAAGCAGTGATGATTGGTGATTCAAGAAACGATATCTTAGCAGGGCAAAATGCCAATATGGATACCCTTGGGTTGTCTTATGGCTATAACTATGGGCAAGATATCCGTGAGCTTAATCCTACCGAAGCCTTCGATGACTTTGCGTCTTTGGTGGACTATCTTTTAAAGGGTTAGCCTGCAAATATAGTCAGTCTTAAATAAAAGAAGTACAAAAATTATAAGGTGCTACTGGTATCAATTTTTCTTGCTTACTGTGCCTACGCAGACAGAAGCTGCGAATAATGAATCCCAGTAGCACTGTATTCTTTTAAAAGTGTATCTATTATAATTGGATCTCAAAACTATTATTTGCTACGATAACTTAGCGCTTCAGATAAATGAACGCTGGTAATATCGGTACTGTCAGCCAAATCAGCAATCGTTCGTGCAACGCGTAATACTCGATGATAACCTCGAGCAGATAAATTTAGGCGTTGCTGAGCAAGCTGCAATAGTTGTTGCTCGCCTTCTCCTAGCTGAATATATTTATCAATCTCACTAGGATTGAGCTCATTATTGACCTTGTTTTGCCGTATTAACTGACGATTATGTGCTGCAGATACTCGAGTACGTACTTGCTCGGAGGTTTCTCCCGCCTGAGCATTTTGCAGATCCGCAATCGGCAATGCCGGTACGGTAATATGTAAATCAATACGATCAAGTAGTGGTCCTGATAATTTATCTTGATAGCGTTTAATCTGCTCCGGTCTGCAACGACAACGCCCTGAGCCATCGCCATCATAACCACATGGACACGGGTTCATCGCCGCCACCAGTTGAAAGTTGGCTGGAAAAGTCATCTGCGAGTTAGCACGGCTAATGGTAATCTGCTTTGCCTCTAACGGCTGTCTTAAGACTTCCAATACCGTACGGTCAAACTCAGGCAATTCATCAAGAAATAATACGCCCTTATTGGCAAGGGTAATCTCACCAGGTTTCGGGCGCGAACCGCCACCGACCAATGCCACCGCTGATATGGTGTGATGAACTTGCCTAAAAGGTCGTGTGCCATAATCATAATCACTATCGGCAACCGAATACGTACTGGCAACTTCTAGCGCATCTTCTGCACTCAAATCTGGCAAAATCGTTGGCAGGCGTGATGCCATTAAAGTCTTACCCGAACCCGGTGGTCCTGTAAATAACAGCGAATGACCACCTGCTGCGGCAATCTCTAAAGCACGACGCGCATGATGTTGACCCTTCACATCCGCCAAATCTACTTGATAGCCTATATGCTGCTGGGTAGGGCTTGGCTCTACTGCCGCTAAGCGTTCATCCAAAAAACTGCTATCGGTAAGTGATTGCAAATGATTACATACAGCCTTTAAATTTGACGCTGCCAATACGGTGATGCCATCCACACGGCTAGCCTCTGCCCCATTGATGGTTGGGACAATGAGTTGCCGTGTTGACGACATCATCTTCTCATCACCTTTTAACAGTTGCGTCGCCAATACCTCAGCTTTCATTGCTCGTGCAACCGCCAAACTACCGCTTACTTGCCGCAGCTCACCATTGAGCGCCAGCTCCCCAATAAACTCAAACCCTGACAATACCGTTGGATCCAACTGATCACTGGCTGCCAAAATACCGATAGCAATCGGTAAATCAAGGCGAGCACCATCCTTTGGTAAATCGGCGGGTGCTAAATTAATTGTCAAACGTCTATTAGGAAACTGAAATCCAGAATTGAGTATCGCTGAGCGCACTCTATCCTTGCTCTCACGTACCGCCGCTTCAGGCAAACCAACAATGGTCAATGCTGGCAGTCCTTGCGACAGATGCACTTCTATGATGACTTCAGGTGCGTGCAGCCCGACGACCGAGCGGGTATAGACTTGAGCAAACGACATAAGCCTTTCCTATAGAGAGATTTATCGATCATAGAGGATTATTAATAAGTGCGCAAATGTTGCGTATTTATTTTTAATTTACTTAAAAAATATTGTCAGCGAGATTCTTCATCACCTAGCTATACAACTTTATAGCTAGGTGATTAACGTCGCTGTATAACTAACCTCGCTGTCCATGCCACTATAAGCTGTGATTTGTTATACTTGTCATTACTTATTTCAATCGTTTTTTATTCACTTTCGTAAGAAATACAGCTTTTAGCAAAGCCATAAATGTCTTATTCAAAATAGCGATCGATACAGTCAAACGAGGAATCTCGCATGTCAGAACAACTTGATATCAATAGCACACCTGAACACGCCATCAATGCGAGCGAGCAGCCCACTACAGTGCGTCCTGTTATGCAACCGGACAATCCATATGCCAGTACTCGTGGCAGCATCACTAGCAAACAGCTGCCAGCATTCGATCAAGATATCATTAATAAGTATAATCGTTCGGGACCACGCTATACCTCTTACCCAACTGCTTTAGAGTTTTCATCGATACCAGAAGGGCTTGAGACAAAAATCCTGCAAGCGCGCGAAGTCCATGCGCCGTTATCGCTTTATTTCCATATCCCGTTTTGTCGCCATCTTTGCTATTACTGTGCTTGCAATAAAACTGTCACCAAAAAGAATAGCGATACAGGCGATTATTTAGCCTATCTAATTGCTGAAATTAAACATAAACGTAGCTTATTAACGCCACCAGAAGACGGTAAAAAACCACTGGTTAAACAGCTACATTTCGGTGGTGGTACGCCAACCTTTTTACAAGACAATGAGTTGATACAACTGTGGGAGTTTTTGCAGACCCAGTTTGAATTTTTACCAGAAGATCAAGGTGATTACTCTATCGAAATTGACCCGCGCGAGCTCAGTAGCGAGACCTTAAAAGTATTGCGTACTCTTGGTTTTAACCGCGTCAGCTTAGGCGTACAGGATTTAGACGAGACCGTACAAATTGCGGTCAATCGTGTGCATTCAGCAGAGCTTATTGAAAATGTATTAAATGAGGCGCGCGAATTAGGCTTTCATTCTATCAATGTCGATTTGATTTATGGCTTACCACATCAAACGCCTGAAACCTTTGATAAAACCATACGCCGTATTATCGAGATGTCGCCAGATCGCTTGTCGGTGTTTAATTATGCTCATTTGCCTGAACGCTTTAAGGCGCAGCGTCAAATCAAAGAGGACGATTTACCTACTCCATCTGATAAGCTCACGATGCTCGGTAGTACCATCAATACCTTAACTGAAGCCGGTTACCAATATATTGGCATTGACCATTTTGCCAAACCTGATGATGAGCTGGCCATCGCCCAGCGTGAGGGCAAGTTGCATCGTAATTTTCAGGGCTATACCATCATGGGCAATTGTGATTTATTGGGCTTTGGCGTGTCTTCAATCAGTCAAATTGCCAATGCCAACAGCAGTTATATCCTACAAAATCATACTGATTTGCAAGTATATAAAGACAATATTGATGCAGCACGTAATAACCCTACCATCATGCCAGCGGTTAACGTGATTAAAACCTCTATCAAAGATCGCTTACGTAAATATGTGATTATGCATTTACTGTGTCACGATTATATGGATTTTAGAGACATCAATCAGAAATTTGGCATCGATGCTATTACCTACTTTATCAATGAGATTCAACAGCTTGGTGAAATGCAAGAAGACCGATTGATTGATATGGATGCTGCTGGCATTCGCGTGTTACCAAGAGGTCGCTTATTGGGTCGTAATGTAGCCATGGTATTTGATGAATATCTGGATAAAAAACATAAAGACCGCTTCTCAAAAGTTATTTAACCAAAAACAGACCTCAATCGAGGTCTGTTTTTGGTTAGCGATAAATATTATAACTTATAAATAATTATCCATATTTATTCACTCGGCATCACAATATATAATCGGTTGGCATCCTCTATGGTTTTTTCTTTATCTAGGTATTTTTGTTCAATCGTGCTTTTTGCATCCACTATCTCTGTATCTGTCAGCGCAAAATCATCATCATTGAGCAAACCTAACGAGCCGTCTTGCCGTAACCATAATCCTTCAAGCTTATCATGCGGATAATTTAGCGTAGCAAGCACATCGACGACCAAAGTTTTTTTAACAGGCTTGATAGCTAGCTTTTCGAGTAGTTGCCAGCTTGCTTCGTTTTCTGCTATCAATTGCTCGAGCGTTTGACCGTCAATAGTCAAGTCGAAAGTTTCATCTTGTTGGATGATATGTGGATTATCAGCACTAATAATGGTTTCAATATCTGTTGCCTGAGAGATATCGACTTTATAAATGAGTTTTTTTGCCGATTTATCTTGTAATGGAAACTTGCGGTCATGTTCAATGAGATAAAATTCATGTCCATTGATAGCGACTATCCCTGACGCTACATGCTCTGCTGCGTCAAGAGGATATAAATATTGCCTTATTTGCCCTGAGATTAAGTTAATGGTGACGATACGTACCAGACTAGATAAACGTCCTGACTCATCAGGGTTATCCATAGACGATTCCATTATACCCACAAGTGTACTTTGATCTAGCGTAATCGTTAGTGCTTCCATGCCGCGATTGGCGCGGCGCTTGGTAAACACTGCTGGTAATAAAATTGGCTTACCATTAATAATCACATTATTGCGTTCATCATCGGCAAAAGGATTGATACGGGCAATTTCCACCCCATCCGCGTCATAGTGGACAAGATGTGGACCATATTCATCGCTGACCCAAAAACTGCCATCTTTGAGCGCGGCAAGTCCTTCAGGGTCTAAACCATTGATATCACTTTTAATAGGGTTGGTCACTTCATCAAAAGGTAAATCTGGATTCACCGTCATCGGCTGACCATTGATATCGTAAGGTACTTCATTAGTGCCGCCAAAGGCTTTTGGATTCGGTAGTCCAGAGATAGGATTGCCATTGCTATCTTTAAGCAATATCTCTTTTGCCTTGATGATTTTGCCATCAGCTTGCAACTCAAACAGTCCAATAGACGGCGTATAATTGGGCACTAAAAACTGCTTGCCTTGACCAGCAATACCATCAAAGTCCGCATTGGGACCTCGATCGGTAAGTACATAGAATTGATTGGCATTGCTTGGATGTGCTGCAGCGTCCGAGCCATAACCGCCACCGCGTATTTCTAAATTTTTCTCAGGATAGGCAGCATTAGTATGCGTTGCGTCAAGCACACTATAAGGTAATGGACTGCCTTGCGGAAAATCCACAATTGAGATTACTTCTATATTTAGCTTCTGCTCAGTCATTATCATTTTCCTTATCTCAATATTCTTAGTATTCAAAAACGGTATTTCATAAAAAATGATAGATAAGTTAAAGGCAAAAAAATAACCAGTGCTTAGCATACTCACTGGCTGTTTTTATACGTTGTGCTTATAGCATGTGGTCAAAGCACAGTTGCTTAAACCTTAAGCTTATCACCGACCATGCCTTTTACGGTACTTAGAATGTCAGCGGGTAATACCACCATTTTTGAGTTATCAGACTCAGCCAGCTGACGAATCGCTTTAATATACTGCTCGCCAAGTAAATAGACAATCGGCATCTCTTCAGTGCCCATTGCCGCAGTGATTAGACGGATAGACTCCTCTGAGCCTTTCGCCAGTACCACCTGCGCCTCAGCGTCACGGCGTGAGGCCTCTAAACGCCCATCTGCTTCTAAGATAGCCGCTTGCTTTTGACCATCAGCACGGGTCACTGTCGCTCGGCGTAGACGCTCTGCCGCTGCCTGCTCTTCCATTGATGCCTGCATGGTTTGCGACGGATTAATATCTTGAATCTCTACTGTCTTTAACGTGATACCCCAATCTGCAATATCTTCTGAGATGGCATGCTTGAGCTTCATTTTTATTTCATCACGGCTAGATAAGGCACTATCAAGATCCATCTCACCGATGATTGAACGTAAAGACGTTTGTACCAGATTACGAATACCATACTCATAATCTTCGATGCCATAGACCGCTTTATCAGGGCGAATAATATTAATGTAAGCCACAGCATTAGCGATAATCACTACGTTATCGCGGGTAATCACTTCTTGTGACGGAATATCAAGGACGATATCTTTGGTCGTGACTTTGTAAGAAACATCATCGACATAAGGGATAATAAGGTTTAGACCTGGTTCTAACGTTTGGCTATATTTCCCTAAGCGCTGTACCACCCATTTATACCCTTGTGGTACGATTCGCACACCTTTAAAAACGGTAAAGACTACCAGTGCAACCAAAACCACCATAACAATGCTAAAGCTTTCCATAATTTATCCTTATTATTATACGTGCATATTTTGGTTCACAGCTGCCTTCGATGTCATGCTACTCACAATCAGCTCATTACCAACGATATCTGTTACCACTACTCGATCACCGACTGCCACTTGCTCGCCTCGAGTACGGCACATCCATTCAGCGGCACCCACAATAGGCACATTAAAACGCACCATACCAGCTCTATCTGGCTGTGGCTGCACAATAATCATGCCTGTTTCACCAACGATCACACTGCCGCCAAGTCCTGCTTTAGTACGATCAACCGCTAAAGGTTTGATAAACTTAAACCATGCCAGCAAAAAGATAGCGGAGAGGAGTAACCAGATAATGATTTGTACGGATACCGAAACAGGCAGAAGCCATGCAAGCGCAGCCACTATGATAGCAGCAGCACCAAACCAAAGACTGGCAAAGGTTGGCACAAACATCTCGACAATCAGCAGCGAAAAGCCTAATACCAGCCAATGCCAAGGTTCAATCATCCAAAGAATCTCCATCATTGCTTTATTCCCTATCTTTGTTATCCTAGCTTTCAATGTAGCACATTTCATCCTCCAAGGACGTTTTAAAAGCGCTATAAAAACAATGTCTTAATCCTATTAACTT
>Ga0307994_1000255_pt1 | contig 39752 bp, 30 predicted proteins | sample EllFjometagen261_FD_203171 | JGI IMG/M metagenome (GOLD analysis project Ga0307994, IMG submission 203171) | Marine microbial communities from Ellis Fjord, Antarctic Ocean - #261 | ecosystem: Environmental > Aquatic > Marine > Unclassified | place: Southern Ocean | collected 2014-11-02
AGCCACCATCATGACGCGATTTTCTGCGTTGTGTTGTTCTCCCCAAGCGCTCATAACAAACGCATCATTAACTGAGAGACAGACAATCAGGTCAATGCCTTTAGCGAATAACGCATCTGATTTAACGACATAGCCAGGAAGATGCACTGCAGAACAGGTTGGTGTGAATGCACCAGGTAGCGCAAATAATGCGACTTTCTTACCTGAAAACAATTCGTCGGTGGACTCATTTTTAATGCTAGAGCGATCCATATATTGCAATGTGACAGAAGGAATTTTTTCGCCAATGTTAATAGTCATATCAAAGTCCGTTAATCTAAAGTAGTCAAATTTCTGTTAGTACTAAGAATACACCATTTGTGATTGAGACAAAATTTTTAGTGATTAAAATAATACTAATAATGTTGTTTCTATTAGAATGACGAAATTGTAATCAGGGCATAAAATTAATGTGGGAAGTACACCGTTTAGATCAGCGTAATCATTGGATTTTCGATATGGATGGTACTTTAATCATTAGCGCACATGATTTTGATTATATGCGCAAAGAACTTGGGTTGGGCGCAGATGCACCAATTTTAGAGGCGTTACACGCCATGCCAAATGAGCAGTCAGCACCCCTTTGGTTAAGGCTTGATGAGCTTGAATGTCATTTCGCCAAAAAATCGACACTTATGCCTGGCGTGCCAGAGTTACTAGAAAAGCTGCAGCTACGGGGTGCAAAATTGGGTTTGCTCACGCGGAATGTCATGCCCGTTGTCGAAACCACACTGAACGCCTGTGGTATTGGCCATTTCTTCCCTATCGAACATAGGTTAGATCGAGATTCATGCACCCCCAAGCCATCCCCTGATGGCATTAATCATTTACTTAATGATTGGCAGGCTGACCCGAGTGATGCAGTAATGGTAGGCGACTACTGGTTTGATTTGCAGGCCGGTAGGAATGCCAAAGTGACCACCATACATCTCGACCCTGCGGGGGATTTTGCTTGGCCAGAAGTAACTGATATCGGTATACGTCAGTTTTCAGAAATTAATGCTTTTCTATAACGAGTTGCTTTAACCTCAGTTAATGCCTACTTCTATAACAAATTAGAAATCCTAAGGGATTGCTTGCTTAAACTATCGTAAGGTTCATCCCGAGTTTTGTCGTGAACATCCATTCGGTAGTTAATAAATTCGGTCTCATCATCGTAATGCAAGAAAGGATTACCTTCAATTTGCTCTGCGAAGGTGCAGGTTTTTTTAACTGAATAATTATGGCCAGGATGAATCAGCATGTTGTCAGGAAGTTCATGCTTCATTTGTTTTAAAGTTTCGAACATTTCTTGGGGGTTACCACCACTTAGGTCGCAACGGCCACAGCCAAAAACGAATAAAGTATCACCCGTAATGATTTCATTGCCAAGTTGGTAGCAAGCAGAACCAGGCGTATGGCCAGGCGTGTGTAGGACTTTTATTTGACTCTCACCGAGGACAATGTCATCACCTCCATGATGCAAACAAGGCTTGGGAATATCGCTATCCCAAAACTCGAATTCAGGTTTGAGTAAATGTATTTCAGCATGGCTGTTTTCTAAAATACCTTCGATGCCATTGATGTGGTCATGGTGACTGTGCGTTAACAAGATATCAGTGATTTTTAAATCGAGTTTTTCGGCCTCTGTAATGATGGCAGGCGCATCCCAAGCTGGGTCCACCACCGCTGTTCGTCGGGTGGCGATATCCTCAATTAAATAAACAAAGTTCAACATTGGACCTAGTTCGAGCGCATGTATTTTGAAACCACTGTCAGACATTGTATCTACCGTGTAATTAAGTCAGTTAGATTATACTCAGAAGCTGGATTTTTAACACAATACTGACGACAATAGGCCACTTTTTAAAATTCCCAGATATACTAAGGTCTGGGCTATGATTAATAGGAAAATTATGAGTAAAACATCAGTAAATAAAGTTGTTCTTGCCTATTCGGGTGGACTCGATACTTCGGTTATATTGAAATGGTTAGAAGATGAATATGAGTGTGAAGTTGTTACTTTTACAGCGGATATAGGGCAGGGTGAAGAACTCGAACCTGCTCGTATTAAGGCTGAAAAATATGGTGTCAAAGAAATATATATTGAAGACTTACAAGAAGAGTTTGTTCGTGACTTCGTCTTCCCTATGTTTAGAGCCAACGCCATCTATGAAGGTGAGTACCTACTGGGCACATCGATAGCTCGCCCATTAATATCTAAGCGTTTGATTGAAATAGCGAAAGAAACAGGTGCTGACGCTGTCTCTCATGGCGCAACGGGCAAAGGCAACGATCAAGTGCGTTTCGAATTGGGTGCCTATGCGCTCAATCCAGATATTCGTGTAATTGCACCTTGGCGTGAGTGGGATTTAAACTCCCGTGAAAGCCTGATGGCTTATGCTGAGAAAGCGGGTATTGCCATTGAACAAAAATTAGGTCAAAAATCACCTTACTCGATGGATGCTAACATGCTGCATATCTCATACGAAGGTGGCATCCTCGAAGACCCATGGCTTGAACCGGATGAAGATATGTGGCGCAACACTGCTTCACTTGAAAAAACGCCGAATACGCCTCTATACCTTGAACTAACCTATGCAAAGGGTGACATTGTTGCCATTGATGGTGAGTCAATGACACCAGCCGAAGTGTTAAGACATTTAAATAAAGTCGCAGGAGAGCATGGTGTTGGTCGATTGGATATGGTCGAAAACCGCTATGTTGGCATGAAGTCTCGTGGTTGTTACGAAACCCCAGGCGGCACGGTTATGATGAAAGCTCACCGTGCAATTGAATCAATTACGCTGGATCGTGAAGTGGCTCATCTGAAAGATGAGTTAATGCCAAAGTACGCTACGGTTATTTACAATGGCTACTGGTGGAGCCCAGAACGCCTTATGATGCAACAAATGATAGATGCCTCACAGGTCACCGTTAATGGTGTTGTGAATGTGAAGCTTTATAAAGGTAATGTAATGATTGCTGGCAGAAAGTCTGACACCAATAGTCTGTATGACGAAGCCATTGTGACGTTTGAAGATGATCTGGGGGCTTATGATCAAAAAGATGCTGAAGGCTTCATTAAGTTAAATGCGTTACGCTTAAAAATTGCGGGCAAAAAATAAAAAGGTGAATTCTTTTTTGCGTCTTTTCAGCGGGACATTATTGTGGCTAGGGCTGGTAGTAATATCACTAACAGCCTGCTCCCCGCCTAATCATACGGATAGTTCCGGTCAAGGTAATGTCAGTGCGCAACAACTGAATAAAACGCAAGCTCACTTTTTTTTAGAGTCTCTCAGGTTAATAGAAAAGTCAGGTCGACAATTGCAGCGAGTTGATCAAACAAAGGCATTGATCGAGCAGGCTTTATCCGACATGGATGCCGGCATGGCGCTAGCTTTTGAGGTGAAGGCTACATTTCTTGATCAGTTTGATGTCAGGCTGAGCAAAAACTTTCAGCGGTACTTTATTGATGGCGTACAAACGTATCGCCTTGGAGTTGAAGCTGCTGATCCTGACGAACAGGAAAAGGGTTTAGCGCTACTTAATCTCTGGACTCAATTTTGGGGCAGTAATCAGTCAGTGATATTGCAAAAAATAGGTAGCTAATGGCATCTGCGACTCGTCTTGTCGTGTGTGTTAGTAAGCATAGGAACAGGTCAGCGGCCTTGTGTTGACCGCAAGAGTCTCGATTATATTGCCTAAATCGAACGTTAATTGAGCAAACGGGTTTAGATACGGCCATAAGTAAGCTGAAGTGAATTCGAGAATGTGCCCAGAGAGGCGTAATGTGTACGGCAAATGGTGGGTTGTTCTTTAACGAAAAAATAAATTCAGTCTTCCTAACTATCGTCTGCTGACGCTTAAAGTGTTTCAAATAAACTTCAGTTTCATTATCTAGATGATAGTCATAAGGTAGTCTCATTTGATTTTCAATGTACTTTTTTTCTTTCAGGACCCTAGATCGGTACCAAATTAACTACGTGAAACCAAGGTCTAATAAGGTTATCCTTAGAATGCATGACATTCTAATCAGTGGTAAAGTTAATTTTGACATATTATCCAATTTGAAAAACAACCTATTTTTAATATTCATTTATAACGATTAAGTTCAGAGGGAAGAAAATGAAAAAACTTTTATTAACGTCGGCTGTGCTGGCAAGTTTGTCGGCCCCGGTTGTCGCCAAAGATATTAATGTTGGTATTATTCTTGGTTTTACCGGCCCGATAGAATCGCTGACACCAACGATGGCAGCAGCAGCAGAATTAGCGCTGTCAGAAGCCTCAAAATCTGGTCAATTACTGGGTGGGCAAAAAATAGTCTCGGTGCGGGGTGATTCTACTTGTATTGATGCCGCCGCAGCCACTTCAACCGCTGAACGTCTCATTACTTCAGAAGGTGTTGTTGCCATTATGGGCGCAGATTGTTCGGGTGTTACCACCGCAATTGCAAATAACGTAGCGGTTCCTAATGGCGTTGTCATGGTTTCTCCATCCGCCACTTCACCCGCATTGTCGACAATTGATGACAACGGCTTCTTCCACCGAACAGCCCCTTCGGATGCGCGGCAGGGTCAGGTATTAACCGACATCTTAATCGGCCGAGACATTAAAGAAGTGGCTCTTACCTATACCAACAATGATTACGGTAAAGGCTTGGCTGATTCATTTAGCAACGCTTTTAAAGCGAAGGGTGGTTCTATTTCTATCAGTGCGGCACATGAAGACGGTAAAGCTGATTATTCTGCAGAAGTTGGTGCACTGTCTGCTTCAGGTTCGAAATATTTGGCTGTCTTTGGTTACCTTGATCAAGGGGGTAAGGGTATTGTAGAAGCGTCTATCGATTCAGATGCCTTCCGTCATTTCATCATGGCTGATGGCATGGTTGGTGAGTCAATTTTGGCGGCTATAGGGGATGACCTGAATGGTACGATTGCGACTGTTCCAGGTGGTTCTTCGGGCGCCGATTTGTTTTTGGCTTATGCGAAAGAGAACGGCGTTGCTGGTGATGGCCCTTATGCCCCTGAATCATATGATGCGGCTGCTCTTATTGTCCTTGCTATACAAGCAGCAGGGTCAACTGATCGCGCGGCTATTCAGTCAAAAATGAACATGGTAGCGAATGCACCGGGTAAAAAAATTGGCCCTGGAGAGCTGGCAAAAGCATTGAAAATTATTGCTGCGGGTGGTGATGTTGACTATCAGGGTGCTACTAATGTGGAATTTAATGACGTTGGCGAAGTTTTCGGAAGCTACAAAGAGTTGGAAGTTAGTGATGGTAAGTGGAATACCGTTAAAGTTCACTAAGCAGGATAGTCAGTCGCAATAACTTGATCTAGGTCTGGGCTTGCTGATGAAGCCCAGATTCAGATTAAAAGTCATCAGCTTTTTACCTATTAGATTATCTTAGGTGATGCTGTTGCCTAATATTAAGCAACAAGACCGCTAACTATTTCAACCCAAATATTGAAAGTGATGAACTTATAAAATAGCGTGTTGTGGTCAATTTTTGGGCAAGCTTTAACCGTTTCACTCACTATTTGATTACTCTCGTTAACAATAATTGTTTAGTCTTTAACGTTTTCTAATCGTCTCAGGCAGTATGCCTCCGGGGCTGAATCGCATCACAAGTAACAAAACGAACCCCATAAAGAACAAACGCATGTGTTGTGCGTTTTCGATTAGATGAAGTTTAACTATATTGCCATCTGCCATTCCTGAAGTACTGAACTGCATAAGCCAGACGCCTACAGGTTCTGCTTCTATCCACACAATCCAGATTAAAAAGCTACCCAAAACCGCTCCCATGTTGTTACCCGAACCACCCACAATGACCATTACCCAAATCAAGAATGTGTAACGTATAGGGCGAAAAGAAGTGGGTGTGAATTGACCATCCAATGTAATGAGCATTGCGCCGGCAATTCCAATTACGGCAGAGCCAAGGATGAAAACTTGTAAATGTCTCGCAATAACATCCTTACCCATAGCACCTGCCGCTACTTCGTTGTCACGAATAGCACGCATCATTCGCCCCCAAGGTGAATTAAGTGCCTTCACGCTAAGCAATAAAATAATGATCAAAACCGTTGAGAACAGGCCCGTGTAGCAGAGCTTCACGAAGATACTAGAGCCTTCAATAATAAATTGCTTTAGGGCAACTTGTGCGTCGGCAGCATGTAACAAATTTAGCGAACCGCTATGCCACCATTGAATTAACTGAATGAACCAGTCATTTGATTGCAAATTGACTTCATAGGGCACTGGACGGGGTAAGCCAGTGACATTTTTGACACCTCGAGTAAGCCAATCTTCATTTTTCATGATGGCGAGAATGATTTCTGAAATTCCGAGAGTCGCAATTGCGAGGTAATCTGCGCGTAATCCGAGCGCAACTTTGCCAACCAGCCAGGCTACACCCGCCGCTACAAAACCACCAATAATCCAAGAGGTAATAATAGGTAAATTCATACCGCCCAAGTAACCCGTACTGGCAGAGTCGACAGCTTCAATTGCAGTTGTTGCTGGGTCTAAAAAGTATCGCGTTAGGCCTAAGCCTAAAATAAGTATCGCAGCCATCATTATATTTCGCTGCTTACTCGCAACGATTTTTTGGTAACATAGCGTAGCTAGGATCACCGTTGCAGTAAAAAATAACACAGCGAGTAAAAGCTTACCCCAACCGGCCTGCCATGCCTCTACCACGGGTTGTTGAGAGACCAAAACGGCGGTCATACCACCCAGTGCAGAAAAACCCATAACACCGACATTAATCAACCCCGCATAGCCCCACTGAATATTCACACCGAGAGCCATGATGGCAGATATCAGGCACAAATTCATGATGCCAAGTGATACTGACCATGATTGAGAAAAACCGATAATCATCAGTAGCACGACCACAAGACCAAACCACAGCGTTGTTTTTTTATCACTGTTCATAACGCTGCTCATATTACTTTACCTTTTAATATGCCCGTTGGTTTAACCAGTAACACTAGAACTAGAATGATAAATGACACCGCAAATTTATAGTCAGTAGATAACAATTGGAGTAATCCATTGGGTTCGAGGCCTGAGGGTAATAGGTACACAAATACTTTTTTATAGGCGTAGGTAATAGTCACTTCTGAAAACGCAATAACATAACCACCGACGATGGCCCCAATCGGATTACCTACACCACCAACAATGGCGGCAGCAAACATCGGCAATAACATGGATAAATAAGTGAAAGGTTTAAAGCTTTTATCGAGGCCATATAATGTTCCGGCGATAGTCGCGAGTGTGGCGACTAAAATCCAAGTAACAAGCACGACACGTTCTGGATTGACGCCTGACAGTAAAGCCAAGTCCTCATTATCAGAGTAAGCACGCATTGCCTTTCCGGTTCGAGTTTTTTGTAGGAACCAGAACAACGCTGCAACCAATATTATTGCGAGCACAATGGTTAAACCTTGTGACGTTTTGATCGTTAAACCTTCGCTTAAACCGGTCCACTCTTTAAAATCTCTAGCGCGCATAATAAAGCGTTCACCATCAGCAAAGCGTTGGTCATTTGGACCAATGATAAAACGAATAATACCGTTCATCATAAACATGACACCCATCGAAGCGATCATCAAAATAACGGGTACGGCCTTCTGCCGACGATAGTGTCGATAAACCATTCTGTCAGTCAAAATTAACATCAGGATGGTGACTACAATGCCGACGGGCAGTGCGAGTAGAGCCGTTGGTAAAGGCCCAAAACTAACGCCCATTGATTGCAGCCACCAGGTCATCAGGATAGTAATCATGGTGCCAAAGGCCATGGTGTCGCCGTGCGCAAAATTAGCAAACCGTAAAATGCCAAAAACCAGCGTTATGCCTAATGCCCCAAGGGCAAGTTGCGAACCGTAAGCCAGACCCGGAACTAAAACAAAATTGAGTAAAAGTACAATAGCATTTGCCAAATCAGTTAAGGCTTCCATTTACACTCCGTCTTATTCACAATCTATCCTCCTAGGAACGAACGTCGTACTTCAGGATTACCCAGCAAAGCCTTGCCGGTATCCGTGTGCCTATTTTCACCTATCACCAGCACATAACCCTTGTCCGCTATATTGAGCGCCTGGCGCGCATTTTGTTCAACCATCAATATAGCCACTCCGGTTTGTCGAACTTCAAGAATTTGTTCAAACAATTCATCCATAACGATGGGGGATACACCTGCTGTTGGCTCATCTAGCATTAACACGGATGGTTGTGACATCAACGCTCTGGCCACTGCAACCTGTTGTCTCTGGCCACCCGATAGTTCACCCGCTAGCTGGCCTTGCTTTTGTGCCAGAATAGGGAATAGTTCGAACATCTGATCGATGGTTTGGCTGAAGTCGTCATCACGTAAAAAAGCACCCATTTCAAGATTTTCTCGAACACTCATGCCGACAAACACATTGTTTGTTTGGGGTACAAAAGCGATGCCTTTTGCAATTCGCGCTTGGGGTGTTAGATTGGTTATATCCTCACCCTTAAATTTAGTTTTGCCTGATTTGAGTGATAACATACCCAACATGGCTTTCATGGCGGTCGATTTACCCGCGCCATTTGGACCAACGATGACGGCAATTTCACCTTTATCAACGGCTATCGTACAGCCTTTGAGGATATCCGCACCACCATAACCACCCACCATATTTTCACCAATTAAAAAACTCATGATGAGGTCTCTTTTAACTTAATTTCATTTTGATTTTTGTTGAATGCATGACCTAAATAGGCTTCTATTACCGCCTCGTTATTTTTTACTTCTTCTGCGCTGCCTTGCGCTAGTACGGCACCTTCAGCCATACAAATAACGGGATCACACAGACGTGCAATAAAGTCCATATCATGTTCAATCATGCAAAAGGTATAGCCTTTATCTTGATTGAGGCGAATGATGGCATCACCAACATCTCGCAGTAGACTACGATTAACTCCAGCGCCAACTTCATCAAGAAAAACAATTTTGGCGTCCACCATCATAGTTCTGCCGAGCTCGAGTAATTTTTTTTGACCACCAGATAAATTACCCGCCAACTCATCTGCAATATGAGACAGTTTAAGAAAGTCGATGACCTCCATGGCTTTATCGTACACTTTTTTTTCTTCCTCTCTTACTTGCCCTCGACGAAATAAAGCATTAAATAAACGCTCTCCTGATTGATTACTGGGCACCATCATGAGGTTTTCGATGACTGATAATTTGGAAAATTCGTTTGCGATCTGGAAGGTTCGGAGTAGGCCTTTAGCAAATAGTTGATGAGGTTTTAGGCCGGTGATATCTTCACCATCCAAAAAAACACTGCCAGAGGTTGGAGCGTAGAGCCCCGCAATGGTGTTAAAAAGGGTCGTCTTACCGGCACCATTTGGACCGATTAAGCCCGTAATAGAACCTGTCGCAATGTGTATTGAGGTATTGTTGACTGCTTTTAAACCACCGAAATGTTTGGAAAGGTCTTTAACTACAATCATGACATTCAGTTTTCCGTTCAGTGATGAAAATAATAAAGCTATGAAGCATTCTGAAGCGTAAAATTTTACACAAAATTAGAGGTAAAACCTAGACCGACTTTGGTAATGCTGGCCTTTCGATACTAGAACGTTGCTATTAAATTTTTTATTCCCCCGATTAAAATTACTATCTTGCTTATAAAGTCAGACACAATGACACTAATTAACCTTATGACAGGGTTTGGATTGCATTTTAATGACAGCGATATCAACAGAAAAAAGTAAGATTAAATCGACCACTTGTTACATGTGTGCTTGCCGATGTGGCATTAATGTAACCGTGGAAGATGGGGAAGTCCGTTACATCGAAGGCAACCCTAAGCACCCAATCAACAAGGGTGTTATCTGCGCTAAGGGCTCTTCAGGCATTATGAAGCAGTATTCTCCTGCGCGTATCACTAAGCCATTACGACGAATACCGGGTGCTGAACGCGGTACGTCAGAGTTCGAAGAAATATCTTGGGAAGAAGCACTCGATACCATTAGTAAACGTTTAGAGCATATTCGCGAAACTGATCCTAAACAGTTCGCGCTTTTCACGGGCCGCGATCAAATGCAGGCTTTGACTGGGTTGTTTGCAAAACAATTTGGTACACCAAACTATGCGGCTCACGGCGGTTTTTGTTCTGTCAATATGGCCGCTGGATTAATTTATACGATTGGCGGATCGTTCTGGGAATTTGGTGGGCCTGATCTTGAGCGTTCAAAGCTATTCATCATGATCGGCACAGCAGAAGATCACCACTCAAACCCGATGAAAGCAGAACTAGCTCAGTTCAAACGGAATGGTGGAAAATTTATTGCCATCAATCCAGTGCGCACGGGCTATGCCGCTATCGCTGATGAGTGGGTACCAATAAAACCAGGTACTGATGGCGCTTTATTACTCGCTATTAATCACGAAATTATTAAACAGGGCCTGTTCGACCGAGACTTTTTATCGAAGTATAGTAACTCGCCTGATTTGGTTAATGCAGACGAGGACAGTGACACCTTTGGCATGTTCATCCGTTCTGAGTTAGATGAAGAAAAAAAGTGTGTTGAACCTGAAAATAAAATGTGGTGGGACAGGCATTCTGATCAAGCGGTGCCTTCCCATACTGAAGGTGCTGACCCACGATTAATGGGTGAATTTGAATTAGAAGATGGTACGAAGGTAAAACCATCGTTTCAATTATTAAAAGAACGAGTTGAAAAATATACACCCGAATGGGCTGCAGAAATCACCGGTATTTCGGCTGATACGATTCGTCGACTAGCGCATGAAATGGGCATTGTTGCTCGTGATGAAACAATCGAACTACCTATCCCATGGACTGACGCTTGGGGTAATGAACACGAATCAATCACGGGCAATCCAGTGTCATTTCACGCTATGCGAGGTTTGGCGGCACATTCTAATGGTTTTCAGACCATTCGCTCCTTGGGTATATTGATGTCCCTATTGGGCACGATTGACCGTCCAGGCGGGTTTCGTCATAAAGCACCATTCCCACGTCCAATTCCGCCCTGTGCAAAACCACCTAAGTCACCCGAAGATGTTCAACCTGGCTCACCATTGGAAGGTATGCCACTCGGCTTTCCCGCGGCACCTGAAGACTTATTTGTCGACGATGAAGGTGGCCCAGTCCGACTAGACAAGGGGTTTTCTTGGGAATATCCGTTGTCAGTCCATGGCTTAATGCACAACGCGATTACCAACGCATGGAGTGGCGATCCTTACCCTATCGATACAATGATGTTGTTCATGGCCAACATGGCGTGGAACTCATCAATGAACACATCACGTGTTCGTGAAATGCTCACTGACAAGAGAGAAGATGGCGAATATAAAATCCCATTTTTAATCGTCTGTGATGCTTTCCATTCTGAAACCATCTCGTTTGCCGACATTGTATTACCGGATACAACTTATCTCGAACGACACGACGCGATGTCAATGCTTGACCGGCCTATCTCAGAATTCCAGGGCCCCGCAGATTCAGTTCGGGTGCCAGTTGTGCCACCTAAAGGTGACTGCCGCCCTTTTCAAGATGTTATTGTCGAGTTGGGTTCAAGGCTTAAATTACCTCGGTTCATGAATCTCGATGGCACTCGAAAATTTAAAGATTACAAAGATCTAGTTATAAACTACGAAACTGAGTTAGGTTCTGGTATTGGTTTTCTGGCGGGTTGGCGCGGTAAGGATGGTGAAAAGTCTATGCGTGGAGAGCCAAACCCGAATCAATGGGAAATGTATGCCAAAAATGACTGTGTTTTTCAGTACGAATTGCCAAAGTCTTATCAATATATGCGTAACTGGAACCGGGGTTATCTTCACTGGGCGCAGGACCACAGCATGATTCGACATACTGACCCTATCAATATACATATTTACTCTGAACTACTTCAGAAATTTCGTTTAGCGGCAGAGGGCAAACGCAAAGGCCGTCAACCACCCGAGCACTTGCGTGAAAGAGTGCGCCTGCACTTTGATCCATTGCCATTTTATTCTGAGCCACTCGAAACACAGACCATTGACAAAGAACTGTATCCCTTAAATGCGATAACCCAGCGTCCAATGGCGATGTACCACTCGTGGGATTCTCAAAATGCTTGGCTGCGCCAAATTCACGCACATAACTACTTGTTTATGAGCCCTAGCGTAGGTGCGGAGCATGGTTTTGGCGATGGCGATTGGATTTGGGCTGAATCTGCTCATGGCAAAGTCAGGTGTATGTGCCGGTTCAGCGAATCGGTAGAGCCAGGTACCGTTTGGACCTGGAATGCGATTGGCAAGGCCTCGGGTAGCTGGTCACTAGATGACAAAGCGAATGAATCAAAAAAAGGCTTTTTATTAAATCATTTGATTAGTGAAGAAATTCCGTCAGGCAAAGGCCAAGGAGTTTATTCAAATTCTGATCCCATTACAGGGCAGGCAGCTTGGTACGATTTAAGAGTTCGTGTTTATAAAGCGGGTGATGACGAGCCAAAAGAAACATCGCCACAATTTGACACAATGAAACGAGTACCAGGCATGGAGCCCGCACGTGGACTATGGCAATCTTTTGCAAAGGGCTTGCTGAGTAGCGGTTCAAAAAATGGATTGGGTAAGGAGTAGACAATGACACAATTGGCCTTAGTAATTGACTTAAATACCTGCGTTGGCTGTCATGCCTGCGTTACCAGCTGCAAAGAGTGGAACACATCGGGAGAAGCAGGTCCGATGGCGGATAAAAACCCTTATGGTGCTGATCCGACCGGAAACTTTTTTAACCGAGTTCAAACCTTCGAAGTAGGTGTGTTCCCCCAAACTGAAACCATTCACTTTCCGAAGTCATGTTTGCATTGTGAAGAGCCACCGTGTGTTCCCGTGTGTCCAACGGGTGCCAGTTACAAGCGACCCGAAGATGGCATTGTACTGGTTGATTATGACAAGTGTATTGGCTGTGAATATTGTGCCTGGGCCTGTCCTTATGGGGCCAGAGAGTTTGATGAAAGTAAGAAGGTAATGAAAAAATGTACTTTATGTGTCGATCGAATCTATGATGAGGATTTACCTGAATCTTTGCGTAAGCCAGCCTGTGTTTTAGCCTGCCCAGCCAGTGCCCGAATTTTTGGTGATATTCATGACCCCGATTCCGAAGCCTCAATAGCAATCAATCTGTCGAATGGCTATCAACTCATGCCAGAGTGGGGCACACAAGCTGCAAACCATTATCTACCTAGACGTAAAGTGGATATCAAAGTGCATGAAGAAGACTTAATGCGTTCGTCTAATCCATTAGATAAAGAGGATCGAGGCCAGCGTAAACCAACGACTCGCGTTACGCTCGATGACTCTACCTCGTGGTGATATTGGCTACCCCATACCCCAGAGAGTTAATGCTTTTAATCAGTAAAATTTTGATAAATACTAAACTATGAAACCAGCAATATCTGTCATTCTACTCACGACCCTAATTGGTGTAGCTCAGGGGTTATTTCTAGCCTACTACAGTGCGGAACTTCTCTCCCTGCTAATGATTCTACCGAGTCAAGAACTAGTTGGGTCGAGTTGGGCCGGCATCACTAGCCTTGTGCTGTTGGTGAGTGGTTTGATCGCATCATTTTTCCATTTGGGTCATCCGGAACGGGCTTGGCGTGCAGCTACTATGTGGCGAACATCCTGGTTATCACGTGAGGTAATCGCCCTACCGATAACAATGGGTTTTATTTTCATTTATAGCGTATTGAAACTGATAGGAAATCAACAGATTATTTTTAGTCTAGGCAACGGCAATCAGTTAGATCTAGCAGCAGTGGTCGGTTTTTTTGCAATGTTTTCAGTCTTCGCCTTGTTTATTTGTACTGCGATGATCTACACCTGCTTGAAATTTTTACAAGAATGGCATAGTCCGCTAACCGTTTTGAATTTCGTGCTGATGGGATGTGCGTCAGGTTTCGTCATGGCTAGTGCAATAGCTGCCTATTTTGATCCGCAGATTTTCGGCTATGTATCGAGTGCGGCAATAATGCTCAGTGTCGCAGCATTGGCTTCGCGCTATGCTTCATTGGTACGCAATAAAAATCTACGTAGCCCCAGTACATTGCAAACGGCTATCGGTATTCATCACCCTAATATTAGGCAGATAGCACAGGGTGCTATGGGGGGTAGTTATAATACGCGTGCATTTATACATACCTATGGTCCATCGGTTGTGCAGTTTGTGAGAAGATTTTTTCTGATAGCTGGTTTTATTATTCCTGTTTTATTGTTACTTGTCAGTGGTGAGGCCCCCGTTGTAATTTGTTGTTTGGCATTCTTGATTCAATATGCTGGACTGTTAGCAGAGCGGTGGTACTTCTTCATTGAAGCCAAGCATCCACAGAATCTTTATTATCAAATGATTTCCTAGCTAGGGGAGTCAATTCATATCATCAACAAGCGGGGGGTAAGCTTCACCCTTATCAGATAGGTTCTAAGGGCTTAACTCAACATGCCTACACCCCCACCGCACGCAGTTCTACTATTTAACATCATGAAGGAGCGTGTAGTGGGTTTTAAATAGAAAATCGACGTGACATAATAGACTTAGTTTCGAGTTTTCTGACTGTTTTAATTGGGTAGCCAGTTTAAACCTAATATCACCGATTTCTTTATACTATCAGAGGTTATTCTCGGTGTGTTTCTTACAACATGCATTTGTATAAGAATTGAGAAAGCTCCCTAAGACAATAGGTATTTGTTGTTATTGATTTATCAAATTCAAAAATAGGGGGCTATTTTTTAGTGACTATAAAAAGAGGCGAAAAGTCAGTTAATTGATTCTGTAGAACAACTATTGCCGAAATCTTTGTGTTAAATAAGGAGAGGTAAGTTTGGCTTTAAAGAGGGTAATTCGAAGTTATTTAGTTTTTAACGGGCCTTAGTGAAAATCAATATGCTCACCTCGCCTTCTGGTGTGGGTCACTCAGTCAGTCTATAAGGTGTTCCTTAAAGCTCAACTTTGTATTCCTATCCATTAGCAAAGGGTAAGAGTAAAAACTGTGAAAAATTATAGTCTAGTTAAATCTGACTAGCCACTTGCCATTATGTTTATGTTAAATATAACCGTAAACATTAATAACAACTATTAGGCCAAACTCAAACCTTTACTAGACCATTGTTTTTTTGTTTATTAAAGCTTTGTTACCTAGAGTATTACCCCTTAAGTACATTTCGATTATGTATTTCCCGCAACTTTTTAGCGAACAAAACAGCATTATACTTTTCAGGATCGATCACTAATTTGTACAACTCAGCGGTATCCTTCTTATAAGATTTTTGAAGATTGGTGTAATCTACCAGCAGGTCAATAGCCATTACAGCCTGTTCTGCCGCAATATAATCTGAAAACTCACCATTAGCGCCAATGCTTAATATTTTATGCAATATCAACTTAGCAGATAACTTTCGTTCAGAGCGCGTTTTATTGACTATTAACGTTTGAACTTTTTGTATGTCATCTTTTAAGTTGGCAATCACGACAGATAACTTTTCTTTATCATTTAAACTAGTGATCAATAGACTTAAATTTTGATGTAACGGAGTTAATAAAGGCGTGTTAGCAGCCATAGCGATGAGCATTTTGAAATTACCATCATTTAAGCGCACGGCACCAGGCTTGTAACCGTCGCCTTTAATTGCAGACCATTTTAAGTCAGACATTTCATGATGACAGGCATAACAATCAAACAATGATAATTCTGGGAACAAACTATTGGAGTTAACTAGATTAGTTTCAATCATCTTGAGTGTTTCTCTATTCGCCTCAAGTTGACCATAAATCCAATTAGTATAACTATCTCCAGACCACTTTCTGCGTTTGTAATCAGCATCAACCACGTAATGTAACGGTTGTAATATGCCAAATGTATCTAACTCAAAGGATAAACGTGGATGTCCCGCTCCCATGATGTCATGGGAGGCATGCTTATCCTTGTTTCCTAAATGACAGGATAAACAAAGCTGAGCGCGTTTTTGAGGGTCATCAGTGGGATATAAACCATTAGCAATATTTGTTTTATGGCTTTGCTTTGAATTGGTGTGACTACTCAGGTAATTTTCTGAACCACCGTGGCAAGATTCACAACCAACACCATCACTGATTTGAAAGCGATCACCTTGGTTTTTTGGCGCTACATTATCACTATGGCAATCCAAACATATACCTGCCGTAGCTGCGTTATCAAAACCTAGTTTATTCGCTATTTTTTTCGATTCATCTGATAACAGCGTCATGTAAGCTTGCGAATGGACATCTTTACGGCTCCAAATAATGTATTCACTTTGAAGTATATTACTGCCCTCTCGTGAAATTATTGAACCATGGCACATACTGGCGGCACAACTAGCAACTCCCATATGGATTTGTTGGTCATTTTGTGGCAGTTCAGCAGCATTTATAGCAAAAACAGCAAGCACACTGGTAATAATAAATAAGAATAACTTCAACTTTCTACTCCTTATGCTCAACCGACGATGCACCGGCTTCATTAACACTTTGTTTAATTGGGCTACGGTCTGAAATTGATTCAAATGGGACTACTAATGCGGGTGTTGCAACACCAAAATGTATTCCCTTACCCACTGCATCAATGTTGTCTTCCACAAACCATGGCTTTTTGTTTTCATCAAGATATAGCGCCTTCATATCTTTCTCTGTTAATGGCCCAGAACCTAACCGACTAAAGACCGAAACCTGTCCGCCAGTTTCATCAACGGCCCTGTCCCTTTCTAAACCTCGCGATAATGATAATGCTTTCGAACTAGTTAAGTATGAAGCAATTAAAGCAGGTTTAGGATCTGGACTAAAGCCATAAAAACGAGGCTGTGAATCAGGGGCGGTTAACTGGATAACCTTAAGGCCTGCATCTCCATCAGCAATATAGGCAAATAAAGAGGCATTGGTTGAAGCGACTATGACATCTTGTGAATCAACCAGCTTTCCATTGGCGTTAAACATTTGATATGTTTTCATTGCTTCTGGGTTAGTCACATCAACAATGGCTAATCCTTCATTTCCAGCGGCAACATAGGCAAAGGTTCTAGATACAAACACCCTATTGGCTTGTTTTAGTTTGATAACGTTGCGCTCCACAACAAAGGCTTTTTCTGGCTCTGTTATATCAACAGTTTTTAAACCGTCGTCGTCAGTTACGAATAAATATCTGAATTGCTGAGCAACAGAGTGACCATTATTTAATGGCACTGTTGTTAAATGCTTCGGTTGTAATGGGTTGTCTAAATCAAGCACAACAAGACCTGCATCAGCAATAATATAAACATATCTGCCACCGACTGTTAAATGTCTTGCACCTTTGAGGACGTTACCTTCATTCCATGTAATTGATCTGGTTAAAAAGTTATTGCGTGGCTCTCCATCTGCTAGGGTATCAATATTAGTTAAAATCAGACCTTCTTGCGCGTCGGTAATTAAAGCGTAATTATAAATAGGATGAGTCGGTTTTTCTTGGTTAGCGACTCGCATTAATTCACCTTTATTGCGCTCCGGAGCAATAGGTTGCGTTGTCACTAATGATACACACGTGGCGTTGACACTTTCAATGTTTGTGTTTTGGCCTAATAAAGAAGCTGGCGCAGTAATGATCCGTTGACTAACGCCTTTGTTTGCAATCGAAGCCACGTCATAAACAACTAAACCGTCTGAACCTGACGCGGCATATAAATATTCACCACGTAACTGCATGCACCCTATTTGGCCAGAACTATGATTGTAACCAACCTTCAGTTTCTTATCATTTTCAAGATGTTGTTTATAAAAGTCGGGGTAGACATATTTTTGTAAATAGCTTCCTTTAACCGCCTGTGGTTCTTCCCATTCGGTAACTTGCACTGCTTCTACTGTTTCACTGCCACCCACATAAGCATGATAGCCAACAAAGTCGATAAAATCAGTTCCTAGCCCCAAGGTCTGAGTAAAAATCGCATTGTTTTCACTGTCTTTTGATAAATGACAGTCGCTACACACCCGTGTTTCTTCTTTTCTAGCGGTATGTGCAAAATGTGGATTCATCGCCTGAGAACTATAACCACTGGCTGAAATCGGTGGTTGCTGAACATAAAGTTTTTCGCGGCTAGAGTTGGTCGATGATAATACTAGACCTGAGGTCGAACGAATCGGTGCAATCTTGCCCCCATTAATTTTTCCTCTGCGGCCCAACATGAAAATTTGGTCTCTAACTACTTGAGGATTATAGCTTGCGTAATTTCGTGATTCGCCACCTTCATAATGTTTGCTCTCCGTCTTCCAGTTGGCTTCTATTGGCAAATGGCAACCACCACAGCTAGTAGTCCATGATTGATGACAGGCGTAACATTCCATCTCATCATTACTATGCGCTAAGTTTTCGGCCGGCACGTCGCTACTCCAACTCTGATTGGTTGGATCTTTAGCCATCATTTTTGACCGTGCAGCTTTTGGGTTATATTCTTTATTGGTTGGGTCTATTATATCTTTCAATAAGCTGAGCTTCCACTCAAGATTTGGCCATAACAGGCTGCGTTGATACAAGCCGTCATCTTTCCACTCAAATCTCTTTTGCCCATCAGGGTTACGAATTAACGATAAATCAGTACCCCCTGGTGGGGCAGCAGGTCCTGAAGTTTTTAATGATGGGTAATCCTTGACGGTGCCATGGCAATCAACACAATCAATTTCTACTGCACCAGCAACTTCACCATAAACATGGCCATTACCATGCGTGTCCTGAGAAAAATGGCAGTCAACACACTGCATGCCAACGTCTAGATGTACGGATGACATATGGACTGTTTTATCAAATTTTTTCGGATCCTTTGGATCAATAATTTGATTCTCCTTGTCGAGTAAATTACCTTTTCGATCTTTCTTAAATACGGCTCTAAAATTCCAACCATGCCCATGATAGTCAGCAAATTGAGTGTCACTCATTTCGTCATTTTTAGTCCATACGTCACGTAAAAAATCTTGGTCAGACCACAACCCTCTAACAGCGGCACCTTCAGGATTAGTCGTCATTGACTTGAACTTATCTTCGTCACTTGGGTAGCGTTGCTCTTTGGGGAACATTGACGGTGCGTCAGCCTCATAATCCCACATGGTATAACCCAAGAATGTGTTTACAAACATATTCGGCTGGTGCATGTGACATGACATACATTGTGATGTAGGGATTGACCGAGAAAACACATGCTTTATCGGATGACCATCCTCATTTTTATTAATGGTAGGGTCGACAGTTTGTGTTTGACCCGTATTACCAAACTGGGCATATGGGCCTGAATGTCTAGGTTCTCTGTCGTTAGCATAAACCACATGACATGAACCACAACCAGAGGTGCGAAAATCACCCGGATTATCATTAGTGCCTAAAAACCACATTAATGGGTCATTTAAACGAGTCTTGTGTGCATTAAGCAACGGAACAGATATTCGTGCGCCCGTGCCTGGGCCACGATTTGATTGTTTTATATCGGGTCTGCCGGGCTCTTCAATGCGTTGTAACAACCCCAGAGCATTGGGTAATGCGGTTTCGGGGAAGACATTTGAAATATTTCTACCACCCCTTTCAAACACACGAAAAATATCACCAGGTGGTACGTTTTCCCATTTAGGTACAGGGTATAACATAGGTATAACGCCATGATCCTTGGTCGCCTTTGCAAAATCTTTCAATGGTGGGCCAGCAATGGCAGTCGGCTCTCCCTCGCGAGTATAAGCCTCTCCAATGATATAGTTTTTGAAGGGTAAAATATTATTAGCATAAGACACCGCACCAAAAAACATGGAACCGGTGGCCATAATACTGCGCTTTGCAGCCTGTACAGTTGATAAGTGACATGCACCACAAGACTCTTCCGCGACGCGTAAGTCTGATGGATTAACAAAACGTACAAACTCAGGCGACTCTCTATTAAGCAAAGTATAACTATTTGAAGGGTTAGCACTAGAAGGAAAATTCCAATCTTCTGGGTAATTAGGAAGTACATGCGCTTTGGATAAGTTTTCTAGATACGCGGGATCACCTTTCTTTGCTTCCAAAGGTTTGATAATCGTTGCATTACCACCATGACAATCAGCGCAACCTAAAATCACACTCGGGCTCTCATGCATGCTCATACTGTCAGTGTCAGTATGACAACTTAAACAACCTGTACTTTTCGTTAATGCTTCACCTTGTGTTTGGTTCTTTGGAGCAGGTGGGGTAAAACTGTAGTTTACGTCTACTTTATGATGTACTTCCGATGCTGCAGCGTTGAATGATACAAAACTTAATACCAGGCAAAGGGAAGCAGAAAATACGCAGAATTTGAGTGGGGTTTTGATTTTTATTCTAGAATTCATAATGTTCTTAATAAGTCAGGGTAATGTTAGCTAGAATAGAATATGGGTGCGAATAATCGCTACCATATAACTGATCAAATCCTGAACCAGGCAGTAAGGTAGCAGCTGATAATCTAGCAACAACATTTTGCGACTGATAGGGCCGCCAAATAAGTGAAGCAGACAAGTCTTGTCCTAAGTTCTTATTGATATTACCTTGTTGTCTTAAATTTTCTAATACGCTGGTATCGTCAAACCATAACTGGTTTAAATTCATCGACATCCGAAGCTCCGGCAAAATATCAGCGTCGAAACCAACACCAATTAAACGTAAGCCGGGGTTAATGAAATTTGATTGGCCCTGCTCTTTACTTGATCGCAAAGAAGGTAGAATGCCATTCCGGCCTGACAGTGCGACACCGCCGCCTCCAATAAAAGGAACGTTTTGTCTAATAAAGAAACTGGTGTCAGCGCCAGCAAATTGTGGGTTTTCAAAAATAGCATCAAATCCTTTGGCAACACCGTCGTATGGGTCATCGTCACCAGAAGCCAAAAGGAATGAGAATTTAGGACGGAACCAGTCCCAGTCAACTGATAGCTCTGTCGCTAGAAAATAGGCATCAACTTCATCTTTGGCGTTACGGAACCTGGTATTAGTTTGCTCTCCAAACGCATAATATGCTGATGTGGTTACATTTAATCGACCAAAATGCCCATCACCGCTATAGCCTAGATAAGTAACATCATAATCACGAGAGAACCGCTCTTCAAAGATCGATGCGGGACGTACAATAAAGCCATTTTCGTCATATTCTACTTGGCCTTTCTCACGATTACGGTTGTAGGTAATACTCGCTTGCGAGACAAAACCCAGTACAGGAAAGTCTTGCATATATACATTGGCAGTAAACACATCATCGTTTCTAAGAGATTGTGAAATATCGTTTAAACCACTGTTAGTATCTTTTTCAAGTCGTCTAAACCAGGCCAGATTATATTGAAAAATATTGTTACTTCGATTGCCAAAAAGACGAACACCTAATTGAGAGTCTTGGAAAAGAAATCCTCTAAAATCTGAAGAGAAGGGCTGAATGCCAACCCGTACGCTATCAAAATCAAAGCGATGGGAAACATTACGAAGATGCTTGTCGAAAAAAGCGGCTTGAACACCTAAAAAACGATCTGTTCTTTTGCGACCGTCATTACTACCAACACTCGGATCAATATTCAGTATGCCACGCTCTTCAAAACTCACCTGATTGAAATTAAAGACAGTGGTTAGCCGGAATTCATAGTCTGGCGGACGAAAAACTGTGTCACCCTTATAAACGACCTGCTCAACAATTAAACTTTGACTAAACACGTCACCAGTACCTGACGCAATTGTATCCAAAGAGTTTGAGCGACTAGTTGTAGCGTTGCCAACGGGCACTGGAAAATTACGGGGTTCAATAACGGTGTCAGAAACTGCAATTAAGTTATAAAACCAATCTTTACCCCAAACGGGTAAATCACCCTTCAATGGATTATGTCCATTATAGGGATCCCATAGGTTAGTCTCTATGCCGATGGATTCAACTATTCTCCAGCGATCTGGGACCGGGGGACCTAACGGAATAGGGTCAAACCAGGGTGTTAGTCTTTTGTTATCGTCGCATGGATTTAATTGATACACATCGACAGGGCGACCAGGACGTTGACGATCTGCTTTTATAACGCCTTCACCACAAAGTAAATGCGCTGGAATAATTGCACCTTGAGTTTCTTCGATTATTTCGTTGTCATTTTCTACCGCTATCGAAGCCGTAAGTGGCATCACTGTTGCTAACATAACAACTAAATATTTAAATTCCATTACAAACTTCCGATTCGTTAGAGTTTACAAATGGAGCCTGTGGGCAGTTCACAAAACGTAACCTTACTGATTGGTTGGGTATGTCAATGGTATCAGCCCGTAATGACTTTGGTGCATTATTTAAATCAGTTGAAAGCGCTAGACCTGCTTGATGAAGTGCAAGAAACGAAATCATATCATCTTGATCAATTCCGTCACCTGACACTCCAATGCCTCCTATTAAAACACTTCCTCGATAAATAGGGACGCTGCCAGGAAATATTTGAATGCCATTAGCTAGGCCGTTTATCTCTCCAACTTTAGTGAATGGGTTAGTAGATGACAGTCCCTTATTACCCGTACAATTATTGTCTACATCAGTTGCGACTAAGCCAGCTACAAAGGCAACGTGTTGAATCAACGAGTTGTAAATCAAATCGGATTGCAAGCCAACACTGAAGACACTCCACTGACCATCTGGTTTGCTCAACGGTCCAGGTGAATTGGCAATGGGCCCATCTGGAAAAGTGGGTCTTGATAAATTACCACCCGACCTATCAGAAAATGCAGAAGAGGATCCGTCAGTTTCTAAGGCTTTAGGTACACCCAAAAACGTTTGTAAGCTAGAAACATAATCAGAAAAACCAATCGTTGGGGTAGCTAATAACGTCGGAACGCTTACCGTAACGATTGGCTCAGCCTGTGCATCTATATATAAAGGTGACGGCAATGCACGCAATAGGTCGGCTGGTGCATTAGTTGATTTACCCGTACTAGAGAAAAAAACTGCGGTCCTAGCTTTTTGCAGTGATACATCAGATCCGAAAATGGGTGCGTCTCGTGTTCTAGCCATTCCTAAGATAGTACCGTTACTGTCAACAACTGAAATTGAAACTCGTGCTTGAGAGCCATTGGGTTGACGAATTTGAGCGCGACTTTTGTTAGCAATGCCAATCGCTTGATTGAGTAACTCTTGAACTTCTATCTGGGTTAACTGATTACTTGCGTTGCCGTTGGGTGAATCACTAGCGGCCGCAGCGGGGAAGCGGTTAAGGTTGTCTGTACCTGCAAAGATGTAGGCATCTAAACTCTTACCATCTGCGTCTTTAAATATAGTCGGATCTGCAGGAATAATACCTGAGCCTAGTTGACCGAATGCTTTTCCTACTAAGATGTTGCGAAGGGAATCCTTAGTGGCGTCACTAACATCCTGACCACCGTCATAATAACCCCTCACTCCGACTAAATTACCTTCAACATTATTAATACTACTGAAGTTATTTGACGACTGGCTCACCAGATCAGTAATAAAGGCATCACTAAACCGGGCTGTTTTACCCGCGATAGTAATGACATCGCCACGTCGTTTTAACGGGGCGGCAAAGCCAAAGGAACCCGCTAGCGCAATTAGTTCGTCGTTATCAAAATCGAAACCACTAATGTCTCTATCGAGCCCATAAATACTGTCTGAAATAACTCCTATTGCGCCAACAGGCGTGCCAGCCTTGTATAAGGGGAATCCACCTGGGTCTGCCGATAAGCCTAATGGGGAGCGTTGTGGGCCAATACTGGGTGAGGCACTGGTGTTAAATCGTAAATTAAAATCATTGCAAGCGAGCTGGCTAAATTGAACTCCAAACAAGGGGCCCGAGGGGGCATTGTTTTCACCAGGGTTAAAGTTTTGTTGAATAATCTGGCTAGCTGTTCGGGTACTAAATGCATTGCCTTCTGAAGAGATATAGCTCCCAGTAATTGCTTTTGAGATGGCCACCATAGTATCAGGAATAATGTTAACTTTTTCTAGCCCACCAACAACCGATAACGATGTGCCATTAGTAGAGCTAATAGTGATGGTTTCTTCAGCACCATTCATTCTAAAAACTGCTAACACATTACCCACCCTATCAGTAACGGCTATAGTAGCCTTAAGTTGCCTCGCTTTTGCCTCTGCAACGGACTGACTAATGATTAATTCAATATCAGATTGAGTTAAAAATGTACTTGAAGAAGCACAAAAACCAATGCAGTTTTTGTTATTGCTATCTACGGCACTAATTTCTTTCGAGGTGTCGGTGCCACCGCCACCACAGCCATTTAACCAAATACAGCTCAGCCAAAACAATAACAAAAGTTTACTCTTCATATCATTCTAACGCTATTTTAGTCTGGGGAAGAGGGCTGTCGGTATTCTGACTCAAGCCCTGGCGGCCCAGAACATGCGTTTTAGCGTCATGATAGTCATGACAGTCAATGCAGGTGTTGGGTATTAAATTATGACTTTCTTCACCACCATGACACTGCTGGCAATTATCAATATCTGGTATTAATATATCCGAACTGACTTTAGAGGAAGATGCCTCATGGCAGCTCTCACAATTACTATTTTGGTGAGCATCATGAGTAAAATTAGCCAGTGGTAACCATTGTTTGGTTAGTTTTACTGGCTTAACTTGCCAAGGAATTTCAGCATCATTATTTTTAGTAACGACATGACACACGTCACACGCCTGGCGTTCAAAGATATCAGTTGCCGCAACATAAGCACGACTTTCAGCCCATACTAATCCATCAGATCGAATAGTTTGTTTCGTTAACTTTTCAATAGAATCTACGGTTTGTTCATTTAATAAATGTTGAAAGTCTTTACGAAGTTTTTTCTCTCGTCCAGGCCTTCTTGCTTTGCGAGCATCAAATATATTCCCCGCATTTACAATGTCATTCTGATCAGATTTGTTATCCAAATTCTGATAAATATACCTAAAGGCATAATACTCGCGCATCATCAAGACCACATCAGAGGGCGAGCCATGAGGTACTACTCTGGTTGGATCTTCCATATCAAAAGTTAATTGGTGACAATTTTGACAATTTTTTTCCATCGTAATCGGCTTCATTTCACCGCCATCTATCTCTGGCATATGGCAATCAGCACAAACAAGCGTCATATCTCCCTGCGGTGATTTTATTCCTTCAGGATTCATATGCGTCTTATGAGGAAATTTTAAATTCGACTCTTCAATAAATTGGTTGTCTTTTAATGGATGGCGCTTGGGTTGCCAGTCAATTATCGTTTTATTTTTTGTTAGGGCCGTTAATACACTTACTTTAAATGCAGGATGGGCAAGCTCAAAATCAGTGGCCGTTTCAAACTTTATGTTTTCGGAGGAGTCTTTAATTGGTTCCAGATGACAATCAATGCAGATCTGTTGAGAATAATGACTCAGTGTTTCCTGGGGGTTATGTTCTTTGTGACAGCTGGTGCACTCCATGATTTCATCAACCGGTGTTGATAATGTCATGTCATTTACATGATCATTAACCGAACTATGACAAGAAACACAGGTTTCAGTACTGGTTGGTACAAATGCATCGGTGTGGCATTGAGCGCAGTCATCACCAATAAATCTATGCGGTTTAATTAAATCACCTGCCGACCACTGGCTATCATCTGGTAATGGACTTTGCCTCAATTGCTCCATCCACACTGGGTTCATAAGTCCAGCCGCTGGTAATAACAAACACAATGATAATATTGACCAAAATAGAGTCCAGCTCCACCTGCGCTTTGCAAATTTCAAATCGCTGAAACTTAATTTGTAGCGATTTTGAAGTGGTGCCTGTTCAACAGATCCAATGCTGACCAATAAAACAAGGTCGTAATCTGACTCTGCCGGTAATAATGTGATCTTATGACCAGAGATTTCAATATCTTCTCCTAGTTTTAAAGAACACCTTTTGACTACCTGGCTATTTTTGACGACATACTTGCCCGAAGACGAAACAATTTTACAGCCATTGTCTTGCACAAAAAGTTTTGCATGATCTAGTGCTACTTTAGAGTCTGGTAACAATATGTTTTGGTTGGTTCCACGACCAATACTTAAAACACTGTTGTTGAGTACAACCTGCTCAGAAACTTCACCTTGTCCCTGATTCTTTACGTATCTAATAAGTAACTTCATTGAAATTCCTGGGCTACCAATAGATAAATATTGAAACGATATGAGCAATTAATGCGGCTAGTAATGCAAATGAAACCGGCACATGGAAATATAACCACAACTGTAAGAGAGAATTATGTTTAATATCTTGTCTTAGAACTTTAAGTGCCCTTTGTCTGCTACCAAATAGTTCAATAATTGTCTTTAGTTGGTTTGATTTTTCTTGTTCTGTCTCTTTTGCGAGTTCAGCCACTAATAAATTAATACAGTTGGATTGATTTTCATTGGCTAAAATTCGATCATCAACTACCAGCTTAGATTTATCTCTAAGGCTGAGTTGATTCATTAAACCACCACCAAGTTCAGTGCGTTCAAGCGCACTGTTAATCAACAAGTTAAGTTTTTCTGATAAACCTTTTGCCAGCGTCATAATTTGACGATCAAAATCCTCGATTGACTGAAAATATTCTTCAGGTGAAATTGTCTTGAGGTTTTCTCTTTTTTGACCCGGTAAATAAACATAAGCCCATGCCCCATAAAAACCACTAAAAATAACAAAACACATTAAAGCGTAGGCTAATGTGTGTACGTTGATACCAAATTGAAAGCCGGTATGTAAGGTCGCTAGAATTAGCAATGCGCTACCTAAATATACATGTGCGGACAGCCAGCCCTTAACGGTGCCAAAATTTGAAAAGTAATTTCTTTTTCTTCTACCAAAGTACATTAAAATTAGAATTAATAGCGCTGCAACTGTTCCAATAGTGTATCCAAACCATGTGCCGCCATTTTTAGGCTGACCTGGTTCGTGCCAAATATAAATGGCAGAAAAAATAATGGTTAGCCAAAGTGCCAACTTAAAATAGCGGAAATTACGATAAGTAAATAAATTATCCATTTTATAGGCTGGTCACATTAATGAAATTTTCTGGGCTTATTCGAGTTGCTGCTCCGGTAGGACAAGCGCGCACACATGCTGCGCCACCTGGAAGGTCTTTACACATGTCACACTTCACTGCTTTTTTGATGTTGTCACCTTTTTTGACTTTGTTATTACCAGGTTTTTCACCCGCATTAAACAACATCCAATTCCAAAAACTGGTGTTTTTCTCTTTTGGATAAGCCATCTGAATAACGCCATAGGGGCAATTTCGTTCACAGTTACCACAGCCAATACAGCTGTCATTAATATAAACTTCCCCCCCTAAACCACCGCGACGGATAGCATCAGGTGGACAATCTTTCATGCAACTAGGATCTTCACAGTGTCTACACGAAGTCGGCACGTGAACATGGGCGAAAGTAGGGCCGGCTTTACGGTTTAATCGTGAAGTTCCGCCGTGGGTAGCTGCACATGCAGTTTCACAGTTGTCACAACCAACACAAGAATCCTCATTAATTAATAAAACGTCGGTTGCTTCTCCCAAGCCTTGTTGCATTAAGAAGGATAAAATGTCGCCTGTATCGCCATCCGATTCGACCTGTGTGTTTTCTAAAAGGCGCTTCTGAACTTCCAGCTCCATTGTTCCGCGCAACATAGGTGACTTTTCTAATAAATCATTAAACGATTCACTGTCAATGGAAATGGTCTCGACTTTGACTGTCGCTGTGACGGTGGCAGAACGAACTGTGTTGCCCAATACCCCCATTTCGCCCACCACATTATTTGCAGCAACATAAGTCATAGGGATGTTCTTATCACCAACCCCTTTGGAGACGGTTACTGAGCCACTTCTGATTACATGCAGGCAGCTCGCTTCATCACCTTCATTAAACAAAACTTCGTTTGCTGCGAATTGATGTAACTGTGCTTTTTCTACTATAGGCTGTAATTCTTCAATATCGATATTAGGTGCAAATTTTCCTTGGATGGTACGAAGAATAAATGTTTCGTCCAACACCCGTTTAACTGCTTCGACAGAGTTGATTAATTTAATCATGGTACGGCGGGGTGTTTCTATGACAATACAATCATCGCCTGCGAGTACCGTTGCTGAACGCCGTCGGCCTGATATTAAGCTCATTTCACCAAAAAAATTACCGATCTTACTTTTTATTGATTGGGCGCCAACTTCTATAGAAACATCACCTCGCAATATGGTGTAAAAAGAATTCGTATAGTCATTCTGTTTAAAAATTTCTGCTTTAGGTGAGAAGATATGCACAGTACTGTCAAGCATTAATTCTCTAAAGACCAGTGATGATAATGGCGTAAACACTGGAATTTTGGTTTGCACCATCGATAGAATTTCATCAACGTTTAGGTTAAACGGTAATATTTCAAACTTTGCTTCTAACAGTGGATGGTCTGCTGGGTTTATATCATTACCAAGGATATATTCGACGACTTCATACCCCTGATTCATTGCTTGTTTTATCAGTGGGTAACCACCGAGCGCACCTATAATGTACATGCCCGCTACATTCGATTCATATTTACTCGATAACACCGGAATCGAGTTGACGTCACTGTTAGGGAATTCTATGCCAAAAGATTCTACTAATGCTCTTTGTGGAATGGCTCCTAGTCGACCAATAATTCGATCAACTGGAACAGTTACCTCACCAGATGCTGTTTTTAATACAAAAGCACCCGGTTTATCTTCACCGGGAGTTAAATCAATACGATGAGGATTAGTTTTATAAAAACACTCTATATCGCCATTATCGATTGCAGAGGTAATTAAATTTAAATTGCCTTCTTTTGCTCGCGCAAATTCATCGCGTCTATTAACAATGTAAACCTTGTTGTTTTGCGACAACACCACTGCATTTTCAATAGCAGCATCACCAGCACCAACAACAACTATTGATTCATTATGATGATCATCAGGGTTGTCGAGGGTGTATTGAACAAAATCTACATTTTCGCCATCAACCCCCAGTTTCCGAGGATTACCTTGAACACCTATGCCTAAAATAATAAATTCAGCCTTTATAACATCACCACTAATAAGCGTAATGCTAAAGTCACCTTGCTGACCTTCAATGCTAGCAACCGCTGCACTGTATTGTATATTTGTATTCTTCTCTGCAAGACCTCGTTGCCACTCATCGAGAATAACTTCTCGTTTTCCAGCTTCAAAAGCAACGGGGCTGCGCAGCGGTAGAATGCCAGGTTCAGCCATGACATGTTTGCCTTTTTGGTACTTTTGAATCGTATTAGCTATTTTGGGGCTTGATTCTAATAGAATATGGGGGATATTTAGTTCTGCTGCGTGCGCAGCCGCACTAATCCCACCAGGCCCAGCACCAATTACTACAATTTTATATTGTTGAGTCAATATGAAGGACCTTACGTTATTTTGTGAAATTAAAGAGGGTAAGCTCTAAACGGAATTTTTTTTATGTATTATTATAAAGGCTTTAATGTGTAATCGATATGATGGATTTGTGTATAACTGTAATCAGTTGGTTATCTAATATATAGTATTAATTACAGTTATTGCCTCCTTAAGATCATGTCCTTTAAACTACCATAACTTTATCGTCGTCGCTATTGTTAAAGTATACAGGACTCAAAGTGACCGTTGTGGTCTCTTTAAGATGTCGCTCCCGCGTCGTTGATATAAAATATTTGTGTTTTGGCTGTGCATAAATTCAGACTGTTTCTGTCCGACTTATGATATTAGTGTTTATTGAGAAATAATCGCCTTTAATGTAAAAGCTAGTGCTCTACACTTACATAAGTTCTATCGCATAGCATGATACTATTCGACTAAAACTTTAATTAACTAGGATTCACAGATGCCCGCTGAAATTCGTAAAACATTACTTCACATTGAAAATACCTTTATTGAAGGTGACAAGGCTACCGAAACGCCATTAAAGCTTATTGCTGCTATAGCGGTAATAAAAAATCCCTGGGCTGGGCAGGGCTTCGTCGAAAATTTGCGACCAGCCATTCAAGACTGCGCCCCTGGACTTGGTGCAATGCTTACCGAAATGATACTAGATGCGGCTGGTGGCGGAGATCAAGTAGAGGGTTATGGTAAAACAGCAGTTGTTGGCATGAATGGTGAAGTCGAACATGCATCTGCGTTAATTCACACGTTACGTTTTGGCAATTATTATCGAGACGCAGTTGGTGCGAAATCTTATCTCGCATTTTGTAATACGCGTGGTCCAGCCAACGCACCGGTAATGATTCCATTGATGGATAAAAATGATGGTGGACGACGGTCTCATTATTTGACTATTCAACTGTCCGTTGCCGATGCCCCCGGTGCCGATGAAATTTTAATAGGGTTGGGTGCTTCTATTGGTGGACGCCCTCATCATAGAATCGGAGATCGCTACCAAGATTTAAAAGAGTTAGGGCATGACATCGATAACCCTGCAGCGGTTTGATTCTTTACTCTACTAATTATGGCGCCCTGTCCTATCGAGAGGCAGGGCAAAGTGTGATAGATCAGGCAGGAATAGGAAGCCAAGACGTGTTGGTGTTGATCCATGGGGCCTCAGATTGATTGCTTTAGTCAATCAATGCGTGCCATTGCTATCGATATGCCAAACTATGGGGGCAGTGCCCCATTGTCTGTGGGGTTGGAATTAGCTGATTATATCGATTGGCTTTTCGTTGTAATCACGGTGCTCGATACTGGCCCAATTAATTTGGCAGGACATTCAATGGGTGCGTTCATTGCTGGTGGCTTCGCTATTTGTAACACTGATCTAACTCGTCGAGTGGCCGTGTTGAATGGTGTTTACAATAGGACTAAAGGTGCGCGCTGTGGTTGAAGCGCGCTTAGCTGAAATTGACCTTGGTAGCATCAATATTAATACGCCGTTGGCTCATTTGATGCGGTTAATGTCATACTAGAAACTTTGTTTGCCACAACATTGGTAAGCAAATCAAATAACAAGCCCGAAGTGGAGGTCATATTTACATGAGTCAATTCGAACCGCGTGCTCTACGCGAAGCCTTTGGTAGCTTTATGACCGGGGTAACCGTTGTCACCACTCATGACGCCAATAACAACCCACTGGGTTTTACCGCTAATTCTTTTACCAGCGTGTCTATCGATCCACCGTTGGTATTGGTTTGCATGGCGAATAGTTCAGCCAATTATGATGTGCTAGTTAACGCAGATCGTTTCGCAATTAATGTTCTTTGCGAGCAGCAAAAAGAAATTTCGAATACGTTTGCTCGACCAGTGGATGACCGGTTCAGTACCGTGAACTGGCGAAAAGGACCCCATGGTTCACCGGTAATTGAGGACGTGTCTGCCTGGTTTGATTGTTCTAGTTTTAAGCAGGTCGAAGCGGGTGATCACGTTATTCTTATTGGCAAAGTAGAGGCATTCGAAGCGAATGCAGCCCCAGGTCTTGGATACTCTCGCGGTGCCTATGTGACCCCATCTACGGAAGCCGAAATAATTTCACAAGGCACTGATGTTGTCGTTTCTGCATTGATAGAGCACTCTGGTGACGTATTTTTTCAGCAAGATGATCAGGGTGGTTTGAACTTACCTTCTGAAATAGTGGGAAAAACAGGTGCCACAGCGACTCTGGAATATCTCATCAAGCAAAATGATACTGACGCAAAACCAGGCTTTATTTATTCGGTTTTCGAGGTGATCGATAAAGAACAGCAGCATATTTCTTTTCTATGTCAGGCTGCCAGTAACCATTCTGGTAAGGGCGTCTTCCTGCCCTTGACGCCAACTAACTTATCTAAGGTAGCGGATTCAGCCGTTCGAATTATGCTAGAGCGGTTTGATAAAGAGAGTAAGCTAGGAAATTATGGTTTGTATTTTGGTAATCAAAATAATGGCGAAGTACGCCCTATCGTGAAGGAGAGTTTATCATGAAATTTTCGTTATTTGTACATATGGAACGTCTTACTAAAGACGAAAGCCAGGAGCAGTTATACGAGGAATTTGTAAAGCTTTGTGTCATCGCTGATAAGGGTGGTATGCATGCCATCTGGACGGGTGAGCATCATGCCATGAACTTTACTATATCCCCTAATCCATTCCTTAACCTGGTTGACCTAGCGCGCCGAACCAAAAATGTACGTCTGGGAACGGCGACTATTATTGCCCCATTTTGGCATCCTATAAAACTAGCAGGTGAGGCAGCGATGTCTGATTTGATTATGGATGGTCGGCTTGATTTAGGCATTGCGCGAGGAGCTTATACTTATGAGTACGAACGCTTTGACCCCGAACTAGATGCCTGGCAAGCCGGGCAAAAAATGCGTGAACTTATTCCCGCAGTTCAGAAACTATGGGAAGGTGATTACACCCACGATGGTGAATTTTGGCAGTTTCCAAAAACAACCTCTTCACCTAAGCCAAAACAAAAGCCGCATCCACCTATTTGGATCGCTGCTCGTGATCCGAGTAGTCACGAATTTGCTATATCCAATGGTTGTAATGTGCAAGTAACACCGCTGTGGAATGATGATGAAGAAGTCAAAGATCTAATGGCGAAGTTTAATGCCGCCTGCGAGAAAAACGCTCATATGCCTCGGCCAAAAATAATGTTACTGCGACATACTTATGTTGCCGATAGTGAAGAAGATGCACAATTAGGTGCAGAACAAATGAATCGGTTTTATAATTATTTCGGTGCCTGGTTTATGAACAAAAAACCAATTTCACAGGGTTTAATAGAAGCCCCAACAGATGAGGAAATTGCTAATAACCCAATGTTTTCTGCCGCAAGCCACCGCAAGAACAGTGTGATAGGTGAAGCGCAAGAAGTCATTGGCCGGCTCAAGGCCTACCAAGCATTAGGGTATGACGAATACGCTTTTTGGATCGATTCTGGTATGACGTTTGAACGCAAAAAAGCCTCATTAGAACGTTTCATCAAAGATGTAATGCCCTCGTTCAACTCATAGTTAAGTGCACTCGCATAAGATGGCAGTTTAAAAATGCAAAAATTTCAACAGTATATCGATGGTGTTTTTAGTGATGGCTCAGCACAGTTTTCCAGCGTTGACCCAGCAAATGGGCAGCCTTGGGCTTTAATGCCGGAAGCCAAAGCAGCTGATGTGAATGCTGCAGTAGAGGCGGCAGACCGTGCATTGTATTCGCCGCAGTGGACCGACCTAACTGCCACAGCACGGGGCGAGTTATTGTTTAAGCTGGCCAACTTGGTAGAGGCAAATGCAGCCAAGCTGGCTGAGCTTGAAACGAGAGATACCGGTAAGATTATTCGCGAAACTAGAGCGCAAATAGCCTATGTTGCCGAATTCTATCGTTACTACGCGGGGCTGGCGGATAAAATTGAAGGTAAGCATTTGCCCATCGATAAACCTGATATGGAGGTATGGTTGCGTCGGGAGCCGATTGGCGTTGTTGCCGCAGTAGTACCTTGGAATTCTCAGCTATTTCTTTCAGCAGTCAAGCTAGGCCCGGCGCTTGCTGCTGGTTGTACTATCGTATTAAAAGCTTCTGAAGAAGGTCCCGCTCCTATGTTGGAGTTTGCCCGTCTAGTGCATGAGGCGGGTTTCCCTGCTGGCGTGGTGAATATTCTCACGGGCTTTGGAGCCGAATGTGGCGCAGTGTTGACTTCACACCCAAAAGTAGATCATGTCGCTTTCACCGGTGGCCCTGAAACTGCGCGCCATATTGTTCGAAACTCTGCCGAAAACCTTGCGTCGACGTCTCTAGAATTAGGTGGGAAATCACCTTTTATCGTATTCGATGATGTTGATATTGACAGTGTTGTGAATGCCCAGGTATCTGCTATTTTTGCTGCAACGGGACAAAGCTGCGTTGCTGGTTCTCGATTGATCATTAGTCGTAGAATTAAAGATGAGTTTTTATCAAAGTTAGTTGAAAAAGCTAAGGCAGTTATTATTGGAGACCCACAGGATATGGCTACTGAAATAGGGCCTCTGTGCACAGTCAAGCAGCGTAATCACGCACTCACGATAATTGATGCATCTATAAAACAAGGTGCTAAGCTTCTCACCGGGGGTGTTGCCATTGAAGGTGACGGCTTTTATTTCCCACCGACTATTCTCGATTGCAGCGATGTACCCAACGCATCCTGTGTTAAAACAGAGTTTTTTGGTCCTGTCCTGTCGGTTGTTAGTTTCGATACTGAGGCAGAGGCTCTGCAGTTAGCCAATGATACTGCCTATGGTTTGGCGTCAGGCGTATTTACCCAAAACTTAACAAGAGCCCATCGCATGATTCGCGGCATTCGAGCAGGAATAGTGTGGGTCAACACTTATCGGGTTGTGAGTCCTATCGCACCGTTTGGTGGTCAGGGCATGTCAGGCCATGGACGTGAAGGTGGACTTGAAGCCGCACTAGATTACACCAAAGTTAAGTCAGTCTGGTTACGGACCTCAGATGACCCTATTCCTGATCCATTTGTAATGCGTTAAACTTTTTATATCTATAAAATAATTGTTGGCGTTTAACGGCTTCAAGTTGTCTAAATTGTTGCTATGCTTAATCAACATAAGGTTCAATTGATTCAACGGCCATTGAGTAAGCTGAATGAACTTCTAGCCCATCTGTAATACCTTCTTCATTGAGCAGACTGTTTGATCGACTGGTTTTTAGTGTGCCGGTTATCCAGACCGGTTGAAAGACGTCTTTTAGTTCACTATCTACCGTTAACTTACCGAAGATTATTTGATTCGCTGGCGGTGGTGCGGTGTGAGTGCAGGCCCCAAAATAGGGAACCAGTAAAAACTCTGAAAGCAAAGTGTTGTTAAATTCTAGAGGTAATATGAAGCCTGGGATTTTTACTCGTTTACCGTTTAATGTTTCGTTTACAGGTGCGGTATCAAGTAGTGCCTGAACGTCTTCTTCTAAGCGCAGTAGCTCATTATCAGAAAGTGCATTGTATTCCTGATCGGTCATATCGTTAAAAATCTGAGTAGGATTCCAATTAATCGGTGTTAAATCTTCCCATTGTATTTTGCCTAAATCATGCGCATCAGAATCAACTGCAATTGCACCATTCAAATTTAGGCATGATAGTAGAAGAGCTATGAGTGGAAACTTCAATGGAAAATTTATATCTGTCATTATTCGATCCTGTTTTACAGCCGGGTAGACATGCCATCAGCTAGAGAGTTAAGATAAGCCCGATAAGCAGGAATGAGGCCGACCAAAAAACCGGTGAGTAGTAAAATCGAGACCATAGCAAACTCTTTTTGACTGGGTAAGCCGATTGTTATGAATAAACCATAGTTTGCTTCGATAATTGACTGACTTAATCCTATGCCAGAATATAAAATGGCTGCTCCTAACAAGATGCCTGCGACTGTTAATAGTAGGGTTTCAGTAATGAGTAAACCCATGATATGCCAGTGACTGGCTCCGACGGATCGTAAAATAGCGACTTCACGCCTGCGTTCATTTAGCCCCGCAAGAGAAACTGCCAGCATGCCTGTGAGCGACGCTATCACAACGAATATTGAAATAATCAACAATGCTTGTTCGGCTACTGACATTAAACGCCACATTTCGTGCAGTGCAATGCCAGGGAAAATTGCGAGTAAGGGTTCGCCAGCGTATTCGTTTATATAGCGCTGAAGCTTAAAAGACATTATTTTACTGTCGAGTCCTATTAGAAATGCGGTAATAGACTCGGGTTGCAGGTTCGCTTCAGACAGTGTTTTGCCGACTGTTCTTTTTTTAACTAGCCCTTGCCAGTTGACGTGCATGGCCTCAATACCTGCTAGACTAACGTGAACAGTCCTGTCCACGGGTGTACCCGTGTGTTCTAAGATACCGCTGATAATGAAAGGTTTATTCTTGTGTTCAGAAAAACTGGTGCTCACCGTACCGTGTGAAATGATAACCTCATCGCCCACTGAATAACGCAGTGATTTTGCAACTTCTGAACCAATAACCGCATCAAATAAATTATCAAAGGGCTTGCCAGAAGTTAATTGAAGATTACGTTTTTGGCCATATTGGTAAAATGGAAAATAATCTTTGCTAGTGCCCATAACGCGAAAACCTCGATGTGAATCACCGAGTGATATAGGAATAGTCCATTTGATGCCTTTTTTTTGTGCGATAGTCTGATAACTATCCCAACTTATATTGTTAGTGGCGCTGCCAATTCTAAATACTGAGTAGAGCAATAGCTGAATTGAGCCACTACGCGCACCGACAATTAGATCTGTTCCAGAAATAGTATTTGCAAAGCTACTTTGTGCATTAACGCGGATTTTTTCAACGCCGAGCAAAAGTACAACGCTTACTGCAATTGAGGCAACAGTTAATATTGCAGTCGAGCGACGACTAATGAGGCTTTTCCATGCGAGTAATCGAAGGTTCATAAGTCGGCTGAGCCTCGGGTGTTTATGGTAGACATTTCAACGACTCGATCAAACCGGTGCTGTTGGGTTGGGTCGTGGCTGACAAATAGTAAGGTAGAACCACTCGTATTGACTTCGTCAAATAATAAATCCATAAAAGCTTGTCGTGAATCATAGTCGAGAGATGATGTCGGTTCATCAGCAATAATTAATTGAGGTTGCCCAATAAGTGCTCGAGCTGCTGCAACCCGTTGTTGTTGACCGACGCTCAACTCACTAGTTTTACGATCAAAACCAAATTTTGATTTTGAGTATAAACGGTTTAGCAAATAAACCGCTTCGTTATTAACCGATCCAGAGCGTTCAGTTGCATTTTTTGCTCTGACACCAGAAAACCGGCAAGGCAGTGTGACATTCTCTAAAATAGATAAGTAGGGGATCAAGTTGAACTGTTGAAAGATAAAACCAATATGATCTGCTCGAACTCTGTCTCGTTCTATTTCTTTTAGCTGAGTAAAATCTTTTCCAACCACGTTAACCTGACCCTTTTGCGGTGTGACAATACCACCAATAATATTAAGTAAGGTTGACTTGCCTGATCCAGAGGTACCTTGAATAAATACATGTTCATGCCTGTCGATGCAAAGTTTGCCTGACCGAATGCTCGGTTTTGCATTGGCATGCCAACAAAATTCAACATTATCTAGGCGAATGAGCGTTGATTCTACCATCAGTTTTTTAAGCTAATAAGCGTATTATTAGGCGTTAATTCCTGCTTAATTTGTCCCCCTAGATAAATGACTTGAACATCAATCTCTTCAATGGCTGGAAATATTGCCAATAAAGGAACATCAATTGCGGTCAAATTACTAATTTGCTCACACTGCAATTCAAATTCAACTATAAACTCTGCATGTTCAGTCTCCAAATTTTCATCTGTAATTGCTTTATGGTCAGAATGTTCTTCATCTTCTGAATGCTCCGAATGCTCCGAATGCTCCAAATGTTCTGAATGTTCTGAATGTTCAGAATGTTCTGAGACCCAATCGGCAGAAGATCGTACGATCAGACAATTTGATTCTCCCACTAATTTAAAAGAGGTAGCAAAATTAGATAATTTATTTTCAGCCGCTGAAATTAAAGATTTCTGATCTGCATTATTTGGATGGTACTCAAAACCTATAATATTAACGGCAGGTGATTCGAATCGAATAACAACCATATTATTATCTATCGCGATGTCGAGGTTGGCACTGCCGTGTTCGTGGGAATCTAACGTTTCGACTGCCAGCAATTGGAAAGACACCAGAATTGTAAAAAGACAGACTAGTCGGGTGTTAATGGTTTTAATATATTTCATCGAAGCCTCAATTAAATGTTATAACGTAACAGTAATTTAGCGCAGGTAATTTGTCCAGTTAAAAATATAAGGTAGCATCTTCAATATAGAAATAACGTATGCGAAAAAGAGCCTAGTAAGGTGTTAAATTATAGTGGGACTTAATCCTTAGTCGGTCTAAAACCAAGAGTGATTAAAATTTTTCAGGTAATGATAATAACGCATTTTAGTAATGGTAAACCCAGGCCATACCAAAAGCCAGATCATAGATTGAGTCCAGTATCAAACTTATGGTCTGCCAGATACAGGCTATAACGAATAGGCTTTTGGATTGGTTTTAGTAGGATGTTTGAATGCAATAAAATGTGTCGTTATATTTGTAACTAAATGCCATTCAGACAATATTTTTTAACGCATCTTCAAGTGTTTTGTACTTAAAATTATAACCGGTGTCTAAGGCTTTTCTGGGTAAAATTCTTTTTCCTGCCAATAATAACTCCTTACCCATCTGCCCCATCAGTAACGTGACAACTAGCTCTGGCATAGGGAAAATAGTAGGACGTTTGAGTGCGACACCCAGTGCTTTAGTCATTGTCTCATTGGTTACTGGATTAGGAGAAGTGCCGTTAATAGAGCCTTTCAGGCTGTCATTATCTATGCAGTGTAAAATAATACCCACCAAATCATCTAAGTGAATCCAAGACATCCACTGTTCGCCATGGCCTATTCTTCCACCTAATCCCATCTTAAACGGCGGTAACATCTTACTTAATGCACCGCCATTTTTACCGAGCACAACACCTGTTCGCAGCAAACAGGTTCGAATGCCCAGCGTTTCTGCTTTTAAGGCAGTTTTTTCCCACTTTTGGCATAATTGGCTAGAAAAACTATCGTCACAATCGGTGGATTCTTCAATAATAGCATTCGACCTATTGGTACCGTAATAGCCAATAGCCGAACCATTGATTAATAATTGGGGTTTATTTTTTGTTTGCTTGAAATAGTCAATAAGTGACTCTGTGGTATCTATGCGGCTATTGGTGATTTTTTTCTTTTGATGATCACTCCACCGTTTATTTGCAATCGGTTCACCAGCAAGATTAATGACAACGTCAAAAGCATCATCATCTGTAAGTTGGCCTAAACTTGTTATAGTTCGTGTGCGAGAAAGGGGTTTTTCAGGAGATCGACTAAGCACAACAATATTATGCTTTTCTGCCAGTAAGGGAATACAAAGAGCTGAGCCAATAAAACCAGTACCACCCGTAATTAGAAAGTTCATTTTACCCCTTGAGAATAATGTCACATGTGATTAGGAAATTTAACAAAATATTATGTTACACAGTAATTAACGACATGCTTGGTGTTCGAAAATTGAAATACTTGTGATTTAATTTTGACGCATTTTTATTCAGCTGCTATTTGATCAACCGCTTAAAATCTACTCCGAGTAGAATGATTTAACCGACTACTTTTGGCCAGTCGACAAAAAAGTTGTTAGTGGAAAAGGTTTTAAAGAACCTTCAATTACTGCTAAGCTTTGCTTTGTTTTTCATTAAAAGACAACATCTTTAGTAACGGCCGTATCGCTTTTATTCGAGTCGCCTCATCAATGATGATTTCGTTATCCATCTGCTCTAATGCTTCCGCCAAATTATTGAGACTATTCATCGCCATCCAGGGGCAATGAGCGCAACTCTCACAAGTAGCGCCTTCACCTGCCGTTGGAGCTTCGATCAGCTGCTTATCGCCAGCTATCTGCCTCATTTTGTGAAAAATGCCATTATCAGTTGCAACAATAAATTGACGATTGGGTAGTTCAGCGACCGCCTGAATTAAACGGGTGGTCGATCCAACAATATCTGCTTGTGCAATAACGTCCATTGGTGACTCAGGATGAACAAGCACCGCTGCGTTCGGGTAATGCTGCCTCATATTTTCTAGGGTTTCTGATTTAAACGCCTCATGGACAATGCAGGCGCCATCCCAGATGAGCATGTCTGCACCA
>Ga0307994_1000256_pt1 | contig 39744 bp, 34 predicted proteins | sample EllFjometagen261_FD_203171 | JGI IMG/M metagenome (GOLD analysis project Ga0307994, IMG submission 203171) | Marine microbial communities from Ellis Fjord, Antarctic Ocean - #261 | ecosystem: Environmental > Aquatic > Marine > Unclassified | place: Southern Ocean | collected 2014-11-02
CCTGTTAGCGGGTGCAAATATACACCCTCTTTTAAATCTCACAACTATTTTTAAAACCTTTTTCTAAACTTAAAAACAATCAACCCCTAAACACATTACTTTGAACCTTTTACAAACAAATCTTTTTTACTCCTTTTCAACCCTTTTAGCCAGCAAACTTAAATACACGCCTTTTTAACAGAGAAGAGCATAGAAAACACCGAAATTGAACGGTGGTTTTGAGTTAGAAAATTGAAATTGTAGTCAAAAAAAAGACTACTATATATAAGGTGTCAACTCTTAAAAATTCTTTTAATGCATAAATACACCGTGTTAGGGAGTGAAATGGCAGCATTTTTTGAAGTAATAAAAAAAAGATACAATGGAAAGACAGACCTTTTTAAACAAAAAAAACATCAGTAAAACAAAATGACAGAAAAAAAAGGAACACCAAAAGAAAAAATAATAGCAAAATTTAATAAGTACACATATATATTGTGGGAAAAATTGTTTTCCAATATCTTTGCATCCTCAAAATAGGATACATTAAATGATTAAAATTACTTTACCTGACGGAACTATTAAGGAGTTTGCTGTAAACAGCACTCCTATGGATGTTGCAAAAAGCATTAGTGAAGGGTTTGCTAGAAACGTAATATCTGCAAATTTTAACGATATAACAGTTGAAACCACTACTCCATTAACCACCGATGGTTCATTAATTTTATATACGTTTAATGACGATGGAGGTAAAAAAGCCTTTTGGCATTCTTCTGCACACGTTTTAGCAGAGGCTATTTTAAGTTTTTACCCGAATGCAAAATTAACTATTGGTCCTGCTATTGATAATGGTTTTTATTATGATGTAGATTTAGGTAAAGACGTTATTTCTGATAAAGACTTTAAACAATTAGAAACTAAGTTTATAGAAATTGCTCGTGGAAAACATGAGTTCTCGATACGATCAGTTTCTAAAGCAGATGCGTTGTCTTTATATAAAGGAGAAAACAATCCGTACAAAGTTGAGTTGATTGATAACTTAACGGATGGAGAAATCACTTTTTGTGACCATAGTAACTTTACTGATTTATGTAGAGGAGGACACGTACCTAATACAGGAATTATAAAAGCGGTTAAAATAATGAGTGTTGCTGGTGCTTATTGGCGCGGTGACGAAAAAAACAATCAGTTAACACGTGTTTATGGAATTAGTTTTCCGAAACAAAAATTGTTGACAGAGTATCTTGAATTATTAGAAGAAGCTAAAAAACGTGATCACAGAAAACTTGGAAAAGAATTAGAGTTATTTACTTTTTCTCAAAAAGTTGGTGCTGGTTTGCCTTTATGGTTACCAAAAGGTGCTGCATTAAGAGGACGTTTAGAAGATTTCTTAAAGAAAGCGCAGAAAAAAGCGGGTTATGAAATGGTCATGACACCTCATATTGGTCAGAAAGAATTATATGTTACTTCTGGGCATTATGAAAAATATGGTGCAGATAGTTTTCAGTCGATAAAGACTCCTAAAATGGATGAAGAGTTTTTATTGAAACCGATGAACTGTCCACATCACTGTGAAGTTTACAACTTTAAGCCTTATTCTTACAAAGATTTACCAAAACGATTTGCAGAATTTGGTACTGTATATAGATATGAACAAAGTGGAGAATTACATGGATTAACACGTGTTAGAGGTTTTACACAAGATGATGCTCATATTTTTTGTACACCAGAGCAATTAGATCAAGAATTTAAAGATGTTATAGATTTAGTATTGTATGTTTTTAGTTCTTTAGGTTTTGAAGATTTTACAGCACAAGTTTCTATTAGAGATAAAAACAACCCAGAAAAGTATATCGGTGATATTGAAACTTGGGAAATTGCTGAAAATGCAATTATAAGTGCAGCGACAGATAAGGGTTTAGATTTTGTGATTGAAGAAGGCGAAGCAGCCTTTTATGGTCCTAAATTAGACTTCATGGTAAAAGACGCTTTAGGCAGAAGTTGGCAACTTGGAACGATACAAGTTGATTATAATTTACCAAAACGTTTCGATTTAACCTATAAAGGGGCAGATAATCAACTGCACAGACCAGTAATGATTCATAGAGCACCTTTTGGTTCTATGGAGCGTTTTATTGCGGTATTACTAGAGCACACAGGGGGTAACTTCCCACTTTGGTTGACACCAGATCAAGTTATCTTATTGCCAATCAGTGATAAATATCAAAAATATTCAGAAAAAGTTTTAGAATCGTTAGAAAATTCCGAAATTCGCGCCCTAGTAGATAACCGAAATGAGAAAACTGGTCGTAAGATTAGAGATGCAGAAGTTAGCAAAACTCCTTTTATGATTATTGTTGGCGAGAAAGAAGAACAAGAAGGCACAGTTTCTGTAAGAAGACACGGTGAAGGAGATATAGGTACATTTACAGTTGAAGAATTTATTTCTTTAATTAAAACCGAAGAAAGCAAAACATTGAAGAAATTTTAATTAATTTTGAATTTCATAAAAAAAAATAAAAAGGTTGGAAAACAACCATAAGTTAAACTTAAAATTCACAAGTCATAGCAATACGTAGAAGCAGGTCGAGAAGGCCGTTAAGAGTAATCAAAGAAGATCAACATAGAATTAATGAAAAAATAAAATATGTTGACGAAGTTCGTCTTGTGGGCGATAATGTTGAAGTTGGTGTATATTCTTTAGACAAAGCTAAAGAACTATCCGTTGAACTGGAATTAGATTTGGTAGAGATTTCTCCGAAAGCTAAACCACCAGTTTGTAAAATTATTGATTACAAGAAATTCTTGTATGAGCAGAAGAAACGTGAAAAATCTTTAAAGTCAAAAGCAACAAAAGTGACTATTAAAGAAATACGTTTTGGACCTCAAACAGATGAGCATGATTACGAGTTTAAAAAGAAGCATGCGCTGAAGTTTTTACAAGAAGGTGCTAAATTAAAAGCATTTGTGTTCTTTAAAGGACGTTCTATTATTTTTAAGGAACAAGGACAAATTTTATTATTAAAATTAGCCCAAGAATTAGAAGAATTTGGTAAAGTTGAACAATTACCAAAACTGGAAGGTAAACGTATGATTATGTTTATTGCACCCAAAAAAGTAAAGTAATTATTACAGAATACCTACAAGGTTTTAAACCCTTGTAGTATAAAAATCTTATAAGCAAGATAAAAACGAAGGAGAGATGCCTAAAATGAAAACCAAATCTAGTGCCAAAAAACGATTTAAAGTTACAGGTACTGGAAAGATCAAAAGAAAGCACGCGTTTAAAAGTCACATCTTAACAAAGAAGTCTAAAAAACGTAAATTAAAGTTAACTCATGATGGCTTAGTACATAAGTCTGATAAGTCTAACATTATGCAACAATTAAGCTTGAAATAAGCTTAAAAGGGAATTTAATTATTAACCATGGAGTTAGGCCAAAAATAAAAAGTATTCTTAAATGAATCGCCTACTACAAAACACATTGAAATTATGCCAAGATCAGTAAATTCAGTAGCCTCAAGAAAAAGAAGAAAAAAAATCTTGAAGGCAGCAAAAGGTTACTTTGGACGTAGAAAAAACGTTTATACAGTAGCAAAAAATGCGGTTGAAAAAGGTATGCTTTATGCATATAGAGACCGTAAAAACAATAAGAGAAACTTCCGTTCTTTATGGATTGTGCGTATTAACGCTGCAGCTCGTTTACATGGAATGTCTTACTCTCAGTTTATGGGAAAAGTGAAAGCTAATCAAATCGAATTAAACCGTAAGGTTTTAGCAGATTTAGCTGTAAACAACCCAAACGCTTTTAAGGCAGTTGTAGAGAAAATTAAATAAATAATAATACTTGCTTATATTTAAAAACCCAAACTTTTTGTTTGGGTTTTTTTCATAAATTTACATTATCAAAAAATGCATACAGATGAAATTTAAAATATTCTTTATCCTTTTTTTTATTACTTCTTTTTCTTCTTTCTCACAAGAAGTTATAAAAGAAGATTACTCAATAAAAAGTCAGTTTGATAAAATCTATAGAATATCAACCACGTATCAGGTTTATAAAGTTATAGGTAAAGACAAATATCAAAAATTAAAATCTAATGTTTTAGACTCTTTAAAAAACTCTAAAAAGTTAATTTCTGAAAAAGAAAATTTATTAAAATCAGAAAGAGAAAACATACAAAAACTCAATACTTCACTTCATAAAACTAAAGTAGATTTAGAAGCTTCTCGACAAAAAGAAAACTCAATTTCTTTGTTTGGAGCACAATTAAATAAAATCACATACAACATAATTCTCTGGTTTATCATTACAGCATTATCTCTTTGTTTAATTTTCTTTGTTTTTAAATTCTCTAAAAGCAATTTACTAACGAAAGAAGCACAAGGAAAATTAAATGGTGTAGAAGAAGAATTTGATAATCACAAGAAAAGATCAATAGAAAGAGAACAAAAATTACGCAGGCAATTACAAGACGAAATCAATAAACTTAGAAATGCTTAATATTTAGCATTTTTAAACACCTCTCCATTAAGGCAAATAATACTGATTTATCAATATTATTTGCCTTTTTTCATGAAGTAAATTCAGTCATAGTTTACCTCTTTAAGGTTTATTCTAAGCCACAAAATCATTTACGAAAGCTTTTTTTTATACAAGAGAACCCCCTCTTTATACTTATAGCGGAATTGGTATCCATATAGAATATCGTTTATTATTAGACTACACACCTGATGACAATGAATAAACTATACGTTTTTACACGCCAAAAACAATTAAACAATAGTGCTAATTAGATCGCATTATAATGCAAATAAGATGCAGTTTACGTATTATTAAACAATCCGAAAGAAAGAAATTTTTATTTTAAAATAACATAAAAAGGCATTTTTGATGCCGAATACAAAAAAAACAATATTGCATTGCATCGTTTACCTTCTCAAATTACCCTAATACAATTAGATACTGTAGAAATCTCTTTAAGTGATAGAGCACCACTAATAAAAGCCATTCCACCCTCATAAATAAGGGTTTCACCAAATCATATATATTTAGTAAACCTATTTTTACACTATAAATAAACAGAGAAGTCTCCTTATTTATAAGGAACTTGAAATTTCATCAAAAATGGGGATTGTGTGATATGTATTTCTTGTGTAAATTTGGAGTATACTTATTTCCCCCACAAAAACTAGATTTAAAATATCCCCTAAATTTTAATTTCAATAAAAGCGATAAAGAATCCCCCAACTCTATTGTCGCTTTTTATTATTACAACAAAAAGAAAAACCTCAAAACAATGTTTTGAGGTTTTTTCTTTTGAAAATTTATAATTAAGAAAACTATATTCCGTCTCCTAGACCTTTCAATTTTTGGGTGTTTTCAGCCAACATTAATTCGTCTATGATTTTTTGAATATCACCGTTTAAAATATTTGGTAAATCATATAAAGACAAACCAATTCTATGATCTGTTACTCTTCCTTGTGCATAATTATAAGTTCTAATCTTTGCACTTCTATCTCCAGAAGAAACCATAGAACCACGCTTTAAAGCATCTTCTGCATTCTTCTTTGCTAGTTCCATATCATACAAACGAGAACGTAATACTTTAAATGCTTTTTCTTTGTTTTTATGTTGTGATTTTTGATCTTGACATTGAGCAACTAAACCAGAAGGTAAGTGTGTTAAACGAACTGCAGAATACGTCGTATTTACAGATTGTCCTCCAGGACCAGAAGAACAGAAAAAATCGATTCTTACTTCCTTTGGATTGATTTCCACATCAAACTCTTCTGCTTCGGGAAACACCATACAAGTTGCTGCAGATGTATGCACACGACCTTGAGTTTCTGTTTGTGGAACTCTTTGCACACGATGCACACCAGCTTCAAACTTTAAGGTTCCATAAACATCAGGTCCATTTACTTCAAACTGAATTTCTTTAAAACCTCCATTTGTACCTTCAGAATAATCTACTGTAGAAACTTTCCAACCTCTACTTTCGCAATATTTAGAATACATTCTAAATAAATCTCCAGCAAAAATACTTGCTTCATCTCCCCCAGTTCCTGCACGTAATTCTACAACTGCATTTTTAGAATCCTCAGGATCTTTTGGAATTAGTAAAAATTTTATTTCGTCTTCTAATTGAGGAATTCTAGTATTGGCTTCGTCTATCTCCATCTTCGCCATCTCGTTCATTTCTGCATCTGAACCATCTGCAAGAATCTCTTTTGCCTCTATGATGTTGTTCGTTAAAGTTTGATATTCATCACCTTTTTCTACAACACTTCCTAAATCTTTATATTCTTTCATCAATTGCGCATAACGCTTCTGATCCATGATGATTTCTGGCTGAATAATTAAATCAGAAACCTCATCATAACGTTGCTTTACAATTCTTAATTTATCTAACATCTTCTACTCTTTTCTTGGATTGCGAATTTACAATTTTTATCGGAAAGTTAAATGTTTCGTTTTGAGTATATTTAAAGAAATGAAACTAACTAATTATAATATGTTTCTTATACACCTTTTGTCTCCTAATGATATTTCCATATAGAACCGAAAATACAGAAACTAGGAAACCTTGATTTTTAACAGGGAGTTAGGTTTATTTAAACGACAACATTGCTCATAAAGCCTATAAGAATTGATATCTATTTCGAATTTTAATGAAATAATAAAATTTCTTATTGAAACGTTTTTAATCCTTTACCTAACTCAAAATTAAAACTTGTAGCATTTAATGCGCTTTCTATTGCTTCATTATATTTCCAGGTAGTTAAGTTGGTTTTTGAAGAGATAAATACAACCTAAAAGGAAATTAATATTCAAAAACTCCAAACTCACTTTTAATCGTTAGTTTCTTAGAAGAAGAACTTTCTACACGTCCAACAATTTTTGCATCTACATTAAAAGATTTTGAAATAGCAATAATATCTCCTGCTATTTCCGGAGAAACATAGATTTCCATTCGATGTCCACAATTAAATACTTGATACATTTCTTTCCAATCTGTATTCGATTGTTCTTGTATCAATTTAAATAATGGAGGAACTGGAAACATGTTATCTTTTACAATATGTAAATTATCTACAAAATGTAAGATTTTTGTTTGTGCACCACCAGAACAATGAATCATTCCGTGGACTGTATTTGAATTGAATTTTGATAAAATTTCTTTTATAATTGGCGCGTACGTTCTCGTTGGAGACAATACTAATTTACCAGCATCAATTGGAGAATTTTCAACTGCATCTGTCAATTTCATTTTCCCTGAATACACTAAATCCGCAGGAACTGCGGCATCAAAACTCTCAGGGTATTTTGTTGCTAAATAATTGTCAAAAACATCGTGTCTCGCAGATGTCAATCCGTTAGACCCCATTCCGCCATTATACTCAGTTTCATAACTCGCTTGCCCAAAAGATTCCAAACCAACAATTACATCACCTGCTTTTATGTTTGCATTATCAATAACATCTGTTCGTTTCATACGTGCAGTTACCGTAGAATCTACAATAATTGTACGCACTAAGTCGCCAACATCTGCAGTTTCTCCTCCTGTAGAATGAATCGTAACTCCAAAACCTTTTAAGTCTTCGATTAATTCTTCTGTTCCGTTTATAATTGCTGATAAAACTTCACCAGGAATCTTACTTTTATTTCGTCCAATAGTGGAGGAAAGCAGTATATTATCTGCTGCACCAACACACAATAAATCGTCAATATTCATAATTAACGCATCTTGAGCAATGCCTTTCCATACAGAAATATCACCCGTTTCCTTCCAATACATATACGCTAAAGAAGATTTTGTTCCCGCACCATCTGCATGCATTACTAAACAATACTCTTCGTCATTCGTTAAGTAATCTGGTACAATTTTACAGAATGCCTTTGGAAATAAACCTTTGTCTATATTCTTAATTGCATTGTGCACATCTTCTTTGGATGCCGAAACACCGCGTTGTGCATATCGTTTAGAAACTTCTTGACTCATGTTGTGTTGTGTTGTGTTGTGTTGTGTTGTGTTGTGTTGTTCAATAATTATGGCAAATTTAAGAGAAAGCAATATAGTTTCCTACTATTTAGATGAAGGAATAAAAAAAACTCATCAAATTTTAAACCTGATGAGTTATAAATTTTAAACAACCACTATTTATTACTTCTCTAAATAATCTAACGTTAAATTTACAAAAGTTTTTACACCAAGTTTAAACCCGCTTTCATCCAAATAAAAATCCGGAGTATGATGAGAAGCAAGATTCTCTTTCGCTACATTTAACGGTTTCCCTCCTAAAAAGAAAAACATTCCTGGTACTTTTTGTTGATAATACGAAAAGTCTTCCGCACCCGTAACCGCATCTACCAAACGAACATTTTCTTTCCCTACAGATTTCTCAAGAGAAGGCAGCATTTGCTTCGTTAAATCATGATCATTATATGTTATTGGATACCCTTCATGAACAATAATTGTAGCTTCTCCTCCAAAAGCTGCAGCAATCGCAGGTACTCTTTTCTTTATGATTTTATTCAATTTGTCTTGCATTCCATAATCTAACGTTCGTATCGTTCCAATCATCTTTACCTCTTCAGGAATAATGTTACTACGAATACCTCCTCTAATCAATCCAACAGTAATTACTGCCGCTTCTTTAGTCAGCTCCGTATCTCTACTTACAATGGTTTGCAGTCCATTAATTATTTGCGCCGATATCACAATTGGGTCAATTCCTTCCCAAGGTCTTGATCCATGAGCTTGCTTTCCTTTTACAATAATTTCAAAACTTTGCTCAGCCGCCATGATTCCACCAGGCTTATATGCAACCACTCCCACATCTATTAATGCTTTAATATGTAGTCCAAAAATAGCATCTACAGCAGGGTTTTCAAGAACACCTTCTTTAACCATCATTTTTGCGCCACCTTCTTCCTCATTAGGAGTTCCTTCTTCTGCAGGTTGAAAAATAAACTTTACAGTTCCTTTTATGTCTTTTCTCATTTTTGACAGCACTTCAGCAGTACCCATTAAAATAGCAATATGAGAATCGTGACCACAAGCGTGCATTACACCTGTAGCAATACCATTATATGTGCTTTTTACTTTTGAAGCAAAAGGAACCGATGTTCTTTCCGTAACAGGTAACGCATCAATATCCGCTCTCAAAGCAACCACTTTTCCTTTTTTACCTCCTCTTAAAATTCCTACAACACCAGTATGTGCAACACCAGTTTGCACCTCAAGACCTAACTCTCTTAAGTGTTCTGCTATTTTTTTAGCCGTATTAAATTCTCTGTTTGATAATTCTGGATTCTCATGAAAATATCGCCTCCATTCAATAACCTTAGATTCTACTTCATCAATTAATTTAATTGTATTTTGATTTTGAGATTGCAAACTAATTGATAGCAGTAACAAAAAGCATAAAAATGTTGTTTTCATAATGTATATAAGATTTCTCTAAATGTAAAAAAAATCTCGCAGACAACGAGGTTTTATTAGTATTTTATCTAGTAAATAACAATTCCCTGTACTTCGTTAACGGCCAAAGATTATCATCTACCATCGTTTCTAACTGATCGCAATGATAACGAATTTCCTCAAAAAATGGTTTTACTTTTTTACAATACGTTTCTGCAGATTTTAAGCCAACAAACTTATTTGCCCTCCTGCGTTCATCCGTCATTTTAATCGTTAACGCATTAATTTCTGTAATATGATTAGAAATTGTCATGATCAACTCTATCTGTTCTTTTGCTATATCCTTATATTCTTCTCCAAAAATTTCTTTTAAATTCTTAGTGTTTTCTAACAATGTATTTTGATAAATAATAGCCGTTGGCACCACATGGTTTCTAGCAATATCTCCTAAAACTCTACTTTCAATTTGCAAACGCTTTGTATATTCTTCTAAAGCAATTTCATAACGAGCCTCTATTTCGACTTTACTCATTACATCCATTTCCTCGTACAAGTCAATAACTTTTTCAGAAACCTGAACCTTTAATGCTTCTGGCGTCGTTTTATTATTACTTAAACCACGCTTCTTCGCCTCTTTCTCCCAAGCATCTCCATAACCATCTCCTTCAAAACGAATATCCTTACAGGCTTTAATATGTTCTCTTAAAACATTAAAAACAGCTTCATCTTTCTTTAAATTTTTACTTTCAATTAAAGCATCTACCTCAATTTTAAATTCCTTTAATTGCTTTGCGACAATCGTATTTAAAACCGTCATTGGCAAAGCACAGTTAGCAGACGACCCTACAGCTCTAAACTCAAATTTATTACCTGTAAATGCAAATGGAGATGTTCTATTTCTATCTGTATTATCTAATAAAATCTCTGGAATTTTACCAATAATATTCAATTTTAAATCTGTTTTTTCTTCTGGAGACAACTTCCCTTTCGTAACATTTTCTAATTCGTCTAAAACCTTAGATAATTGACTTCCAATAAACACAGAAATAATTGCTGGTGGTGCTTCATTTGCACCTAATCGATAATCATTACTCGCAGACACAATTGACGCTCTTAACAACTCTTCGTTTTCATAAACTGCTTTTATTGTGTTCACAAAAAAGGTTAAGAATTGTAAATTTTTCATTGGTGTTTTTCCAGGACTCAACAAATTTACTCCGTCAAAAGTTGACAAAGACCAATTGTTATGTTTACCAGAACCATTAATTCCAGCAAATGGCTTTTCATGAAATAACACTTTAAATCGATGACGTCTAGAAACTTTCTGCATCACATCCATTAATAAAGAATTGTGATCTACAGCTAAATTAGCTTCCTCAAAAATTGGCGCTAATTCAAACTGATTTGGAGCAACTTCATTATGTCTTGTCTTTACAGGAATACCCAACAACATACATTCTTGCTCTAAATCTTGCATAAAACTCATCGCTCTCGCAGGAATACTTCCAAAATAATGATCGTCTAATTGCTGACCTTTTGCAGACGAATGCCCCAATAAGGTTCTACCTGTTAATAAAATATCTGGTCTTGATAATGCTAAAGCATCATCAATTAAAAAATATTCCTGTTCCCAACCTAAAGTTGCATTTACTTTTGATACATTCTTATCAAAATATTTACAAACCGCAGTTGCATGCGTATCAATTGCCTGTAAAGCTCTTAATAACGGTGTTTTATTATCCAAAGCCTCTCCTGTATAAGCAACAAAAATTGTTGGAATACATAAAGTAGTTTCGTACACAAATGCTGGCGATGTTGGATCCCAAGCCGTATAACCTCTCGCTTCAAATGTATTTCTGATTCCTCCATTTGGAAAACTAGATGCATCTGGCTCTTGTTGAACCAACTGCTCTCCATCAAATTTTTCCATCGCTAAACTACCATTAATAGACTCAAAAAAAGCATCATGCTTTTCTGCCGTCGCTCCTGTTAATGGCTGAAACCAATGTGTATAATGTGTAGCACCTTTAGAAATCGCCCAGTCTTTCATACTCACCGCAACTTGATCTGCTATTTTTCGATCTATTTTTGTACCTTTTTCAATAGCATTCATTACACTCTCATAAGCAGACCTTGTTAAATACTGCTGCATTGCATGTTTATTAAAAACATTCTTCCCAAACAACACAGATCTCCTCTCATTCTCCTCGACCTTTATTGCGTTTCTATTCAATGTTTCTTGTAACGCATTAAACCTAACTGTTGACATAATATTAATTTTTAATGATAAAACTTAACTTAAAAACAAATATACCCCATAAAAATTAGGGATAAAATTATTTTTTGTAATTTTTAGAAAAATTACCCCTATATTTTTTGATATCTAGGTAAATTATTTCATTTTTGCAGTGTTAACATCACACAAACAATTATTATGGCAAAAATTAAGTTAGAATACATTTGGTTAGACGGATATTATCCAACTCAAAACATGAGAAGCAAAACCAAAGTTGAAGAACACGAAAATTTTAAAGGCACTGTAGCAGAGCTAGATAACTGGTCTTTTGACGGTTCATCTACAAAACAAGCATCAGGTGGTTCCTCTGATTGTTTATTAAAACCGGTTGCAATTTATCCAGATCCTGCAAGAAGAAATGGTTACTTAGTAATGACAGAGGTTTTAAATGCAGACGGTACACCACATGTTTCTAACGGAAGAGCTACAATAGATGATGATGACAACGATTTCTGGTTCGGTTTCGAACAAGAGTATTTTATCATGGATACCAAAACACAATTACCTTTAGGTTTCCCTATTGGCGGTTATCCTGCTCCACAAGGAATGTATTATTGTTCTGTTGGTGGTAAAAACACACATGGTAGACTTTTAGTTGAAGAACATGCCGATTTATGTATTGATGCTGGTTTAAACTTTGAAGGAATCAATCAAGAAGTTGCTTCTGGACAATGGGAATACCAATTATTTGCAAAAGGCGCAAAACAAGCAGGTGATGAAATTTGGATTTCTCGATACTTATTAGACAGATTAACTGAACAACATGGCTACTACATAGAGTATCACCCAAAACCATTAGGTAAAGATTTAGACTGGAATGGTTCTGGTATGCACGCAAACTTCTCTAATACAGTTTTAAGAACTTGTGGTTCTCAAGAAACATATGAGAAAATTTGTGAAGCATTTAGACCACTTACTAAAGAACACATGGCTGTTTACGGTGAATATAACGACCAACGTTTAACTGGTGATCATGAAACTGCTTCTATTCACGATTTCTCTTTTGGTATTTCTGACAGAGGAGCTTCAATTAGAATCCCTATTATTACTGTGCAGAAAGGTTGGAAAGGATGGTTAGAAGACAGAAGACCAGCTTCTAACGGTGATCCTTATAAGATTGCAGGTAGAATTATTAAAACTGTAAAATCTGCAAATATTAGCTAGATTTTAAAAATATATTTACATAAAAAACTCCGAACTTTTAAAGCTCGGAGTTTTTTTTTATTTATTATTTTTCTTAAAAATTACTCCTGTTTTCCAGGTGGAAATCTAGAAATAATTTCTTTTACGAATTTCTTAATTCTAATTTCTTTTTTCTCTCTGCTCTGAGTCACTAATGCTCCCGTTCCTATTCCTTGCCAAACTAATTCTTTTTTAGCTGTATCTATAAAATCTACAAATAACGTTCCTTCTGTATATTGACTTACCTGAATATCGTTGTTCATTCTATTTCCCATCCAAGGATTCCAACCGAAACCATAACCATAGTTATTATTTTGATTGACATTTACCTTTCGTCTAGATTTTGTGAAAAAACTCACTACTACATCAGGGTTTTTAGATTTTGTAAATCCTTGCGCTAGTAATTCTGACTCTATTGCTCTTAAGACTCGTTTTTTATCCAAGTCAGAAATTTCAGCTTTATCAATTCCTGGTTTGTAAAATGCAAAAGTTTTATATTGATTAAAATCTACCTTATCATCATAATCTGTAACAACTTTTACAGAACCACAAGAAAACAATAAAACCGCACTAAATAATAAAATAAGATATTTTTTCATCATAAATAATTTTAAGTTATTGAATCTATTAAAGCATCATCTACCATATTAGGAAGCGTAACTTGCAAGTCTTTTTTAGCTTTCATTGCTCTTTTAATAGCAAAAACAGCCTCTTTATTTCTCGCCCAACTTCTTCTAGAAATTCCGTTGTTTACATCCCAAAAAAGCATTGATTCTAAACGCTTTGATGCCGACTTAGTTCCATCAAGAAGCATGCCAAATCCTCCGTTAATTACTTCTCCCCATCCAACTCCACCGCCATTATGGATAGAAACCCAAGTAGCTCCTCTAAAACTATCTCCAATAACATTCTGAATAGCCATATCTGCTGTGAACTTTGATCCATCATAAATATTAGATGTTTCTCTGTAAGGTGAATCTGTACCAGAAACATCATGATGATCTCTTCCTAAAACAACAGCTCCAATTTCGCCTTTCTTAATCGCTTTGTTAAATGCTTTTGCAATTTTAATTCTTCCTTCAGCATCTGCATATAAAATTCTTGCTTGCGAACCCACCACTAATTTATTTTCTTGAGCCCCTTTTATCCATTGAATATTATCAGTCATTTGTTGCTGAATTTCTTCTGGAGAATTCTTTTTTATTTTTTCTAAAACTTTACAAGCAATCGCATCCGTTTTTGCTAAATCTTCAGGATTCCCTGATGCACAAACCCATCTAAAAGGACCAAAACCATAATCGAAACACATCGGCCCCATAATATCCTGAACGTAACTATTGTATCTAAAATCAATGTTATTTTCCGCCATTACATCTGCCCCTGCTCTACTTGCTTCTAGCAAAAATGCATTTCCATAATCGAAAAAATACGTTCCTTTTGCAGTATGTTTATTGATTGCTAATGCGTGTCTTCTTAGTGTTTCTTGAACTTTCTCTTTGAATAACTCCGGATTTTCAGCCATCATTTTATTGGCATCTTCAAAAGAAACATCAACCGGATAATAACCTCCTGCCCAAGGATTATGTAGCGATGTTTGATCAGAACCTAAATCTATATGAATATTTTCTGTATCGAACTTCTCCCAAACCTCTACAATGTTTCCTAAATATGCTATAGAAACAGTTTCTTTATGCTCTTTTGCTGATTTTACTCTAGCAGCTAACTCATCTAAATCAGTAATTTTCTCATCAATCCAACCTTGATCTAATCGTACTTGTGTAATCTTGGCATTTACTTCTGCACAAACCGTAATACAACCTGCAATATTACCCGCTTTTGGTTGTGCTCCAGACATTCCTCCTAAACCAGAAGTTACAAATAAATTCCCTTTTGGCGATTTCTTTATTTTTCTGAATCCGTTTAAAACGGTAATTGTTGTTCCATGAACAATTCCTTGTGGTCCAATATACATATAGCTCCCAGCAGTCATTTGCCCGTATTGAGAAACTCCTAAAGCATTCATCTTCTCCCAATCATCTGGCTTTGAGTAATTAGGAATGACCATTCCGTTTGTAACAACAACTCTTGGTGCATTTTTATTGGATGGAAACAACCCCATTGGATGCCCTGAATACATTGTTAACGTCTGTTTATCAGTCATTTTAGACAAATACCTCATCGTTAATATATACTGCGCCCAATTTTGAAAAACAGCGCCATTTCCTCCATACGTAATTAATTCATGAGGATGTTGCGCAACTGCATAATCCAAATTATTTTGAATCATTAACATAATTGCCTTTGCTTGTTCTGATTTCCCTGGGTATTCTGCAATATCCCTTGCATACATTCTATATGTTGGTCTGAACCTGTACATATAAATTCGCCCATATTTCTCTAACTCATCAACAAATTCTAGCAATAATTCAGCATGATGTTTTTCATCAAAATAACGCAATGCATTTCTTAATGCTAACTTTTTTTCATCCGCAGATAAAATATCTTTTCTTTTTGGCGCATGATTCATCTCTAAATCGTACGCTATTTTATTAGGTAAATTAGCTGGAATTCCTTGTTGAATTTGTTCTTTAAAAGTCATATTAAAAAATTATAAAGTGATAATATTACAAATATATTTCTTTTGTTATAAGTAAATTTATAAACCGTTAAAGATTTGTGTTTTTTTTTAAGATTTTCGTAAATTGCGAGCCTAAAATCAAACATTTATTACGAATGGAACAAATTGAAATTTACAAACCCAAACATAAAGTACGTATTGTAACTGCTGCCGCTCTTTTTGACGGACATGATGCTGCCATTAATATTATGCGTAGAATTATACAATCTACAGGAGTTGAAGTCATTCATTTAGGTCATGACAGAAGCGTAGAAGAAGTTGTGAATTGTGCCATTCAGGAAGATGTAAATGCTATTGCAATTACATCTTATCAAGGTGGTCACAATGAGTACTTTAAATATATGTACGATTTATTGAAAGAAAAAGGCGCAACCCACATCAAAATTTTTGGTGGTGGTGGCGGTGTAATTCTTCCTAAGGAAATCAAAGAATTGATGGCGTATGGAGTTACACGAATCTATTCTCCGGATGATGGTCGTGAACTTGGTTTACAAGGAATGATTAATGATTTAGTATCAACATCTGATTTTGCTCTTGGAGACAAACTAGATGTCTCTCTTGAAGATTTATCAAAAAAAGAAATTGGAAGCATTGCAAGAGTCATTTCTTCTGCCGAAAATTTCCCTGAAATTGCAAAAGAAACTTTAGCAAAAATTCATACTAAAAATAAAAGTTCTAAAACGCCAGTTTTAGGAATCACAGGAACTGGAGGTGCAGGAAAATCTTCTTTAGTTGACGAATTAGTTCGTCGTTTTTTAATTGATTTCCCAGAAAAAACGGTTGGTTTAATTTCTGTTGATCCTTCAAAAAGAAAAACCGGTGGCGCTCTTTTAGGAGATCGTATTCGTATGAATGCTATTAATAATCCTCGTGTTTATATGCGTTCTTTAGCAACGCGTCAATCTAATTTAGCATTGTCTAAATATGTAAACGAAGCTGTACAAGTTTTAAAAGCTGCTGAATTCGATTTAATTATTTTAGAAACTTCTGGAATCGGACAATCGGATACAGAAATCATAGAACATTCTGACACTTCTTTATATGTAATGACTCCTGAGTTTGGAGCCGCAACGCAATTAGAAAAAATCGATATGCTTGATTTTGCTGATTTGGTTGCCATCAATAAATTTGATAAAAGAGGTGCTTTAGATGCTGTTAGAGATGTGAAAAAGCAATATATGCGTAACAATAATTTGTGGCATATCCATCAAGATGATTTACCTGTTTATGGTACAATTGCATCTCAATTTAATGATCCAGGAATGAATACTTTGTATAAAAGTATTATGGATAAATTGGTTGAAAAAACGGGTGTAGATTTAAAGTCTACCATGGAAATCACCAAAGAGATGTCTGAAAAGATATTTGTAATTCCGCCTGCAAGAGTTCGTTATTTATCTGAAATTGCAGAGAGCAACAGAGGATATGATAAAAAAGTTGATGAACAAGTTGTTGTTGCTCAAAAATTATACGGAATTTATCAAACGATTTTATCGTTAACTGATAAAGAAAGTAATGCATCATTACAAGGAGCAAAGCAATCTCACCTTATAAAATCAGGATTAAATTCTGATGAAATTCTTTCTCTTGAAATAGCTGAAGATGATAACGAGTTTTTAAAGTTGCTTTTTGCGCAATTTGAAAAAATAAAACTAAACCTAAATCCTTATAACTGGGAAGTTATTTTAAACTGGCAAGAAAAGGTTCAAAAATACAAAGACCCTATTTACACGTTTAAAGTACGTGATAAAGAAATCAATATAGAAACACACAGCGAATCACTTTCGCACTCACAAATACCCAAAATTGCATTACCAAAATACCAAGCTTGGGGAGATTTATTACGTTGGAATTTACAAGAAAACGTTCCTGGAGAATTCCCTTTCGCAGCAGGTTTATATCCGTTTAAAAGAACTGGTGAAGACCCAACAAGAATGTTTGCTGGTGAAGGTGGACCAGAAAGAACAAATCGTAGATTTCATTATGTAAGTTTAGGAATGGATGCAAAACGTCTTTCAACGGCTTTTGATTCTGTTACTTTATATGGAAATGATCCAGGACGTAGACCAGACATTTATGGTAAAATCGGAAATGCAGGAGTTTCAATTTGCTGCTTAGATGATGCTAAAAAATTATATTCGGGTTTTGATTTAAGTCATCATATGACTTCGGTTTCTATGACGATCAATGGACCCGCGCCAATGTTGTTAGGATTCTTTATGAATGCTGCCATCGATCAAAATTGTGAAAAATACATTATAGAAAATAAGTTAGAAAAACAAGTTGAAGCAAAATTTCAAGAAATTTATAATTCAAAAGGTTTAGAAAGACCTGTTTACCAAGGAAAATTACCTGAAGGAAATAATGGTTTAGGATTGATGTTGCTAGGTTTAACCGGAGACTTAGTTTTACCTTCTGATGTATATCAACAAATAAAGACAACCACTTTAGCGCAAGTTAGAGGAACTGTACAAGCTGATATTTTAAAAGAAGATCAAGCACAAAATACCTGTATTTTTTCTACGGAATTCGCCTTAAGATTAATGGGTGATGTTCAAGAATATTTCATCGAAAAACAAGTACGAAACTTTTATTCGGTTTCTATTTCTGGATATCATATTGCGGAAGCTGGTGCCAACCCAATTACACAATTGGCATTGACATTGTCTAACGGATTTACATACGTGGAATATTATTTATCACGTGGAATGGACATTAACAAATTTGGTCCAAACTTATCATTTTTCTTTTCCAACGGAATTGACCCAGAATATTCTGTAATTGGTAGAGTTGCTCGTAAAATTTGGGCAAAAGCGATGAAGAATAAATACGGTGCAAACCCAAGAGCACAGATGTTAAAGTATCATATTCAGACTTCTGGACGCTCTTTACACGCGCAAGAAATCGACTTTAATGACATCAGAACCACGTTACAAGCTTTATATGCGATTAACGATAATTGTAATTCTCTACATACAAATGCGTATGATGAAGCAATCACGACTCCAACGGAAGAATCTGTAAGAAGAGCAATGGCTATTCAGTTGATTATCAACAAAGAATTAGGATTAACTAAAAATGAAAACCCGATTCAAGGTGCTTTTATTATTGAAGAGTTAACCGACTTAGTTGAAGAAGCTGTTTTACTAGAATTCGATAGAATTACAGAACGTGGAGGTGTTTTAGGTGCTATGGAAACGATGTATCAGCGTTCTAAAATACAGGAAGAAAGCATGTATTACGAGACGTTGAAACACAATGGGGAATTTCCTATTATCGGTGTGAACACTTTTTTAAGTTCTAAAGGATCGCCTACAGTTCAACCAGCTGAAGTTATTCGCGCAACGGAAGAAGAAAAACAATATCAAATCAAAACGAAAGAGTTACTGAATAAAGCAAACCTTGAAAAGGTTGAAAAACAGATTGTAATTTTACAAGAAGCTGCTGTTCAGAATGAAAACTTATTTGACAAGTTAATGGAAGCAACCAAGGTTTGTTCTTTAGGAGAAATTACAGAAGCATTGTTTAAAGTTGGTGGTCAGTATAGAAGAAATATGTAAGCAGATTATTGATTTTACTGAACTTAATTTAGAACCCATAAAAAAGCCGTACAATTTGTGCGGCTTTTTGCATCTATTTATAATAAAGAAAGTCTAGTTAAGAAACCAATGACCAATCTACTTTTAAAATCAGAATTCTACAAACAACTACAACTAGGCAAAAAAGCATTAAAAAGAAGAGCATACAAAACTTCATTTTATCATTTTGAAAATGCTCATATTCTAGGTCAAAAGCATTTATTTAGACACACTACAAGTCATTATTGGATGTTAATTTATGGTTTCAAAACAAAAAATAGCAAAGAAATAATTGGACAAATAGTTAGAATTTTAGCTTCACTCCTTTTTACTTTAATTTGGGTTCCTAAAGGAAATACTGGAGGAACTAACATTTCGCCCATCAAAAAAATGCCAATTAGAAAAGAATTAAAAAATTATTTTAAAGATTAATGCATCTTCTTTGATAACTTTAGGTCTATTAAGTGAATATTAAAACAAACAAAATGGAAAATAAAAATCAATGTACATGTACCTGTGTCGAATGTGTAAACAAAGATTGCAAAAACTGTACGTGCGAGAACTGCACATGTTCTTCTTGTAATTGTTAAAAACCTGTGATTCTAAACGCTACTGAAATCAAAATATATTTTAAGTGAAAGTAGGTAGCGTAATTAATGCGAAGGAATCTCATTATTGGATTTCTTGATCGCAGCTCATTTAGAAATGACATTTAGATACTTTTAAAAAATTATGACCACAAAACAAGTTTGGACTTCCTATTCTGAAGATTTAAAACGATTTATCATGAGCAAAGTAAAAGAGACTACTATTGCTGATGATATTTTGCAGGATACTTTTATAAAAATTCATACAAAACTGCATACTTTAAAGGATATTACAAAACTAAAATCTTGGTGTTTTACAGTTGCAAGAAATTCTATTTTGGATCATTGGAAATCATCAAACAAAACGTTTGAAATTGCAAATTTTGAAGCTGAAATAGAAATTAAGGAGAACCTTCATACAGAACAAGATTGTTTAAAAGGTATTTTAAAAAACTTACCGAAAAAATATAGAGACCCTTTGTTTCTCTCTGATATAAAAGGATTAAAACAACAAGAAGTTGCAGAGCAATTACATCAATCTTTATCAACCACAAAATCTCAAATTCAGCGTGCAAGAAAATTAATTGCACAAGGCTTTATGGATTGCTGTGGATTTGTACTGAATAAAGAAGGAAACTTAGTAGGTGAGATTCAAGAAAAAGAAGATTGTAAAATTTGCGAATAAATACAATTCCAAAACGCACACAATCTTAAAGATAATTTAGAAAAAGGATGTAAGAAAACCCTTTTTCTAAATTACTCTATATATAAAATCTAAGATTTTGATTCGGGTAAATGAACGCCTTGTTTTAGTAACGAAACTCCCATTAGAAGCAACCAAATTACTTTCACATGAAAGATAGGTTTGTATATCTCAAAATTATCTGGAATAGATAAAATAAGTCCTACAGTTACAATACCTAATAATATTGTAAACCAACCTAACCAAGTACTTACCAATCTCCATTTCACAAAAGCATACCCTAACAATACGAATCCAACACCAGAGAAAATACGCCCAAAACGGATAAAACAGGTAACATACTGATTGGTAAATAACATATTATCCATAAATACCTGTATTTCAACTGCTGACATTCCCGCTGTTTTTCCAACACCCCAAGCACCAAAATTATAATAATACGCATTTGCAATCGCCAAGGTAAAAGTACCTACTATAACCATTCCTATACCCGGAAGTACAACTACACGATAAGGTCTACCTGTAATCATCGACATCAATGCAAACATTGAAATACCCATTGTAACCCAACCAAAAATATGGATACGATACATCCAGATCCAATACCAAACGCTCTTTCCTATTTCAGTAAAATCTGCAGCAACTATATATTCACCAATATGATGAGGTGATAACGCCCAACCAAACCACAATAAAATTGTTGCTAAAATAAACGCCCAACCAGTAAAACTGGTTTCAAAATCTTTTTTCATTATTCTCATAATTGTATTGTATCTTTAATAGTTACGCAATATAAAGGTACTTTTATTATTTTTATGTAACATTAGTTACACAATAATAGAACTAGTAGCTGTAAATTGTACCTTTATTTATATAACTCTATAATTTTATTATCTTGAAAAGAAGATCTTTTATAAAAAAAACAGCCTTAAGTTCTTTTACAGCACTTATAGGTGCAGAAATTGTTTTTGGTTCTGAAATTATGAACGGCTATATTCCTTTAGCACTACAAGATCCAGATCCTTTTAAAATGTTTAGCAAGAATAAAGGAATGGTTATATTAAATAATAAACCATGGAATATTGAGGCTCAAGCTCATTTATTAGATGACAAGGTCACACCTAACTCGTCGATGTTTATTAGAAACAACGGCATACATCCAGAGGAAATAAATCCAAAAACTTGGACGCTTACTATTGATGGGGAATCTGTTAAAAGCAAAAAAACATACACTCTTAGTGATTTAAAATCAAAATTTAAACACCACACATATCAATTAACATTAGAATGTGGAGGTAATGGACGAAGTGAATTTGACCCACCAGCAAAAGGAAATCAATGGACTATTGGTGCTGTACACTGTGCTTCTTGGACTGGTGTGCGCTTACGAGATGTTTTAGAAGATGCAGGCATTAAAAGTAATGCCATATATATTGGATACCATTCTGCGGATACTCATTTAAGTGGTGATTCTAAAAAAGAACCAATTTCTAGGGGATGTCCAATACCAAAAGCAATACAAGATGAAACCCTTTTAGCGTTTCAAATGAATAACGAAGATATCCCTCTAATTCATGGATATCCACTGCGTTTAATTGCGGGTGGTTGGCCAGCTTCCGTTTCGGGTAAATGGGTGAATAGAATTAGTATTCGCAACAAAGTTCATGATGGTACAAAAATGAAAGGAACTGCGTATCGTATTCCTTGTAATCCTGTTGCTCCAGGTGAAAAAGTAAAAGATGAAGATATGTGCATTATAGAATCAATGCCTGTAAAATCATTAATTACATATCCAAAAACGGGCGCAACGATTAACGAAGGAAAAGCATTAAACATAAGAGGGCATGCGTGGGCCGGTGAACTTGAAGTTGAAAAAATGGAATATTCAATAGATTTCGGATCTACATGGACAATTTGTGCTGTCGAAAACCCAATAAATCGTTTAGCATGGCAACATTTTTCAGCTTCCATAAATTTCCCTAAAAAAGGATATTACGAAGTTTGGGCAAGAGCAACAGACACAAATAATATTGCACAACCAATGATATTGCCTGGATGGAATCCTAAAGGATATTTAAACAATGCATGTCATCGAATTGCAGTAAAAGTTATTTAATGATTGATCAAAAAGAGTTTCGAAAAAAAATAAAAAAAGCAGAGAAAACAGCGCATATAGCGATATTTTTCTCTCTTATCGCTTCTATTTTACTTCTGCTTGCAGTTTACAATCCTACATTTTTAATTTTTGAAAATAATAAATCGAATCTTATATATAGTGATGTTGTTGAAGATGAAGATAAAATTGAAAACGGCATTCATCTTAGAACTGGTTTAGTTGACGCTGAGGGTTTAATGACCGTTGTTAATAATTGCACTAATTGTCATTCTGCAAAATTAGTAGTTCAGAATAAAATGTCTGCAGAAAGTTGGAATACAACAATCAAATGGATGCAAGAAACCCAAAACTTATGGGATTTAGGAGATAATCAAGAGATCATTGTAAATTATTTAGTGACCAACTATCCTCATACTGCAAAAGGAAGACGAGCGATTTTAACAAATATTGACTGGTATACTTTAAAAAATTAATATTATAATAAAATGGAAAAATATTTAGACGCATTTATAAATACTTTTATAGGAACCGTAAATTGGACATGGAAGTCTATCATTTTTGAAGTGCCTTGGTACACAAATTATTTTTGGGGACTTATCGCTATTTCACTTTTTGTTTGGGGGTTAGAAATAGCCTTTCCTTGGAGAAAACAACAAGCGATCTTTAGACGCGATTTTTGGTTAGACGTATTTTATATGTTTTCTAATTTTTTTATTTTCTCAATTGTAATTAGCGGAGTTTATAAGGTTTTAGGCTTGCTATTTGGTGAATTCAATATCACATCAAAAAGCCTCGCTCTTTTTGATATCTCACATTGGGCACCTTGGTTACAGTTATTAATTTTCTTTATTATACTCGACTTTGTACAATGGTTTACACATGTATTATTGCATAAATATAGTTTCTTGTGGAAGTTTCACAAAGTACATCACAGTGTAAAAGAAATGGGCTTTGCTGCGCATTTAAGATACCATTGGATGGAAAATATTTTTTACAAACCACTAAAAACTTTTGGCGTAATGATTATTGGTGGTTTTGAGCCTGAACAAGCGTACATCGTTCATTTTATCACCATTGCAATAGGTCACTTTAATCATGCCAATATTAAAATTACATGGGGAATATTTAAATACATATTAAATAACCCAGTGATGCATTTATATCATCACGCATATGAAGTACCAGAAGGAAGGAATGGCATGAATTATGGAATTAGCTTAAGTCTTTGGGATTATATTTTTAAAACAAATTACATTCCGGAAGATAGCGGAACCGTAGAAATTGGTTTTGAAGGCGATGACAAATTCCCATCCAACTTTATAAATCAGAATCTATATGGTTTTAAAAAAGGACAGCAATAAATAAAAACGAGCATATAACTATATGCTCGTTTTTATTTCTAGAATTACCCCTACAATGTTCCTAATAAAAATTACTCTTTATTTAGGAACATTTATTTTTTCCCCAAAAAACAATGCGTTTAAAAATAATTTATTTGTGCCATACCAAGCACCTCTAAAGTTAGGGTTATCCGCGAATAAAACAACTCTACCTTTCCCTATTGCACTTACTAATAATGATGCTGATGGTTTGATGAATTTTTCTAAATTATTTTCAGAGATATAACCATCTATATGAGGGTTTTCTGAGTATTTAGCCACGGTAGCGTACCCGTTTTTGCTCGGCGCTAAAAACACCAAATTATTTTTATAAACGGGTAATTTTGATGAGCGATATCCAAATCCTAATGGATGTGTTACGTCCAAGTCTACTTCAAAAATAGCACCTCCTAAACGTTCTCTCCCTATATGTTCTGAAGCTTCTACATAAGGCAATCTCTTTGTTACTTTTTTTTCCTTTTCTTCTTTTTTTACTTTTAAACTCGCATCCTTCGTCAAACTTTCTTTTACCATTTTTTTATCAATCAGCCATTTTGAACCTCCTGCAATCGTGATTAAAGTATTTCCTTTTGCAGTCCAATTTTTCAGTTTTTGTCTTTTCAAAGAATCTAACTGACTATAATTCCCTGAAACCATTACAATCGTATTATATGAATCTAAATTGGCTCTGTTATAATTATTCAATCTTATTTTAGTAATTGGCATATGAATACGTGTATCTAGCAAATGCCAAACTTCTCCTGCTTCGTATGAACTAACGCCTTCACCGACTAACATGGCAACTTTAGGTTTTTTTAAAACTCTAAAATTATTACTTCCTAGATCAATTCCTTTTATACTATATCCGCTATTGGTTCCAGAAACAGGTATGTCGAATTTTTCTTGAGCTTCTGAAATAATTTTATAAACAGCTGCACTTGTTTTTTCCTGTTTGCCGACAGGAATTAATAAACTTCCGTAATTAAAATTAATTTCTCCGTTAAAAGTATTGATTGTAAAAGGTTTGAAAGCAGCCGCAACTTTTAATCCTTTAGATTGCATATAATATAACGCCGCCGGAGTATTATAATCATCCCAATTTACAATGTAGGCATATTCAGCTTTTTCAATCTTAATGTTTTGCACGATTCCTTTTGCAGTAGTAACTTCTGTTCCTAATTTAACAGATTTCACTCCTTTATATTTAATATTATAAAAGTTCGCAACACTCCAAGCAGAAGCATCATAAAACACACTATCTCTATACTTATCATAGGTTTCAAACATCGTTTGTACCATTCTATGTTGAGCCTGTTTTAGAGGAACCGTATACGTATCTCCTTTTTTATAGACCTTAATCTTGTGTGTTAATAATTGCGCTATAAAAGCTTTCTTTCTATTCTGATCATATTTTTCTTGAAACTCATATCCCGAAAATCCTGATTTTGCTTTTTTTGTTAGCGAAGATTTAAAAAATTCTTGCTGGTATTTTCTCAAATAGCCTTTATTTTCGACAGCTGCTTTAATCGTCGCAAAAGTAGAAGTGAACTGATTTCTTATGGTAAAAGGAAACGTGATTTTCCCATAATGAGTATCCTGAACATGTCCGCGAGAACTTGCTTGTTCAAAAAGCAATGCCAAACCTCCTTGTAAATCAGGATACGAAGATCCATATCCAGGATACGTACCATCAAAGGATTCTTTTGTGTAATATAAAGAACCTATTTTATCTAATGCATCTGAAAAATAAGGCGCAAATAAATCATTCAAATCTTCATAATTTTCTTTTGGCATAATAGGGTCCAAAGAACCTATTGGTTTCATCGGCTCAAAAAAGTGATGGCTATTAGTCCCCATTTCATGAAAATCTGTTACAACATTTGGATACCAACTATGCATCCATTTTAATTTTCCCTGACTTTCTGGATGCACTGCCAACAACCAATCTCTATTCAAATCAAACCAATAATGATTCGTTCTTCCTCTTGGCCAAGCTTCCATATGTTCTGCATCAATATTATCTGATACTAGTGTTTTTGCTTGATATTGATTCACCCATTGTGTATGTCGGTCTCTTCCATCAGGATTAATTGTAGGGTCGATAAATATGATTGATTTCTCTAAATAATTTAGAACTTCTGAACTATTGGATGCAACTAAGGTATACGCTGCTAATAAAGCTGCTTCAGAACTTGATGGCTCATTTCCATGAACATTGTACCCTAACTGAATAATTACAGGAACTTCTTCATAATTTTCCGGACTCTCTTTTGGATTTACAAATTGTAAATGGTTTGATTTTATAGCTTCTAAGTTCTTTAAATTCTCAGGAGATGTCACCGTAAACATAACCAACTTTCGTTTTTCATGTGTTGTACCATAAACTTCTATGCTTGCTCGATTAGAAACTTCAGCCAGCTTTACTAAATAAGCTACAATTAAATCGTGTCTTGTATGATGCGCTCCTATTTCGTACCCTAAAAATGCTTCAGGCGTTGGAATTTCTGCATTAAAAGGTGCCTTATCTTTAAAATAATAATCTTGAGCTACTATTGAATTTACACATATAAATGCACAAATTAACGTGAAATAATACTTGGTTCGTTTCATCCTGATGTTATTGAATTTGTTACCTTAAAAATAATAGTTAAATATAAGAAAATATTAAATGGAGTGAAATTTTTTGATTAAAATTTCAATTAATACAATACATTTGATTAAAATTTTATCCTGGTATTTAGCGATTATACATGAAAAACAAAAAACTGATCAGCAAAGAATTAGAAGACTTTTACAACAAAGCATCCGAAGAAACCAGACTTGAAAAAGGAATGGGAATTTTTGAATTTGAACGTATTAAAGACCTCATAGAACTACATCTTTCTAAATCAAATACAACCATTATTGATGTTGGTGGTGGAACAGGAAAATATGCTGAATGGTTAGCTAAAAACGGACATACAGTTCACTTAGTAGAACCTGTTTTAAAGCATATTAAATTGGCTGAAAAAAGAGCTAAAAAACTAAAAAATCCTTTTTCTGTTGCTATTGGGGAAGCTAAAAAATTACCTTTTAAAAGTGATTCTGCTGACTTAGTTATTTTACACGGACCGTTATATCACTTGCAAAAAAGAGAAGATAGAGTTGCTGCAATCATAGAAGCAAAAAGAGTTTTAAAAAAAGGCGGAATTATTTTAGGCTTTGCAATTAATGCGACAGCTTCTACAGTTGTTGGCTTAATGAATGGAATGATTCATGCAAACTCATTTTTTGACATGTGTAAAGAAGAACTCACTACCGGAATTCATAACGTACCAAAAGATTTTCCTTTTTTATTAGCAGATGCTTTTTATCACAAACCTCAAGGTTTGAAAGCAGAATTTTTAGAGCAAAATCTCAACTTTATAAATCTATTTGCAGTAGAAGGAATGATTTGGTTAGACAATGAATATTTCGCAAATATGATCGATAAGAAAAAATCGAAGACATTAAAAACGTTGCAAAATCTTACTCAAAATGATGAGTATTTATTACCTTTTAGTCCTCATATGATGATTGCTGTGAGAAAATAATTTGGTTTGATTCTGAACCTAAAAAAAAGAACTTCACTAACTTACGTTGAAGTTGATTAAAGATAAAACAGTTGGAAAAGGAGAAGAATAAAAAAGGTCATTGGATTATTTGTCAGAACTGTAAAGGTCATGGCAAAAAAAGGAAGAGCCTTCGCAAGAAAATACGACTCCAATATCAAATGGAATTGGAACAATTTAAAAAAACAAATTGTGAAGGAACGGCTCCAGTTCGCCCTAAAGGTCAACTAGACACATGCTTAAACTGTAAAGGATCTGGGTTAATTTGCTCTTCTAACCATCCTTTGGAGGACAAAGAAAACTACCCACACATCGCTATTATTGGTGGTGGAATAGGAGGAGTTGCGCTCGCCGTAGCCTGTTTACACCGCGGAATTCCCTTTACGCTTTATGAACGAGATCGTAGCTTCGATACTCGGTCTCAAGGCTATGGACTCACTTTGCAACAAGGAAGTAAAGCACTTGCGGGATTGGGAATTCTCTCTTTGGAAGCGGGAATTACTTCAACCAAACATGTGGTTCATACTACAGAAGGAAAAATCATCGGTGAATGGGGAATCAGGAAATGGGGACGGTCAGACACGAAAGTTGCACCGAAGCGCAAAAATGTACACATTCCAAGACAATCTTTACGCTTAGCTCTGCTCGAGCAGCTCGATGGACATGATGCAATTCAATGGGAACACCAATTATTGAGTTTTAATGAAGATGAAAACGAAGGCGTAGAACTAAAATTTCAAGTGAATGATGAGATCAAAAACGCCAAGGCAGATCTTGTAATTGGAGCTGATGGTATCCGCAGTACAGTACGAAAATTATTGATTGGTGAAGATACTACACCTTTACGCTACCTCGATTGCATTGTAATTTTGGGAATTTGCCCTTTAAATAATCTAAAAGATATTGAGAGTTCTTTACTAGATTCAGCTACAGTATTTCAAACTGCTAATGGTAATGAGCGAATCTACATGATGCCTTATGCATCAGACACTATCATGTGGCAACTTAGTTTTCCAATGTCAGAAAAAGAGGCTAAAGAACTAAGTGCTAAAGGAACAAAAGCCCTTAAAGAAGAAGCATGTCGCAGAACTCAGTGGCACGATCCTATTCCGCAAATTTTAGCAGCCACCCAAGAAACTCAAATTTCTGGTTATCCTGTGTACGACAGAGCACTACTCACTCCAAAATTATTGGAAAAAGGAACTAAAGTTTCGCTGATTGGAGACGCGGCGCATCCTATGAGTCCATTTAAAGGACAAGGGGCAAATCAAGCGCTGTTAGACGCTTTAGCGCTTGCTCGAGCGATTTCAAAAGGATGTAACCCTTTATCTAAATGGAGACAAGTTGGAATAAGGAAAAGTGTTTTAACTAAATATGAAGCTGAAATGTTAGAACGCAGCGCTTCCAAAGTAAAGAGCTCTGCAGAAGCTGCACAACTGCTTCATTCCGAAATTGTACTTCACGAAGGTGACGGACCAAGAGGGAAAGTTCGAAAGGAAACAAAATAATTTAGTTACTCTTTCATTCCTGGTTGTTTTAATTTCCAGTTTGTTTTTGCTTTTTCAACATCAACCATTTTTTTTACGTCAGAGAGTAATTGTTTCGCATCATAAATAACACCATCTTTTATAGTATACTTTACGCCACCAGCTCTAATAACCTGATTATCTTTCGTTAATTTTACAGCTCCTGTTCCGTATAAAACCTTTAAATTTTTTAATGGATTTTCTTCTACAATGACAAAATCAGCCAATTTACCAATTTGAATAGATCCAATTTTATCATCCCAACCTAAAGCTTCTGCGCCGTTTAATGTCGCTGCACGAATTATTTCTAAAGGATGAAAACCTGCTTCACGCAACAACTCCAACTCTCTTATATAAGCAAATCCATATAACTGATAAATAAACCCAGAATCGGATCCTGTAGTAACTCTACCTCCTCTATTCTTATATTCGTTTATAAAAGTCATCCATAATTGATAATTTTTACGCCAAGAAACTTCTTGTTCTGTACCCCAATCATGCCAATAAGAACCGTGAGAAATTTTACTAGGTTCATAAAACTTCCATAAAGAAGGTAGCGTATAATCTTCATGCCATTCCGCCCTTCTTGCTCTATGTAAATCTCTACTCGCTTCATAAATATTAAAAGTAGGAACTAATGTAAAATCTAATCCCAATAACTCATTCATTACTTTATTCCAATGCTTTGAAAATGGTTTTGCTGCTTGTGCCCATAATTTCCCTGCTTCTTCAAAACGATGTTGTTCATTTTGATAATTATAATCTAAAGGATAATTTTGAACGGTTCTATCGTCAAATAAAGCTTCTGGCAAACCATACCAATGTTCCATCGATGTTAAGCCTGCTCTTGCGGAATGCAATACATTCCAACGCGCAACACTTAATTGCGCATGATGAGAAGCTGAACCTAAACCAACCTTTTTATTTTCATCTAATGCAGCTAACATAATTTTGGGTTCTGCTCCAAAAAACTTGATACCATCTGCTCCATTTTTTGCATTATTTCTTACCCACGCTCTCGCTTCTTCTTCTGTAGAAATTGGTTTTTTAGCACCTTGTCCAAAACCTGTATACCCAAAAATTCTTGGTGCTACAATTTCATTGTTTTTACTTTTTCTCTTTAACTCATTTACTTCTTTTACACCTCTCCCACTTGGTTGTCTAATCGTAGTAACTCCATGAGCCATCCACAATTTAAAAACATACTCTGGATCTGCTCCTTGAGATGCTCCGCCAATATGAGCATGCATATCTATAAACCCTGGCAACAAATACATACCATTTGCATCTAATTCCTTTCCTCCTTTTTTTAATTTAGGACGACTGCTTTCTTTGATTTCAACACCTGGATAACCAACTACTTCTATACGTACAATTGTATTGTTTTCTACAACAATATCAACAGGACCTCTTGGTGGTGAACCATCTCCATTAATAAGCGTTACGCCTCGAATAATTAATTGTTCGAAAGGACCTTCTCCCAAATAGTTTTCTTGAGAAAATATATTAATAGTAGAAATTAAGAATACAAGGATACATAGTTTTTGAATGTTCATTGGATGTGATTTTGATATGTTTAAAAGTACCTATAAAAAATGAAACCGTAAAACGGAATACAAAAGGATGCGTATGTATTGACTTTTAGTTGTCATATGATAGTTACTGCAAGGAAGTCGTTTGGGTTGTTTCTAAACTAAAAAAGTATAACTTCGCTGACTTCTGATAGTTGGCATTTAAATGATATCATATCAGCGTTAACGTTAGCTGAAAATTAATTTAAGTCCTTTCTTTAGGAGGTTTTTTCAAGAAATACAACAGAAAAAAAGAACCTTTTAACTCTATAAACATATTTTAATAATAACTATTTTTGTTTCATGAAAAAACAAATTGCGATTATAGGCGGCGGTCCATCAGCTTTTTTATTAGCTGCTTTTTTAGATCCTGAAAAATTCACGATTACCATCTATGAAAAAAACAAAACGGCGGGTCGTAAATTTTTAGTTGCTGGTAAAGGCGGATTTAATTTAACACATTCAGAACCGATTCAGCAGCTTATTAAACGCTACACAGCAAATAATTTTTTAGACAAATCGTTACATCATTTTACCAATACTGATTTTAGAGATTGGCTAGATAAAATAGGAATTCCAACATACATCGGAAGCAGTAAAAGAGTATATCCTAAAGAAGGTATTAAACCAATTGAAGTGCTAAATACAATTCTAAAACATCTCAAAGAAAAAGGAGTTATCATGAAGTATGAACACACTTTTTCTGATTGGGATGTGCATAATAATCCGATTATTAATAACCAACCAATACAAACAGATTATACCGTTTTTTCTTTAGGCGGAGGAAGTTGGAAGATTACGGGTTCTGATGGAACTTGGCTCGATACTTTTTCTAAAAAAGGAATTGAAACAAAAGAATTTCAAGCATCGAACTGCGGATATCAAATTGATTGGAAACCTGCTTTTATTCAAAAAAACGAAGGAACTCCTTTAAAAAACATTGCGATTTCTTGCAATACAATTATTCAGAAAGGAGAAGCTGTAATTACGAAGTTTGGATTAGAAGGGAATTCCATTTACGGATTGAGTCCACAAATTAGAGAACAACTGTCTGCAAATTCAACAGCAAGCATTTTTATTGATTTTAAACCTTCGTTAACCTTAGAAAATATTCATTCTAAGATAAAAAAATCTATTTATAAAAATACGACTCAGATCTTAAAAAAGGAACTCAAACTAAGTACTGCTCAAATTGATTTATTAAAAACATATCTTTCTAAAGCGTCTTATTTAAACACAGCATCCTTAGTCGAAAACATTAAAAAACTTCCTTTAGAAATATTAAATACAGCAACAATTGACGAATCAATTTCTACCGTTGGTGGAATTGATTTAAATGCAATTTCTGAAAGTTTTGAACTCAAAAAAATATCGAATCAATTTTGCATTGGCGAAATGTTAGATTGGGACGCTCCAACTGGCGGATATCTATTGCAAGCTTGTGCAAGTACGGGCGTGTATTTAGCCAATCATTTAAATGAAAATAATTAGCTATATAAAAACTAGCAATCTTATCGCCTTTTCTTAGACTTAGGCGCTCTACTCACCTTCTTCTTTCTCTTATTAAAAGGAATCGCATCATCAAAAGTATGTTGAGCAACTTCATGAGTCGTTTTATTCTTTTTCCAAGAACCACTATCAGGTAATAAGACTTTTAATAAATCTTGTCTTCCAACTCTATTAAGTGTGTTACGAATCCAATCTTTATTTTCTTTTTTATACCAAAAGAAAAATTTATGTTGGTCTTCACGCTCCTTTTTTGTTTTCGGAGTTTTGGTTGGTTTTAATGTATACGGATGAAATCCAGAATAATAAATCACAGTTGCCACCGTCATTGGTGTAGGTGTAAAACCCTGAACTTGTTCTAACTGAAAGCCCAATTCTTTAGTCTCAGCAGCTAAATTTGCCATATCTTCAACTTCACTTGCTGGGTGACTAGAAATAAAATAAGGAATTAATTGAAGGTTCAATTTCTTCTTGATATTTATTCTATCAAAACGTTCTTTAAACATGTGAAAATATTTAAAAGAAGGTTTACGCATCAACTTTAAAACGGGATCAGAAGTATGTTCTGGCGCCACTTTTAATCGTCCAGAAACGTGTTTTGTCATTACTTCTTCTGTATACGCATCTAACTCTTTTGGATCTGCATTTTTATTGAATTCAGGCACTAACATATCGTGTCTAATTCCACTTCCAATAAAAGATTTTTTAATCTTCGGATGTTTATCAACTGCTTGATATAATTCCGTTAATGGTTTATGAGACGTATCTAAATTCGAACAAATTACTGGAGAAATACAACTTGGCGCAACACATTTATCACAAATAGATTGTACTTTTCCTTTCATCTGATACATGTTAGCAGAAGGTCCGCCAATATCAGATAAATAGCCTTTAAAATCTGGCATATTTGCCACTTTATCTACTTCTTTTAAAACAGATTCTTGACTTCTACTCGCAATAAATTTTCCTTGATGTGCAGAAATTGTACAAAAACTACATCCACCAAAACATCCTCTGTGAATGTTGATAGAAAATTTTATCATTTCAAACGCAGGAATCGGTCCACGCTTGTCATATTTTGGGTGTGGTAATCTTGTAAAAGGCAAATCGAAAGAACCATCAATTTCTTTTTCTGTCATTGTTGGAAAAGGTGGATTAATCACCAATGTTTTTCCATCGACATCTTGTAAAATTCTTCTGGCTTTTAATTTATTCGATTCTTGTTCGATTACTTTAAAATTAGAAGCAAACGTTTTCTTATCCGCTAAACAAGCTTTATGAGAATTGATTGTAACATCTTCCCAACCATTTACGACCGGTAAGCTTTCTTCTTTTTGATCAATAAAAACAGCCGTTTGTTTGATGTTTTTTAAACTCGAAAACGGAACCCCTTTTTGCAATAATTCTACAATTTCTCGCAAAGGTTGTTCTCCCATTCCATAGACCAACATATCTGCTTTAGACGTTTCTAAAATAGTTGGCAACAACTTGTCAGACCAATAATCATAATGAGTTACACGTCTTAAAGAAGCTTCAATTCCGCCAATTAAAACAGGAACATCCGGAAATTTTTCTTTTAATATTTTAGAATATACAGAAGTTGCATAATCGGGTCTAAAACCTTTATCACCATTTGGCGTATATGCATCTTTATCTCTACTTTTTTTACTTGCAGTATAATTACTCACCATTGGATCCATACATCCACCAGTTGCTCCAAAAAACAAACGAGGTTTCCCTAGTTTTTCGAAATCTTGAAGATTATCGTTTACACTTGGTTGTGGCACAATTGCCACTCGCAAACCGTAACTTTCTAAAATTCGTCCAATTACAGCAGGTCCAAATGAAGGATGATCCACATAAGCGTCTCCACTAAATAAAATAACATCTAATTCTTCCCAACCACGAATTTTAACTTCCTTGTTTGTAGTTGGTAACCAATCGGTTAATTGATGTCTTTTAGTATTCTCCATATTTTGCAAAAATACCCATTTTAAATGGATTTCAATACTTTTCTAATCATTTCTATCTTCATCATATAATACAAATTAGATGTTAAACAGTGTAACTATTTAAAAGGCTTTCAAATTGATAGCCTCTTCTATTCTTGTTTTTTCACAAATAAAGATTTAAACAAAAACTATTCTCAAGGTAGAGTAATAGCTATCTTTTCTAAATAATTAAGATTAAAATATAAAAGATTACAATTTAGATAATCCTTTTAAAATCGTTTATTTTTGCAGTATGTTTAAACCAAGAATAGAATTAGAAGACGGCGATTATTACTTGAATGAACAAGGTTACAAAGTCTTTACAGAGAAATATCATTTAAAAAGAGGCTACTGTTGCAAAAGCGGTTGTAAACATTGCCCTTTTGGATATGATAAAAAAACAGATAGTTTTAAATAACTATATAACAACCCAAAGCTTTAAAAAGTGTTTTTACGATAGAAGATAATTTCAGTAATGAATTATCAATTTATTAAATAGTAAACTTTTCCTTAATTTAGTAAATGACACATTAAAGGAACTATTTATTCCTTTAAAACAGAAAGATCAACGTATAAGGTCGTTAAAAAATAATTTCAACTCATTTGTAAATCAAAAAATTTTGTGTATATTTAAATGTTGCTAAAAAGAATCTATGTACCGCTTAAAACAATTAAATAGCTACAAAAAACACCTAAAAAAAAGGTATATCACGTTAGTTGAAAAATCTAACAACTATCGATATGAAGATGAATCAATGAGTGACATCGCTACCTTTAAAGCTATGAAATTACTTGAAAAAATTAATCAAGTTCGTTATTTAGACAGAAAACTAACTGTTTAATTCGTTAAAACTTACTGAAACATTTAAGATCTATTTTCTAAAATAACACTCATTTCTACTTGTAATTCTTTTGCTTTTATCGCAGCAACTTCTGCAAAATCATCAGAATTTGAAGCATAAATTATTCCTCTTGAAGAATTAATTAACAACCCAATATTTTCTGACAAACCGTATTTACAAACATCTTGCAAGTTTCCTCCTTGCGCTCCAACTCCTGGAACTAATAAAAAAGAATCAGGCACTATCTTTCTAATTTCTTTAAAATATTCAGCTTTTGTAGCACCAACAACATACATTAAATTTTCTGAATTTTTCCAAGATTTTGACACTTGCAAAACCTCTTTATATAATTCTTGATTATTGACAGTTAGCGTCTGAAAATCAAAAGCCCCTTCATTTGAAGTTAATGCCAACATAATTGTATGCTTGTCTTTAAAAGCCAAAAAAGGCTCAACAGAATCTTTACCCATATAAGGCGCAACGGTAACAGAATCAAATGCTAAATCTTTAAAAAACGCTTTTGCATACATTGTTGACGTATTTCCTATATCTCCTCTTTTTGCATCAGCAATTGTAAAAATCTCCGGATACTTTTCATTAATGTAATCAATCGTTTTTTCTAAAGCTTGCCAACCCTTAATTCCATAAGCTTCATAAAAAGCAGTATTAGGTTTATAAGCGACACACAAATGGTGAGTTGCATCAATAATGGCTTTATTAAATTGAAAAATAGGATCCTCTAATTTTAATAAATGAGCAGGGATTTTATCAAGATCGACATCTAAGCCAATACATAAAAAAGATCTTTTTTGTTTTATTTGTGATACAAGTTGTTCTGTTGTCATTACTTTTGCTTAAAGTTATACAAAAGTACTATTTTTAACTTTTAACATTTGTAAGTTATTTCTTTTTTAATTGACATATTTCATATGAAAAAAATATTCCTTTTATTAATAATCATTTTTATGAGTTGTAATTCAGAGAAGCCTACACAATTTTCTGATGAAGTCTATAAAGAAATGCTGATTGGTGTAGACAATTCTAAAGTAACACTAAGAGAAGTTTTATATGCCAATAAAGGAAAAAAAATCTTAATAGATGTTTGGGCATCTTGGTGTAAAGATTGTATTGTTGGGATTCCTAAAATAAAAAAATTACAAAAAGAATTTCCTGATGTGGTTTTTTTATTCTTATCTGTTGACAGAAGTACTCCTTCTTGGAAAAGAACCATTTCTAAATACAATTTAATAGGGGAGCATTATAATTTACCCGAAGGAATGAAAGATGGTAAATTTGTAGATTTTATTAATTTAAATTGGATTCCGAGGTATATGGTTATTGATGAAACAGGAAAAATAACAGTATTTAACGCTACCGATTCTTCAGATAAAAGCATAAAAGAAGCCTTAAAAAAAATCAAATAAATCGTTATAGTAACTATTTCTTTTTCTCAACGCTTTTTGATTTTCCATTTCTTAAATTTACATCAAAATTAAACATAGAATAATGAGAACAAAAATAGTAGCAGGAAACTGGAAAATGAACAATGACAAGAAAGAGAGTAAACAACTGATTAAAGATTTGAAAAAATCTATTAAAGCAGAAAAGTTAGAAAATACTCGTGTAATTGTTGCTCCTACTTTTGTAAACCTTTCTTCTTCTATAAAAGCCGCTAAAAATTCTAAAATTGAAGTTGTTGCGCAAAACATGCATCAAGCTAAAAATGGCGCTTATACAGGTGAAATTTCTGCTGATATGTTAAAAGCAATCGGAATTAAAACTGTTATTTTAGGTCATTCAGAAAGAAGAACTTATTTTAATGAAACAGATGAAAGTTTAGCTGAGAAAGTAGATGCTGTTTTAGAAAATGACTTAGAGACTATTTTTTGTTTTGGAGAATTATTAGAAGATAGAAAATCTGAGCATCATTTTGACGTTGTAAAAAGTCAAATAGCAAATGCATTATTTCACTTAGATGCAGCAGCTTGGCAAAGTATTATTTTAGCTTACGAACCTGTTTGGGCAATTGGTACAGGAGAAACTGCAAGTGCAGAACAAGCGCAAGAAATGCATGCATTTATTAGAAGTATCATAGAAAAAAAATACACGAAAGAAGTCGCTGATGAAGTTTCTATTTTATACGGAGGAAGTGTAAAACCTGCAAATGCAGAAGAAATTTTCTCTAAGCCAGATGTAGATGGTGGTTTAATTGGGGGAGCAGCTTTAAATGTAGCTGATTTTACAGGAATAATTAAAGCTATTTAAGCATCGAATTTAAATATATTTACAATAAATTTGCATCAAGATTTAAAAATCTTGATGCATTTTTTTTACGATACATTTATGGACAATATTTATATAGAATACAACTTTACAGCAACACCTAAAGAACCAGCTACAGAAATTTTAATTGCCGAATTAGGTGCTGTAGGTTTTGAGAGTTTTGTTGAAAATGAGAATGGCGTAACAGCTTATATTCAAAAAGACGATTGGAATGCAACAATTTTGGATCCTATTTTTGTTTTAAATTCGAATGAATTTTCAATTGAATATAATCAAAATGAAGTTGAACAAACAAATTGGAATGCAGAATGGGAAAAGAATTTTACACCTATTCAGGTTGATGAATTAGTGAGTATTAGAGCTCCTTTTCATGAAAATCCAAATTTAAAATACGATATAGTTATTGAACCAAAAATGAGTTTTGGTACAGGTCATCATGAAACTACACACATGATGGTACAACACTTATTACAACTAGATTTAGAAAATAAGAAAACACTAGACATGGGTTGTGGAACTGGTATTTTAGCCATTTTTGCTGAAATGAGAGGCGCAACACTAATCGATGCTATTGATATTGATAATTGGTGTTATGAAAATTCTATAGAAAATGTTACTCGTAATAATTGTCATAACATTTCCGTTTACGAAGGAGATTCATCACTTTTAATCAATAAAAAATACGATGTTATTATCGCGAATATCAACAGAAATATTTTGTTGATGGACATGAAAGTATACACAAACTGTTTAAATGAAAAAGGGGTCCTTTTATTAAGTGGGTTTTATGAAGAAGATATTCCTATTATTGATGCTGAGGTTTCTAAACACAATTTAAAGTTAGAAACATTTATACAAAGAAATAATTGGGTTGCATTAAAATACAATAAATTGTAATTTTGTGATTATGAGCACCAAAGAAAAAATTAAAGAAGAAGTTGATGTCTTAGAGCAAGAAACACATCAACATGAAATAGTACTTCATAATGACGAAGTAAATACTTTTGATTTTGTAATGGAGTCTTTAATTAGCGTTTGCGAGCATACTTTAGAGCAAGCTGAGCAATGCACAATGCTAGTCCACTATAAAGGAAAATGCACAGTTAAATCTGGCGAATATAAAGATCTGGAACCAAGATGTTCTAAATTATTACAATTAGGTTTATCCGCAGAACTAATATAATTTATGGAAAATGTTTTAAAATATTACGAGTTCTCTCTTTTTATAAAAGATAAATGCAACACATTTTCTGGAAACGAAATTGCTTTCACGGAATTGAATGCAACCCATTTTTTGATTTTTGAGAAAAAAGAAGAAACCTATAACCTGTATGTTTCAAGATATGCTCATAAAAATGAAATTGGTGTAGAACCACCAGAAATACTAGAATTATTGGTAGAAAACTATGATAAAAGTATTCCAGAACATAGAAAGGCAATCAAACAATATTTAAATTAAACTCGAGAAATTTCTCGAGTTTTTATTTTTACAAATAATTGTGATATATTAAATTTCGCGGATGAATTCATCTTAATTACGAAATTTAATAACCGATATCGATTCTTAAAGACACTACACCTATTTACGAGTTGTACTGTTTTACTTCTACATTTTGATTGAATAAATACACCTTTTTGGTATTCATATTTAAACATTCGAATCTTGTTCTGCGTTTGTTTCCTCTTTTATAAATGCTGTTTTTAAATTCAAAGAAGCTCCCAAAAGGGATTTCAAAAATAAAATTCTTTCCAATTTCTGCTACATTTCCTTTTAAAACTAAAGATAAGTTTACGTCTGCATCTGTACTTGCTTTTGGATTTTTTAAATAAGTCGCTAAAAAAGGTAGTATTTCTGAAGGATAAATTTCTGGGCGTAAAAAAGGCAACATCATATGCTGAAATACCATTTTCCATTCTTTGCCATGAGGTTGCACTCTTCCAAATCTTTGATGTGTAACATGGTGGGCAATTTCATGCACCAACGTCAATAAAAATTGATATTTATTAAGGTTATTATTAACCGTAATTTGAAATCGACCATCTGGAAGACTTCTAAAATCCCCATGCTTTGTTTGTCTTTGATTCACAATTAATAAATCAAAAGAATGTTCATCAATTAAAAATTGAACAAAAGGAATTGCTTTTAGTGGAATAAAATTTTTATAATCTGTATCCAAGAAACTTAGGGTGTTGTAGATGATACTTGTAACACTTTACCATTATAAAATTTATTTCCTGTTAAAGAAAAGTCATAAATATAATTTGCCATTTCTTCCGCGGAAAGCGGTGCTTTATAATCAGGAAAAGCTTCTGCTAACATTTCAGTTTGCACAGCCCCAAGTGCTAAAACATTAAATGCAATTTGTTGTTCGATGTATTCTTCAGCTAATAATTCAGACAACGTTATAACGGCTCCTTTTGCAGATGAATACGCTGCTAAACCAGGGAACTTCATACTTCCTTGAACACCTCCCATAGAACTAATCGTTACAACATGACTCCCTTTTTGCAGAAAAGGAATTAAATTTTTCGTTAATTCAGCGACT
>Ga0307994_1000263_pt1 | contig 39032 bp, 52 predicted proteins | sample EllFjometagen261_FD_203171 | JGI IMG/M metagenome (GOLD analysis project Ga0307994, IMG submission 203171) | Marine microbial communities from Ellis Fjord, Antarctic Ocean - #261 | ecosystem: Environmental > Aquatic > Marine > Unclassified | place: Southern Ocean | collected 2014-11-02
GTAAGACATACAAGGCCCAGTTACATGGCGAACGTATGATCTTCGGATACCATGATAAGGATGGTTTCTTAGTGGGAGCTAAGACTCGGACTCCAGAGAAGGAGTTCTTTACATCAGGTGCTTGGTCAGACACAGTACTGTTCGGACAGAACTTGTTCCCTAAAGGTGGTAAGTACATCACTGTAACAGAGGGTGAGTATGATGCACTGTCTGCCTACCAGATGCTCGGGAGTAAATACCCTGTAGTATCTATTAAGAATGGCAGTGCTGCTGCCTTGAAGGATTGTCGTAGTTCTTATGAGTACCTAGACAGCTTCGATACCATCGTAGTGTGCTTCGATGCAGATGATGTAGGTATGAAAGCTGCCAACCAAGTGGCTGAGTTGTTTGGTGGTAAGACTAAGATCTATAAACATACTAAGGATGAAAAAGATGCTAACGATTACCTTAAGTTTGGACGCACTAAAGAATTCATTGACCGATGGTGGGCTTCAGAACGCTTCGTCCCAGATGGAATTATTGCAGGAGCCTCCTTATGGGAAGAGGTCAACAAGCCTATCGCCCCAGCAGATTGCCTCTATCCATTCGAGGGTCTCAACAAACTCACATATGGAATCAGACAAGGGGAACTTGTTACAGTAACAGCAGGATCTGGACTAGGTAAGAGCCAGTTCATGCGGGAGATTATATGGCAAGTCATTAGCAAGACAGAAGATAATATAGGAATCTTATTCCTTGAAGAGAGTATTAAGAAGAGTGCTCTATCTTTAATGTCCCTTGCTGCTAACAAACCATTACACCTACCTGACACAATAGCAACTGACGAGGAGAGGAAGGATGCATTTGATGCCACACTAGGCACTGATCGTCTATTCTTATTCGACCACTTCGGTTCTACTGGTGTTGATAACATCGTGGCCCGTGTTCGTTATATGGCTAAAGGTTTGAACTGCAAGTACATCGTACTGGATCACGTATCTATTGTGGTGTCAGCGCAAGCTAATGGTGATGAACGTAAGGCACTAGACGAGATCATGACTAGGCTACGTATGTTAGTACAGGAGACAGGCATCGCACTGTTCGTGGTGTCACATCTCAAGCGACCAGATGGTAAAGGTCATGAAGAGGGTGCAGCATCTAGCTTGTCACAGCTACGTGGCTCTGGTTCTATCGCACAGCTTAGTGATATGGTGCTAGGTCTTGAACGTAATGGACAGGCAGAGGACGAGGAGACTCGCAACACTACTCATGTACGTGTGTTAAAGAATAGATTCTGTGGCATCACAGGCAAGGCTAACGAGCTGGCATACAGCCACTCTACTGGTCGTATGCTTGAGAAGGAAGAGGAGAAAGAGTTATGACAAGACGTATAGGTGACTACACTGAGGTTGATTCTGAGGGGTACCTAGACGAGGATAAACATAAGGCAGCTATACAATTCCTTAGAGATAAAGGTAAAAAGAATCCTGTACCCTATGGCATTGGTGGTATAGTAGTCCATCATAAAAAGATATACTACATGATAAACACGCAGACGTACAAGTGGTGTAACAGACGCTGCTCTCATCGTAAATGGAGGAGGGCTAACTCTATGGAGGAAGTGTATGCTGGCATGGAACACAATAGTAAGTGGGCTAACCACTACAGCGATGTACGTACAGGTAAGAAGGAGAGTGATGATGAGTAAGATAGGTAGCTACGCACTAGAGGTGATGGACAATGAAGCTAACGCTAGATATAGAGACAACATGGAAGCAGGATCATATCTGGTGTTGTGGAATCCAAAGAGAGGGCGAGGTAAAGCAGAGGTTACTAGTGAACCCGATGCAGTTAGAGCAACACCTTCGCCATACAAGCCACGTAATAGGACATAACATCACAGGATTTGATGCACCTAAGATAGATAAACTATGGCAGGTGCAGATACCTAACCACAAGCTGAGAGATACAGTGTTACTATCTCGCCTATGGTGTCCACGCTTAGAAGGTGGGCATTCATTAGCAGCTTGGGGTGACAGGTTAGGATATCCTAAGATTAAGTTCGATGATTATGATGGTGGTCTAACAGAGGAGATGAAGAAGTATTGCAAGATGGACGTTGAGATAACTCATAAGCTTGAGCCTCACCTCACCAGCTTGCTAGAGGAGGATGGATTCTCAGAGGAATGTATTCAACTAGAGCATGAAGTAGCAATCATAATAGCAGAGCAGCAGGCTAATGGATTCAAGTTAGACACTGCCCGTGCTAATCAATTGCTTACTGATCTGATGGGGAGAATGAATGAAATCGAGCGAACCGTCCAACTTGTCTACCCTCCCTTGGTGGAGGTTAGAGTCTCGGAGAAAACAGGCAAGAGACTTAAAGATAAGGTCACAGTCTTTAACCTTGGAAGTAGAAAACAAATTGCCGAAAGACTCCAAAGCCAAGGAGTAGTATTCAAAGAGGCAACTGCTAAGGGTGCTATCATTGTTAATGAGAAGACCTTGGCAGGAATAGATTTACCTGAGGCTAAGTTGATACTAGAATATCTAACCTTACAGAAGAGAGTTAGTCAGATCGATAGCTGGGTGAATGTAGTGGAAGATGATGGTCGTGTACATGGTACGGTGATAACGAATGGAGCTGTCTCTGGGAGAATGACTCATTCAAAACCTAACATGGCACAAGTACCATCAGCTAAGAAGGACAAGAAGACAGGTGAGTTACTATTTGGTGCAGCTTCAACCTATAGTACAGACTGTAGAGCCTGTTGGATTGTAGAGGAAGGGAACTTATTGACAGGCATAGATGCTTCTGGTTTGGAGTTGAGGATGCTTGCCCATTACATGAATGATAAAGCCTACATCAAGCAATTACTTGAAGGCGATATACATACGTATAATCAGAACATGGCTGGGTTAGCTACTCGCGATCAGAGCAAGACTTTCATATACGCCCTGATTTATGGTGGAGGTTTCGCTAAGATTGGAGAGATAGCTGGTGGCTCTGCTCGTAAGGGTAAGCAACTGGTTGATAAGTTCATGAAGAATCTACCTGCGTATGCTCGGTTGAAAGAGATCGTATTGCAGAGTATGCGTAAGCGTGGTACACTACGAGGGTTGGATGGTAGGAGGTTAAGAGTTGAGTCAGAGCACAGTGCCTTGAATTTTCTCTTACAGTCTGCTGGTGCTATCGTAATGAAGCAAGCTCTAGTTATCCTTAAGAGTTCTCTTGATGATAGTGGAGTGTGGTACAAGTTTGTAGCTAACGTCCATGACGAATGGCAGATCGAATCCTCAGCAGAGGATGCAGACTTGGTAGGTAAGTTAGGTGTACAGGCCATCGTTGATGCTGGGCTGCACTTTGAAATGAATTGTCCATTGGATGGTGACTACAACGTAGGACCAACATGGGCACACACACACTAGCTTTGCACATAGGTCTAGTGATAATGTTAAACAAAAGGAAAAATCCATGCAAAATCATAACCCACTTAAAATTGAAGCCACTGCTTTCTGGTTCTCATTCCTAGAGAAGAATGAAATGTCAGACAAGTATCAGGTTGATATTAGTGAACTAACAGAAGAGCACGTTGATCGTCTAGAAGGTATGGGAGTATCAGTTAAGAACAAAGGTGATGACCGAGGTTACTTTGTAACTGCTAAGTCCTCTAAGTTTGCACCTCATGTAGAGGATGTAGATGGATTCAAGATGACTGAGGCTGTAGGCAATGGGTCTAAGTGTACGTTCGTTGTTAAACCTTTCGATTATAACTTCAAAGGTAAGACAGGCGTTAGCTTAGGATTGTCTAAGGCACGAGTCAATGACCTTGTTCGTTACGAGAGCATGACAACTAGCTTTGAGGATATCCCTGAGCTATGATCTTACTCGTTGATGCAGACATACTATGCTATCGCATTGGTTTTGCTTGTAACAACGAGTCACAAAAGGTCGCCTGTCAGACACTCAAGTCGTATATGCATGGCATCATCCAAGATCTAGTGATGGATCTAGAAGAGGCTACGCATTCCGTTGAGTACTACCTGACAGGCAAGGGTAACTTCCGAACTGACTATGCTATTACCGAAGTATATAAAGGTAATCGTAAGGATGTAGAGAAGCCTAAGCACCTACAAGCACTGAGGGACTTCTTCGTAAGTGACCTCGGTGCCATTGTGACGAGTGGTGAAGAGACTGATGATCGTATAGCAATAAGGGCAACACAAGAAGGAGACAAGTCCATCTCCATATCTCTAGACAAAGACTTCGACCAGTTCAAAGGTTGGCATTATAACTTTGTTAAGAAGAATAAATATTATATTACTGAGGAAGAAGGACTCCTCAACTTCTATAAGCAGTTCTTAGTTGGTGACAAGATAGACAACATCGTGGGTGTACGTGGCCTAGGTGATAAGAAGTCTGACAAGTTACTACGAGGTAAGACTGAGTTAGAGATGTATGATATATGTGTTGAGAAACTAGGCAGTGAAGAGAGGGCCATCGAGAATGGTATACTCTTATACTTACGTAGAGAGGATGATGAAATATGGCAACCACCAAGACCCGCAACAACGGACGATGGACAGAAGCCAGACATAAATCCTTCATAACCTCTGCTCTACGTGGGGCACATGGTAAGTGGGGAGTTAAAACTGATGTTAAGAAATCTGCTAGAGTTTCTACAGGGAGGTATCGTTGTGCTTGCTGTGGTGTCGTTGGTCCTGCTACTCTACCACCTGTTGGTACTGGTCGTAGGAGAAACAATGCTGCAGTGGATCATATCAACCCTGTCGTTGATCCTTCAATCGGGTTCGTGGATTGGGATACATACATAAGTCGTATGTTCTTAGAGGCAGATGGTTATCAAGTCCTGTGCTGGGTTTGTCATGGAACTAAGACTCGTGATGAACGTGAAGTTAGAACCTTAACTAGGAAGAAGAACAAATGAAACATCTAATCATACCTGATACACAGGTTAAACCTGATACTACCTATGAGCATTTGATCTGGGCTAGTAAGTATGCCATTGATACTAAGCCTGATGTTATTATACATCTAGGTGATCACTGGGACATGCCCTCTCTAAGCTCCTATGACGTAGGTAAGAAGAGCTTTGAAGGTAGACGCTACACTAAGGACATAGAAGCAGGTAATGCAGCTATGGCAGCCTTTATGAAGCCTATACTACAGGAGCAGTGGAGGTTAATCCGTAACAAGAAGAAGCAGTGGAACCCACGTATGATATTTATTATGGGTAACCATGAGTATCGTATTGAACGTGCCACTGAGAATGACTCCAAGCTAGACGGACTCATTAGTTATAATGATCTTAACCTTAAGGGTTGGGAAGTACAGGACTTCTTAGATCCTATTGTGGTGGATGGTGTGGCGTATTGCCACTACTTCACATCAGGTGTGATGGGTAGGCCAGTGTCATCAGCTAAGTTACTTCTCACCAAGAAGCATATGAGCTGCGTTATGGGACATGTACAGGATAGAGACATAGCCTATGCACGTAGAGCTGACGGTAAGAACATGACTGGCCTGTTTGCTGGTATCTTCTATCAACATGATGAAGAGTATCTAACACCTCAGACCAATGGATCATGGCGTGGGTTATGGATGATGAACGATGTACAGGATGGGAGCTTTGACGAGATGCCTATTAGCATGAACTACTTAAGGAAACGATATGTCAATGACACTCGAAGAGTTGAAAGAACACTTACAAGCGTTGGATGAAACCTTACTGGTGGAACTCTTACAACTTGAAAGTGCAACAATAGTAGAGAGGTATGAGGACATTATTATTAATAAGTTCTCAGACCTTGAAGAACAATTGGAGGACAAACAATATGATCAGAGCTAGAGTATGGGATCAGGTTAAACAAGAGGCTGATGAGGCTAAGATTGAACCCACTATGAGTGAACCCTTAACCCCTTATGAGTGGGGAGTTCCTGAGGAAGTGGAGCCTGAGGAAGATGAGTTGAATTACTCCCTTGCTTCTGATACACAGGTAGGAGGAGATCACTACACCAAGCTAGAGATCCAACCAATGACCTATTCAATGGCTAACAACTTGAATGCCTTACAGCATACAGCTATTAAGTATGTCACTAGGTATCAGGATAAGGGAACAGCCTTACAGGACTTAGCCAAGGCTCGTCATTGTATTGATATGATGGTTGAGGATTGGATGGATAGAGAAGGGTACGAGGAAGTGTGGTCAGGCTAAAGTTTCCTAGGGAAATTCAAGGCAAAATAAAGGGGACTTAATTGTCCCCTTCTTTGTTTCTAATCCTTGAGACTGTCTGGCATCTGATCTGCTAATCCCATTCTTGTGTAGTAAGCAGACAAGAACTTACGAGCCATTTCTGGGTCGGACTTAGAGAGTTCATGATACATCCTTTGACCTACAGACTTACGAGTCTTCCTTGCTAAACTATCTAACCTCTTCCTCTTCATGCTATCAGAACTTGCTTGGTAAGCGGGGGTGTTAATGATAGTCTCTAAGTGAGGAGTCAATAGTTCAGCATTAAGTTGACGTAGTTGACCTAACTGATCACTTGTGAGTGAGACACCTTTGAACTTACCCTGCACACCTCCTTTGTCCCACTTAACTCGCATCATCTCCTGCTGGACAGGGGACATATTACTAGAGTCAAAGATTGGAACACTAGTTAGTGCTGTTGAGAAGTCCATCTTCTTAGCATCACCATATACACCAAACTTCTTAGGTAGCTGCTCACGGAAGATAGGTATACGAGCTTGTAACCTATCCCACACATCAGTTGTTTGGCGATCATATCCATCCATCATCTTAGCAGCTTGTGCTAGAATAGCAGGTGTCATGGGACGAGCTATAGTCTCTATTAACCCATTCTGAATAGTTATATTAGGATCTACTATAGCACCTACTAAGGTATGCATACCTTCAAGGAAAGATTTAGAAGATAAATTACTCTTAACCATCACTAGAAGGTTTGCCTGAAGCGTATTAAACTCGTCTGTATTAATATCATCATCATCTGAATACTCTTTAACCAGAGTAAACAAATCAGCAGCCATAGCTAGTGGTGTGGCTATAGGTTCAAAGCGATGATAACCTACCCATACATCTCCAATCTTAATAGCATAAGGTTTAATACCAGCATCAGCCCAACGCTGTCTCTCACTCGGACTACGTGGCATACTTCCAGTAATAGTATCTTCATCGAACATAGTCCCTATGGTAGCGAACATGGTCATGCCTATGATCTGTCTAGGGAGGAGTTCGTCATAGGACATCTTAGCTGGTGGCCCATGTAGAGGTATCACATTAGCTGCTAGGTTAAATGCTTCCTTCCTGATACCTTCCTTCGTAGTGTACGATGCACGTATGGCAGGGATTATAGGAATATAACTATAACCTTCCTTAATGATGTTCCAAGGTGTCTTGATGAAGGGAACAAAGATAGCAAATGCTGGATGATCGTGACGCAGTTGCTGAACCTTACGAGGAGTACCCGCTAACTTCTGCTGGAATGCATTGTATAAAGCATCATCACGTACAAGGGACATAGCTAAACGAGCTTCCTTTAGTACATCCTCTGGCTCATCTACCTTGATGCCAGCTTTCTCCTGACCTAACCGACGTTCAGCAACAAAGGTTTTAATCCGTTTGTCCCACATTAAGTCTGTTGATGCATCTGTAAATAGTTCTTTCTTGTACTTAACATACAACTCGTCATAAGTACCCATCCCATGCCCTGTATCTTCCTTAGCAAACTTAGCTGCCATCTGGAACATAGACTGTCTACGGAATCTCGCCTTACCATACTCGTCTATACCTACAATGATCTTAGTAGGCCAGCGAACTAGTGTCTCTCCTTTACCATTAAACATCTTACCAAACTTAGTGTTACCTATGGTGTTATGCATGTAGTCCTGCATATCCAACATGATGTCTTCAGCTTGTTCAATATTTAAAGCCTTAGGATCTTCGATTCCCATCTCCTCCTTGAGGAATGTACGGAAGTCCTTCTTTGTCATACCTAACTGACGTTCATTAATATCACGTTCTAATGAATAACCTTTACGAAACCCTTCTCGGAAGTACACTGCATCTTGTGCGAAGCTATCAACAGAAGCATGCCACATGGAGGCAACTTGGTTCCATTCTCTCCCACCTTTAGTTAGTTTAATAGAGTCAGTAAATAGACCAATAGACGCAATCGTAGGTTTTAGAATAGACTGAATCATCATGGACAGGACGTTAACTGTGGGAGTACCCATGCCTGATAACATACCGTTGATCATTAGGTCTAGTCCTATACCTGATAGGCTATCACTCTTATCATTACGAGCTAGTGCTTTCCTATAGAACTCATTCTTAACACTAGTATCAAACTCACTTAGTCTGGAGGATTGAACCGCCATCTGTTGATTAGATGTGGAACAGCTATCACTTAGTTTCATTTACATTTAACTCCTGCCCATAGGGAATCTATCTGACGATCTTCTGCAATATCCTTGAGCATCTTGTTACGATGGTTCAGAGCAGCAGACACTTTAGATCCTTGTCCTTTGTTCCATGCCTGTATACCGTAGTACATATTAATCTCACTATGAAGTACAGCTATCATATCGTCTGACATCCCTTCTGTATGTCGAACCATTTCCATTGCATTATAAAGCTTACGCTCGGCTAAACCAAACAGAGGACTTAGCATCTCCATTTCTGCTGCAGAGAAGATTCGTTTACTATCATCAAGGATGTAGTTTACCATATCCTCGAAGTCTTCTATACCATGCTTCTTCAATAGAGCTGCTGCTTCCTTCTCAATACCTTTGAAAGTATACCTACCTTTAAGGAAGCCACGGAGTGCTGCTGTATCTAATGATCGTGAACCTGCTAGCTTCTGGACGAATAGTTTATAATCCTCCAATGCCTTTGCAGCTTCATCAGCCTCAGACAACTTAGCAGTTTCTACTGGAGTAGGCTCCTCACCTCTATCAAGCCTACGTTGCACCGCTTCTCTAGCCTCTGTACTCTCTCTACTCTCTTTGATGTTGATTCTTGTCTTAGCGTTCTCGCCAGTAAACTTACCAGCTACTACCTTACCTGTTACTTCAGGCTTACCTGCAGTTCTTGGAAGTAGTTCAGCACCTACACGAGTACCAAATGAAACACCAGCAGAGCCACCTGCTCTAGGTTCTGGTAACCCCTCGACAGCATCACCTACACCATAAGTATTTCTAATGTTGATGGGCGCTTCATCCACTGACTCGAACTTACCCGTCTTGTTATTATACTTAACATCAGCAGCATCGTCAGTACCTAATATACGAGAGGTGTTAGTATTGAATGGATTGATTTGAGCACGTTGGGGAGTTGCTTGGTTAACTGCCTGAGCTAAGGGACTACGTTGTATAGGCACTGCAGCTTTTAGTCTAGCAGCAAAGCCCTCAATACCTACAACCTTACCTTCCTTAACCTTCTTTAGATTCTCCGCTGCCTTACGTAGTGTCTTACCTTCTGAATATTTAGATTCTAATCCTTGTAATTCTTTCTGAGCTTCTATCTTCTGAGCAGCTACCTTACGGGCAGCATTACGTGCGCCTAAGGGTGCCTTACCAGTAGGGTCTTTCATCCTATTAATGACAGCATCTAGTGCAGCAATCTTAGACTTTGAGGACTCAACTGCTCTCCTCATTATACCTAAGTTAGCAGACGTAGGAGCACCTGCAGCCTCTAACTCCATCTCTGCTGCTACTTTATCTAAGGCTTGTTGTGGAGTACGTACAGGGGTTTCATCTAGAGAACTAGCTAGGTTGGTTAGAGTACGTTCTGATGTTTCTTGTAATGTATCTGAAGCCTGCTCAGTAGCTGCATCAGTCTTAGGTATAGACTTAGTAAGTAACTTACCTATACCCGCGCCTAGGCCACCACCAAGGGCTGTTCCTGCCATGATATTGAGTACAGTGGAGTCACCATACTGGTCATAGATAGGCTCTAAGGCACCACCAGCAGCACCCTGAGCAGCTCCTCTAGCACCAAAGGTTGCAACTTTAGAGGCGAAGGTTAAAGGCTTAAGAGCCATGGCTGGAATAGTAACAGGATCAAGAACACCACCAGCAAGCATACCTACTACTGATGTGGCGGGAGACTGTTCCATCATAATACGAGACTTGTATTCAGCTAGCTCGTCTTCATACTGTGAGAGTTCATCGCCTATCCCTACCCAATCTTTAATCTGGCGAATGGAAGAACCCATTGACCTACCTGCTTGTGTACCTAATGTCTCAAGTGTACCATACTGCTCTCCTCCAATGGAGTCAGCCTCCACTAAATAATTAGCAATCTCTTGCCTTGAGGTTCCATCAGCAAATGTAATGTCACCATACTTCTTATGCTTTATGGTAATCATAATACTTCCTTAATAAGAACTTGAAGCGCCTGAGCCATAAGAGCTTTCACTTCCTGACGAAGGGAATGGTGCTGAAGACTGCTGCTTCCTTAACTCCATAATCCTTTCTTGGATCTGTATAACTCTAGGAGAGCCTTGCATAGTAGCAGGTAGTTCTGATATCTGAGCTTTAAGTGCATTGATATGCTGTTGTAATTTAGCATCATTAGCTTTAGTAATCTCAGGCGATACTTCAGTTCCTAATACCTGCTCTGCTGTTGCGGTTGAGTTATCAGGAAGTTTCCCATTCTTAAGGGCATCTAGTACATCTTGTGAATTAGGAGTTGGAGTAACAACTGAAGCACCCCTACCTGACCCACCTAAGGCTTCAATCCATTTAGCACGAGTCTCAAACACCTTACCTAAGGTAGCATCTTCAACACGACCATCAGGTAGATAGGTCACTGTATGTTTAATATCTTTTATACCATTACCCATGCCATCACCTTCAGTCTGCCCTACGACAACTTGGTGGGTTGAGCCTAGATCATGCTGTTGCTGTGACCGAAGCTCTTCAGTATTAGAAGCCTCCATCTCAGAAGCCCTAGCATGTAGAGCCATAGCCTGTGCATAGTCACCATTCATCATCAACTTACTAGCAGCTTTACGCATACCAGCAACAGTCTCTAAGTCAGCGCCTTGTAGTCCATCCTGTACACTCTGTGCTTGTTGCATCTCTGGTGTTTGTAATCCAAAGGCAGAATTAATACCAGCACCTAACATACCACCACCTGCTGCACCAATAGCATAGTCAGCATTCATACGTGACGCTTGATCTACACCACCTTGGACACGCTGCTGTTGGATGACACTAGGGTCTAAACCAAATAAACTCATTACATCGCTTGCCATTATATTATCTCCCCGCCATAGCAGCATAACTATTAATTCTATTATTTCCTACAGTGGTATCCATGTACCTCTGGGTAGGCATAGTTGTTAATGCCCTATTTCTAGTACCCCAACTACCTAATGAACTACCTAACCCTTGCATACCACCTGCCATAGACCGACCACGATCAGCCATGAACCCAGCACCAGTACCGTATGCACCAATCATGTTAGTACCTGCAGCATTGTTAGCGCCAGACTGCATTTGACCAAGCATGCCCCCTAACCTCTGCTGCTCTAGGCCAGCATAATCTAAGCCTTGTGATGCGGTTAACATACCAGTACCTATATCTAGGTCACGTAGTCTTTGATCTTGTGCCTTATCAAATGCATCAAACCTATCCTTAGAGTCCTGCTGTGCAAAGGCTTGTGCAAACTCAAATCCTTGAGGGGAGATAGCTTGATTACCAGTACCTCCTAGTGAGGCAGCTCCCATACGAAGACCATTAGAACCAGAACCAAACATACTCTCACCAAGCTGAGTTGCTTCTGCTTGTCGAGTACTAGCACCTAAGTCACGCTGCTGATTGTAGAAGCGGTCAGCTAGTGCATTATAATCACCACCTGCTGCACCGAATGCTTGACTACCTAGCCCCATCATTGAATCTTGTTGTGCCTGATAGCGAGGATCTAACTCAAAGCCTGCCTGCCCATCTGCAAAGGAAGTGGAACCTAAACCAGATGTAACACCATAAGGTTTATATGTCCCTGCTTCATATGCTTTGTCGCCAGCTTCGAACATCTTGTCGCCAGCCTGTCCTAACTTCTTCTGTGCCTGATATGAGCCAGCAGCACCTAGTAAGCCACTTATAAGTCCTAACATTATACTGTCCTCTTCCAAAAGTAAACCACGATATATGGTTGTAGGTTATTATGTGCAGTACCACTACCAACTTCACTGGATTTACCTAACGTAGCTGCATAGGCTCCTTCTCTGGTGATGTAGCCTTCATAAGAGGCACTTTGTCCTGTTGACTTAGCCACTGCTGAGGTTGCTGTTATGTTACTTGCAGTCGTACTTGGCGCTACAGTCTCGTCAGAGAACACTGTATGGCTGTGAGTAGGGAGTTCAGCCTCAGATATGATGTGAGTCTTGTCACCACCTATCTCTTCTACAACGTCAAACAGAATGTCTGTAGTGTCTATACCTACTAAGGTACGGCCTGCACCAAAGGCAACCCATGTACCTATACCAAGTAGTATACTAGGATTAGTAGCAACAACTGAGGTGTAAACAGATCCTACTGGATATGCTATATTATTGATTACAGCCACTGTTGTCGCTGCAGTTATAGCAGAAGTAGTATAGGATGTAGTGGCTAGCTGGTTATTAGCAACAGTAGCTGCTGCAGTAGGTGCTGTAGGAGTACCTGACAGAACAGCATTATTCTTATTAGCTTTAGTAGCTATGGATAATGAAATGTTCTGGAACTCAGTGTTAATCTCAGTACCTTTAATTCTCTTAGCTGCTGTACCTACGACATAGCCATCTTTAACAGCAAAGTCTACAAGTTTTGTATAATCACTCATTATAAAGTCCTACCTTGTTTAATATATAAATCAAATTTCTGAATAGAAACTTCATCACCACTTATGTCCGTTTCAAAACCAAGTTGAACTACAGCACCTGCGCCCCCTATTGAAAGCTTGATACGGTCAGTCCCACCACCTCCTGTAAACTCAGCCTCACCATATTCACCTACATCATACTCATATAAAGCTGTCTGCTTAACAGTTGCCGCATAAGCTGAATGCTGGTCAGTGTAGTCAGTTCCTGAATAAATAATAAAAGGCTGGCCACTCCCTCCAATCAACGTGATACCAATACTCTTCAATATCTTAACTGTTGTAGGTTGGTCAAAGTCAAAGTAGTTAGTATAATAGCGCATACGATAGGTAGTGCCATTATCATGGTAGGAGGAGTACTCAGCAATGCCATTATCTTGTGCAATATATACCTTATTATCATAGGTTGTTATCATTGCTTTGTGAGACATGTTCTCCCACTTAGTGACACGAGCGGACCCATCTTCTAGTATGGCTCTTGTATCAAAGCAGTATATAGTACCACTGTCACTAAAGTTCAATAAGTAGAATGCATTACTTGGTGAGTACACGCTCTTAATACTAGCAGCATTTTCATTAGCAATAGCAGTAGTAATGTCATCCCTTACATTCTTAGATATATCCCCAATAGGGGTAGACTTCTCTTGTATCACACGACTAAGAGAACGAACACCTGTCTTAGACAAGAACATAAGATCAGTACCTGTGTTCTGTACTGAGTCGCGAGATATACAACCAACCCCTTCAATCACTTCCACTAGACGTAGAGTGGCTGGCGTTAGATAATTATTATTAGTATCTGTATCCCCGTAGATTACAATTGAGTCCTTACAGAAGATGATTAGGTAACCATTGAAAGCACCTAGTGCCACTATAGAGTCACCTCCTTTAGTCCACACCTTAGCAATGTCTAAGTAACCACTACCATCAGTACCTCCCCACTTAACACCACCATCTGCAACTGTCATAAGTGCTGAGAAGTGTACTGTATGGTTATCACCTGAGATATCAGCAGCCCATAATCTACCATAAGCAGCTAAGGCGCAGTTGGCTTGAGGTACCGCTGCTGCACCAGTGATGTCGAGCATTCTCTGTACAGTTACAGTTCCTGATTCCTTAATCAAAGGATCATGACTACGTTGGAACAGGTATGCTTTATTATTTAATGTAACGCCCTGCCAGTTGTCTGCTGAGATACTACTGTTAGTGATGGGAGTCTTCTCAGACAGAGTGGTAACACCTGTGTATACTTTGTTATCCCCCCATGAGATGTACTCAGGTGTCCCTGCATTATCTATGAACTCATGTATCCCTTTAAGGTTAACATTAGTACTTCCTACTGTACGATATTCCCAGCCCTTCCTAGCACCTAACCTACCATAACTATCTATGACACAGTTCGAGGCAGTTAAGGCAAAACCACTGGCTAAAGTGATACTACTTTCCTGTGTGTTTAAACCATAGAATCCTGGGGCGGCTATTGTAGTGGTTATTAATTGCTTCATTAGCTATACCAAATTAGTTCTTCAGGGTGTTTATTAGCATCAAGTTGAATTGCATCATTCATAACTTTGTTAGCATTAAAGAAAGCAGTGTTTCCTGTCTGGGCATTATCTTCACCTCTCTCCTCAATGGCTTTAGCATATGCCAACATAACTACCGAATGAGGAGGAACTGATATTCTATCTGCATCTGTTTCGAGATCCATAGTGCGGGCCACTACGTTAAACCGTAATGAGTAAACCCCATCAGGCTTAGGAAATATATCTACCAACGTATCCCCATCAGCACCTACCCCATTAAAAGTATAATGTGTTGGGGAACCACTAGCAACATCTGAGGAAAGGAACTGCTTATCAAACCAGTGAGCTGTTTGATACGTCATAAATGAATTGGTACTCACGTTCATAGCATCAAGAACCTTAATACTATTCTGTGTGCTATTTAACTCGTAGTTAAAACCACCTAAAGAGGTTGTAACAGAAACAGAGGTTCGTAGTGCTGACCAATCCCACGCTTCTTCTACCTCACGTTTTGCATCATTAATAAACATTCCAATGAGTTCACTATAATCATTATCAGAGACTGATGTGACTGTACGTTCACGTAAACGCTTAAGAACTTTGTTAACTGCATCTAAGTAATTCATAATTATACCATATTTTATTCAAAAAGTCAAGAGAAATTAACGTCTAGCTGCTATTGATTGTCCGAAGTACATACCAACAACAGACATAATAGCATGAGGTAACCACTCAGGAGTGACCATACCACTCAATGTCTTCCATTCAGTCACTGTATTAGTGAAGTCAAAGAATAGAATCTTAAATCCAGTAGTCACTTCAACAGGAACCACTGTAGGTAGATCAAGGATAGGAGCTATAAGAATAAACATAGCCATACCCATGAAGGACATAACTAGGAAACGTCTTATCCATTGGGAGTTAGGTGTATCATAGGCACGAGCCGCAGCTACACTGTCCTCAGAGGCCGAGAAACGCTGTATAAGAGCTTTCTGCTGGTCAGCCTTATCCTTCTGACTCTGTGACCACATCTTCATCACAGCGCCTCCTACAACGCTTACGATCATGGTGATCATTTCAACTGGTAATCCAAACATACTATGTCCCTTTCTTCTTACAGTTTCTACACACTTTGGAGCCAACCGCTACATCATAAGAACTACATATATAACATCTCATGAATCTCGCATCATGAATGCCGCACCTGTAACCAAGGCAGCTATCAGGAGGCGGACAAACCATTCATTAGCACCACTAGACTTAGACACTACAGCTAACTTAACAGCATGCTCATCTAACTCCTCACTGTGCTTGTTCAGTCTACTATCCTGAGTGTTATTATGTGTTAGTAAGCCATCGATCTTAGTGTCGATTTCAACAAGCTTAACCATAGCATCAGCTAGTTTATCAATCTTAGCTTCCAATCTATCAAATCTAGCATTAACTTCCATATTATTTATCTCGAATGAATATAAGTTTTAACAGTGTATTAGATATTAAGGTAGATCCATTATCTTAGTCACACCAAATAAGGCAGCGCCTGTGTGTATGTTATAAGTTACTACTACGCTAGGAAGTGTCTCAACGACTAAGCGGAACTGAATTGGTAACCCAATCCTGTTAGAGTGCATTGTAGTAGCAAATGTCCTGCGGTAGTCAGAGGTAGTCGCATTAAATATAAGATTACCTTCTCCACCATAGCTATACTTCTTATCTTGCAAACCCCAATCTGCATTAATCACATAGACTCTTACATTACCTATGTCCGTACTAGCAGATATAGTCACTTCACCAGTTACTAGGTAGACTCCTTTATCTGTTGTTGTCTCATACTGACCTGTAGCGTTAGTGATATTATCACCACTAGTAAGCCAGTTCATGTTAACTGAAGGTGCCGCTTCCGAGTATGCTCCATAACCACTAAAGGTGTAATTATTTACACTGCTATAGTCAATAACACCAGCAGCTCCTGCAACACTTCCTATTAAGGACATTGTCTTTAGACCCGCAGGCATTGATGCTGTGTTCACTGCAATAGTGGCGCTATTAGAAGCCACTACATAGGCTCTACCTGACTTGTGTGAAGAGGATCCAGCAGGACCAGTAGCACCAGTAGGACCAGTAGGACCAGTAGGACCAGCAGGGCCAGTAGCACCAGTAGCGCCAGTTCCTGAACCTCCTAGACCTTTATCACCTGCTAGAGAATTTTGATTAACATAAACACCTTCCCCTAGAAACACCTCGTTCTCTGTGAATGTTGCAATTGTTTTCTCAACTGAGTTTATACTAGTCTTTATCTCAGTGCCTACAGACCCTACTAGAGGTACACCATACAAGTACTGAAGTCCTGCTATGTCCCCATGAGAGAAGTAGTAGTCTGACTGTCCTTGATCAATAAATGGGTATACAACACTATCTGTATCTGGGATATGCATAAAGCCCATAGCATGGGTTAACTCGTGTCTAAATGCTAATCTGAAATTATATTTACTAGCAGATTGAGTTCCTCCAACAGAATCTGAATACCACATAGAATAGGGTGTGGTTGGTAGTGCAAGGTGTTGAGTCTCAAAACTATTGAACATTATGTTGCCTGACCAAGTTGTTGTATACTCGTCATTTACATTAGAACTATCTACTATCGGGGTAGGTACTCTAGGAGTGTATGCATGGGCCATAGCACCTGATAATGCTGGGAGACACCCTATTATCATATCAGGAGATAGTGGGTTATCTGGATCAAAATCCCTCTCCACAAACTTAACATTACACTCACTAGACATCTCTTGGAATACTGCCAAAAGATCAGCTCTAGGGTTAAAGCCTAGTAACGTAAAGTCAGATACACCAGCATTTCCATCATGGTCGGAAGTTAAGGTAGTACCATTAGGGACTATGCAATAGGAGATTATTGCTCCTGCACCTACTACGTTCTTACCCCATTTACCTGTTTCATCCTCAGTACTACCTGATAGATACTGATAGGATAATCCAGAGGTTCTCCATGAAGGTTCGGGATTAGGGTCTACTAGTCGGGTAGGTGTAACTGTACCTGCTCCACTTACTGGACCACCATATATGTAGTTTGCACCTTTATGTGCAGCATTAGAATAGTGATTATAATTATGTGGCTGCACCTTAGTAGGATCACCTAGATATTCTGCATCTCCACTAAGCATATACATGGGCACAGCATTCCGCTTATAAGAAGGATCTCCAGCGGGGTAGGTTGTAGAGGAGGAGTAAGGGCGTATGTTCTGCCAGTAGCCATTATTATCCTGAGTGTATGTTTGCGTTGCTGTATTATACAAAGTCTTATCTGCATTAGTAAGCCACGTCATTCCTTCCACAGCAGTCTTAGCTTTACTTGTGTTCCTTACTGATACGGCTGTAAGGTTTGCAGAAGAACCAGCGGGACCTATAGCTCCAGCAGAGCCAGTAGCACCATCAGCTCCAGCAGAGCCAGTAGCACCAGTGGAACCAGCAGCTCCTGTGGAACCAGTAGATCCAGAAGGGCCAGTAGCACCCGTAGAGCCAGAGGGACCAGCTACAGTTGAATCAGCACCAGTAGAGCCTGTTGCACCCGTAGAGCCAGCAGGACCAGTAGAGCCAGTAGGCCCTACGACAGTTGAGTCAGCTCCAGCAGAGCCAGTAGCACCAGTGGAACCAGTAGATCCAGTTGAACCAGCAGGTCCAGTTGCACCAGCAGAGCCTGTTGAACCATCAGCTCCAGCAGAGCCAGTAGCGCCAGCGGAACCAGTTGAACCAGCAGGGCCAACTGCTCCGTCAGCTCCATCAGCTCCATCAGCGCCTGCTGCACCCGTAGCTCCAGTAGCTCCTACAGAACCTGCACCATCTGCTATATCTCTTGCTTTGCTCATTTTGTGTTCCTACCTTAATATGGTTTAAGTTATGTTATATCTTATGGTTTAGTAGCGGCAGTCCACTTTAGTATTGGACAACTGGCTCCCATGATCCTAACCTTTGCTGGTATGAAACATTTACATTTGTTGCAGATGGCTAGGGGATTGAGATGCTCACACGATTGACATATCGCGATTCTTTTAGCAACTTGAGGATTCTTACCCATGATTCTCGACCTTTGTTGGTTTGGCTGGATTCTTCTGGCTCTTGTCCCTAAAATCTTGGTACATCCCTTTAATGTCCAAAGAGTACTGATAGTAGTTAGTTAGCGTCGATTCAACATCTTCTACAAAAGGCATTATGATTCCAGCCTGCCCTGATAATAAATTACACAGTACTTCTTGTGCCTTAGCTACAGACTCTTTATGAGCCATGAATAGAACTCTAGATATAGGATAATAAGCACCTACAGCTTCATTGAAAAAGTTGGAAATGTTCACTACTTCTTTTCCTAAAGCTGTTGCAGACAAGGAGAACTCTGAAGCACTTGTTGTGTATACAACATCTGCCTCAGCCATCATCTTGTTACCACTCACTTCTCTACTGGCAATCTTGTCCCACCCAAATCGAGTACCTAGAAATTTAAGAGACTCGTCATTAGTAATAGGGTGCGGTTTAATAACCACTTCAGGGTCTTCGTGAACCAGCCTGTGTATCATCTCAACAGAGGCGCAATCCATCATGTTGTGACCAGGCATAAAGACAACCTTCTTCGCACCACTGTGCTTATGCTCTCCTCCATCAGACTCATATTTGTCAGTAATGCTATCTTGTATTTGACTCAGCTTGACTTGACTCTTTCTAGAGGATTCCAAACTCATAATACGGGCATTTATCTCAACACTCTGAGTAGCTACCCACACCCCTCCTAGTAATTCAGTATAAGTATATTCACTGAACCTAGTGTCTTGCGTCTGGGATACATCATAAGAGCAAGGGTATGGTGATTTTGACCTTATCAAGTGCTCCATGCTTTCAGCCCATTGGTTTCTCCCAGACCTAACAGCATCTCCAATCTTGCCATGCTGGACGGTTTTACTAGTCATTAGCTCTTGTGCGAACTTCATAGCATTACAATTGTGCTTAGGTTAATTAAGAAGGGGTCTTCCACCTCTGTGAGATCTGCTAGCTGTTGCATCATGGCATCAAGCTCGCCTATCTCGTCCGTTGTTTCTATGCCTAACCTAGTCTCACGTAAGCATCTTGAAATACGCCACTCAAGTATTCTCATCATGTTGTCTCGGTTGAATCTGACCTCTTCCCATTTATTATCAAGCCGTACACTTTTGAGATGCTCGTTATCAATTTCTTCTAAGCCATACACCCGTACCCATACACCAATAGTGTCATCGCGAACGCAATCTGTTATAGCAAGCCTATGCGTCTTAGTGGCCTGTGGGATGTTCTTAGTTGTTGGATAAAGAAGTGCATACCCAAAAGGTAGAAGGGCTTCATCAGTTAGCATCGCTGGCAGTGTTGCTGTGACGGTAGCCCTTAGTACCCGTTCCTCAATTGGGAACTCTATGGGCTGGTTATCTGGGCCAAATCGTAAGTAGAGCATGATGTTATCCTGTGTAGTTTGAGGTTGAGAACGTAGTCGTGCGACTCGTTGAGTTCCCAGTGTTAGTAGTATGTGATGTTGCAAAAGTCGTTTGACGTGAAGATGCCCTACTAGTTTGGGTTGCTAATGTAGTGACGTTTGAAGTCACGTTACTAGTGTTGGCAGGAACCCCTGTGCTAAACGTAGTGGTCAAAGCTGTACTGCGTGAGGTGTTCTGGTTATATCCTGCAGCAGTTTGAGTACTCCAAACCGTATTAAAAGCGGTGCTACGAGAGGTATTAAGGTAACGTGCTGCAACAGTTTGGGTACTAAACGTTGTAGTCCAACCTGTAGTACGTGACGTGTTCTGGTTATATCCTGCAGCAGTTTGAGTACTCCAACTCGTAGTGCGACTCGTAGATCTTGATGTACCTCGATAGAATGCTGCTGTAACTAAGGTACTCCATGACGTTGCATATGACGTTGAAAAAGAAGTTGTGAAGCTGGTTGAGAAAGAAGTAGGAAAAGCGGTTGTCCTACTAGTATTTCTATAAGAAGCAGCGACAGAAGTTGTCCATGTCGTTGTAAAAGATGTCGTACGGGAGGTACTTTTAGTACATGATGATGAGGGGCAATACTGTATTGATAAGTAACCATTGCCAGTCGGTGTATTGATGCAATAACAGCCACCAAAGGTTTTTGTTCCACCAACACACCCGTTGAGTATTTGATTCTTGAACCCAGAACAGCTTGCATTGTAATAATATTTAAACCCTGCCATACCTGTTTGGGTAGTGTTAAAGCTAGTACTTCTACTCGTACTTCTACTTGTAGAGTGCGAACTTGCTGCAGTAACTAACGTACTGACCGTGGTCGCCCTTGAGGTACTCACTGAAGTTGTCCTAGCAGTGGCTCGACTAGTGGTCTTACTAGTGCTTTGGGAAGTTGACCTATTAACAGCAGGTACTAATGTATTCCAACTGGTAGTCCAGCTTGTTGAGACACTAGTGTTCCTATAGGTTGCAGGGTAGGCCGTTGAATAAGTTGTGGTTCTGGCGGTGCCTGTACTAGTATTTGCGTAGATTGCAGGATAGAGCGTTGCATAAGTTGTGGTTCTATTGGTACTTCTACTAGTGTTTCCATAGACTGCAGGATAGGCTGTTACATAAGTTGTAGTCCTGTTGGTTGCTCTACTAGTGTTGGTAGGAACTAAGGTACTAAATGTGGTGTTGAAAGAGGTTGAATAACTTGTAATCGTATTGAATGCTGTTAGAAAGGACGTAATACGATTAGTAGTGTACGATGTATTCGTGGAAAAGTTCGTCGCAAAAGAAGTCGCCCAAGACGTATCGAAGGTAGTTAGAAAACTACCACTAGCAAGTACATTACGACTCATGCTGTGTCTCTCCACACCTGCACACCTGACCAACTAGTACCATTGTCATAGCTTTCTAAAACGATTATCGTGTCGCCAGTACTAGATAGAATAGGTGAAGAGTTACGGTTAAAAACAGTACCTGTAGGCCAAGTGATTGCATAAGCACCTGCGTTTACAAGGTATAAGGTGACAGTGTTTACTGAGCTGGATGTAGTTTGGGTTATTGATAATGTAGTTGCAGCAGTTATTGTTGCAGTAACATTTGTACCACTTCCTAACGCAATTGTAGTAGCACCTGAGATACTACCTAAGGCATTTATGGTTCTATCATCATAGTAAGAACCTGCCTCACTCCCTAGAAGACTAGCATCCACTCCTGTTAAGGAGGCACCACTAATTACTGGTAGTGCTCCTGTAAGCATAGACGAGGGAAGTGTTGAAGGAAGTGTGTAATTGTTAGCAGAGTCAGCTATACCATCTAACTTAGTATTATCGGCTGTTGTGAAGTTGACTTGAGTCAGACCCCCATCGCCCACAGAGTAAGTTGTATTAGTATCAGTAAATAAAGCACCTGTTGGTACGTTAGTCAGTACTTGTGAATCATCCACCTTTCCTAGCAGTAGAGCATCAGCAGCCGTCTTACTATAATGGTCAGAAAGTACAAATGTACCAAACGAATGGATGAATACTGTGTCACCTGTAGCAGCACCACTGTCTAAGACAATAGAAGTACCATTAGTTGCAGTGTAGTCTGAGTTATCTAGACGACTACCATTTAGATATACCTCTACATAACCTACATCATAAGTAACAGAGAAAGTGGTTTGTCCTGACGTAGCTGTATATTCTTCACTATCCTCTACACCATTAAGGGCTGATGCCCCGTCAGCTCCAGCAGCTCCAGTAGGACCAGCAATAGTTGAATCAGCACCAGTAGCACCAGTAGCTCCTGCAGCACCAGTAGTTCCTATAGGGCCAGTAGGGCCAGCAACAGTTGAATCAGCACCAGTTGGTCCAGTGGGTCCTGTAGCACCAGTAGTTCCTATAGGTCCAGTAGATCCAGTTGGTCCTACGACAGTTGAATCAGCACCAGTAGCACCAGTAGCACCAGTAGCACCAGTAGCACCAGTGGATCCTATAGGTCCAGTAGCTCCAATTGGTCCTACAACAGTTGAATCAGCACCAGTAGCACCAGTAGCTCCAGTAGGTCCATCTGAGCCTACCGATCCAGTTGGCCCAGTAGCTCCAGTTGGTCCTGCAACAGTTGAATCAGCACCTTCAGCACCTATAGGACCACGAGATCCAGTTAATCCAGTTTGTCCAGTTGGTCCTGCAACAGTTGAATCAGCACCAGTTGGTCCAGTAGCACCAGTTCCTCCTGCGGCTATGCCAAAGGCTAGTACACCTGTAACTGAATTGTACACGGACGTAGATGATGCGCCTGCAGGAAGTGTTGTTGTAGTTGTTATTAATCCTGTAATCTCTGCAGCACTAGACGCAGAATTAGCGGCTGATACAGAGGAAGCTGTAGCAGAGTTAGCTGCCTCTAAAGCTTTTTGTGTTACTGCTGTGATGGTGGCATCAGTGTTAGAACTTCCTACACCACCACTTCCTCTGTATAGACTCATGTCTTATTCCCTATTTATTTAAACGTCTACGGAATGCTTCTAACTGCTCTCGCTTAGTTTGGAACTTCTTCTCAGGCAGTTTACCTGTGATGCGGGGCACTTTAGAATAATCCTCTTTCATGTTGAATGTATATGAAGGAGAGGTACCAGTTGAAGGTGTCTTACTCTTTGTTATTTTAGTAGATGCTAGAGGGGTGACAGTTACGTTACTACTACTGGCAGTCTTCTTCTTAATAGGTTCATTACGCTTACGTACAACAGAACCTCCAAGATTAGGATTAGTAGTGCCAGCCTTATTTCCACGATGTGGACTTCCGTTATTAACTACCTTCTTAGTAGAAGTTACCTTTGGAGTTGCTTTTGGAGCTGCCTTAACTACAGTGGTAGCATTAGGGTGCCCTGTTAGTGGGGATGTACGCTTGGCTACTACACGCTTCTTCTTAGAAGAATCTGTTTGACGTAGTACACCTGTCTTAGTTTTAACAACGCCTGACTTAGTCTTAACGGCGGTGCCTTTAGAGTCTTTGCTGAGTTGGTTCAGCTTGTATTGTAAACGGCCAATTGTTTGAGTAGACTTACCAGCTTTCTTAGCTGCAGCAATCTGTGCTTTTAATGCTCTCTTCTCTGTGAATTTTGACATGATCTTTCCTTAAGTAAAAGAAAGGGAACTCCCTAGTAATTACTAAGCAGTTCCCTCATGATGGCTATTCAGCCAGTGTACTACGCAGGAAGCGCAATAGCGACAGCAGAGGTGTTACGAAGAACGCCAGTACCGTAGATGGTATCACTGGTGAACAGATCAGCCAAGAACTCTTGCTTGTACTGAGTCTGTGAACGAACAGCCATTTGCTCGGCATATACAAAAGCATCTTTGTGCATGAACAAGCCAACTTTGTCAGTTCCAGTTACAGGACAGTTGTTGCTGATAAAGATATCAACACCGTACAAGTTACCAATCTTACCATTAACAACAGTTTGACCGCCAACGAAGTCAGAGCTAGTGTAACGATCAATACCCATAATAGAATTACGAGCTGATGGAGGAAGGATCAAAGAACGACCATCCATAGGAACATCAAGATCATCAAGCTTCTGAATCAAGTTACGGAAACCAGCATCGTTAAATGCTAAAGCACCAGTACCAGCATAATCAGAAAGTACGCCAGCAGCAGAGATCTTCTGAGCCTTAGCCCAAGTAGTTCCGTTACCACCATTAGCAGACTTACCTAAGGTAAAGATATCGTCTTCAACTTTCTTACTAAGAGCATAGCCAGCATCATCAGTATAGAACTTACGCATAGAAGCCAAGGCTTGTACGTCAGTAATATCTTCGATCATGCGTGAGTATTCAAAGTGCTTATCAATGGTGATAGTTACTTTGTCAGCAGTTTCATTTTGGATTGTAACTGCGGTGCCACTAGCCTTAGCAGAAGCAGAGCCACGAGTAGGAGTAGGGATATATAACGTATCACCTTTCTTACCAGACATAGGCATCTTGTTTACTAGGTTAGCAATAACTAGATTCTTTTTGTATGCAGCGATGATTTCATCACTCCACAACTCAGGAATAAAGTTAGCAGCAGTTGTGTTATTTGTTACGCCACCTTGGGCGGGATATACAGAAGTAGTCATAATGTTTTCCTTAAACTATTATCGAACCCTACCTTCAGCATAGGCTTGCGTTATTGCTTCACTATTAGCTAAATATCGGTCAGGGTCATGTTGCATCATATGTAAAAGTTCAGACCGCTTGAAGAACTTCTTTTTAGATCCCTCACCTGAACCACGAGCACCACCGTTAGAGCCTGACTTCAATGAGTTCTTACGCTCAATATCAGCACCAGCTTTAGCTTGGCCTATTAGTTCTTGGCGTTCTTTCCATGTAGTGAATAGATCATCAGCAGCATCAAAGTCAAATTGATCAGCTTGTTTTAATTTCTTAATACGTACTTGAGATTTGCCTATCCAATCTTGGAAAGAATCATCTGCTACAATCTCCTGAAAATCAGGGTGTGCAGTGGAGATCCTATTCATGACTTCCATCTGGTTGAACCTAAGAGAAGCTTCTTCAGCTTTCTTGATTGCGGGATGGTTATCAATCTTTCTATCAACAGATCCGTCTGGGTTTTCAATCCAATCGACATCACTTATTGTTAGCTTTTCTTCAGGTGCCTTAGTGACTGTTTGATTAACTACGTAATCGTCCACCAGCTTTCTCAATTCACCTACTTCATTACCTTGACGACCAGAGAGCTTCTCAGCTTCTTGGTGCATTCGGATAAGTTCCGCATTAGATTTACCGTGGTACTTCTGAGGGATTTCTTCTTCCTGATTATCCATCTCTGGACTAGGTTCCTCTTCGACACCAACTTGGGAGAATTCCTCTCCATCTAATAATTGAGGTTCAAGTTCGTCACTTAAAAAGTTTGCCATGTATGCTCCGTACTATAATAGTATTGTGGAAAGATTATGTGAAGTTACTTCTCTATGAAGATTCACGTTTACGTTCAGTCTCTATTTGCTTTTGGCGTTGCCTAGCCCATTTAATAGTAGATCCAGCAAAGTCGCCTGAGTGGGGTTCTAACTTATTAAGAGGTGCGGCAAGAAGCCTGTGAGACTGTTGGCTACATTTGGAGCAGTGACTTATCCGTTTATCGGATTTCACAAATACTTCATCTATGTACCCACATGCACTACATTCAAAATCAAACACTCGAATCATTAAGGAAATCCTCGTATGAATTCTTGATGCTGGTTTCAAAAGCGAGGAGTCTGCCTATTACATCAAGCTGACCCTTCCTGTAGTACAAATCTTTATCATCCTTACATTGCATAATATCTCTGATGGACTCTTCAGCCCCAGTGAAATCTTCTAGTAAGAATCTCCATCCCTCTGATATAAAAGTATCTAGTAAACTTTCAAAATACTTCTGTAGTTCGGGATCTTGTTCTGTTGACATTGCGTTTCTCCTTGATAGGACGCAGTTGAGAATGATTCTCAGTTGTGTTAAGTAATAGGGAGTCTATCACAGATCTCCCTTAAAGTCAAGTATTATTTTAATTATTTGACATTTGCTTATTAACGATAGTTTCTTTACTGACTATCTCTCGTTCTTTCAGTACTAACTCTGCTACCTTTGCACGTTGAGCGAACTCTTTCTCGTCCTGATCACCATCTTGAAGGTTAGTAGTAAGTACTTTAAGTCGGTCAGTCTCGGCAGCGATGGGCAAGAGTTCAGTCTCGGTAGATATTTTGGACGCTCGTGCTGCGGATTCCTGTGCCTGCCCTTGAAGTACAGCGATGTAAGCCTGCTTCTGTTGGTTGTCCATCTCTGCAGCTTGTTGGGCTACTGGATCTGGTACACTTGCCTCCTTAAGTTTAGCTATTAAAGTTTCACGATTAGAAAGGTTCATATTATCAATGACAGACTGTATGATCTCTGGGTACATAGGAGAATCTGCAGGCATTGTCTGTAACAACTGAACCAACTGAGACACTTCATATTCACGGGCAATGATGCCTAAAGAACTAGAAGGGATAAACTTATAATCACCTACTGGATACTGGTCAGGGTTATACTGCATGTACCGCCAAGCAGCTTTCTGAATAAACGGAATCAAGAAGCACTCTTGGAAGTTAATTAAGGTACGCTTATGACGCTTAATGATAGCACCTAGTCCCATAGAGACAGCAGTGGGGCTGCTCTCACCATTAATAGATCCTGCAAACCCAGCACTATCAATAGCACCTGTTGCACTTTGAACCATTCTCTGAAGCTGGTCTGCTTGGGAGAATGTAATCTGATCTACGCTACCAAAGTTTAAAGGCTTTAGTACTTCGTTAGGATTACCATTAACAAGAATTGACTTTCCTGGCCTCACCTCCATCTTTGCACCACGAGGTAGACGAGAAGCATCAATAGCCATCATAGGATGGACTGTCAAGGCTAATGCATCAATACGAGCACGTAACTCTGTGTCTAAAGCTTTCTGACTATTATAACCCTTCTCACAAACACCTCGTCCCCAGAACCTGCTAGGAACAACATCCCAAGGGAATGCAACAACAGGACGATCCTGCATCATGTAAGGGTTCTCTTCCAACTTAAGGATGTGTTCACCATTAGCAATGACAGCAACAACCTCTACATAGCTAGAGCCATTATCAGATAGTGTTTCAGATAGGGAGATTACTTCCTCATCTTCGTCATAAAGGTAACTCTCAAGTAAGTGACGTGGTAGTAAGCCGTAATACTTAGTAAGGCGTACCTTATCCTCATCATAAGCACTAATCTCTTGATCCGCTTCCAAGAAGGAGAGATTACTGGTGGAACCGATTTCAACATCTGCGTAAATACCTTGTTCAATTAATGTTTCTACTTGGTGTAGCGGTACAAACTCATCAATAGCAACACCTAAAGCTTCCTCAATAGAGGCGGCAGTTGGGTCGATTAAGAAGTTTTGTGGCATAATTGGTCGAATAGAGCAGGTTACTTCCTGAGTCTCATGTACTCCAACTGTATGCGTTGCTCCTTCTAGTGCAGACTGGATAGAGGGCTTACGTCTAGTAGCTTCTTCCAATACAATCTCACCAATACCAGTTCCGAACACAGCACTATTAATAATACATTCAGAAATGTGTTGACGGGCTTTGTTTAATGCAAACTCTTCCGTAAGTTTCTTCTTCAAGTACTCAATGTCCTGACGTTGTGGGTCATTCATATCGTCATGTATGTCAAAGAACTGACCACGACCAAATGTAGCCTCCTCAACCTCTGCAACAGAACTCTCAACAGCCTGCTGTAACGCAGGGTTGATTAGACGGGAGCGTTCACTGGAGCGTAATGAGTCTTCACCTTTCCAAACACCACGCCATAGACGATAGTACTCGTCAAACCTGTCTTGGTAGTTGGATTGGAAGTGATCGCGCCAGTTCTCACATTTATCCATGATCCAAGCTTCGGCTGTTTCTTCAATTAGTAGTTCATTTTCATCTGACATAGTTTAGTATCCCGCTATAGCGTCCATATATTCGTAATCGTCTTCTTCATAATCATAAGCATAGCTAACTTTTGCAAGTTGATCTATGTATGCCAAAGAATCTATTAAATCATCGTGTACCAAATGGTTAGGGAATTGAAATAACTGGTCAAGAAATTCCGTATTCCAATCTCCTTCATTAAGAGTAATGTTACCATGCTCAAATCTCCCTTGTAAGGCCCAAACAATTCGATCAGTCTTCTTCTTGTTGCCGTGAGTTAACTCTTCAACACGAAAGAACTGCTGCTCTTGTTTCATTAGGTCAGTTAGATAAGGGTATACAGCATTCTTTAATGCTCCCTTCTCTATACCTACAGAGATTGGTTCGTAATCACGGACAGCTTGAAAGATCTTCTCTGCTGTCTTCTTTACGTCCCAGCGTCCATAGATAATATTATCAACCCACCAACCATCAGGGCCACACTTAACAACAGAGATGGATGTTGTGTCCAACTTACGTTGCTTAGAGTTCTGAGCCTTAGCTATATCAGCAAAGCCTGCAAGGTCAACTGAGATGTAGTAATCACCATCATCAGGTTCCTCTGTATCAAAGGTAACCCAATCCTCTTGGAAGATTGCACCACCACCAGCCTCGAAGGAAGCCATAAACTCTTGACGGAAAGCGAATGAGGACATACTTAACTTAGCACTCTCAATCTCTTCTGGGTCTAGCTTAGGATTATCATAACTTGTGAAGTGCCAACTCTCAAAGGATGGATCATCACCTTGTCCATGCCTAAATAGATCATAGAAGTGGTTACGTCCCATTGGTGTTCCAATGAATAGAGCGTGTCCCTTCTGGTCAGCTAGAGCAGGTCGTAGTATTTGTTCCCAAACCTCAGGCTTCATGTCAGCATACTCGTCCATAACAAGAAACTTCAAGGAGATTCCTCGCATAGTCTCTGGACGGTCAGCACCCTTGAGGTTTATTGTTGCCCCATTGATTAGCTTAATGGCTAGGTTGTTGATATGACTGCTCTGGATGACAGGGTGGGCTAGATCCATTAAGGTATCCCACATGATGTCACGAGCCTGCCCCTGAGTAGGAGCAACATAGAACACGTTACCCTTACCTTCAGACAGAGCATTGATTATTAATAACCATGCTGCAAGTCTACTCTTACCACAACGTCTACCAGCAGCTACAACCTTGAAGCGTGTCTGATCTTCGTATACATCTTGCTGCCAAGGTAGGAGTTCTACATTTAGTGCAGTCATTATTCAGGCAATGTCTCGTAGTCTTCAGGGGAGAACTTAAAGGCTGACCACATCCTACGCATCATGTGAGGCTTGGAAGGTTTCTCATACAAATCAGAGAATGACTTAGATAGAGTGGTTGCGAACATGGGATCTTCCATCTCTGCTTTCAACTCTTTACGATCATTCTCATTCATCGCTTGTACCCAACCAGAGTCAGCATTCTTACGTACCTGCATAGGCTTATCACCCATAATGGAACCTAATGCAAAGTCTATCTGAGAAGACTTACTATCTTCTTGTTCATTATCAATTAACCACTGATTGTAGTAAGGCTTCATATAGTCAAACTGGAACAAGCCATAACCATTACCCCCTTGTTGTTGGGTATCATGCTGGTAACGCCCACCTGTCTCCACATCAATATTAGCCATCACTGCTGCAATAGCATCAGGGTCTAATCCTTTAGCCTTTAATAGACTGTATACTTCTGCTGCGTGGTTAGGTTGATCTTCAGACATCTTCATATTCCCCATCGATGGTTTCGCCACTGGTAACAGAAGCACCACCAATACCAGTAATTGTAATAGAAACCGCATTGCGACCTCCTTGTTCATTCTTCTTATCAAAATAAGAAATAGGCAACACACGATCCATGCACATCTTAAGGGCTGCACTCTGAACTGGATGACCATCTTCCAACGCAATAGCTATAACCTTATTAATAACCTTATCACCACTCGTTGCTAACAACCTAGCCTTGAGTTCATTGATTCTAGCAGCGTCACCCTTCGGTCTACCAACAGCATTCCTATTGCCCTTCTTCTTAGCAGCAATGGCAGCTTTAGTTGGTCGTCCTTTTTTAACAACCTTCTTCTTTATCTCGTCACTTTCAACATTCATAAACAAACACCTAGTTAGAACTACTTAGTTCTATATAGAGTGGAACCGAGTACAGAGATTGTGTTTATCACAAGAAGAATGGTTATCAGAATGCACCGTTACCCTGTGGTTCTGTTCAGTCCTATATAGTAGGAATAGAGGGTATCATACTTTGTTGTAAAAGTCAAGACATATATTAACTATATTCTTATGAACTACATCGGTTCAACTTCTACCCTACATTAAGTCTACACAGATGCCTCCTTAGTGTACACTAGACTATACATTGTATACTCCAGTGTACATTATAAACTAAATAGTAGTTCATATAGACTACATTGTAGTTCATTGCTATCTCCAGCGGGACACAGAGACAACTCTGGCGGGACTCATGCAACAGCATGGCGGGACTCCCTACCACAATGTAATCCCCCGCAGGTCGCACTACTTTGTTAGCCCTTTACTTAGATCATTTAGTTATAACAGAATAGTCTTTATAGCTTTAATTAACAACAGGTTAGTACTCACTAACTAAGGATTAATTAGTAATGAATTAACCTCTAATTTGACTCTTTTTTTGTATCTAAGCAGGTACCGCTACTATGACACACGCTGATACCCACCCCCGTCCCCTAATGTAGACTACCCTAATGTAGTCAGAGCTAATGTAATCTATGCAGAAAAGCTAATGTTAACATGCAAGTTGTCTGATATAACTACAGTGAATGGCAAGGCAGGTACCCATAGGCAATTTATATAGTACTACCCTATCACATATTAGACCAGGCTAATGTAGTGTTAACTACTATTCATCAGACAGATACGCACTATTCATGAGAAGGTATAGACAGCACTACATGGTAAGCGTATAATATTTATATGGTTAGTTAAGTAAGTAGTTGTTACTTAGTTAAGGTGTGATAGCCTTATGCAAATAACTGTGCGCTCTTTAACAATCTGGATTTAGGTATGCATGTTCAAGGGGTTAGTCCGTCTGAAGTTTGATGGAGTAGCAACGGGCAAGTGAGCCTAATGATTGAAGAGTAAAAAGTTTCCCTAGGAAATTATTCCGAAGGAGTAGCCAAGCATAGCTTGAGCAATAATGAATTGACCAAAAGGTAGAATGATTATGAACTTTCAAACTGAAATTAAGAATATTGGTAACATGTTAGCTAAGCAAGTAAAAGCTAGCGACAAAACAAACGATGCTCGCAGAGTGTTTGCAGTTACCTTGCAGGATAGTGGTGTTAACCTTAACAATGCTGAATCGGCCTTGCTAATCAAGACTGACATTGCCAGAGCGTTCCCCAAAGGAACTGGCAAGAATGCGGACGAAGCAGAAAAGAAGGCAGTTAGCGCGGTTCGCCAAGTGTTGTCTTGCTTCAAGAAGTCAAGGGATGAGAATTTATCGCCTAACAATTTCGATACATATGCCGAGTGGCGCAAAGCAGTATATAACGAAACGCCTCCGACCAAGCTAGAAACGATAGCTAAATGGTTAGAAGCTGAGGAGCCAGAGATTACATTGCAAGATCTGCAAATGTTAATCGATAGTTACAAAGCGGTTGAACTTAAAGCAGCATAGCCTACGGGGAACCTCCGAAGTCTGGAGAGTTCCCTGTTTATTTGTCTAAGTTTTATTCAAGTGGATGATGTTATGAAATACACAATGAGAGATGTTAACAGATTAATAATGAGTCGTGGTTGGCCACGGGTTATAGCAATGAGTTACTACATTGATCTAGCAGTAGTGCTGGGTGATGTAGTAAGCAAAACTTTACAAGAGAATTATAATCGTGAGGTGAACAAATGATTTACAATTACGAATCACAAGTTGAAGGTGAAGAGGATCTGCAAGGGTTATGCTTGGAGAGATGGTTCAATCCATTGACTGACTTCGATGATACAGATGACTACATCTGGCGAGTATCTCGATGTGCTCCTGATGGTGGTTTACCTGATGCTTCGATTAAGATCATTGATCTAGTGGAGCGATTAGATTCGCGTTGTACTTATGTTGGATTCCGATGTAGTTGTGATTTTGATTGTTGTGGTCACAAGTTTACAAGTGGAGCTTGGGTTGACTTTAAAGATAGCACCAGTGCTTACATTCGTATGAGTGTTGGTAGGAATTACTAAGGGAGATAGATATGATTGATGCACTAGTGAAAGGTACAAGTGTGGTGATGGTGGTTGGCGGTGAGTCGTTTATGAGGATAGTATTGTCTGAGGATAATCTAGCTCCATACTGGTATGTACTTAATTCTGACTACCACTCATGGGTTGCTATCCTTGACGATGATCAGCACCACTACGAAGAACTTTACATGGAGAGAGAACGATGATTGCATATAAAATAATGAAGTATGGTAAAACTGAAGGTTGGTGGAGTACATTGTTCCACGCCATTGATGGGTCGAAGCAAGTTAAGGAGGGTGTTTGGCTCAAGGCTGAGGTGAAGCACGTTCGTGATGGGTCAGGTGGTACCTATTATTATTCTGGTATTCATGTCCTGCCCTCACTTGCTGATGCGTTGAAGTACATGGAGAACTTTGATGATCCCCTTGACAAGACCATTGTGTTAGTTGAGTGTCAGTATTACGAGAAGAAGAAACATGCACGAGGCAATGTCTATTTGTGCAATTCTATAAAGATAATTGAAGAGGTGGTTGTGATCGTGTAATGCGATCTAAGCAATTAAATAGTGACCTAGTAGGGTAGTTAGGGTTTCCTGAGGAAATCCATTAGACAGCCTTACAGAGCGTTACAGGAGGTGTATGATGATCAAGCTCAGTAAACCAAGTAAGATGCCATGTAATTCATGGAGTTTGGAAGCGTTAACAACTTGCCCTGCTAGTTTGCAGGATGATGGTGAGTTAGTACCAGCGTGTCAAGGATGTTATGCAACGACAGGCTTCTACAATATGCCAGTGGTTAAAGATCTACGGGTACATAATAAAGAAGATTGGCATCGTGATGGATGGGTTGATGAAATGGTAGGACTATTAAAGAAGAATAGTTTCTTTAGGTGGTTCGATAGTGGTGACGTTTACGATAAGCGACTAGCTATCAAGATACTAGAGGTTATGGCACGTACACCTCTAACCAAGCATTGGCTACCAACACGTATGCATAAGTTTATTAAATTTAGAGGGGTCTTCCATGAAATGGAGTCACTACGCAATGTTGTCGTTAGGTATAGCAGTGATAGCATCACAGGCGAGCTTATTGATGGGGCTAATTCATCAACTATTCTACCCTATGTAGATACGCCAACCACTGCTACAGTTTGTGAGGCGTATGAACGTGGTGGTAAATGTGGAGATTGTCGAGCATGCTGGGACAAGGGCACTAAAGTGATTGCCTATCCTATGCATGGTAAGAAAGGAATGAAAATGATTGCACTGATGGAGGTGTTAACATGATTACTATACAAGATATCGTAGAGAAGGCTTACATTTACATCCCACTAAACTGTGAGGCAATGGTGATTGTAGCTACTGTAGGGGATGAAGGTCATTTCTTAGGGGAAGGTGAAGAGACTGGTGAATCCTATCAAGTGTACTTTAGTGAAGTTAACTTGGAAGAGGATTTGTTTTACACTTTAAGTCTGATGGACACGAGGAGTTAACATGAACTATCAAGAACTAGCAGACGGGGTGGATGCAATGACACCTGAAGTCAAGGCATATGTTAAGAGGGCGTTGGATTACTATCACGATCAGCGTACCACTCTAGTGAACCGCCTCTACTTAGAAGTGTTGGAGGAGCATATGGGATGGGTTGAATCAATTCACTACCTCAAGTTATTAGATGATGATGATTGGCAGGCAGTGTATGAACATGCTGAGGAGGAGAAGGAATGAAATACGCACACTACTTAGAAGTTAACTCAACAGTACAGACAGCTCGACATTTCCTACACCTCGGCAATGAGGTGGCTTATGAGGATGTTATGATACAAGGTATCAACGAGAGTTTGACTAGTGAGGACAAAGAGTTCTTAATAGTCGCAGGTAAGAGTGATGGTTACTCTTTTAGACAATTTGGATTGAGGAGTAAATAGTATGAGCATGTCAATGAATAAAATCTTTTACAAGGTAAAGAAACATTTACTAACACAGGGTGAACGCAGTTACAGTGAGAATGATGGAGGTGTATGCCTATATCGTAGCCCTAATGGGATGTCATGTGCAGTGGGTTGTCTTATGACAGATGATATGTACTCAGTACACCTTGAGAGGAATAATGTAACCAACTCAACGATTGTTAAGGTACTCACCCCCATCATAGGGGTACACCATTACAAGAGGACTATGAAGCTAGAGTTATTAACCATGCTACAGAGACTGCATGATGTAGTCCCTGTATCTAACTGGTCTATTAAGTTGGACGAGATACAGAAGAAGTATGGTATAGGGGATAGAGTATGAATATTATAGCAGAAGAACCAGCACAATTTCCTCAGGAAACTTTCAATGCTGTAGACATCTATAGGATGGAACAGGTTCGTAGTGTACTGGTGGACATGATGTGTAAGTATAGAGGGGAGGATAGCAAGCTTGACGCTCTTCTATCAGATGCACTAGCATCCTCACATCAATTAAGAAAGGCAATGGAGGAGAGTTTCAATGACTAATTCAAAGAGTAGAGTGTGGATGCGCCAAGCTGAGGACAGGAAGTTTATCAAAGCAGTGATGGATATGTCTGATGATAACATCTCACGTAAGGCGGAGTATAATGCAGACTACATCATCTATATTAATAGCTTAGATGATGATGACTTTCAACTATCATATGATGAATGGAGTACAACATGAGAAAGAAGAACCCGTTTGGTAAGAGTAACTTTGAAACACCACATGCAATCTATGAAGGTGAAGGACCTTGGGGACATTGCATTGTACATGTAATTAAAACCTACCAACATCCAGATAACGAGAAGAAGAACCAGTGGGCTAAGTGGCTGATTGGAGCTAAGACTGACATGACCTTTGGATCATTTGATTATGGGGATACTTATATTCATGATGCATTAGTTGGTAAGATGAAGCTGGTTAGCTCTGTCGAAGGGTGGACTGATTGGTATTCTGATGCCCCACTAGAGCACCTACCTAGAGGCATAATGTAAGGAGTATATTATGGGAATCAAGGCAGGTAAAATCTGGGGAACAACAGAGCTTGTGTTTTCAAATAGTGTGTTGGAGTATCATCGACTTGAATTTAATAAAGGGTTTTCCTGCAGTGAGCATATACATGAGTTCAAATGTAATGGATTCTTTGTTGAGTCAGGGGTGATGTTAATACGTACTTGGAATACTAATGGGTCAGTAGACGAGACTATCCTAAGGGCAGGAGATAGTACTGAGGTGCTACCTAATATATTCCATCAATTTGTTGGTATAGAAACTGGAGTTGCTTTTGAACTATATTGGGCACCTTTTGTTCATGATGATATTGTAAGACGCACTGTGGGAGTGAAAGTTAAATGATAATTGTAGCAGGTCCTTGCCAACATGAGAGCTATGAGAAATCAATGCTCATTGCACAGGAATGTGCTGAGGTATGTAGTAAGTATGGTTTAGACTATTACTTCAAGTCTAGTTTTGATAAAGCTAATCGAACGAGTCTAAGTGGAGTACGTGGGATTGGGATGTACAAAACATTAGACGATTTCAGATTAATTAAGGAGGGAGGTGTTAAGGTACTCACTGATGTACATACAGTTAGTCATATAAATACAATTATTGACCAGTACAATGACGTGATAGATGTAATACAAATACCTGCCTTTCTTTGTAGACAAACAGATCTATTATTAGCGGCCTGTGCTACAGACAAGATTGTAAACATAAAAAAAGGACAGTTCCTAGCACCTTGGGACGTTGCAGGGGTTCTGAGTAAGACACTAGGCGCTAAAGAGGTATGGATTACTGAGCGTGGTACTAGCTTTGGATATAACAATCTTGTAGTTGACTTCACAGGTTTGGATTATATGCTCAATGAATATAATGTACCTATAGTATTTGATGCAACACATAGTGTACAGAAACCCTCAGGTAGCGGAGATAGTAGTGGAGGCAATAGGGATTATGTTCGTGGACTCACACGAGCAGCTAGTGCTTTAGGGGTTACTAACTTCTTCTTAGAAGTACACCCTGACCCTGATAGTTCGCCAAGTGATGGGCCAAATATGTTATACTTAGATAAATTTGAGGAGACTATCCGTGACATCCACCGCTATTCTTATACCAGCTAGATATGAAAGTACTAGATTTTCAGGTAAACCATTATGTGACCTAGCAGGTTACCCTATGATAAGACGGGTAGCGGATGCTGCTAGTAAATCAGGGTATCCTGTGTATGTACTAACTGATGACACACGTGTGGCTAACTGTGTATCCGATACATATCCAGTTATTATAGATAAGAGCACCTACACAAACGGAACTGAACGCTGTTCAGGTGCAGTGAACACCACTGAAGAGCTAAAAACGTATGAGCACATCATCAATGTACAAGGTGACATGCCCGATGTGTCCATAGAAATGATTGAAGAGTGTATCTCTGGCTTAAATAACTATCAAGTATCTACAGTGTATACTACAATGCCTAATGAGGAGAGACTGAACCCTAACTCTGTTAAGTGTATCCTCTCAAGAGATAGGGTATTATGGATGGCAAGAGGAATAGTAGGTTATGGCGCTTGGCATTTAGGAGTGTATGGGTACAAGGCAGAGATTCTAAGAAGGTACAACGGACTGCCTACTACTGAAGAGGAAATCTTAGAATCTCTTGAGCAGCTTAGGTGGTTAAAGAATGATATTAATATAGGTGCCCTTCCTGTTAGGTTTGAGGGGGTTGAGATTAATACAGTAGAGGACTTACATAGATGGAGAGAGAATGCTAGATCTTAGTGATACACAGTTACTAAACCATGCACAACCTATTCGCCTCTTAGTACTAGATGTGGACGGGATACTTAGTGATGGTCAGCTCTATATCAACAATCATATGGGAGAGGTTAAATCTTTTAGTGCCTTAGATGGTCAAGGTATTAAGATGCTCCAAGGGAGCGGGGTGAAGGTTGCTATTATAACAGGACGTATTTCAATGAGTGTAACTCAACGAGCTAAAGAATTAAATATTGAACTAGTACTACAAGGTAGAGAGGATAAGCTCAATGCCTTAAATCAACTCAACCAGAACTTACTATTAAGGTGGGACGAGATAGCTTATATGGGGGATGACCTACCAGATCTTGCAGCCATTATTAAGGTAGGCTTAGGGATCACTGTACCTAATGCTGCTAGTACATTAGGACCTTATAGTCAGTACGTTACAAATAGCTATGGAGGGCGGGGAGCTATTAGGGAAGTCTGTGAATTAATCATGCAGGCACAAGGTACATGGGACGCTGCATTAGCTCCCTACTTTAATAGTCAGCTCACAGTAGATGGAGGAAATAGGATATGATAATTAGAAAGATCTTATTATGTATAATTATATTATGTGTAGTGACGTATCTCTATAGAGTCTCTTAAGAGGTTGGATCATGATAATGATTGTTATCTGTTGATGATCTGTTAACTCAAGAGTAATATTCTAGCATATATCTAGACACAAGTAAACCCCTATGGTATAATTAAGTACTAGGGTTATATATAGGGGTGGTTATGCGTTGTGTTAGTTGCGACTGTGAGTTAACAGATTACGAATCAACAAGAAAATATGAATCAGGTGTCTACCTAGACCTATGTAATGATTGTAGTAAAGGGTTGGACGAAGAGATACCAACCATTAATCGTATGGACTTGTTGACAATAGGGGATGAGTAATGACACTGAAAGAGAAAATAGCACGATCACGTAAGCTCGATAAGTTAACCTTCGAGCTTGCTTCGTACACTAAGGGGTCTACTATGAAGGAACCTTTTGGTGAATACAATAGAGGTAAAGCTGCCTCTCTTGTTAAACTTATAGATGAATTTAAAGAGGAGGCAACATGAGCTTAATATTCAAACCAAAGATACCTACCAGCTTTAGGGATACACCTGAAGTTATTAGGAAGGTAGAGGAGGGGAGGATTATACGCCCTCTTAAGTACTGGTCAAATAAGGAGCTGCAGAGGGTGGTGGACCTAAGGTCAATAGGTATCTCACTGTCTGAGTGTGCTAAGATATTGAAGCGGGGACCTACTACAATATCAGCAGTGATTGTTCATCATGATCTGTACGAGAAGATAGCTGAAAAGAAAGCAATGCTTATAGCAGAGGTGCTGGATGCTTAGTTGGTTCACGGAGGTAGTGTGGCTAGCTGCTGGACTTTCAGTGCTAGGCTCTGTTATCATGTTCTTCCTGTCACCTATGTATGAGTTCTTTCAATACACTAAGCACAGTGTTGATACAGAGACTAGGCTTTACACCATCATGTGTGAGGCGTTGGATAAGTCTGAGGAGACAGGTAAGGCTATTAGTATTACGCTTATGCATAGTGCCAATGAGGAGGTGGAGAATGAAGATTGAAGTGGGTATAGAGGATGCCAATGCAATCACTGTTGATTGCCTGAAGAACTATTACTTAGATAATTATCATGATGGTAGTAATGCTACGGCACGAGCTGCTGATTGGGAATTATTAATGTCACTTGATGTGGTGCTGAGCCACTTCATGACCAACCATGAATACGAGGATTTTGCTAATGGGCTTCGTCAGAACACACTTGCCTTGTGACGACTGCGGAAGCAGCGATGCATTGTCAATTGATGATAAAGGGTGGAGCACTTGCTTCGCCTGCGATAAACGAACTAGAGGTAAGGAGATAGATATGGATGTACCTAGTACTAAAGTTTCCTCAGGAAATTTCGATAGAACTAAAGAAGACTTAAACACCAAGCCATACAAGAGCGTAGTTGCTCGTGGCATATCAAGCGATACCTGTAAGACATACAAGGCCCAGTTACATGGCGAACGTATGATCTTCGGATACCATGATAAGGATGGTTTCTTAGTGGGAGCTAAGACTCGGACTCCAG
>Ga0307994_1000270_pt1 | contig 38655 bp, 29 predicted proteins | sample EllFjometagen261_FD_203171 | JGI IMG/M metagenome (GOLD analysis project Ga0307994, IMG submission 203171) | Marine microbial communities from Ellis Fjord, Antarctic Ocean - #261 | ecosystem: Environmental > Aquatic > Marine > Unclassified | place: Southern Ocean | collected 2014-11-02
AGGATGCAATGTCATCTGGATTGATGGTAGTAGGGTCTATACCTATTACTCCATCTACTACATATAAAGGACCGGTACCCCCAGTTATACTAGCACTACCACGTATGTTTACACTAAATCCTGCATTTGGGTCACCACCTTGTTTAGAGACGTTTACCCCTGCAGCTTTTCCTTGCATTCCTTGTATTGGGTCGGTTATTCTACCTTTATTTAGCTCATCAGCAGTTACTTGTATTACAGCTCCAGTTTTGTCACTCTTCTTTTGTGTTCCGTATGCTATTATTAAAACCTCATCTAAGTTATCCTCAGAAATCAGTTTTATAGTAAATACAGTTTGATTACCTAGCTCTAAAGTTTGGTCTGTGTAGCCCACAAAAGAAATTTTGATAGCTGTAGTACCTGGAGTTGGCTTCAAGCTAAATTCACCTTTTTCGTCAGCTATGGCACCTCCAGTACCACCTATAGGTACGATATAGGCTCCTACTAATGGCTCAGCTGTTTCTCTGTCTGTCACCGTGCCTGTAATGGTAGTCTGTGCAAAAGATAAACTAGCAAAAGCTAAGGCAAAAAGAGTCGTGAAGAGGACCCTAGATTGAAGTATCTGTTTTTTCATTTTTAAACCATTAAAATATACTAAGTGTCATATTTACGCTAAGTATAATTTCCACAAATATATATGCTCAACCTAATTTCACAACATTAAGTTCGAAACGCAGGTGTAGTAAAGGTAGCTATAGACTGCTAAGTATTTGATATTCTTAAGCTTAATGTGAGAATTCCATCAAAATGTTGAAAAACACAGGATATACTTAGTGTCATTTTTACACTACTGCTTGATGGAGAGTGTAAAATGGTGCAATTTTGAGCCTATGAATATCAAATCATTCTCGTTAGGTATTATCTGCTTATTGATTGGCTTTGCCTCATTAGCCCAAGTGGTAAGTACCTCGCCTGCATTTCCTACTATTTCAGATGCTATTACTATCACCTTTGATGCCTCAGAAGGGAATGGCGGACTTGCTGGATTTACGGGAACTGTGTACGCTCATACGGGAGTTATTACAAATTTAAGTACCTCGTCTAGTGATTGGAAATATACCCAAGGAACATGGGGCACAGCTAATGCTCCAGTGCTGACGAGTATAGGAAATGATAAGTATACACTAGATATAGCTGATATAAACACATACTATGGAGTAGCTTCTGGCGAAACGGTAGAGAAAATTTCAATATTGTTTAGAAATGAGGCAGGCGATAAATCGGGAAGAAATGCAGATGGTTCAGACATATTTATACAGATATATACTTCGGGACTATTCGCTAGTTTTACTAAACCTGCACCTAATGCGATATATGCTATAGGTGAGACAGTCGAGCTAGTTTCAGAATCTTCTGCTACCGGCGGACATGTCATAGGGATAAATGGTTCTAATGTAAAATCTGGCAGCGGTACTACACTCACACATTCATACACAGCAACAACAGCGGGAAACTACCAAGCTACATTATCAGTGTCTGATGGTTCTAGCGTAGCTACCGATACTGTAAATTTTGTAGTCAATCCTATTGTTCTCACAGAGGCTTTTCTCCCTGGATCCAAGCTAGGCGTGAACTATACTTCGGCTACTAGCATTACGCTAGCTCTCTATGCTCCTTTCAAGGAGTACGTATATGTTATAGGAGATTTCAATGATTGGACGGTGAATACCAACTATTTTATGAAACGAGACGCAGATAATGCTACGTGGTGGATTACTATCACAGGTCTGGAAGCTGGTAAGAAATATGCATTTCAATATTTAGTAGACGGTGATATTAAGATAGCTGACCCGCATAGTGCATTGGTGTTAGACCCTAATAATGATAAATATATAGATGCTGCTACATATCCTAATCCATATCCGTATCCAGATGGTAAGACTAACGGGTATGCTACGTTGATAGAAATGGATAAAACTCCATATGCTTGGCAAGTCACTGATTTTGAAGCACCTGAAGAGAATGAACTTATCGTATATGAGTTATTAGTAAGAGATTTTGTAGCTAAGCATAATTATGCGACCATTATGGACTCGTTAGACTATTTGCAAAATTTAGGGATCAATGCTATAGAGTTAATGCCTGTAAATGAGTTTGAAGGAAACGAGAGTTGGGGATATAATCCTTCATATCATAGTGCTCTAGATAAGTACTACGGCACACCAGAGTCTTTTAAAGCTTTAATAGATGAATGCCACAGCAGAGGAATAGCTGTAATACTAGATGTAGTGTATAATCACGCATTTAGCCAAAACCCTCTTTGTCAACTTTACTGGGATGCTACCACATTCAAACCTACTACACAAAATCCATTTGTAAATCCAGATGCTAAGCACGATTTTAATGTAGGGTATGATCTAAATCATGAGAGTGCTGCCCTAAAACAGTATGTGAAACAAACTATGGAGTGGTGGTTGACAGAATACAAGGTTGACGGTTTTCGTTTTGACCTAAGTAAAGGGTTTACTCAGAAAAATACACTAGGTGATGTAGGAGCTTGGGGTCAATATGATGGTGCACGTGTGAATAATATCAAGCGTATCCACAGCGAAATGAAAGCTGTAAATCCAAAGTCTTATGTTATTCTAGAGCATTTTTCAGAGAATACGGAAGAGAAAGAATTAGCCAACTACGGATGTATGTTTTGGGGTAATCTAAACCACGAAGCCACAGAAGCCGCAATGGGTTACACGTCTAACTTTAGCAATGCATATCACGTAAATAAAGGTTGGAATAATCCTAAAAACCTAGCCTATGCAGAAAGCCATGATGAAGAACGAATGATGTACAAGAGCTTGCAGTTTGGCAATGAAAATGGTGCGTATTCTATAAAGGATATAGACATAGCATTAGATAGAAGCGAACTTACATGGGCCGTTTTTAGTGCTATCCCTGGTCCTAAAATGATCTGGCAGTTTCAAGAACTTGGATATGATTATTCTATAGATTTCAATGGTAGAGTAGGGAACAAGCCTATCAAGTGGGAGTACAATGATGCGAGTAACCGCAAGAATATCTATAAAGTAATGGCCGAAATGAATAAGCTCAAGACTACGTATGATGCCTTTGATGGAGCAGATGTAGGATTAGATGTAGGTGGCAAAGGAAAACGAGTGCACTTGACCAATGCTGATCAAAGCTTTGTGGTGATGGGGAATTTTGACGTAGTAGGTATAGATATGGTAGCAGATTTTCAACATACAGGTATGTGGTACGAGTATTTTAGCGGAGACAGTATAGAGGTTACAGATACTAAAATGAGTCTTGGGTTTATAGCAGGTGAGTACAATGTATGGACAGATAAACGTTTAAAAACGCAAGAAGTGATTGGTAATGTTAGTGAATTGTCTCTTGGTTTAAGCGTATACCCAAACCCAATGAAAAATGAAGTGTGGGCGAACTTAGAGGCTACTGCATCTAGTTTTAAACTATACAGCACCAGCGGCCAAGAAATAGTTTCAGGAGATCTAGAAAATGTAAAATCATTTAGTATAGATACCAAAAATCTAAACGCAGGAGTATATTATCTAGAAGTAACTTCTGATAAAGGAACAGTGACGGCAAAGCTTATCAAGTAAAAATCAGTTCTATAAAACTAAAAGAGTCGTCCGATGGGCGACTCTTTTAGTTTGGACTAGTTGTATTGTAGCACGTGTATAGGGAAAGTTTATCCTACGAAATACTTTGCCATATATGATGTGCTACCTCTATAGAAGGGTGGCTGGTTCCTATTTTGCTATGTAGCTCTGCATATTGTGTTTTTATGCGTGCTTTGGTCTGCTCGTCATATAGTATAGCGTTGAGCTCCTTAGTTACTCTCTTAGCATTAAAATCTCCTTGTATTAACTCTGTTACGCAAGGCTTATCAAGGATGAGGTTTACCAGAGAAATATAATCTAGTTTTACTATCATTTTACCAATGCGGTAGCTTAGCTCATTCATCCTATAGCAGACTACTTGAGGTACGTGCATCAGGGCAGTTTCTAAGGTAGCCGTGCCGCTAGTCACTAGTGCTGCGTCACTCTGAGCCAGAAGTGAGTACATATCACCTTGTATAAGTTTTAAGTTGGGATCAAAAGCGTGATAGAACGCATCGTTAAAACCTGGAGCCTGAGCTACTATGAGTTCGTAGTCAGGGAAGTTTTTCATCGCTTCTAGCATTATAGGCAGCGAGGTATTTATTTCTTGTTTTCTGCTGCCTGGGAGCAGAGCTATTCCTCCACGGGGTGCCAGCCCTTTGTCTAGTTGCAAGTCGTTAGCTGCCAGATATTCATCTACGGTTTCTTTGCTTGGATTGCCAACGTATTTCACCTCTACATTGTGCTTCGCAAAATAATCTGTCTCAAAGGGTAGAATAGTATACAGTTGGTCTACGTAACTTTTTATGCGTTTGATACGGCCCTCTTTCCATGCCCATACTTTAGGCGATATATAATAGTGTACTGGTATTTTTAGGTTGTGTGCGTATTGGGCTATTTTAAAATTAAAACCAGGGTAGTCAACGAGTAGCACTAGGTCTGGCTGCCATTCTTTGATGTCAGCTTTTACTTTTCTCAGGTTTCTAGCTATTTTTCGTAGGCTTGTTATTATCTCTACAAAACCCATTATCGCCATTTCTTTTTGGTGAATGATCAGTTCTTGACCGGCTGCTTCACTCTGGTCGCCACCCATACCTCTAAATTGGGCATTTGTATCTCTTATCTTTAGCTCGCTTATCACACGAGCAGCGTGATTGTCTCCCGACGTTTCTCCAGATATCACGTAATACTTCATGGGTTTACATTAATGTGAAGTATACTATCACGAGTCCGCTCAAAATAGTTGCAAATACTATCCCTCTTCCTGTTTGCAGCTTGTTTGAGTTTACGAAAATGAAGAAAGGTGCTAGGTTAAATAGTGTGGCTAGTTTAAGCCAAGGACTCAAAGTCCCCGTGGCAAAACCCACTCTAAGGAAGGTCCAAAAAGACATATGTGGAAACTCAAAAACCTGGACTCCAAATAAAATAGTCAGTGGTCCTAAAATACCGATTAGAAGTCCAATTAAAATACTGTTGTAGCTACGGTTCATAGTACTTACAGGTCCCAAGTATTTAATGTTTGTATGGCGTGATGAGCCGTCAGATCAAACTGTACAGGCACGATAGATACATAGCCATTTGCAAGAGCCCATTCGTCGGTGTCTTCACCTTTGTCAAAGTTAGTAAACTTACCTGTTAGCCAAAAGTAGTCCCTTCCATGTGGGTCTTTACGTTGGTCAAATTCTTCTACCCATTTAGCTTTAGCTTGTCTGCATATTTTAGTTCCTTTTATCTCTTCTAGTGGAATGTTGGGTACATTCACATTGAGTAGTGTATCTGTAGGAAGACCATGCTTTATCACATTCTCCATTATCCTTTTCATATACACTTTAGCAGCAGAAAAGTCTGCATCCCAACTGAAGTCAAGGAGTGAAAATCCAACAGAAGTAATCCCTTCAATACCGCCTTCCATAGCAGCACTCATCGTACCTGAGTAGATTACATTTATAGATGAATTAGACCCGTGATTTGCACCTGATACAAGGATGTCAGGCTTACGGTGTAGCACTTTGTCTACAGCAAGCTTCACACAATCTGCAGGAGTGCCGCTACACTGATAGCTTTCCACCTCAGGACCGAATTGATTGTTTTTTACCAACCTCAGCGGCTTGTTGATAGTGATAGCGTGCCCCATACCACTTTGTGGACTATCTGGTGCTACTACTACTACTTTGCCGAGAGTTTTCATTACTTCTACTGTGGCTAGTATCCCTGGAGCTGTAATGCCATCATCGTTGCTTATTAGTATTAAAGGTTTTTCTGTACTCATGGTTGAGGTGCGAAGGTAGGGAAGTTTAATATTAAGGATAAGTTTAAATCAAAGATTAAGTTTAAACTAACTCGGCAGGAATTCCAGAGAGATGAAAAGTTGGTAGCACTGAAGGTGGGGTGTGATTGGACTTTCGTTGAGGTGAAATAATTTTCTTTCACGAGACTACAATAGCTCCAGTTTTAGAGAGTATGTAAAATCCGTGTTGTTGAAGAGCTAACCGCTTAAAAGGCATAACGATAAATTGATAATATAATTATCAAAATTATTGATAATATTACTCTAATTTTGCTTCGCAATATGTTACTCAGTCTAAAAGTAAAAAACTATGCCTTGATATCGGATGTAGATATGCATTTTGATAAGGGGATGAATATCATCACAGGGGAGACTGGGGCTGGTAAGTCCATACTCATAGGAGCACTTGGCCTAGCACTAGGCAAAAGATCAGATACTTCTTCTCTCAAAAATAAGGAAGCTAAGTGCGTCATAGAAGCCACTTTTGATGTACGTGGGTATGACCTAGAGCATATCTATGCTGAGCACGATCTAGACTATGAGGAGCATACTATTTTACGTAGAGAAATAACCAGTAGCGGTAAAAGTCGCTCGTTTATCAATGATACTCCTGTAAATCTTTCTACGCTTAATGAATTAGGTGCTAGCTTAATAGAAATACACTCACAACATGATAATTTACAGCTGTTTAAATCTGATTTTCAGTACTATAGCTTAGATGTGTTGGCGGGCACTATAGATGAGCAGCGTGCGTATGGAGTAGCCCTCCAAAAATGGAAAAAGGAAAAGATAGAACTCGAAAATCTAAAAGAAAAGGAAGCTGAACTATCTAAAGAAGCAGATTTTAATCAGTTTCTTTATGATGAACTAAGTGCAGCAAGTTTAGAAGAAATAAACGAGCAAGAACTTACTGAGGAGCAAGAGCTACTAGAGAATGCAGAGGAGCTCATTCGCACTTTTAATGAAGCAGATCAATTGCTGAGTGGAGCAGATTACGCTATAACAACACAGTTAGAAGAGCTCAGAAATATCCTTAGAAGTCAAAAATCCTCTCTTACCGAAAACCTGACAGAACGTATTAATTCTGTGCTTATAGAAATGCAAGACGTTGCTAGTGAGATAAGTAAAAAAGCGGAAGATATAGAGGTGAATCCTGAAAGATTGCAAGAGGTGAATGATGAAATGGGGCAAGTTTTTAATCTAAGGTCTAAACATAGAGCTGATGATGTGACCCAACTAGTACAACTAAGAAACGAGTTAGAAGAGAAACTTAGTCTAACACAGAATTTGAGCGGGGAGATAGGTATACTGGAACAAAGTATTGCCAAGCAACAGATAGAACTCTTATCTAAAGCACAGCAGCTCAGTAGAAAGCGTAAAAAGCAGGCAGTTAAAATAGAAAAAAGTATAGATGATTTGCTTGAGCAGCTGGGGATGCAGCATTCTCGTTTAAAGTATGACCTCAGTGAGACTAGTGAGCTAAACACATTTGGGTGCAACGAACTAACGATCATGTTAAGTTCCGATAAAGGGAACACGTATACTGATCTCAAAAAAGCGGCATCTGGTGGTGAGCTAGCACGTATAAATCTGAGCCTGAAAAGTGTGCTCGCCAACTATGTGAAAATGCCAAGTAGTATCTACGATGAAATAGATACAGGAGTTAGTGGCGAGATAGCCCGTAAAGTAGGAGGGATGATGCACCAAATGTCTGACAGCCAACAAGTCATAGTGATTACCCACCTGCCGCAGATTGCATCACTAGGTAAGAATCACCTCTTTGTCTACAAGTCTGAAAACGGTAATACGGTAGAAACTCAAGTGCGTACTTTGCAAGGCGAAGAACGTATCAATGAAATAGCTAAGATGATAAGTGGAGATAACCTTACCGAACATGCTGTAGAGCAGAGTAAGGAGCTTTTGAAAGGTTAGGAAAAGTACTAGGCTTAAATAGTGCTTTGGAATACGCTAGTCCGGATATACTCGATTATTGCTAAACGTAGTCTTTATAAATAGTCTACGGCCCGTTCCATTTTCATACCTCTACTCCCTTTTATCAGAAACGCAGTATTTTGATAATCAACGGTTTTGATTTCTTCTCCTAGCTGCTCCATACTTGCAGGTGTAGTGATACCGCTATTCACTGAGATAGCAGCAAAATGATTTCCTAGCGTATAGATTTTGGTAAAACCAAACTGTGTGCACCATTGTAAGAGCTCATCATGTTCTTGGTTTGCGGTAGGCCCCATTTCAAACATATCTCCAAGTATCAGCACTTTCTGCTCTTGTGGCATTTTAGCAAAATTGCTTATTGCTACATGCATGCTGCTTGGGTTTGCGTTGTAAGCATCTAGTAAGATGGTATTTGTTTCTTTTTGGATAAGTTGAGAGCGATTATTATCGGGCTGGTATTCAGCTATTCCGTCCCTTATATCCTGTAAATCAACCTGTAGATGTTCGCCAATGGCTATAGCTGTTAGAATATTGTCTAAGTTGTAATCACCCATTAAAGAAGAGGTGAAAGAAATATTCTTGTAGCTAAACTGAATGGTGGGTACTAGCGTGTCTATCTTACAGTCTACTTTGGTAAATAACACTTTATTTTCTAGTCCTCTACTCATTCTAGAGAGCCAGTCGTCATCTGTATTGATAAAAGCCGTTCCTTTATTTTTTAGCAGGTAGTGATAGATTTCACTTTCTTCTTTAGCTACTGCTTCTAAGGTGCCAAACCCTTCTAGGTGCTCTTTGCCTATGTTGGTTATTAAGCCATAGTTGGGATTAGTAATGGTGCAAAGCTCTGCTATTTCTCCAGGACTATTGGTGCCAAGCTCTATGATGGCTACTTCTGCGTCTTGCGGCATTTGTAGCAATGTGATTGGGACTCCTATATGGTTATTAAAATTTCCTTGTGTGCAGTGTGTCTTGTATTTTTTGGCTAACACTCTATAAATCAAATTTTTAGTTGTGGTTTTGCCATTGCTCCCACAAATAGCTATTACAGGAATGTCAAAGCACTTTCTGTGAAAATGAGCGAGCTCCTGCATATAGGTGAGCACGTCGTTTACTAGTATTAGACGATTGTCGGTTCCTACATTTTCGTCTACCACTGCATAAGAGGCTCCTTGCTCTAATGCTTTTACAGCAAATGAGTTGCCATTAAAGTTGTCTCCCTTTAAGGCAAAAAAAACACAGCCTGAGCTTATCTTCCTACTATCTGTAGTGAAACTGAAGTTGGTTTTTATAAAATGATTGTAAAATTCGCTAACCTGCACAGAAATAATATAATGTTATGCAACAAATGTGGTATTTTAGTAGTCTATAAAAAAATGCCATCTATGAAAAAATATATTATAGTGTCTATTATTCTGTTAAGTACGGTTTTAAGTCAGGCACAACTCTTTGAAATTTCGTTTGATCCTGTTTTCAGGAAGTCAACTGGGGATATATACCCTTTAGCTCTAGCAGGCGGACTAAATCAGCCTCAGTTTTCGAATATTGATTTGAATAAGGATGGGTTTCAAGACTTGATGGTTTTTGACAGAACGGGTAACAAAATTCTAACTTTCATAGCTACTGGCGGGTTAAATTATCGGTACGAGCCCAGTTATGAGGAGTTTTTTCCCAAGGGAGTGGAGTTTGTACAACTAAGGGATTACGATGACGATGGTTTGCCAGATGTGTTTTTGTACAACGGCGATTCTGTAGTAGTGTACAAGAATAACACAGTAAGTACGCCTCAATTTGATTCGGTGCGTGCACTTAAAGGATTGGATAAGGTAAGCATAGTGCCTTTTAACCCGTATAAAAAACTTTCACAGATAAATGGCTGCATACCAGCCATTGTTGATATTGATGGGGATGGAGATTTAGATTATATCACCAACTTAAATTCAATTGGCTCGGATCTTATATTAAACTTAAATAATAGTGCAGAAAGAGGTGCTCCTCTTGGAGACATCGACTACGAAATAATAGACAAATGCTATGGAGGTATCTCAGAATATTCTGGAGAACTTACTATTAACTCACCCTGCTATTTCCCAGAGGTGTATAAGAAAAAACACTCAGCGACTAAGACACTTTGCTTTTTTGATAATGATGCAGATGGAGACTTAGACTTATTCTATGGGAGTTCAGAGAAGTCTACTAATCCCGTGTACTATTTCGAAAATGGGAAGAGTGATCTAGCGTTTTATAAAGATACTTTTATACGTATAGACACTGCCTACTTTCTGCAAGATGATGAAAATCAATTAGCTGTGGCACCAGCTATGTCCTTTGTAGATGTAGATAATGATGGTGTGAAAGATATGATAATGAGTAGTAATGAGAGAGTGAAATCAGCATATCCTATAAAAGAAGCGAATAATGCTGTGTTGTTTTTAAATAAGGATGCTACTAATAATCCTGATTTTCAATACAATAGGAATGATTTTTTGGTAGGAGATATGATTGATTTTGGGGGTCGTACATCACCTGCTTTTGCAGATTTAGACGCAGATGGCGATATGGACTTAATAGTGGCAACTAGTGGAGATCATTTTTACACTGCAGATACTATGGATTTCTTAGTCTATTACGAAAATATAGGTACAGTAAATAACCCGGATTTTAAACTTCAAGACAATAACTACTTGAATCTAAAACAGTACGAATACCAAGGGATGGTTCCCACCTTTGCAGATATAGATGCTGATGGAGACCAAGATATGCTTATAGGTATGGCAGATGGTAGATTGAGCTATTTTGTGAATAATGGTGACGCTGTCAATTCACTTTTTCAGCTCCAAACGGATGATTTTGGGGCTATACAAGCTAGTGGAAATGCCGCTCCTGCATTCTATGATTTGGATAGCGATGGTAAGCTAGACTTGCTTTTAGGATCGTATGAAGGTACTATTCAGTATTATAAAAATAGGGGTACATCAAGCTCACCAGCTTTTATGCTCGAGGATGACTCGCTAGGCGGTATAGTTATTAATGAGTTAATACATCAGAGTATTCTAGGGCCTAAGGGTTTTTATGATACCCTGGTATATCAATACTATGGATACTCTGCACCACAAGTAGTATCTTGGACTAATGGTAGCAAGAGTCTAGCTGTAGGTGGTGAGCAAGGTTTGGTTCGATTATTTGATATAAACCAAAACCTAACTGCAGATTTTGATGAAAAGGAAAGCTATATGCATCAAAGCTTTACACTAAATCCCTATACCAAAGATTGGGGTATACGTGTTTATCCAGCAGCGGCAGACTTAAACAATGACGGAGCATCTGACCTATTGATAGGAAACTTGAGGGGTGGACTTCACTATATGGCGGGTAAAAATCCGAAAACCGATAATATATCAGATTATCTTCCCAGTCAGGAGTTTAATATGGCTCCTAATCCTACGAGCAATGAAGTAACGTTTTTTACAGCTTTAAAATCTGAGCTGCAGTATGAGATATTTAGCCTAAGCGGCCAAAACATTGTTTCGGGAAGTACAATGCCTGGTGCATCTGTAAGTTTAGTAGATCAGCTTGTAAATGGAGTGTACATCGTACGACTGAGCAATGGTGAAGGATTATTTACTCCCCAAAGATTAGTGATAGTACAGTAGATGACAAAGAAAATCACACTAGTGCTAGTAGCTATGATGCTAATAAAACCTCAATGCTAGTGCCTCATAAGCGTTATTGCTAAATAATGGAATGCTACACAAAGTACTCGTAATTCTATCTTAAATTTGTAGCTCAATAATTCAAAAACTTGACTCAAAAGCTAGAAACCAAAGTCGTAATAATAGGAGCAGGGCCTGCAGGATGCAGTGCTTCTCTATATCTATCTCAGTTTGGTATACCTCACGTGGTTATAGAGAAAGAGACGTATCCGCGGGACAAAGTGTGTGGAGATGCTTTGAGTGGCAAGGTAGTAAATCAGCTTAAAAAGCTAAATCCGGATTGGGTCAATGAACTCAAAGAGTTATCAGAGGACTATACGCCCAGCTGGGGAGTAATCTTCTCTGCTCCAGATGGTAATGAAATTGGAATCCCGTTCAAGCATAAACCAAATGAAGCGGCACATAGCCCCGGTTTTGTGACCAAGCGTATCGATTATGACTATTGGCTCTTTAAAAAGCTGGATAAACGCACTGCTACTATACTCCAAGGTGAGGAAGTGAAAGACGTAGTTATAGATAATGAGGGAGTTACGGTGACCTCTGCAGGCTATGAGATACGAGCAGACTTACTCATAAGTGCAGAAGGTACGCGAGCTCTAGTAGCTAAGAAATATCTAGACTTCAAACTAGAGAAGCAACACCACTGTGCAGGTCTACGAGCATACTATGACGGAGTCACAGGGCTAGATGAGCAAGGATTCATAGAGTTGCACTTCGTGAAGGAGAGTCTGCCGGGCTATTTCTGGATATTTCCACTACCTAATGGGCAAGCCAATGTAGGTATAGGAATGCTGAGCAAGTACGTGAGTAGTAAGAAAGTAAACCTGAAGAAAGTGATGCAGGAAGTGATAGACAGTCCTAAGTTTAAAGAACGATTTAAGGACGCTACGCTTCAAAACAAGATCTTGGGTTGGGGACTGCCGCTAGGTAGTAAGAAAAATAGACAGATAAGCGGCAATCGTTTTATGCTAGTAGGAGATAGCAGCTCACTTATAGACCCATTTACAGGAGAAGGAATAGGCAATGCTATGTTTAGTGGCAAATGGGCTGCCGAGCAATCACGCGATAGCATAGCTGCTAATGATTTCTCTGCCAAGGAACTACGTAAATATGATAAGACCGTTTACAAAAAAATAGGAGGGGAACTACAAGTCAGTACAGCGATGCAGAAACTCATTAAATATCCGTGGTTATTTAACTGGATGATACGCAAGATCAAGCGAAACCATGAACTACGCGAAACCATTATCTTTATGTTTGACGATATAGACTTACGCAAGAAGTTTACGAGTCCGATGTTTTATTTGAGAGTGTTGTTTAAGTAGGGGGTTATCCCCTTACAACTGATTAATAACATCCAACGGCCCACCGCAGTACACGCCGTGGCAGCTTTTACAAGCCTGTATGCTGGCATCGTAGTAGTATTGCTGACTATCTCTTTGTTCTATACCTTTTAGTGCGTCAGTGTACAAGGGAACCATTCCTTTGAAAGCAGCTTCATCGTGCTCTCCACGAGTAGCTGTTTGTGTAGCAAGGTCATAGAAACTTTGAGGTACGTTCTCTATCGTATCTCCTGCGGCTAGTGTAGCTTTTGCAGATTTACTCCAGACTACCATCTCACGCATCATGGTACTTAACTCAGAGGCTTCGTACATATCTGCTTTTTCAGCTGAGTTCTTTTGACTACAGGCAAAAATGGATAGAGCTATAAATGTGAATACTATGTATTTCATTAGATTTTGGCTTTGTTTTTTAAAGTTTGAACAACGGAGTTGTTTTCTTTGGAATTTAAATAACGCAGTTCCTCAGATTGGAATTTGGTTCTTGATTTTTGGAATTTAAATAACGCAGTTATTTCATAACCACACCCTCTGCCATAAAGGTAAGTTTTACCTCAGGCTCATTGATAGCAGCTATTTCTTCCTCAGTAGCTTCGGCATCTTTGGCGTACTCTATTCTGTCTTTTACAGAAATAGTATCTAGATAGGCCCATCCTTTGATTACAGCATCGTGCTCTGCACTGTTCTTAGGCACGAAAAATCCGTAGTCTTTAAACTTTACAAACATCTCATTACCAGCTACGTCCATATTCATCCAGCATCCTTTTGCTTGGCATGCTGTGGCTACATTGCCTGCTAGAGTGGCATATACAGAGTCTTGTCCTACTAATTGCTCCATTAGTTGCTCTCCTGTGATGGCTTCTGATGCATCCCATTCGGTATTGCCGTAGTTGCCAGCTACAGTAGCTGTTTCCGTAGATTCTTCAGTAGCTTTAGTTCCGCAGCTTGCGAATAGTCCAGCTGCTAGTGTAAGTATGATTAATTTTTTCATTTTGTTGTTGTTTTATATTGGTTCAAATTTAATTGTTCTGAGCAGAAAGTGTATTCCGATTCTTGATTACTCGCTACTATGATAAGTTGATCGGTGCAGTGTTTCTCTATCATTTCTTGATACCACTTCGTATTACTATCATCAAAGTTAGTACACGGCTCATCGAGCAGTAGGGCAGGAGCTTCGGTAAAAATAGCGAGTGCTAGTTTTACCTTATTCTTTAGTCCAGAGGATAGTTCGGAGTATCTTTTATTTAAAAAAGTAGTTAGGTTGGACTGTTGCCATTGTTCCTTCAGCGGTACTTTAGGCGTTTTAAACTGAAAGTGAAGTTCAAATAATTCTCTGACTGTAAAATCATCAAGCAGATACATTTCTGGACTACAAAAACTAAATATTTCGTTAGTAGGCTTTGATGGAGAGTAGATTACCTCTCCTTTTGTAGAAGATATAGCTCCGCCTATTATTTTGAGAAGAGTACTTTTTCCAGAAGAGTTAGCTCCTAAAATAGCGTACTTCTTGTTTCCTTCGAATGTGAATGAAAAATCTTTGAAGAGCACCTCTTTAACGTATCTTTTTGCGATATGAGTACAGGTGATGCTTAGCATTATCTGGATCCGTATCCTTTCATAACGCCGCGGTCAGAACTTCGAATAAAGGTTATTATTTCGTCACGCTCTTGTGTTGCAGGCATTTCAGTTTCTATATTTATAAGGGCTTTGGCATTATTCATGCCACGCAGATATAGCTTTCTGTATATTTCTTGTATCTCACCTATTTTCTCTGCCGTAAACCCTCGTCTACGTAAGCCTATACTATTTACTCCTTCATAACTCAAAGGTTCACGAGCAGCTTTGGTATACGGTGGTACATCTTTTCTCACTAAGCTACCTCCACTTATCATCACATGGGGACCTATATTTACAAACTGATGCACTGCTACAAGACCACTAAGAATAGCGAAATCATGTATTATAACTTCACCTGCTATTTGAGTTCCATTACCTATGATCACGTGATCACCTAAGATAGTATCATGTGCTATGTGGCAGTATGCCATAAGTAGGCAGTTTTCGCCAACTACTGTTTTTCCCTTTGCTATGGTGCCTCTGTTTATGGTGACGCACTCTCGTATAGTCGTATTATCACCTATCTCGGTAGTCGTATCTTCTCCATTGAACTTGAGGTCTTGAGGAATAGCAGAAATTACAGCACCTGGAAATATTTTGCAATTTTTACCAATACGAGCACCTTCCATTATGGTCACATTAGAGCCTATCCAAGTTCCCTCACCTATTTCTACATTTTTGTGAATGGTTACAAATGGTTCAATAACTACTGTGTTAGCTATTTTAGCTCCAGGGTTTACGTATGCTAATGGTTGAATCATATTATTTGTTTTCTACTATTTGGGCCATCATATTTGCTTCGCACACTAGTCTGTTACCTACGTACGCTTCTCCTTTCATCATACAGAGTCCTCTTCTTATTGGACCTGTGAGTGCCATACGAATCACTAGTGTGTCGCCGGGTACTACTTTGTCTTTGAATTTGGCGTTCTCTATTTTGACGAAGTATGTACTCCATTTACTCGGGTCTTCTTTATCTGCGAGTACGAGTACTCCTCCAGCTTGAGCCATGGCTTCTATCTGCAGTACGCCAGGCATAAGCGGTTCGCCGGGAAAATGTCCTTGAAAAAAGTATTGGTCTCCTGTGATGTTTTTCACAGCCACTACTTCGGTTGCTGTTAGTTTTACTATCTTATCTACTAGTAAAAAGGGATGCCTGTGAGGAAGTATTTCTGCCACCTGCTGATAGTTGTAAAGTGGAACCACATTTTGGTCATAGACGGGTACATTACTCTCTTTTTTTGCTTTTTTAGAAGCGAGGTAAGCCTTTTTTATTTTTTTAGCAAACTCTACATTGGCTGCATGTCCTGGTCTAGCTGCAAGTATTTGTGCTTTGAGTGGAACACCTGCTAGTGCTAAATCTCCTACTACATCTAGCAGTTTGTGTCGGGCTGGTTCATTCTGAAAACGGAGTTCTACATTATTCAGGATTCCTTCTTTTTTTACTTCTATCTTATCCTTATTGAAGAGTTTAGCCAGACTTTCCATCTCACTATCCTTTATCACACGGTCCACTATTACTATGGCATTATTAAGATCCCCACCTTTGATAAGGTCGTGCTTTACCAGCATCTCTAGTTCGTGAAGAAAGCAGAATGTTCGGCAGCTGGATATCTCATCTGTAAATTCAGATAGATTAACGATAGATGCGTGTTGACTGCCTAGTACTGGTGAATTGTAATCTACCATTACCGTCAGTCTATAATCATCTGCGGGTAGAGCCATCATTTCTACTCCTTTCCCATCTGTATAGTTTATTCTTTTTGGGATTTCAAAGTATTCGCGTTCTTTTTTCTGAGTTTCTATACCAGCTTCTAATAGTACGTCTATAAACGGACGGCTACTACCATCCATTATTGGAGTCTCGGGTGCATTTAGTTTTATCAGACAGTTGTCTATCTCTAAACCTGCTAATGCAGCGAGTACATGCTCTACTGTATTAATTCTGGCTCCGTTATCCTCTATGGTCGTTCCTCTACTCGTATCTACCACTAGGTCACAGTCTGCTTTTATTTTGGGCTCGCCATCTAGGTCTACTCGCTGAAAAACGTATCCGTGGTTTTCTGGTGCTGGTTCAAAGGTGAGTGTTACCTTATTGCCTGTATGGAGTCCTACTCCAGAAATAGAGGTTGAGGCTTTAATGGTGGTTTGAAATACTTCCATTTTCTATTAGCTATCTTTTTTGACTTGATTTTCTAAATCTCTTACGCGTTGTTCTAACTTGGGTAAGTTACGCCACATTACCCTGCTTTTCATCTCATCTTTGAATGGCAGATGAGGAGAACCAGTAAATATTCCTCCTGGCTCTTTAATATCTTTGTTTATACCTCCTTGGCCGCCAAGTGTAGTCTTGTCTGCCACGGTTACGTGACCTACTACACCGCTTTGCCCAGCAAATACACAGTTGTCACCTATTTTGGCACTGCCAGCTATACATACACCACCTGCTACTATGCAGTTTTGGCCTAGTTCTACGCCGTGTGCTATTTGTACTAGGTTATCTAGTCTGCAGCCATCGCCTATTATGGTGCTACCCATATTAGCCCGGTCTATACTAGTGTTACTCCCTATCTCTACCTTATCGCCTATCACTACATTCCCTATCTGTGGTATTTTGATGTATGTGCCATCTGGCAAAGGAGCATGCCCAAATCCATCAGAACCTATAGCCGTTCCAGAATGAATAATGCAGTCACTACCTATCACAGAATCGTAATATACAGATACGTTGGAATGCAATAGGGTATTGTTTCCTATTGTAGAATTCTCATAAATGCAAGTATTGGCTAGCACCTTTGAGTTGTCTCCTACTTTTACATTATGGCCTATATAAGCATGAGAACCAATGTGGCAATTTTCGCCAATGGTAGCACTTGGTTCTATTACAGCAGTAGGATGTATTCCTGTTTGGTATGGGCTCTTATAGTCGAAGTGTTGTATTAATATAGTGCAGAAAGCTACGTATGGATGCGAACATCGTATTACGGTAAGCCCATCTGGTATATCGGTGAAAGTGTCATCTAAGAGTACTACGCCTGCGGTAGTAGTCTGTAGATAATGAGAATATTTTTTGTTAGATAGAAAGCACAAACTCTCGTTTGCTGCGTCTTCTATTTTAGAAACAGTACTAATAATTTGGTCGGGATTACCCTCTACGATACCGTTAACTATCTCTGCTATTTTAGCTGCTGTAAGTCTCAATAGATGGCAAATTTAACCTAATTAAGAGAGGTAATAAAATATTTAATTGTAGGCTTATTGTCAGCCGAAAGATTATAGATATCAGAAGCCTCTGACAGCTCTTTTAGTGAACCGTCCTTCATACCTATTTTGAGGGTGTCGCCATATGTGTTGTACGTGTTATTGCTTAGTTTGCCAGCTACTATAAAGTAATCTGCTTCCTCAGGTGGTATGCCTAGTTGGGAGCATACTTCTTGCTTTCTAGCGGCTATCTCTTCCTCAGTATATGGCGTTTCTGCAATCTTGATTTTGAGCAAGTTACGTTGTATTAGCTTTTGGCAAAGGATAGACAGTGTAGTGTCTTCTACATTTTGCCATACTTTAATAGCACTTATAATTTCACTATCATCTAGGTTGCAAAAGTTCTCTAATATCTCAGGGTTTTGTAAGTCTTGATTGGTAAACCTATTGGCTAGGAAAAAGTGTAAATATGGGCTAGCAAATAGTGTTTCGCCACGCTCTATTAGCTCTTTAGCTCTGCGTAAAATATTGAGAAGCATACTGTCTGCGGCTATAGAGGTTTTGTGCAAATAGACTTGCCAATACATAAATCTGCGAGCCATCAGAAACTTCTCTACTGAGAATATCCCTTTTTGATCTACTATGAGCTCGTCGTCTTTCACATTGAGCATTTGTATAATTCGCTCTATCCCTACAGTTCCTTCAGATACACCCGTATAGAAGCTATCTCTACGTAAGTAGTCTAATCTATCCATATCTAGTTGGCTACTAACCAGCTGGTGTAAAAATTTGCGAGAATATTTATTTTCAAATATCTCAATAGCCAAATCCAGAGCACCGTTCATTTTTATATTGATTTGGTGCATGAGCACACTAGAGATATGCTCATGATGCACGTCTGTGAGTATACTCTCTTCTAAACTATGAGAGAAAGGACCGTGCCCTATATCATGAAGTAGTATAGCTAAAAGCACACCAATTTCTTCTTCTTCAGAGATTTTCACATCTTTAGATCTAAGACTTTTTACAGCAATATATGTGAGGTGCATGGCACCTATTACATGCTGAAAACGGGTATGCTGTGCCCCAGGGTAAACCAAGTGTGTGAGCCCTAGCTGCTTGATTCTGCGTAGTCTCTGAAACTCGGGCAACTCTATACAGTCAAATACGATATCATGATGGATAGTAATAAATCCATAGATAGGGTCATTTATAATTTTCTTTTTATTCAAAATAGTAAAATAAAATATTGTTTTATGAGTTGAATTATTACTTGCTTTGTATGCTGAATTAGATTCAAATAATTTGTTGATGCAAAGATTACCTAAATAAATTAAAATATAACTGATTAATATATGAGCAAAATCAAGATACTGTGGGCCGATGACGAGATAGATCATCTAAAAGCTCATATCATGTTTTTAGAAGAAAAAGGATATGAGATAACCACTGTAAATAATGGTTTAGACGCATCGGAAAAAGTGAAGGAAATTCATTTTGACCTTGTTTTTTTAGATGAAAATATGCCTGGATTGTCTGGTATAGAAACCCTTAAAATAATAAAGGAAGAAGATGGGAATATCCCCGTGGTAATGATAACCAAGAGCGAGGAAGATCATATAATGGAAGATGCGATAGGATCTAAAATTGCCGATTATCTCATAAAGCCAGTAAACCCAAGGCAGATACTAAGCACCATCAAGAAACTACTAGATAATAAAAGACTAGAAACCGAAAGTGTAACGCAGCGTTACCAGCAAGATTTCAGAAACATCGGGATGGCTTTTATGGACTATATGGACTGGGCCAAATGGAAGGAAATGTATAAGAAGCTTGTGTATTGGGAAACTGAAATGGCGAGCAGCGAAGAGACTGGTATGGAGGAGATTCTGAAAACCCAAAAACAAGATGGGAATCGTGAGTTTAGTAAGTATATCAATAAAAACTACATCAATTTTGTACATCAAAGCAATCCTGATAATGAGGAAACTCCTATGATGTCTCATAACTTAATGACTAGAGGGATTTTGCCGCATAAGAAAAAGGGAGAACCTTTTTTCCTATTGCTGCTAGACAACCTTAGGTTTGACCACTGGAGAGTGATACAAAAGGAGATAAGTAAGTACTATCGTACTACCAGTGAAGATATGTATATGAGTATTTTGCCTACCACTACTCAGTATGCTAGAAACGCTATTTTTAGCGGACTCATGCCTGTGGATATAGAACGAAAATTTGGCGATAAGTGGAGTAATGATGAAGATGAAGGAGGGAAAAACTTGCACGAGTCTTTCTTTTTGAATGACCAATTTAAAAGACTGAAAACGGGTTATGAATCTAAGTATATAAAGGTAACTAATCTGAATAACGCTAAGCAAATGGTAGAGCAACTACCTAACTTGATAAACGAAGAGTTTGTGACCATAGTCTATAATTTTATAGATACGCTTTCTCATGCTCGTACAGATTCTAAAATAGTAAGAGAATTAGCTGAAGATGAAGCTGCTTACAGAGCATTAACCCTAAGCTGGTTCGAACACTCTCCATTGCTAGAGGCTATCAAGTTTTTGAGCAGTAAGAAGATTAAAATAGTGATAACTACAGACCATGGTTCTGTAAAGGTAGATAGAACAGTGAAGATAGTGGGCGACAAAGACACTACTACCAACCTGAGGTACAAAACAGGTAAGCGAATGACCTATGAGGCTAAGCAAGTCTTTGAAGTGGCGGATCCTAAAACCGCACTTTTGCCTACTCAGCATATGTCTAGTAGATACGTATTTGCTAAAGAAAACGACTTTTTTGTTTATCCCAATAATCTGAATCACTATGCCAAGTACTATAAAGATACTTTTCAGCATGGAGGGATAAGTATGGAGGAAATGATGGTACCACTAGTAGCACTAGAGCCTAAATAATAACAGTGACTTTCGAAATTTGTGACATAGAAAATGATCACACACGTATGATGGAATACGTGGTATCCCAGCAAAAGCAAATCTACCTGTTGCACGGTAATCTGGGTGCGGGTAAAACTACTTGGGTGAAATATATGGTGAGCCATTTAGGTGGAGATGCACACCAAGTGGATAGTCCTACCTTTAGCATAGTTAATACGTATGAAGTCAATGGCTCTCAGATTCATCATTTCGACTTATATAGACTAGAGTCGCTAGAAGAAATAGAAGACATTGGTTTTATGGAATACATAGACTCGGGTAATCTCTGCATTGTAGAATGGCCAGAAAAAATTGCAGAGTTCTTGCCGATAGAAGACATCCTCACACTAAAGATTTCACTACATTTGGAAAAATGCAGAAAGTATTCCTTTTCATAATACTATGCAGTGCCCATGTAGGCTTTGCTCAGCAGTACGAGTATCGTATTGCAAGGCAGTGCGACAAGGTAGACTCTATAGAAGAGCAAGTGTATGCCTACGAGAAAATTGGCATTAAGGCTACTGGAACAGCAGGTTTTGATAGTGCTACCCAATGGCTTATCAATAGGTATACAGCATTAGGCTACAGCCCTATAGTAGATACCTTTATCGCAGATGGAGATATTTCTTATAATGTAATAGTAGAGAAACCCGGATCTGAGCCTAATAAATGGATAATCGTAGGTGCACATTTTGACTCTGTGGATGAAGGTCCAGGAGCTAATGATAATGGGAGTGGAGTAGTAGCTACATTAGAAATAGCCAGGCTTATCAAAGATGTAGATACCAGAGTAGGAGTGCGTATTATCAATTTCGGGGCAGAAGAAGATGGTTTGTTAGGAAGCAGACACTATGTAGCAAATACATTAGCTGATGAAACCGAGGAGGAAATACAACTAATGTTCAATCTAGATCAAATAGGTGGAGCCATTACCTCTAATAATTCGACTATAGTATGTGAGAGAGACGAAGATGATTCGCCATTTTCTAATAATGAAATGTCGTATCGTAAAACCGATACTCTAGCTAGGTTAGTCCATCTATACACTACTATTTTTCCTATTCTAGGAAGAGTAGAAAGGTCGGACTACGAGTCTTTTGAAGATGTAGGTCTAGTGGTAACAGGTCTATATCAAAACACACCCAATCCGCATTATCATAATGCAACTGATATTACTGCTAATATTGATATTTCTGCATTAAAAGAAGTGATAAAAGGAGCTGTTGCGGCTACGTTATACTTTAGCAGAATACAAGGTATAGTAGGAGTAGAGAGGATAGATCACAATCAAGTGAACTTGCTACCAATACCAGCATCATCCTATTTTAGTATCGCAATACCAAAAGCAGAACAATTAAAAGTTTCTCTTATTAATTCATACGGAATAGAAGTGTTAGTACAGCAAACGAAAGGCATGGAGCCTATCTCTATAGCTCATTTAGCAAGTGGTGTGTACACTGTTAAGATTTACAGTGAAGCAAATTCGACTTATACACTTTCCAAACTTATTATTGCACGGTAAGTTTAGTTATAGATGAAATACACATGTTGGGGAGCTGCCAAGCAAGTAACGGGCAGCATGCACTTATTAGAGTTAGAAAACGGATATACAATACTGGTAGATTGTGGGATAGATTATGAGGATAAATCAAATAAAGAAATTAACGCAAATTTTGCGTTCGATGCGAAAGATGTAGATGTACTTCTTCTTACACACGCTCACATAGATCACAGTGGCAATATTCCTAATCTAGTAAAACAAGGATTTAGAGGTGAGATAATTTGCACAGAGCCTACTGCTTACTTGCTAGAAAAACTTTGGATAGATTCTGTAAATATTCAGAATAATAATAGCAAACGCAAAAAGAGTGTGAGGCTATATGGTTTTGGGGAAGTGAAAAAAGCCAGTGAACAGATTTTAACGTACGACTATTACCGAAAATTTGAGTTGAACGATGATGTTTCCTTTACCTTTTATGAAGCAGGTCACATCATAGGAGCTGCTAGTGTACGATTAGAGATAAAAGAAGGTGGAAGTACCAAGACTATCGGTTTTACCGGTGACTTAGGAAATCCAGGAGCAAAGCTCATAGTAGATGCCAAGCCTATGCCAGGTCTAGATGTGCTAGTATCAGAAACCACCTATGGCAATAGAAAACACAAAGAAACTCGCTCAGCAGAAGAGGTACTCATAGAGCAAGTAACCAATACCTGTATAAATCAGGAAGGTAGATTGATAATTCCCGCTTTTAGTGTGGGTAGAACACAGTCTGTACTTTTTACACTCAAAAAACTATTTACCGAAGGCAAGTTGCCTCCAGTACGAGTATTTGCTGATAGCCCGCTAGCACTAGCCAGCTCCAACATTCATAATAAGTTCGTTCGTTTTCTGAATGAAGAAGCACAACAACACAACAGAGAGGAAGCAGGAAGTCTGTTCGATTTTAAAAGCCTACATCTAGTAGAGGATGAGGAAGATGTGGAGGACATGGAACTATACCGAGAATCTTGCATTATAGTAAGTAGTGCGGGAATGCTAGAAGGGGGTAGAATACAGCATCACATCAGTGATCATATTCAGAATCCACTATGTACGGTGCTTATAGCAGGTTTTTGCTCGCCAGGTACATTAGGAGCTCAGTTACTAGAAGGCAAAAGTTCTATACGCATCAAAGGGAATGACAAATATGTATTTGCCAAAGTGCTACAGACAGATGTGTTCAGTGCACATCCAGATATAGTAGGCCTTACAGACTATTTTGAGAAATCAGATAGTGATCATTTACAAAAGATATTCTTTGTACACGGCGAAGAAGAAGCTATGTATGATCTAAGAGACACGCTAAACGACTCATTGCAGCCCAAGGTAATTATACCGGGAAGAGGAGAAGAGTGGGTGTTGTAAGGCTGTCAACTTTAATCTGACGCAAAGCCCCTCCGGTAACTACCTGGAGGATTAACGGTGTTTTTTAATTAACCTTTGATTAATAAGGGGTATTTAAACTAGGATTATTTTTCTTTGCAAATAATAATGAAGCAAACTCGACTTCCATATTGTCTATTGATACTCATACTATCCTTATTCTTATTGGACGCTTGTAAGGAAAAGCCTTCTTTGGTTTCAGATGATGAAATACTTCGTACTTATCTCAACTTGCCATCAGAAGCAGCTAACTACGCTTCTCCTTGGTTACCGTCTTTTTTTAACAATCAATTTGTCACCATACAGAACAATACACCGGCTACCAACCCCACTACTAACTGGGGAGCAACATTAGGTCGAGTATTGTTTTATGACAAGCAGTTATCAAAAAACAATACGATATCGTGTGCATCTTGCCACCAGCAAGCACACGGATTTACGGATACTGCTAGATTAAGTATTGGTTTTAGAGGAGGTGCTACGCATCGTCATTCTATGGCGTTAGCTAATGCTGTGTACTACACCAATGGTCGCTTTTTTTGGGATGAGCGAGCGGCTACACTAGAAGAGCAAGTCCTGCAACCTATACAAGATTCTGTAGAAATGGGGATGACTATGCCAGAGGTAATCCAACGATTAAATGCTACTGCATACTATCCCATTTTGTTTGACTATGCTTTTGGCAGTAAAAAGATTTCCGATGAACGAGTAGCCGAAGCTTTAGCTCAGTTTGTACGCTCCATGGTTTCTTACGATTCTAAGTATGATCAAGGTCGGGGCTTAGTAACCGATAGAACCATAGACTTTCCAAATTTTAACAAACAAGAAAACGCAGGCAAAAGAATATTTATGAGCCATCCCATAGTTAATTGTTCTGGGTGTCATATTACAGAGGTATTTATAGGAGATAATACACGTAACAATGGTCTGTCAAAGTTTAATACAGATGAGGGTACTTATATCCATACCCAGAACGAATTGGACAAAGGAAAATTTAAAACGCCATCGCTTAAGAATATAGCTGTACGAGGAAGATTTATGCATGATGGCAGTATGACCTCTCTGGACCAAGTAATAGAACATTATAATAGTGGTATACAATCTAATCCAAATTTGGATCCTCATCTTATAAATAACGCAACTAAAACTCCCGTTAAAATGGGTCTTACTGAATTAGAGAAAACGCAGTTAAAAGCCTTCCTAGAAACATTAACAGACCACACGTTAATTGCAGATGAAAAATTTAGTGACCCTTATAAATAAACTCAAGAACTCACTCGGGCATCTAAAACTAACAAACTTACAGTAGCTAAGACTTCAGTAGCGGCTTCTTAAAAGATTTACAATAGTTTATGGTGCAGACTAGCTCATCTATGCCCATTTCTGCTCATACATAGCTAATTACGTCTTACATATACATCAAGATAACTATCCGTAAGACCAATTGAGGCAATGATTTATTGGGAGGATGGTTCCTAATAACTATCTAGTCGAGCGAGTTTGAAACTCTTCTTTGAGCTGCGTTGATATTTCGGGGTCGTTCTTTAGGCTTTCGAAGTACTCGCGTGACTTCACTTTCTTGACATGCTTTTCTATTCTTCTAGCAGTGTCTATTGGTATATCGTCTATTACAAAGAAAGGAGTCCAGTCTGTTGCACCTGATTTATAACCTTTTGGAAAATGATTCTTTTGATGCTGCTCAAGTTGCATCTCATAGTCTAAACTACTTCCTACATAGAAGTTGTCAATGGAGCGAGAATAGATAACGTAAAATGTTGCCATATGTATAAATAATTTTTTAAACCGCTCCCAATAGAAGTCGTTGGTTATTTGGCAGCAAAAAAACTACCAATAAAACTCAAAAACAAGCTGAAGAAATAAAACGGTAAAGAGATTTAGAAAAATTGAAGAAGGTCAAGACATTTGTTTTGGCCTTCTTTCGTTATTACGAACTCCGTCGGACTTTTAAAATAAAAAAGCCCCAACTGGACCAGTTGAGGCTTTGACTTGTACTCGGGACGGGACTTGAACCCGTACGTCCTTGCGGACATTGGATTTTAAGTCCAACGTGTCTACCGATTCCACCACCCAAGCATCAAACAAAAAAAGGGATTACTCCCTTTTTGTTGATTTGAGCGAAAGACGAGATTCGAACTCGCGACCCCCACCTTGGCAAGGTGATGCTCTACCAGCTGAGCTACTTTCGCTTGATGTTGCTTACTTCATAGAACGTTTCCCTTGGTAAGCGGGTGCAAAAATAATCCCCATTTCAAACCTTGCAATAAGAATCCTATAATTTTTTGATTAATTCTACGATTAACTCAGAGCCCATACGTTGAGGTATAGATTCGGTGCTTTGTTTCATCGTAGAAATCTCAAATTTACCGGAGAATAAACGGCTGTATTCCTTTTTGTTTCCTCCAAAAGGTGGGCCCTCTGGCTTATCCATTTCAAAGAGTACTCCATATATTCTACCATTAGGCTTTAGTATAGTATGCATATGTTCTACGTACTGAGCACGAAGTACAGGATCAATAGCACAAAAGAAGGTTTGCTCTAGTACCACGTCAAATTGCTGTTCCATAGCAAAGAAATCGCCAGAGATGTACTGCTCTGGTGGAAAGTCTGGAACTCTCTTGAGAAATCTTTCCTTTACTTCTAGAGCATAGTCACATGCATAGACGTTTTTATATCCTTTCTTCCAGAGGTATTCTACCTCATACGCACTACCCGCTCCTGGCTCCAGTATGTATGCGTCTTTGGGATAGTTCTTTTCTATATAATCCGTGTGTATAGGGTTATGATACCCGATATCCCATCCTGTCTGTTCCTCTTTATATCTATTATCCCAATAGTTGGCTGATAGTTCTTTAGCTCCTGTCATCCTTGTCTTTAGTGGGTCCGTTTGGTTTTATTTTAATCGGGGTCTTCTTCTTAGGAGTTGTCTCCTTTGGTGTGTTTTTATTTGGGATAGCTGGGTCGCTAGTCTTAGTAGGAGTAGTGTCTTTGTATCTTGTATTCGTTGGAGTAGGTATGGTAGTAGTAGAAGGAGTGTAACTTTTTTTGTGGGTATACCTCTTAAATAAGTTGATTCGAATACCTGCATTTATAAGTAGCATGTCTGTTTTTACATTGCTATAGTTTGTGTAATCTATCTCATCACTGCCTACAGATCGTGTTATATTATCAAGTGGCAGTGCCGCACCAGTCTCGCCAAAAGTATAGGTGATTCCTGCGTCTAGGGATATGCTAGAGTTTAGATTATACTTTACGCCTACACCAGCTCCATAATGAAAACGATTGGTATACACTACTCTATCCGTTAATGTGGTACTCTCATAGTCTGGATTATCCTCCGGTTCATTTAGCGAAATATTTTGGTATGTATTATAGTTTCTATGCCCAGCTAGGAGGTCTACGTAAGGAACAAATTTATCATCCTGGGTTCCCCAATTTAATCTAACTAAACCAAAAAATCCGTACATACGATTGGAAGCTTTTACATTAGCATCTCCCACTATAGCAGGTCCATCGGCTGGCTGTGCTACACCAATAGAATCAAAAGTTTTAGACTGCATACTGGCAAAATCCATTCGAGCTCCTACCTGAAAATTTACCTTAGATTTATACGGATACCCTCTAGTAAGATAAGAGAAGTTTATGCCAAAACCAGGATCGTAGTCTATGTCCTTTAGTTCGCTCTGCGGGCAAGCTACGTGTAAGCCTATCCCTATGGACCCTTTAGACACTTTAGCTTGGGTCTGAGCTAGTATAGCGGTAGTAAATAAAGTTAGTATGACGGTTAGTATATTTTTCATATTTATTAGCATTTCAAATATAGTGCCTTTACTGTAGTTTCTTATTTTCCTTATGTCTAGTGGCGTCTCGAGTGGTCTTCTTGTCTAGATTTTTAACCAGTGCTTGTTCCAAATTAATGCCAGTTTGATTAGCCAAACACATTAAAACAAATAGTACATCGGCCATTTCATCACCTAAGTCTATTGCTTTATCAGACTCTTTGTAGCTCTGTTCGCCATATTTACGACTCATTATTCTGGCTACTTCTCCTACTTCTTCCATAAGTATAGCTGTATTGGTAAGCGGGTCGAAATAGCGGACACCTATGGTAGTAATCCATGTGTCTATGGTTTTTTGTGCCTCTGAGATGGTCATAGGTACAATAGTAAGTGGAATTGGGTGACTTAATGTTCTAGAAACTCCAAGAATTAGTTTCTGGGTTATACGGATTTATAGAAAATTTGAATCCTGAGGAAAATCCTCTTGTATTGGATTGCCCTACTACATAGTACGCTCCAAATCTAAAGCGGTCTTTTCCTATTTTAAAAATCCTATTGATACCTGCTAATATTTCGGAGTACTGGTAATCTCGCTCAGGTACCACGAGTAGTCCACCTCCTACCATAGTTTTTATTCCTAGTTGTTTTATCCCGGGTATTTTACTGGTGATAAAACCATTGAACTGATGAGTGTAATGAGTCTCTAGCACAGCACCAAAAGTGGAGAACGTGCTATCAATAAGCTGGTAGCCAAACATAGGCGGTAGTAGAAATATGGGATCTCCACCACGCTGGTAGCGGTAGTCCATTATTTGAAGCTTAGAGGTGTCTAAAAAGCCACCAAAGGAAACTGAGTATTCTGACTGACCAAAGATGCCGACGTTAAATTTTTGATTTATAGAAAAATCTAATTCTTTGAATGATGCTTTAGAACCCCAAACGCCAGCTAGTGCTTGTGAATAGTACAGTTGAAAAGTTGGAAACTTAGAGCCTATTACTATCTTCTCTTTGGGTTCTTGGATGTAGAGTTGTCTCGGTGTGTACGAAATACCTACACTTGCTAAAACAATAGCATTACTCTGAAAACGCTGCGGATTATTATTAGAAAAAGCGGAGTCGAATGTAGGATTAAATTCAAAATCTCCTAGATCGGATCTAGTGGTCCGTCTCAGATTAGTCCAAGAGTAGAAACCGTTAAAAAGCTCTGTGCGATGGTTGATATTTACATATTTCTGCACAAAGAAGTTGCTCCGATTTAGGATGTCTGCAAACGTGGCAAAGTTATTTACAAACCCAAAATCACTGCCAATACTTAAAGAGACGGATGATATTTTTTTAGGATTATAGAGATAGTAGCCACCAAAATTTCCCTTCATATCTTGGTTACGAAAGCCATAATTCAGAGAAGGTCGTATTCTAATAGCTTTACGGTTTTCGAATCTGCGGTAGTAGCTTATACCGTATCGCATTCTAAAACCTCCAATTGCAATAGGATTTATAAGCCCAATGGCCGGATCAAAGCTCCAAAGTATTTTCTTCTCTCTGTTGATATGCCCAAATCCATGCCAAGCTAGTTTCAGAATGGTAATTTTATTAAACACTGAATCTATAGAGTCTAAGTATACTTTACTAGTATGTACTCGCTTGATACTGTCTTGATAATCTATGTAGGTGGCCTCCTCGTCTGTAAGTGGCACAGGTCTTATCTTAGCCCAGAAGCTGGTATCTTTTTCGTAAGCATCTTCTTTGGTAGTTCCTATCTCTGCATTGAAAAAACGTTTGGCATAGAGTGAGTCAAAAACATACTGAGAGTAAGTCACATCGCAGTATCCTTCAGATTTTCCACCTTTGGTTTTAATGGTCCAAGTCAAATTTTCTTTATCCAAAACCTTCTTGCCATCTACAAAGATGTAGGACTGTTGAATATTGAATGCATCATAAAGGATTAGTGAGTTTTTAGAGACATCCAGATTCACTCTTTTTAGGGTAAATAAACTATCCCATACTTCTATCTCTCCTTTGAAAAGTGCGTTACCCATTTTACGAGGAGATACACGGATGGTATATATTTTTAGATCTCCTTCATACCTAGAGCCTAGTAGTTTGTACTTGTATGCGAGCAGTGCGGTAGCACTTATTGGGCTTACGTATTGGTTATCTCCGAGTCGTTTTACATAGATCAGATTATCATTAAAATTGAAATCTGCATCTGTAGTAGAAGTGTAAAATAAGGTGCGTTGACTCCCTAGTTTTTTAGCAGCTTCCTTTTCTTCTTTGAAACCATTGGGATTTTTGAGATGCTGGGTAAAATCTCCTTCAAAGAGGTTTAAGTTAGGGGAGGTGTCTTTGGGCTCTTCTAGTACATCTTCGTCCTTCTTTTCTTCCTCCTTTTTGTTTTTTTGGATAGAGGTGTTTCTTTCTACACTCTTTATATAGATGTGCCTTTTCTGTGTAGTATACTGATTCTCATATTCAGCTCTTTTTTCTATTACTTGTCGTATAATGTCATACGACAGATCTTTTCTTCTATTGTTTATTTCTACTGTACCTATGTCATTGTTAGACAGTTCTAGTCGTATGTTTTGAGTTACGCCTCGTTTTATGACCAAGTCTAGCTGTTGAGTTTGGTAGCCTATAAAACTGTAAGATACTCTATTTAATCCCTCTAGTATTCTAAGTTCGTATTGACCTTTTCTGTTAGTTATGGTTCCTACGCCTTGATTAGCTGAACGCACATATACACCCTCCAAAGGTTCGGCATCGGCATTGGTAACATATCCACGAAGTACATAGTGGTTTTGTGCCAAAGATGAGAAGCCACAAAGGGCTATAAATATAGAAAGCAGATATTTCAAGTAAGCAACGAGTATCTAACGGCGTAGATTCTAAAATGTTACTTCAAATATGAGAGGAAAGTGATGCTAACAATGTCTATTTCGATAAAGTTGATAAAATTTTGGTCTGTAATGTAGGTAAGTTGTGCGACTTTGTATTTACTATACACTATGGCTATAGTAGCTTTGTAATTCTAATATGAAAAAAGTTGCTTTACTAATTTTGGACGGTTGGGGAATCGGGAAAAAGGATAAATCTGATGCTATCTTTAATGCGAAAACACCTTTTATAGATAGCTTGCAATCTAAACCACACGCCACCTTAAAGACCTTTGGAGAAAACGTAGGATTGCCAGACGGACAGATGGGAAACTCAGAGGTAGGGCATATGAATATAGGTGCAGGAAGAGTAGTATGGCAAATGCTCGTGCGTATCAACAAAGCCTTTAGAGATAAAGAAGTGCTTACGTTGGATGCTTTCCAAAATATCCTAAGCTTGGCAAAAGAGAATCCTAATCGAAAAATACATCTTATGGGATTAGTAAGCGATGGAGGAGTGCATAGTAGCATAGATCATCTGCTAGCACTTACGCAACTATTTCAGGAGCTCGGTTTAGATGATAGAGTATACATACATGCATTTACAGATGGTAGAGATACTGACCCCAATAATGGGGTGAAGTATATAAAAGAAGTTACGGAGTCTAAGGATTTTGGCAAGAGTAAGCTAGCCACGATATGCGGCAGATACTATGCCATGGATAGAGATAAGAGGTGGGAACGTACCAAATTAGCCTACGATATGCTTGTGAATGGTACAGGAGAAAGCTACTCGGACTATACTAAAGCTTTTGAAGCTAATTATAGTGCAGGTATTACAGATGAGTTTATCAAACCAGTGATTTTGGATAAAGATGGTGTAGTGGCAGAGGATGATATTGTACTTTGTTTTAACTTTAGAACAGATAGAGGAAGACAAATAAGCACCGTGCTGACTCAGGCAGATATGCTAGAACAGGGTATGCAGACACTTGGGATTCATTATTTTACGATGACGGAGTACGATAAGACCTATAAGAATGTGCACGTGCTGTTCCATAGTCAAGACCTTAAGAATACGCTAGGCGAGATACTAACAGGTGCTGGCAAAACTCAACTTAGAGCTGCCGAAACGGAGAAATATCCTCACGTTACTTTTTTCTTTAATGGAGGCAGAGAAGAGCCATTTGATGGAGAAGATAGAGTAATGGCCGCATCTCCCAAAGTAGCTACCTACGATATGCAGCCAGAAATGAGTGCAGTAGAGCTTACCGAGAAAGTAATGCTGGCTATGCGAAAAGTAGACTACGATTTTGTATGCGTAAACTATGCTAATCCAGATATGGTAGGGCATACGGGTGTTTTTGATGCGATAGTAAAAGCGTGTGAAACGGTAGACAGTTGTGCTCAAGCTCTTGTGGAGTATGGACAACGAGAAGGGTATAGTTTTATCATAATAGCAGATCACGGCAATGCAGATATGGCGGTAAATGATGACGGAACGCCTAATACAGCCCACAGTACCAATCTAGTTCCTGTCTACTTGCTAGATAGTGAAATAAAATCTGTGAAAGATGGCAAACTGGCTGATGTAGCTCCTACAATACTTCATTTACTTGGATTGAAAATACCAAAGGAGTTTGATGGAGAAAATCTTGCAAAATGATAGGCTGGATGTGAAAACTATTTTATGGATTCGGTAATAGAACTCATTAAAGTATCCATCGGATAATTTTTACTTGACTTCATAGCTTTAGGCACTTGGCTTGGTATATGAACATTCTAACGGTGTGAGGGATTACGCCTACTCGTTTAGGTTGATTAAGATCTTCCCTTTTAATGAGTGATTGGGTAAAGTGTTGTCTCGAAAATTATAAGTTTTTTTTAAGTGTGATATGTGTACTATTTTTTATTTTTTTAACTCTATATACACCTAGCACGTTTAAATTTGTGCCTCAATGGATTACAACATAATTATAGTTTCCTTATCTATTTGTATCGTACTCTCTTACTTCTTTAGTGAGATTTCGAAACGTACTAATATACCCTCCGTGCTTATGCTCATAGTAACAGGAGTCGGTTTGGGTCAGTACTTAGCTATGCATCCAGAATACAGTGTAGACTTTTTTCCTTATCTCAAAATATTAGGTACTGTAGGTCTAATTATGATAGTGCTAGAAGGAGCGTTAGATTTAGAACTCTCTAAGGAAAAAAGCAAACTGATTTGGAGGGCAACTATCTTAGCTATTCTTGGCTTGGCAGGCAGTATGCTATTCATAGCTCCAATATTCTACTTCTTTTTAGATATGCCATTTACAGTATCTCTACTATATGCCACCCCATTAGCCGTTATTTCTAGTGCAATAGTGATACCTAGTGTGGCTAGCCTGCTAGAGTATGATAAGGAGTTACTTATCTATGAAAGCTGTATTTCTGACATTGTGGGCATTATGGTTTTTAACTTGGTAGTGAGTATTTTAGAAACACATAAGGTAGGCAGCTCCATTGGTGAGTTCGCGATAGAGGTCTTATTAACTATAGTAGTATCTATGCTTGTAGGCGTAGGTCTAGTATTGTTATTTAAGTTTCTAAATGCTAAGGTTAAGCTATTCTTCTTTATTTCTATCCTCATACTTATTTATGCTTTGGGCAAGATGATTCACCTAAGTCCACTAGTTCTTATCTTGGTTTTTGGTTTAATATTAAAAAACCATCACTTAGTATTCTTAGGACCACTCAAAAATCTAATGAGTAGAATGGAATTTGTGAAAATGGAGAAGGACTTTCATATCATATCTAGAGAAACTGCATTTGTGCTACGGACTTTCTTTTTTATAGTTTTTGGTATCACCATAAATCTTGCTGAGCTTGTAGATTTTGAAGTACTACTCATTAGCCTTATGGCATTCATAGGTATACTTTTGGTCCGTATAGTGCTCCTCAAGTTTTTGGCTAAAGAAGCGACCGCAGTAGTAGAGTATGTAGCTCCCAGAGGTTTAATTACCATTTTGCTTTTTTATAGTATTCCAGATTCGATGATCTCTAGCGAGTTTCAGCAAGGTATCATATTATGGGTGGTTATTATCACCAGTATCTATATGTCCTACGGGCTTATAAAGGCCGGGGGCAAAGGAGAATCTCACGAGACAGATGCTAATGTAGTAGACACATAGTCGAAAGCATATTGAGTCAGTATACATTTTAATGTCTAAATAGCGTTATTTTGTTTTAGCTAATTCTATAGATTGTTAAAATACCTATCCATACTGCTGCTTTGTATTAGCTCAACTGCTTTTGGGCAGCAAAGCAATCAATTTTCTAAATGGATAAAACCGCTTACTAACGACACTTTACTCTTCGATTCTGGATTTGTAATACCTAATTCTCTTCAGATAGTTGGATATACATCCCCTGCTGATTATGAGCAAATAAATAATCAGATTGCTTGGAAAGTAGTAGAATCTTCGGATAGTATTTTTATCACCTACCGCAAGCTAATTATTAGTATTACCTATCAAAACAAGGACATTAGGGCCATACGAACGGCCGCTGAGCAAAATCCATTCTCATATACTCCATCTGCTAATCAGACCTTTGCCAGCTATGGAAACCTGAAAACTGCAGGAAACGTATCACGTGGTATTGGTTTCGGTAATGCACAAGACGTAGTAGTAAATTCTAATCTGAACCTAAGGCTGAGCGGTACTCTAGCCAACGATGTGGAAGTGCTTGCAGTAATTAGTGATGAAAATAACCCGATACAACCAGAAGGGAATACCCAGCAGATACAAGACTTTGATCAGGTGTATATTACACTTAAGCGAGATAGTTTAAAGCTAACTTTGGGTGATTTTTTGATGAGTAGGCCAGAAAATTCCTATTTCATAAACTACTACAAAAAATCAAGAGGTGTACAGCTCAGCAATGTGAAATGGTACGATAAGTGGCGAGTGGCTACAGAAGCGGAAGCCGCCATCTCCAGAGGTAGGTTTAGCAGAAATACCATAGATGGAATAGAAGGTAATAGTGGTCCGTACAGACTATCAGGAGATAACGGGCAGATATTCATAGTAGTAATAGCAGGAACGGAGAATGTGTATCTGGATGGTAAGCAGCTTGTAAGAGGAGAAGATAATGACTACGTAATCAACTATAATACAGGCGAGATTACTTTCACCCCACGCATACTTATAACAAGATATAGCAGAATAGTAGCCGAGTTTCAATACTCGGATCGTAACTACGGTAGATCCGTAGCACATCTAGGTACGGCAGTTACCAAGGGTAAATTTACTGTATATGCCAATGGTTTCAACGAAATGGATTTGCGTTCGCAGCCTTTTCAGCAAAACTTGGATGGCTACGACTCACTGCTGGGCAAAAGTGCCACCGACATACTTGCAGAGTCTGGCGATAGCTTGGCATTCTTTTCTAATGTAAGACCGCAAACTGCTTATAATAATGATAGAATAATGTACACACGAGCAGAGGTGGGAGGAGAGCAACGCTATTCCTATGCAGCAAATCCTGATACTGTAGCTCAATTTTACGAAGTGATTTATAGTAATGTAGGTTTTGGAAATGGTAGCTACCGACAAGCACAGTCCGCAGCCAATGGCAAGGTTTTCGAATATATAGGAACAAATGCAGGGGACTATGATCCTATAGAGGTGCTCGTAGCACCGCAGCGGCTCAATACACTCAATCTAGGTGTGGTGATAGAAACGGAAGGCCGTAAGGCAGGGATAGAATACGCCATAAGCAGCTTGGATAAAAATACGCTATCTTCTTTGGATGACTCAGATAATCAAGGCTTTGGGCTTAAGATGTTTCAAACTACCAATAAAAGACTAAAAGACTCTTCTTGGCTATTTACTTCAGACCTCAACTACGAATTAGTAAGTGGTAAATACAACTATGTAGAAAGATACAGAAACGTGGAGTTTGATAGAAAGTGGAATAAGGTGCTGACTAATCCCGCTGCTCTTGCTCAGTTTATACCACAGTATGAGCATATAGCCAACGCTACTTTTGGATTAGCTAAATCATCTGGGGAATACGTAAACAACAATACTTCAGTTTTCTATAGACCGAGCAGCTTCACTGGGTTTTCTAACTTGACTAATCTAGGTGCCATATGGAAAAAGCTAAGCCTTGTATCTTCTCTTGAGCTACTTAACTCTGCTACAAGCTTGAGCGATACAAGTGAAGTGAGTAATACATTTCATAGTGCATCTGCAACACTTAGTAGACCTATCTGGAGATTAGTAGGTGGTTTAGGTTTTGCAGATGAAAGAAGTGCTTTTAAAAAGGACACCTTGCAGTTGCAGAGTTACAGCTACAGAAGCTATTCCGTGTTTATCAGAAATAGAGATACTAGCCGACTTAAGTATAATCTAAACGCCACTCAGAGAACAGACGATAGACCCCGAAACAATGAGTTAGCCACAGCCACTATTGGTAGAGATATTAATCTGCAAAGTTCCTATACATCTAAAAAAAGTCAGCGAGTAGATTTCAATACTATTTATCGTCAGTTACAAATAAAAGATACCACACTGAGCTCTAAGCCCGTGGAGCAGACCTTGCAAAGTAGGATAGAGCTAGATTTTCATTTTTGGAAGAGATTTATACGTTCACGCACATTCTACCAAGTAGGCACAGGGCAGGAGCAGAGACGAGAGTTTCAGTATCTACAGGTGCAAGCGGGTAATGGGGTGTATATATGGAATGACTACGATACCAATAATATTAAAACACTCAATGAGTTCGAAGTAGCGTCTGATCTAGATAGAGCAAGAGCCGATTATATAAAAATTTTCACACCTGTAGCCGGATTCATTACTACCAATAGCAATAAAATAAGTCAGACTATTGAGTTAAATCCCGCTGTTTTTTATACCCGAAAATCGAGCAAGAAGGCTGTCTGGGCTAGGTTTAATAGTTTAACTACACTCATATTAGACAAGAAGATACTCCCTACTTCCATAGGTCAGTTCCTTAATCCTATTCAGCAAAACTTAACAGATACTAATCTCATTAGTAATTCGCAAAGCTTTAGAAGTACCCTGTTTTACAATAGAGGAAATCCGAGATACGGTATAGACTATACCTATATTAATAATAACTCTAAAGTGCTGCTTACTAATGGATTTGATAGCCGATCTATACAAGATAATATACTGAACACACGTATAAACTTAGGAAGAAAATTAACTTTAGATACTCGCTTGGTGCAGGGAGATAGACTGTATTTGAGTCAGTTTTTTGCGGATAGAAGCTACCAGTACCAATACTATGAAATAGCACCTAAACTCGCCTTGGTGCTCAAAAACACCTATAGATTTGAGCTTCTCACCAAGTATTATAAGGCTGCCAATAAAGCAGAGTATGGAGGAGAAAGTTCTGAAAATATAGAACTGGGTGGCACTTTTAAGTATACCCAAGCAGGAAAAGGGACGATGAATGTAGGAGCTAAATACATCAAAGTAAAATACGATGGAGATACTCGTTCTACCTTAGGGTACGAACTACTCCGTGGACTGCAAAATGGAGACAATGCCACTTGGAATGTAGGCTACCAGCGTACGTTGGCTAATAATATACAAGTGATAATAAGCTACGATGGCAGAAAGAGCGAAGACGCTCCTATGATACACATCGGTAGGCTAGTCGCTAGGTACTTGTTCTAAGACTACTTTACTAGTCTAGTGCCATCCTTATCCAGAGTCACTATTTTATTCTTGTATAGATTTCCCAATGCTTTTTTGAATGCCTTTTTACTCAAATTGAAAACATTACGTACATCATCTGGCTTACTTTTATCCGTGTAGGGAATAAAACCATCATTCTTTTGTAGCTCAGCGAGCACACGCTTAGATGCAGAGTCTATAATGTTGCGATAGCCCATTGCCTCTAGTACTATGTCAAGTTTGCCATCGGGTCTTATTTTTTTAATGTATGCTGTCACGGTATTACCTATTTGAAGAGTTTTATGAATATCTGACTTAAAAATAAGACCTTGATACTGTCCATTTACTATTACGTTGATGCCTAAATCACTGCGTTTGTATGCGAGTATTTTTACCTCATCACCTTCTTCTACATCTAGGTCCTCGGTAAATAGAAAATCTTCTATCTGTCCACTACCTATTAGTCTATCGGTTTCTTCATCTAGTAAAAAGAAGACAACGTATGATTCGCCTACTTCCATTTTTACGGGTTGCTCGCTGTAGGGTACGAGTAGCTGCTTCACTATACCCATATCTACGAAAGCACCAGCATTGTTCACATCTTTGACCTCAAGATACGCAAACTGATCTAGCTCTAGCTTAGGAGTAAGAGTAGTAGCGGTAAGGCGTTGATCGTTGTCTTTGTATACAAATACAGATATTTCATCGCCTAGGTTTAGACTTTCTGCTACGTACGCATTCGGTAGTAATACTTCATTTCCGTCCCCGTCCATGAGATAACATCCGTTTTCTGTGGTACGAGCAGCTTTTAGTAAGTTGGTTTTTCCTATTTCCATTGAAGGTTGCAAAGGTAGCTATAGTTATGTTATTCTTCTAACACACCTACACACTCCATTCTATCAAAAACAGTTGCGGAATGTGGAGCGTCTTGAAGCTCTTCTGTAAGGTCTTGGCCAGCCCAGTGCTCATAGTGTTTGCCATCTCGCCAGAGCCTACTTTGAGTCACGTCATACACTAATCCTTGGTACGCTACCCAGATGAGTTCGTGGTCTTGTCCGTTTCTCAGACTAAGTGTCCTCTTCGAAATTTTAGGTAAGTTGCTGTCTTTCTTATTCACGGGTGTATTTTAGCCCTCAATTTTAAAACAATGCGTGTAAAAGTTCTCATAGTATTAGTAATTGTTTACATCTTGGCGGCTTTTGCTTGGCTCACTTTTTCACTCCTCAACTATGCCAACACAGACTACAAGTTAAAAAATGATATACTCCAAGCAGGCCTTAATGCCTGTACATTGCAAGTCATGCAAAATGCCAAAAATGGTAATTTGGGTGCAGATTCTACGAATACGTATTATCTAAAACAGCTACAGATAGATTTTGACTCTACGCAACTCAAGTCGTTTATAAAGCAACGATTCAATAATAGTTATATAGCGTCTATAGCCGCAGTAGCTTCAGACAAGGTGCTACAGTTGAGTATTAATCCTACTAAGTTGCAACAGTTAGAAGAAGAGCGTTTTCAGCAAAGAAATATTTGGCTCTACCAGAGTATTTTACTTTTGGTACTAGTAGCATCTGGCATCTATGGCGTCTATTATAGTATAGATAGTATCTACCAGCTCAATAAGAGACAAAACAACTTTTTGCTGAGTGTTACCCACGAGTTTAAAACTCCCATAGCCGCAATACGCCTAATGCTGCAAACGA